>Ga0164243_10000692_pt1 | contig 59655 bp, 59 predicted proteins | sample OricompcompostOP_FD_108781 | JGI IMG/M metagenome (GOLD analysis project Ga0164243, IMG submission 108781) | Organic Plus compost microbial communities from Emeryville, California, USA - Original compost - Organic plus compost (OP) | ecosystem: Engineered > Solid waste > Mixed feedstock >... | reverse complement strand
TGGAACAGTTCGTCGCTCGGTACGCTCCAGCCCAGATCGTCGCCGGGCGCGGCGATGTAGCCGTCCAGGCTCACATTCATGGCGAAGGTCAGTTTCCGCACGCCACCACTCTCCCATGCGATATTCCCTCCCCCTGAGCAATCGTGAATATTGACTGTCATTGCAGTTCATTCCATCCGGTACCGCCGAACAGTATTTGACTTTCCTGATGGGAAAGTAGAGTCTGTTTCCTACTAGGAAAGGAAACGACATGAATCAATCAATCTCGCACGACGACGCCGCAGCGGCGCTGGCCTCGGTGGCGCGTGCTCGTCAGGACGTCGCTCAGGAAGTCGGTCTGCCGACCTGGTACTGGTGGTCGATGGCCGCCTGGTGGGTCGGCATCAGCGCGCTGAACGAACTGGAAATCCGCTGGCTGACCATCGCGGTCACGGTCGTGCTGGGTGCCGTCCACGCCTCGCTGGCGGGACGTCTGTTGTCCGGCCGCCGCCGTACCTCGGACCTACAGGTCAGTGGTGATGTGGTGGGTCGCCGGACCACGGCGGCCATGTTCGCTCTGCTGATCGTGCTGGTCGCGGTGACGGTGGGCGTGGGCTTCGCCCTGAATGCCGACGGCATGGAGCACCCGGCCCTCGGCGCCGGAGTCTTCGTCGGCACGATCGTCGCTCTGGGCGGCCCGACTCTGTTGCGTGCGGCACGGAAGGTGTTCGGAGCATGACACCGGCACCGTCAGGGTTCGATGAACTGATCCATCCCAGTACGCGCCTGTCCCTTGTGTCGACGTTGGCTGCGGCCGACTGGGCCGAGTTCGGCTTCCTGCGCGAGGCGCTGGGACTGTCCGATTCGGCACTGTCCAAGCAGTTGGCGACTCTGGAGGAGGCGGGCTATGTCGCCACCGAGCGTCGACTCGAGGGGCGTCGCCATAAGGTTCGCGCCCGTCTGACTCCGGTCGGCCGTGAGGCGTTCAACGGACATGTGGCGGCGCTACAGGCCATCGTCGCCGCAGCCGTGGCCACCGAATCGTGAGCGTGGCGCTAACTCCGAGACCTCCGCGTGCGGTCGTGCTTCTCGAGGAAATCGTGAATCTCGGCCCACGTGGTCTCGGGCGCCTTGGTGCCCGTCAGCACGCCCAGATGGCCACCAGGTGCGACCGGCAACCGCACATCGCGTGAGCTCGTGAGCAGCTCACCGACGTGGTGCGCAGCGGCCACCGGAACCAGGGCGTCGGTGCGGCCGGCGATGTTCATGACCGGAAGGCGGACCGTCGACAGATCGATCAGATGGTTCGGGCCCTGCACCTTCCCCGTGGCCAGCTCGTTGCGCAGAGCCATGCGCTGATAGACCTGCAGTGTCGCACGGCCCGGGTAGGCCAGCATGTTGTTCATGATGTGGTCGACGGCCTGGATCTGACCCAGGAACTCGCGGTCCTCGCGCTTGGTCCACAACGTACGCGGCTTCTTCAGATAGGCCGGTAGCGCTGTGGCCTTGAAGCCGATACTGACCAGGGGCGCGGGCACCGAACCGGCGGCCTTCAGCGCGCTGCCGATCAGCTTGCCGCCCGTGACCTTCGCGATCGCCTGAACAGGTCTGAGCAGAGGCTGCTTGGACATGTCGAACGGGCTCGCGACCATGGCCACCGATCGCACCGGCAGGTCTTGATAGATCGCCACGGTGCCCAGTGACAGCAGGCCGCCCATGCACCAGCCAACCAGGTGTACGTCGCGGCCACCCGCGTCCTCCGAGACCTGGCGGATCGCCGGTGGCACGACGTCGTTGATGAAGTGCTCGATGCCGACCAGACGATCCTCGCCCGCGAGCGGCCCGTAGTCGACCAGATACGTGGGACGGCCACGGTTGACGAAATCCTCGGCCAGCGACAACCCGCGCCGAAGATCGAAGCACGATGCCTGCGCACCCAGCGGCGGTACCAGCAGCACGGGTATCCCCTTGCTGCGCACGCCCTTCGCCTTGATGTACCGGTGCACCTCGCGGGTGCGGCCGGTGTCGATGATCTCGGACGGTGTGCGTGTCAGATCGGCGATACCGCGCCTGACCAGGAAGTCCCAGAGGTTCGTGACGGACCGCTGGGTCGGGGCGATGAGAGTTTTCGTGCGGGCCACGCAGTCAGTGTGCACCAGGTGCGACGTAAGCGGCGAGATGTTCGCCGGTCAAGGTCGAGCCGTCGGCGATCAGATCGGCCGGAGTGCCCTCGAACACCACTCGCCCACCGTCGTGGCCGGCACCCGGACCCAGATCGATGATCCAGTCCGCGTGCGCCATCACCGCCTGATGGTGCTCGATCACGATCACCGACTTGCCCGAGTCGACGAGCCGGTCCAGCATCTCCAGCAGTTGCTCCACACTGGCCAGATGCAAGCCGGTGGTGGGCTCGTCCAGCACATAGACGCCGCCGTCGGAGGCCATCTGGACCGCCAACTTCAACCGCTGCCGCTCTCCCCCGGACAGAGTCGTCAGCGGTTGGCCGAGCGTGACGTAGCCCAGGCCGACGTCGGCCAGGCGCACCAGGATCTTGTGAGCCGCAGGAAGTTTCGGATCACCGTCGGCGAAGAACTCCAGCGCGGCCGACACCGACATGCCCAGCACCTCGTCGATGTTCTTGCCGCCGAATGTGTGTTCCAGAACGTCGGCACGGAAACGACGCCCCTCGCACTCCTCGCATGTGCTGGACACCGTGGCCATGACGCCCAACTCGGTGTAGACGACACCGGCGCCCTTGCAGGTCGGGCAGGCGCCCTCGGAGTTGGCGCTGAACAGGGCGGGCTTGACGCCGTTGGCCTTGGCGAACGCCTTGCGGATGGGTTCGAGCAGGCCCGTATAGGTCGCCGGGTTGCTGCGTCGGGAGCCCTTGATGGCGCCCTGGTCGACCACCACGACGTCCTCACGATCGCCCAACGATCCGTGGATCAGCGAGGTCTTGCCCGAGCCCGCGACCCCGGTGACCACACACAGCACGCCCGTCGGGATGTCGACATCGACATCCCGAAGATTGTGAGTGTCCGCTCCCCTGATCTCGATGACTCCCCCAGCCTGGCGCACCTCGTCCTTGGTGTGCGCCCGGTAGGACAGGTGTTGGCCGGTCAAGGTGTCCGACTTCTGCAGTTGTTCGAACGTGCCTTCGAACACGATCTCTCCCCCGGCCGTGCCCGCACCAGGACCCAGATCGACCACATGATCGGCGATCGCGATGGTCTCGGGCTTGTGCTCCACGACCAGCACGGTGTTGCCCTTGTCGCGCAGTTGGATCAGCAGGTCGTTCATGCGCGCGATGTCGTGCGGGTGTAGACCGATCGTGGGTTCGTCGAACACGTAGGTCACGTCGGTGAGCGCCGATCCGAGATGCCGGATCATCTTGGTGCGCTGCGCCTCTCCCCCAGACAGCGACCCCGACGACCGTTCCAGGCTCAGATAGCCCAGGCCGATCGAGACGAACGAGTCGAGCAGCTCCTGCAGGCCCTTCAGCAACGGTGCCACCGAAGGCTCATCGAGCGTGCGTACCCACTCGGCGAGCTCGTCGATCTGTATCGCACAGACATCGGCAATGGAGACACCCTGAATCTTCGACGTGCGGGCATGCTCGGCCAGCCGGGTGCCGTCGCAGTCCGGGCAGGTCGTGAAGACGACCGCCTTCTCGACGAACCGTCGGATGTGCGGCTGCATCGCCTCGACGTCCTTGGACAACATCGACTTCTGAATCTGCGGGATCAGGCCCAGATACGTCAGATTGATGCCCTCGACCTTGATCTTGGTGGCCTCCTTGTAGAGAAGGTCGTCCAGCTCGGACTTGGTGAACTTCTTGATGGGCTTGTCGCAGTCGAAGAATCCGGAGCCGTTGAAGATGCGGCCGTACCAGCCGTCCATGCTGTAGCCGGGGATCGTGATGGCGCCCTCATTGATGGACTTGTCCTCGTCGTACAGGGCCGCGAGATTGAAGTCCGACACCGCTCCCCTGCCCTCACAGCGCGGACACATGCCGCCGGTGATGGAGAACTCGCGCCGCTCCTTGACCTGCTTGCCGCCCTTCTCGAACTTCACTGCGCCCGCGCCGCTGATGGACGCCACGTTGAAGCTGAAGGCCTGCGGCGAGCCGACGTGCGGCTCGCCCAACCGGCTGAACAGGATGCGCAGCATCGCGTGAGCGTCGGTGACCGTGCCGACCGTCGAGCGCGGATTGGCGCCCATGCGCTCCTGGTCGACGATGATCGCGGTGGTCAGGCCCTCCAGCAGATCGACGTCGGGCCGCGCCAGCGACGGCATGAACCCCTGCAGGAACGCACTGTAGGTCTCGTTGATCATGCGTTGGGACTCCGCGGCGATGGTCGCGAAGACCAGTGAGCTCTTGCCCGACCCGGATACGCCGGTGAAGGCCGTCAGGCGTCGCTTGGGCAGATCGATGCTGACGTCTTTGAGGTTGTTCTCCCGCGCCCCGTGGACGCGGATCTGGTCGTGACTGTCGGCGGTGTGCTGGTCGGTCGGCATGGCGATCAGCCTAGAGGTCGCGGCCGACGTCAGGCTTCTTCGAATCTGCTCGGGCGGCGCACGATCAGCACGACGACGATCGCGACCATGACGACGGTTGTCAAGGTGATGGGTACGGGAATCAGCGGATCGAGCAGCACCAGCAGTGCGCCCGCTGGAACCAGGGTGTTGACCACGCGGTCGCGGCAGGTGCGGATCGCGACGGCCCAGATGCCCAGGATGAAGATCGCGACGGGCACCGTCACGGTGAATGACGCGGCTACGTCACTCAGGTGGCTGCGATGGACGAGCTTGTCGATCTCGACCTCGATCCCGGCCGAGAACGCGCCGGCCGCGGCGAACACGACGTAGTGGCCGTAGCCGTACACCAGCGACTGCCCGAATCCACCGATCGTCTGGTGGTGGGGCGGCCAGAAGTAGATCCACCAGAGGCCGGCCGTGACCGCGAACGCGAGCACGCCGATCAGGATCAGCGAGCCGTGTCCGACTTCGTCTCCGTGGAGGGCCTCGATGATGGCGTTCGACGACGCGAGCAGGCTCTCTCCCAGCAGGATCAGCGTGAAGCAGCCGTAGCGTTCGGTGATGTGGTGCGGATGCCACGGCGTGGTGCCGCGGCTCTCGGCGATCACAGGAACCGCGATCTCACCGATCGCCAACACGACGAACGTGAGCAGGCCCAGATCCTCGGGGATCCATAGGAACCCGATCCATAGCACCTGCAGGGCCGCGACACCGACCGCGTAGACGATCGTGGTGCTCCGGCGCTCGTCGGCCAGTCGCGAAGCACGCAGCCACTGGACGACCAGGGCGATACGCATCATGACGTATCCGACGACGACCAGCCCGAACTCATGATCGCCGAAGGCGTCATGGATGCCGGCCGCGACCACCAGGACGCCGGCCATCTGCACGAAGGTCAAGACGCGATAGAGCCAGTCGTCGGTGTCGAACGACGTCGCGAACCAGGTGAAGTTCATCCAGGCCCACCAGATGGCGAAGAACACCATCAGGTACGACACGATCCCGTCGGCCACGTGGCCCTCGGTCAGCGCGTGGTGCAACTCGCCCGCCGCGATGCTGACCGCGATCACGAACACCAGATCGAAGAACAGTTCCAGGGGGCTCGCGGCGCGGTGCGGCTCACCCGGGTCGCGGGCCACCATGGGCATCAGTCCACGGTGGTGGGTCATCTTGGTCACGTCCAGAGACTAGATGAGTTGTTCCGAGGGGTGCCGGTCAAGCGGGCGGCTCATCCGCGCCCGTCCCGGCAAGATCGCCAAGGTGCTGGCCGAAGCATGGTGATCAGTCGCGGGCTCGCATTCGGTCGTCTACTGGCGGTCCGACAGGTGCGCCATCGTCAGACGGACCAGTTCGTCAAGCAGCTGATCGCGTGAGATGTCCGGTGATTCCAGGACGTACTGCACGCTGAGATGCTCAACCATGTGCACCAGGATCCACGCTGACGCAGCCGGCTCGATCCGCTCGCGTGAGGGCGCGAACACCAGATAAGCGCCCACCAGATCGCGGATACGCCGCTCCACCTCGCCCGTCCGCTCCCCCGTCTGCGTCCGGGGCAGCTGCTCGGTGACCAGCCGGACGTACTGCCTGTTCGCCTCCAGCGCATCGAGCAGTCCGTCGAACATTGCGCGGATCGTCGCGACCGGATCGGGGCCTACGGGTGGTACCACCAGGCGTGCGAGCTGTTCGGAGAACTCCCTGGAATAGCGGTCGATGACGGCATCCAGGATGGCCTCTTTGTTCGGGAAGTACTGATACAGCGAGCCGGGGCTGATACCGGCTTCTTCAGCCACGCGGTTCGTCGTCGTGCGTTCGTAGCCCTGCTCGGCGAGGACGCGCTGACCCGCATTGACGATGCGCTCGACCATGCGGCGAGAGCGCTCCTGCTGCGGGTCCTTGCGTAACCGTGACACGCGAGTCATGACACGAATGGTATGCGAGTAAATACTCGTGTCACCATGCGGGCATGACGATCACGACTGCTCTTCCGGCCGACCTCGCCGACCTGACGCCACCACATCGCTTTCGGGCCGGCGAACGGCGTGCCGCGTCCATCGGCAAGATCCTCAAGGTCGTCGGGCGTGTCGGCCAGGTCGATGAGGACCTGATGGAGCTGATCGGGCGTCGTTTCATGGTGATCGATCCGCTGGGCGACCGGTTGGCGACCGCGATCCGGTCCAAAGACGTCTCGATGAGGCAGTTCCATCAGGCGCTCACCCACGGCCTGGGGTCCGTCCAGGACGCGCCGCCGGCGCTCCGCGAGTTCTTCGAGCATCTGGAGTGCACACCGGACTGGCTCGACATGGAACTGGTCAACGAGGGCGCCCGCGTCTATCGACGTCTGGGTCGCAACGCCTCGGACGTGCTGCTGCAGTTGGCCCTGATCGGTGGGTACCGGTTCGGCGGGCCGACCGAGCTGCTGGTCGCCACGGGCGGACTGTCCGGTGACACCACCATGCGCCGCCTCGGCGAGACGCAGAAGTGGGGTATCGCTGTCTCACAACACGACGCGATGCTGCGCGACGGCGAGGGCTGGCAGCTGACGGTCCACGTCCGTCTGATGCACGCGCTGGTCAACAACCGATTCAGCGAACCCGGGCTGTGGGACACCGCATACTGGGGCCGGCCGATCAACGCCTCCGACCAGGCCGCCACCCTGGGGCTGTTCGACGGCGCCTTACTGCTCGGTGCTCGTGCGCTGGGCGTCCGCTTCAGCCGCCACGACTCGAACGCCGTGATGCATCTGTGGAAGTACATCGGTTGGCTGATCGGCGTCGAGGAGGACTGGCTGGTCGACACCGAGCGCGAACGTCACCGCCTGAACTACCACATCCTGCTGGCCCAGGACGATGTCACACCGGCCGGTCAGGAGCTGGCCAACAGCATCATCGACGCCCAGCCGCACCTGCACTTCGACGCTCCGCTGAAGAGCCTGAAGGGCTGGTACACCCGCGAGCGCCTGCTGAGCATGCTGCGGGCGTTCCTGGGCAAACAGGGACTCAAGGATCTCGACCTGCCGGTCCGTCCGCCGTGGGCCACCGCACTGGTGCTGCCCAAGAACGCGGTCAAGTACTGGCTAATCGGCCGCACCCCGTGGGGCGAGCGCTACCTGGAGGCCTCGGCCCGGCGCAACAGCGACCGCATCATGCGCCGCTACTTCGGTTCCGACACGCCCGAGCTGGCCAAGCTCGACTGACGATCACAGGCCGTACCAGGCCAGAAAGTTGCCGTCGAGCTCGATCTGTGGGTCCTGTTCGGCGTCGGTCCAGGGCACCTGGTCCTTCTTGACGACGTAGTGGTCGGCCACGGTGGCCGTGGTGACCGGCGCGCTGCCGTCGAGAGCACCCTGGACACCGGCGACGAACTTCTTGAGTGACTTCTCGTTCGCCTTGCCGTCCATCAGCGCCTTCTGACTGCGCGGGTCGGTGCCGACCACGATGTGCAACTGTGCGGTGGAGTCATCGCCCTCCACGAGCACCTGCACGAACTTGGGGTTCGACAGCATCGCCTTCTCGCGCACGACGAGCTTGCGGCCACCGTTGTGCACCGCGAGGATGCGCGCGCCCTTGGTGTTCTGGGCGACTCCGAGAGCGGCTCGGAAGACCTCATCGGCCGGCTTCGCGATCGCGACGGTCTCCTGCTGCGGTGCACGCATGACAATCCCCTGGTTGATTCGAAACGACGTATCGACCCTAACCGGCGCCTCCGGTGGCGCATGATGGGTGGGTGAGGATCACCCGCTACGGCCATGCCGCCGTTCTGCTCGAGACCGGATCCACGCGCGTGCTGATCGATCCGGGCGTGTTCTGCGATGACGATGTGTTCGCCCTGACGGGCCTGGACGCGATCGTCGTGACACACCAGCACCCCGATCATCTGGATCAGCAGCGTGGTCCTGCGCTGGTCGCGGCCAATCCGGAGGCGGTGCTGCTGTGCGATCCGGAGACCGCCGGCCTGGTCGAGTTCGGACCGTGGTCGGTCAACGCCGCCGATCTGGAGACGCACGTGGGCGATGTCCTGATCCGAGGCGTCGGCGCCCAGCACGCCGTGATCGTCCCGCAGATCGCGCGCATCGCGAATGTCGGAGTGATCGTCGAAGCCGATGGCCTCACCTACTTCCAGCCCGGAGACTCCTATGAACACGCGCCCGACGGCGTCGACGTGCTGGCACTGCCGCTCGGCGCGCCGTGGGCCAAGGTCAGTGAGACCGTCGACTTCGCCCAGCGGGTCGGTGCGTCGACGCTGTTCCCGATCCATGATCTGACGATCTCCGAGCTGGCGTATCCGATGTACTGGGACCGCGTCACCGAACTCGGCGGTACCGCCGATACACGGCTGCTGGGACAACGCGACAGCACCGACGTGGGCCGGCAGGGGTGAATCAGATGGGTGACGTTCTGGTGGTCGGCGGAACCGGCATGCTGGCCGGTGTGGTCGACCAACTCGTCGCCGACGGGCACCGGGTCCTGCTGCCGAGCCGTCATCCGGGCGAGGGACGTCCCGGCGTCGTGGCGTTCGCTGCGGACTGGAGCGACCCGTCGGCGCTCAGAGACGCCGTCACGGCGCACCTCGACGGCGCCCTGGACCGGGTGGTCGTGTGGTGTCACCACCCCTACCGTCCCGAGGTCACCGCCGTCCTGGCGCCGCTGTTGGAGTCATCAGGCTCCCCCGTCGTGGAGGTGTGGGGGTCGACGGCACTGACCGACCTGTGGGACCACCGACCTGATGCGACCTCGATTCACGTGATGCTCGGTCACCGACAGCTCGACGACGGCACGAGTCGCTGGCTGACGAACGACGAGATCAGTGCCGGTGTCATCGACGCACTGCAGCGGCCCGCCGGATCTACTCTGGTGATCGGCTCTCTCGACTGAGGAAATAGGCGGCCGCGATACCGGCCAGGCCCCCGAACAGGTGGCCTTGCCACGAGATGCCCGGCCGCCCCGGCAGGACCCCGAACAGCGCGGTCCAGTACATCGCGAGGACCAACAGGCCGACGGCGATCTGGCCGGGCTTGCGGCTGAACACGCCGCGTGCCACCAGATAGCCGATCCATCCGAACACCAGGCCCGAGGCGCCGATGTGATTGCTGTTCGATCCGGCCAGCAGCCATACGCCCGCTCCCCCGACGAGCCACACGATCGCGGTGACGGTGACGAAGGTGCGCAGGCCCGAGAACGCAAGTAGGCCGCCCAGGACGAGCAGCGGCACCGTGTTGGCGATCAGGTGGCTCCAGTCGTCGTGCAACAGCGGCGCCAGCACGATGCCGACGAGCCCCTCGTCCGATCGTGGATGGATGCCGTGGCTGTCCCAGCGGCCGGGCAGGATCGCGTCCAGTATCTCGACGCACCACAACAACCCGACCAGCAGAACCGGCGCCAACAGCGTCTGGACCAGCCCGATCTCGTCGGTGGACTCGGGCTCGTGTCGGTCGGACATGACACGAGAATAGTGACGCCACGACAAGTCTTGGTTTATCTCATATATGAGATAACCTTGTTCCATGCCCGAGACCGATCAGTTGACCTCTGACACCTATCTCGCCAGGATCGGCGCTCTGATCCGTGATGCGCGCCAGCATCGCGGCCTGACCCAGAGCGAGCTGGCCGGCGAGTTGAGTACCAGTCAGAGCACGGTCAACCGCATCGAGAAGGGCCAACAGAACCTGACGCTGGACACCTTGGCGCGCATCGGCGCGGTGCTGGACTCCGAGTTGGTCAGTGTCGGCGCCTCGGGCCCTAGCCACCTGCGCGTGCAAGGTGGCACGACGCTGAGCGGTGCCATCGACGTCAAGTCCAGCAAGAATGCTGGTGTCGCGCTGCTGTGCGCCTCGCTGCTCAACGCCGGCACCACGGTGCTGCGCAAGGTCGCGCGCATCGAGGAGGTCAACCGTCTGCTCGAAGTTCTCGAATCCATCGGCGTCCGCACCACCTGGCTCAACGAGCACAACGATCTGGAGCTGGTCGTGCCGGAGAACCTGGATCTCGCGGCGATGGACGCCGACGCAGCACGCCGCACCCGCAGCATCATCATGTTCCTCGGGCCACTGATGCATCGCCAGGACGACTTCGAGCTGCCCTACGCGGGAGGTTGCGATCTGGGCACTCGCACGGTCGAACCGCACATGACCGCCTTGCGCCCGTTCGGCCTCAAGGTCGTCGCCACCGAGGGCAGCTACCACGCATCAGCCGCCGCCGGTGTCGGACCGGAACGCCCCATCGTGCTGACCGAGCGCGGCGACACCGTCACCGAGAACGCACTACTGGCGGCAGCGCGATACGACGGCGTCACAGTGATCCGTAACGCCAGCCCCAACTACATGGTCCAGGACCTCTGCTTCTTCCTGCAGGAGCTGGGTGTCGGCATCGAGGGCATCGGCACCACCACGCTGCGGGTCACCGGCAAGCCGGTCATCAACTGCGATGTCGACTATGCGCCCAGCGAGGACCCCATCGAGGCGATGAGCCTGATCGCTGCCGCCATCGTCACCAAGTCCAGCATCACGGTGCGGCGCGTGCCGATCGAGTTCATGGAGATCGAGCTCGCGCTGCTCGAGGAGATGGGCCTGCAGTACGACCGCTCCCCTGAGTACGTGGCCGAGAACGGCCGCACCCGGCTGGTGGACATCACGACGTACGAGTCGACCCTCAAGGCGCCGATCGACAAGATCCACCCCATGCCGTTCCCCGGCCTCAACATCGACAACCTGCCGTTCTTCGCCATCATCGCGGCGACCGCCGACGGCCAGACGATGCTGCACGACTGGGTCTACGAGAACCGCGCCATCTATCTGACCGAGCTCAACAAGCTGGGCGCGCGCGTCAAGCTGCTCGACCCGCACCGGGTGCTCGTCGACGGACCCACGCACTGGAGCGGTGCCGAGATCGTGTGTCCCCCGGCGCTGCGTCCGGCGGTCGTGATCCTCTTGGCGATGCTCGCGGCCAAGGGCACGTCGGTGCTGCGCAGCGTGTACGTCATCAACCGCGGATACGAGGATCTGGCCGAGCGCCTCAACGCACTCGGTGCGCAGATCGAGACCTTCCGGGACATCTGACCCTGCCGATTCCACTACGGTGTGCGTGTGACGCACGCGTATCTGGGAGCGACGGGCCCGCTGGCCATCGCCCATCGCGGCGGAGCGGCCACAGGTGACAACCTCGGCATCGAGAACACGATGGCCGCGTTCACCGACGCCGTCGAACGCGGCTATCGGTATCTGGAGACCGATGTGCGCTGCAGCGCCGACGGCACGGTCCACGTGGTGCACGACGAGACGCTGCAGCGGGTCGCGGCTGATCCTCGCCGGGTGGCCGATCTGACCGACGCCGAGCTGGCCGAGGTGCGCATCGGCGGTCGCGAGCCGATCCCGCTGCTGGCCGAGCTGTACGAGACGTTCCCTGATGCGCGACTCAACATCGACATCAAGTGCGACGACGCGGTCGACCCCACCTGCGCCCTGATCGAACGTCTGGGCGCGGTCGATCGCACCTGCCTGGCGTCCTTCGACCACCGGACCCTCACCGCGATCCGCCGCCGGCTCCCTCACATCAGCACAGGTGCATCACGGCGCGAGGTCGCTCAGGCCAGGCTGCCGGCGCCACGCCTCTCACGCGAGTTCCGGCCGTCCTGCCTCCAGGTCCCGGCCCGGTACAGCGCTGTGACGGTCGTGACGCCTGGATTCGTGGCCCGTGCGCACCGTCTGGGTCTTCCCGTGCACGTCTGGACCATCGACGACGCCGCCGAGATGCATCGCCTGCTCGATCTGGGCGTCGACGGCATCATGACCGACCGCACCGACATCCTGCGCGAGGTCATGGTGGCCCGCGGAACGTGGAGGGAAGACGCATGACTGAGCGCACAACATCGCGGGGTCAGGTCGTCGCCTGGAGCCTGTGGGACTGGGGCTCGGCGGCGTTCAACGCCGTCATCGTCACGTTCATCTTCTCGGTGTACCTGACCGATTCGGTCGGCGAGGACGTGCCCGGGCCGTTCTCGGCCAGCACCTGGCTGGGCTTCGCCGTCGGAGCCGCAAGCCTGGTGATCGCGTTCCTGGCACCTGTCATGGGTCAGCAGGCCGATGCGTCGGGCCGGCGCAAACGCTCATTGGCGTTGCTGACCGGCTCGGTCATCGTCGTGACGGCCCTGCTGTTCTTCGTCAAGGACGACTACCACTTCCTGTGGCTGGGGCTGGCGTTGATCGCCATCGGCACCGTGCTGTTCGAACTCGCACAGGTCCCATACTTCGCGATGCTGCGCCAGGTCTCGACGCCCGACGATGTGGGACGCGTGTCCGGCATCGGCTGGGCAGCCGGCTATCTGGGCGGCATCGTGCTGCTGCTGATCTGCTACTTCGGCTTCATCTCCGGCGAGGGCGGACTGCTCGGACTGCCCACCGACGACGGCATGAACGTCCGCCTGGTGGCCATCCTGGCCGCGGTGTGGTTCCTGATCTTCGCGATCCCCGTCCTGCGAGCGGTGCCTGAGCTTCCTGCCGCAACCAGCCCGGTGCCTCGTGCGTCGTTCCGCGAGTCCTATCGCGTGTTGTTCCGCGAGGTCCGCACCATGTGGCGCGAGGATCGGACCACGGCCAAGTTCCTGATCGCCAGCGCCCTGTTCCGTGACGGCCTGGCCGGTGTCTTCACGTTCGGCGCCGTGATCGCGGTCAATGTGTACGACTTCGAGGACGACACGGTCATCATCTTCGGCATCGTCGCGAACGTCATCGCGGCGGCGGGCGCCTACTTCGCGGGACGACTCGACGACACCTTCGGTCCCCGCCGGGTCATCGTGTTCTCGCTGACCTCCATGATCATCGCGGGCCTGGTTCTGCTGTTCATCAAGGGCAGCGGTGGGTTCTGGGTGTTCGGGCTGATCCTGTGCCTGTTCGTCGGACCCGCGCAGTCGGCGTCGCGGACCTATCTGACCCGGTTGACCCCTCCGGGCAAGGAGGGCCAGCACTTCGGCCTGTACGCCATGACCGGGCGCGCTGCATCGTTCCTGGCGCCCACGTTGTTCGCGTTGTGCGTGTTCATCGGCGGCGACGACCGCTGGGGCATCATCGGCATCATGATCGTGCTGGGTGCCGGTCTGGCGGCGCTCCTGATGGTGCCGTCCCAGATCCGCGACAAGGCGCGCGCCTGAATGAACCTCTGGGCCTGAGATTCTGCTCCTCAGGGGAATCTCATGGCCGTGCCGTACGTTGGACATGACGAGACGAGAACAAGGAGGGGGACGAGATGGCTGAACGAGCACTACGCGGTGCACGCCTGGGAGCGCAGAGCTTCGAGGACGAGCGTGGCGTCGAGATGGCACCCCGCCAAGAGGTGGAGTACGTCCTGGAGGACGGACACACCTTCACTGTGACGATGGCCGACGAGGCCGACATCCCATTGGAGTGGGAGGACCCCAAGTCCGGCCGCATCGGCCGCCTGGTCAACGGCGAGGAGCCGGAGGCCAAGGACGTCAAGCCGGTCCGTACGCACTGGGACATGCTGCTGGAGCGCCGCTCCGTCGACGAGCTCGAGGAGATCCTCACCGAGCGCCTCGAACTGTTGCGCGGTGGCGAGATCGGACCGCCGCACCTGCACCGCGCCAAGAAGCGCAGCACCAAGAAGAAGGCCAGCGCCTGACGCTGATCGACCACCTGGCGCCCATCTGGATCACCGGATGGGCGCCAGCGTCATGTACGGGACCGGCGTGGTGACCAGCGGGCCAGACCCCACATCGTGACCTTCCAGAGAGCCTCACCGACGATGGCTCCGCTCATCTTGGAGCGGCCGTGGGTGCGTTCGACAAAGGTGATGGGCACCTCGACGATGCTCATGCCGGCGGCTGCGGTACGTCGCGCCATGTCGATCTGGAAGCAGTAGCCCTGGGAGGCGACGTCGTCCAGACGCAGTCGCCGTAGGGTCTCGGCACGGAACACCCGGAAGCCGCCGGTCAGGTCGCGGATGTCCAGTCCCAGCATCAGCCGCGCGTACCAGGTACCTCCCCGCGAGATCAGCCGTCGGTACCAGGGCCAGTCGACAACCCCACCGCCGGGCACCCAGCGCGATCCCAGTACCAGGTCGGCACCGGCTGTCGACGCATCGAGCAGCGCCTGGAGATCCTCGGCCCGGTGGGAGCCGTCGGCATCCATTTCGACCAGCCGCTCGTAGCCACGATCGAGTCCCCACCCGAATCCGGCGCGGTAGGCCACCCCGAGTCCCTGCTTCTGCTTGCGGCGCATCAGGTGGATGCGTTGGTCCGTAGCGCGCAGCGTCGCGACGATATCGCCTGTGCCGTCGGGTGAGTCGTCGTCCACCACCAGGACATCGACATCGGGCTGGACGCGCAGCAGACCTGTCACGACCCGCTCGATGTTCTCGGCCTCGTCGTACGTGGGGATCACGACCAATGTGGTCACGATGTTGCCCCGCTCCGGGTGCGACGCGCTCGCCACGCGGTCACGATGCCGAGTGCCCAGCCGATCAGACCCACGGCTGCCGTGACCCACGTGATGATCGGGCCGGCGACACGCGCCGGGGTGCTGCCGTTCGCCAGCGGCACGGTCTGCTCCAGGGTCGCGGGCTCGTGCATCGGGGCGCGCTGGACCTCGCGGCCGTCGGCATCGACGACGCCCGAAATGCCGTTCGTGGACGGGACCAGGACCCAGCGACCGGTCTCGATGGCCCGCATCCGCGAGATCTCCCACTGTTGTTCAGGCTGGGACGTGCGAGTGAAGGCAGCATTGCTGGTCTGCACCACGAGGACCTGGGCGTCGGCTCCGAGGACGTCACCGATCACTGAGTCGTAGGCGATGTCGTAGCAGATCGTGTCGCCGAACACCGCGCCGTCGATGTGTAGACCGCCAGGCAGATCGCCGGCCAGCATGTCGCGCGGGATGTCGCGATCGAACCGAGGGACGATACCCCCCAAAGAACGCCGGAAGGGCACGTATTCCCCGTAGGGAACCGGGCGCCGTTTGATGTACCGGTCCCCCGGGCCGTTCGCGGTCCACACGACTCCGGCGTTGTAGGCGGTGTCGACCGTCGGGCCGTCGAAGATGCCGCCGACCAGAATCGGTGCGTCGAGTTCGGCAGAGAGACCCTCGATGGTTCCTCGGACGTCGCTGTCGTGGAGCGGGTCGATGTCGGTCGCGTTCTCGGGCCACAGCACGATGTCGGGCTTCTCAGTCTCGCCCGCCGCCATGCGGTCGGCCAGGCGCTGCGTCTCGTCGGCGTGCAGCACGAAGATCTCGCCGCGCGGCCAGGTCAGGAATTCTCCGGGCACATCGCCCTGGATCAGCGCGACGTGACGCGAGCCACCCGGATCGGCGACACCGGTCGGCAGGGCGAGTCCGAGAACGGTCAGTGCGACGACGGCCACCACCGCGGTGATCTGTGCCTTGACCGACGCGCGGATGGCCGCGAGCAGGCAGGCGGCCAGGACCGCTAGCACCAGGCTCGTGCCCGTCATGCCGAGGACGCGGGCATAGGGAGCGAACGGCGTGTCGATCGCGGAGTGGGCCAGGCGTCCCCACGGGAAGCCGTGGAAGGGGAATCCGCCCCGCGCCCACTCCCCCGCGACCCACACGGCCGGCGCCAGGGTCGGCCACCAGCGCAGCCGCATGACGGCCCGCAGCCCCAGCATCATCGGAGCCATGAACAGGGTCTCCGCGATCACCAAGGCCGCGTACGCGCCGTGGCTGACGGCATTCATCCACCAGATCAGCGGTCCGAAGAACGCCAGCCCGTAGACCAGCCCGACCAGGACCACGACACGGCTCCGGGCGAGATCGAGACCCGCGGCGACCCAGAACAGTCCAGCAAGCGCCACGACCATCGTGAACGGCCATGACAGCGGCGCGAACGCGGTCGAGGACAGCACTCCCAGCGCGACGGCGGCCGCGAGCGCGTATGACGTGCGCATCTCAGTCCAGGACGATGAGTTCGCGCGGCGCGTTGTTCAGAACCTCGAGTCCGTCGGCGGTGCAGATCGCGATGTCCTCGATCCGTGCGCCGAATCGTCCTTCGACGTAGATGCCGGGCTCGATCGAGAACGCCATGCCCTCGTCCAGCACCTGCGTGTTGCCCGACACGATGTACGGCTCCTCGTGCGTCTCCTGGCCGATGCCGTGCCCCGTGCGGTGGATGAACAGATCCCCGTATCCGGCCTCGGCGATGATGTCCCGGCCGACCGCATCGACGGACTCGGCCGACACCCCGGGACGCGCGTGCTCACGCTGTGCGGTCTGCGCGCGCAGCAGGACCTCGTACTGGTCGAGGAACTCCTGCGGCGGTTGCACGCCGCCCGCGACATATGTGCGGGTGCAGTCCGAGCAGTAGCCCGACGGCATCGTGCCGCCGATGTCGACCACCACGGCGTCGCCGGCCTCGATGACACGGTCACTGACCTCGTGGTGGGGCGATGCGCCATTCGGGCCCGAGCCGACGATCACGAAATCGCACGTCTCGTGCTCGGCCAGGATCGCGCGCTCGATGTCGGCGCCGACCTCACGCTCGGTACGTCCCGGTCGCAGCCACTCGCCCATCCGAGCATGCACCCGGTCGATCGCGGCTCCGGCGTCCCGCAGGGCGGCCGCCTCATCGGCATCCTTGCGGATGCGCAGCTCTTGAACGATCGCACCACCCAGGACGATCTCGGCGCCTGGCAGCGCGTCACGCAGTGCGAACACGCGCGAGGCCCACATGTGATCGTCCACCCCGATGGTCTTGGCCGATCCCAGCAGGTCGGCCACCACCAAGAACGGATCATCAGTCTCGTCCCACGCGGAGATCGGCAGCGTGACACCGGACGCGACGGCTGCAGCATGTTCGAGCGTCGGCACGACCAGAATCGGATCGCCGTTGACCGGCAGTACCAGGCACGTCAGCCGCTCCAACGGCAGCGCGTGATAGCCGGTCAGATAGCGCAGATCGGCACCAGGCGTGACGAGCAGAGCATCGATACCGTGGTCCGCGGCTAGTCGCTGGACGTTCTCCCATCTGTTCACGTCACGACCCTACCGGCCTGATCTAGTCTCAAGGCATGACGCGTCTCATGCTGTTGGACTCGGCGAGTTTGTACTTCCGTGCGTTCTTCGGAGTGCCGGACACCATGAAGGCGCCGGACGGCACGGTCGTCAACGCGCTGCGCGGGATTCTGGACTTCGTCGCCACGATGGCTGAACGACACCACCCCGATGCGATCGTGGCGTGCTGGGACGACGACTGGCGGCCGCAGTGGCGGGTCGACCTGATCGACACATACAAGACCCAGCGCGCCGAGGCCGACGGCGCCGAGATCGACACGACCGACGGCCTGTTGGGTCCGCAGGTGCCGTTGATCGCCGAGGCGTTCGGGCTGCTCGGCATCCCGGTCGTCGGCGCGCCCGGATGCGAGGCCGATGACGTCATGGGCACACTGTCGCACCAGGCGACCGGCCCGGTCGATGTCGTGACCGGTGATCGCGATCTGTTCCAGTTGGTCGACGACTCACGTCAGATCCGCATCCTCTACACCGCCCGCAGCGTGCCCAATCACGACGTCGTGACCGATCAGTGGATCATCGACAAGTACGGCGTGACGCCGCGACAGTACGTCGACTTCGCCGTGATGCGCGGCGACGCCTCCGACGGGTTGCCCGGTGTGGCCGGGATCGGCGAGAAGACCGCCGCGGCGCTGCTGACCGAGTTCGGCGACCTGGACGGCATCGTCGCCGCAGCGGGCGACCCAGCATCATCGATCAAGCCTCGGGTCCGCGCGAATCTGCTGGACTCGACCGATTACATCGCCGCCGCGCGGACCGTCGTGGCCGTGCGCACGGATGGGGTCGAGGTCGCGGACTACACCCGCACGCCGCTGACCGACGAGCAGACCGCCGCCTTCACCCAGTTCGCCGAACGGTGGGGCCTCGGCGGCTCCGCAGACCGGATCCTCAAAGCACTCAACCGGTGACGCTGGTGTAGGTCACGACGCCGTGGTTGAGCAGGTCGAGGGCCTTGCGCGCCGTGGTGCGCAGGTCACCGGGACCGGCAGCGTCGGCGATCTGGGCGACGACGTCGATGAGCTGCTTCATGGCGCGGACGAAGTCGCCGGCGGCCATATCGGTCTGGGTCAGCACGCTGTCCAGTGACGTGCCTTCGCACCAGTCATGGACCGCGCCGGCAAACGTGAAGTCCGGCCGGTGCAGGAAGCGCAGTCTGTGCTCGCGCTCCAGGCCCATGATGTCGACGCACAGGGCGTCCATCCGGTTCGCCACCTCGCGTGAGGCGGCGGTGGGCAGTCGTGGTGCGGGGAGTTCGTCATCGCGCCGCGTCTCGTACGTCAACCCGCTGGCCACCGAGGCCAACTCTGCGGGCGTCAGGCCGTCCCACACACCCTCGCGCAGACATTCGCTGACCAGCAGGTCCAGCTCGCCGTACAGTCGTTTGAGCCGCTCCCCCGCGGCTGTGACGATGTCGCCGTCCAGATAGCCGAGCGTGTCCAGGACCCGGCAGACGCGATCGAACTGACGGGCGACCGTATTGGTGCGCTGATCGATGCGGGACCGCTGATTCTGAGTGTCGCGCTCCAGCTTGAGGTAACGCTCGGCCCACCGGGCGTGCTGCTCCCGGTCGGGGCACGCATGGCACGGATGGTCGCGCATGGCCTGGCGCAGCTCGTCGATGCGCGGATCGGACTTCGTAGCTGCTGGGACGTCTCGATACGGGTGAGGATGCTTCCCCGCGCCGTGCGGCATGCGGTTGCGCAGGGTCGACGCCAGATCGCGGCGCGCCTGCGGATCGCGGGCGTTGAACTTGCGCGGCACCCGGATGTTCGCCAGTGCCGTCACGGGCGTCGGGAAGTCGATCATGGCCAACCGTCGCGCCTGCCGATTCGCGGTCAGGACCATCGGTCGCGGACCCTCGCGATCGCCGCGGGTACCGGGATCGAGCACCACGGCCAGCCCGGCGAACTTGCCGACCGGTACCTCGATGACGTCGCCGATCTTCAGCCGCAGCAGGGACTCGATGGCCGCATCCCGCTGGTCGGCCTTACGGTCCTTCTTGCCCTTCGCCTCCAGATCGCTGATCTCGCGGCGCATGCGGGCGTACTCCATGAAGTCGCCCAGATCACACTCGGCGGACTTCAGATAGCCCTCCAGCGCGTCATCGGCCTTGCGAATCTGCCGGGCCAGCCCCACCACGGCCCGGTCGGCCTGGAACTGAGCGAACGACTGCTCCAGCAGATCGCGCGCCACGGTCCGGCCCACCTGTCCCACCAGGTTGATCGCCATGTTGTACGACGGTTGGAACGACGAGTTCAGCGGATAGGTGCGCGTCGACGCCAGGCCGGCGACCTGGCGTGGGTCGAGCCCCGCTTGCCAGAGCACGACGCCGTGTCCCTCGACGTCGATTCCTCTGCGCCCCGCTCGCCCGGTCAGCTGGGTGTACTCCCCCGGCGTGATGTCGGCGTGGGTCTCGCCGTTCCACTTGCTGAGCCGTTCGATGACGACCGATCGTGCCGGCATGTTGATGCCCAGCGCCAGCGTCTCGGTCGCGAACACCGCCTTGACCAGACCACGGCTGAACAGGTCCTCGACGCACTCCTTGAACGTCGGGAGCATCCCGGCGTGGTGGGCCGCGATGCCCCGTTGCAGGCCTTCGCGGAACTCATGGAAGCCCAGGACGTGCAGGTCCTCATCGGGCAGGTGTGCGCAGGCTGCATCGACCGTGGCAGCGATCTCGGCTCGCTCCTGCGGCGTCGTCAGGTTCAGCCGTGCGTCCAGGCACTCCTGCATGGCTTTGGCGCAGCCCGCGCGGCTGAAGATGAACACGATCGCCGGCAGCAGTCCTTCGGCGTCGAGCCGCTCGATGATCTCGACGCGGCCTGGTGTCCGATGCCGCGTGCGTGGCCGCTTGCCGCCCTTGGCGGGTCGCCTGCTCTTCTGCACCCGCGAGAGCTGCCAGTCCTCGCGCGCCATGCGCTCCAGCTGCCGGTTGACCTGCGTGCGGTCGTCAGGTTCGAACAGGTCGAACATCTTGCGGCCCACCAGGACGTGCTGGTGCAACGGGATCGGGCGCCGCTCCTCGACGATCGTGCGCGTATCGCCCCGGACTTCGGTCAGCCATTCACCGAACTCCTCAGCATTCGACACGGTCGCCGACAGCGAGATGATCGAGACCGACTCGGGCAGGTTGATGATGACCTCTTCCCAGACGGCGCCACGGAAGCGATCGGCCAGGTAGTGCACCTCGTCCATCACGACGAATCCGAGCGTCGTCAGGGTGCGTGAGCCGGCGTACAGCATGTTGCGCAGCACCTCGGTGGTCATGACCACGATCGGCGCCTCGCCGTTGATGCTGTTGTCGCCGGTCAGTAGGCCGACGTTGTCCGATCCGTGCTCGGCGACCAGATCGGTGTACTTCTGGTTGGACAGTGCCTTGATGGGCGTCGTGTAGAAGCACTTGCGGCCGGTGGCCAGCGCCAGGTGGACCGCGAACTCGCCGACGACCGTCTTGCCCGATCCGGTCGGCGCTGCGACCAGGACGCCCTGACCGTCCTCGACAGCCCGGCACGCCTCGACCTGGAAGTCGTCGAGTCCGAAGGAGTAGCGATCCCGGAACTCGGCCAGATGGGGATGCCGACGATTGGCCCGCGACCGAGCATAGGCATCAGCCGGAGACGTCATACCGCCAGCCTACGGGCCCGCCGTCGCGCTCACGGTGCCAGAACCCGCAACGCGCCGGGATGGACCTGAGCGGTTCGCGGCAGAGGCCCGAGCCGTTCGCCGTCGCCGTAGGCCACGATTCCCTCGCACTCCAGCCGGACCTTACGTACGCGGTGCACCTCGAACTCCGGCAGCGTCACATGTGTGCCCTTGTACAACTTCGGGAACACCCTGATGAGTTTCGGCTTGCTGACCGGGTTGATGACGGCGACGTCCAGGAGGCCGTCATCGATCTGGGCGCCCTCGCAGATGCGCAGCCCGCCACCGAACGACGGGCCGTTGCCGACCGCGACGAGCATCGCCTTACGGTGCAGGACCTCCCCGCCGTCCAGCGTGATGGTGAAGTCGAGCGGTTCGAACTCACGCAGTTCGGCGACCATCGCGATGTTGTAGCGCATGTTGCCGCGTGGCCAGCGCATCTGATTGGCGCGCTCGTTGACCTTGGAGTCGAATCCTGAGGCCACGACCGTGACGACGAACGTGCCGTCCACCTCGGCCAGATCGATCTGGCGCGTCTGTCCTCGCAGCACGATCTGCAAGGCCGCCTCGGTGTCCTTGACCGGGATGCCGAGCGTGCGGGCCGTGTCATTGCCGGTGCCGGCCGGCAGCAGTCCGAACGTCACATCGGCGCCGACGAGCAGGTCAAGGACTCCGTGCAGAGCCCCATCGCCGCCGACGACCACGACGGCGTCCAGGCCCTGGTCGATGGCGTGCTTGAGCGCGTCGCGCGCCGACGAGGCATCGGTGCCCTGCACGACCTGCACGTCGTGGCCCGCCTCGCTGAGTCGCAGCGCGGCATGCCCCGCGATCTGCTTGCCCTTACGGCGACCCGACACAGGATTCACCAACAACGCAATCCGCACCCGACGACCCTATCCCGATCATGTGGGAACGGTGATCAGTCGAGCGGCGAGAGTTGGTCGTCGTCGACCTCGGGTGGGGCGGCCTTGCGGCGGCGTCGGTCGGTGAGACGGGCGATGATTTCGGCCACGAAGTACAGGATCGTCATGGGCGCGGCCAGGAAGCACATCGTGAGCGGGTCGGTCGTGGGCGTCGCGACAGCGGCGAAGATGAAGATCGCGATGATGATCCACGGTCGCGCCGACGCCAGCTGCTTGGCGCTGACCAGCCCCATCCGGTTCAGCAGCGTCACGACCAGCGGTATCTCGGCTGCGATGCCGAACACCAGCACCATCCGCACCACGAAGTTCAAGTACTCGGCACCGGTCAGCAGTGAGCCCCAGCCCTCTGGGACGAAGCCGATCAGCAGCAGGATCGCCTTGGGCAGCACCAGGTACGCGCCGTAGGCACCGGCGATGAACAGCGGCGCGCCCAATCCGGTCAGGAGCAGGACACCGCGCTTCTCGTTGCGATGCAGCGCCGGCAGGACGAAGGCCCACAGCTGCCACAACCACAGAGGGCTCGAGATGACGATGCCGGTGATGAGACCGATCTTGAGCTGGAACGTGAACGCTCCGCCGACACCGGTCAGGACCAGATCGGTCTCGATGCCCTTGGCCTCCAGATCGGGCCGGATGTCGGTGTACGGGCGAGACAGCCAATCCAGGATGTGCTCGTAGAACACGAGCGCGACGATGGTGCCGACCACGATCGCCAGCACGGCCTTGACCAGGCGATTGCGCAGTTCGCGCAGGTGGTCCATGAGCGGCATCGTGCCGCCCTGGTTACGGGCTGGCTTGCCGCGCCGCAGCGCCAAGCCGGTCAGCCCTGCTGCTCGGACTTCTTCTCGGCGTCAGCGGTCTCGAGTTCCGCGGTGGCCTTCTTGGGATCGTCGTCCTCGTCGAGCCCCTTGACCTCGGACTTGAAGATGCGCAGGGCTCGACCTGAACCGCGGGCGAGTTCGGGCAACTTCTTGCCACCGAACAGGAGCACCACGATGCCCAGGATGATCAGGATCTCGGTGGGACCCAACTGGCGGAACATGTTCACTCCTTCGACGGGACGTCGGTTCCATCGTACGCCGCCAACGCGGCCCGTGCAGCCGCGGTGACATCGTCGCGCAGTTCTGCGGGCTCCAGGACGGTGACCGAGCCGGCGCTGCGGATCACCAGACGCCGCAACCAGCCCGGATCGGCGCCGAACAGCTTGGCCGTCCAGACACCCCGATCGTCGGTCTCGATCAGCTCGACCGGGTAGTACTCGGTCATCCACTGGGCGGAAGGATGCAGCTCCACCAGTGCGTACGGCGTGTCGGCGCCGACTGTGAACACGCCCTCGGACAGGTCGCGTGACTCCGCGTCGTGATCCTCGACCGATTCGTCGGTCAGCTCTGCCGACAGCACGCGATCGAGCCGGAAGAACCGCAGATCCTCGGCCTTCAGGCACCACGCCTCCAGATACAGGCGGCCACGCTCGGTGAAGACCCGCCGCGGGTCGACCTGGCGCTCGGTCTGCTCGTCCCGGCTGGCGGTGGCGTAGACCAGAGCGATGCGCCGGCCTTCGGTCAGACCCTGGACGATCGTGCGATGGATCGCCGGATCGACATCGTCCAGCACGACGTCGACCGGCGTCTGTGCGCTCTCCCCCAGCGCCGCCTCGATCTTGGCGAGCGTGGAGTCGATGATGGCCTCCTCGCCGGGCCCCGAGGACGCACGCAGCGTCCGCAGCGCCACCACGAGAGCGGCACCCTCCTGGGCCGTGACACGCAGGGGGCGGGCCATGAACTCGGCGTCCCGCAGATGAATGACGCCCTCGTCCTCCAGGGCGGTGACGTCGACGTCGATCAGATCGCCGCCGAACTCGCCGGTGCCGGTCATCATCAGCAGGAACAGGTCGTCGCGCACCTGCTTGGCGGGGACGCCCAGCTCGCGGGCCAGCTCATGGACCGGGATGCCGTCGTTGCTCTGCAGATACGGCACCATCGCCAGCATCCGCAGCACCTGCGCCTGTGACTTGCTCATGTGTGATCCACCGTCCACAGCGTTCCGGCGGCAGCGAGGCGCAGATGCTCGATGACGTGATCGCGCAGTTCGGCCGGCGACTCCACGAGCACATCGGCTCCGTACGACGCGATCTCGGCGGACAACTCCCAGATCGATCCGAACCGGATGATCACCCGGTCGGTCGTGTCGTCCAGACGTGTGACCTCCTCGGCGGCCCGGCGCAACGACTGTCCGCGTCCAGTCCTGACCCGCAGCACCGCCGGCTCTTCACGCGGCGGCGGGAACAGCGCACCGGCGACCTGACGCAGATCGGTGCCCTCGGGAATCTCGTACGAGCCCGGCTGACCGTCAGTCTCGACGTCGCCGCTGATCCGCGACACCCGGAAGACCCGCGTGTCGTCGCGGTCCAGGTCGTGACCGACCACGTACCAACGATCCCGCCAGGACAGGATGCCCCACGGCTCGAGGCGACGGCGGCCCGTCTCGCGGCCGGGCCGAGCGTAGTCGAACGTGATGGGCACACGCCGCGTCGCGGCATCCCAGACCGCATCGAATGCCGGCTCGGCGGTCGACAGCCGTGGTTCGGCCATGCGCAGCGCTGTCGTGTCGACGTCGACGCCGATCGACTTCAGCTTCATCAGCGCGTTGCTCGAGCCCGATGCGAGCCCCGAGTGCTGCCAGACCTGCGTCGCCAGGCCCACCACCGCGGCTTCCTCACGCGTCAGTTCGATGTCGGCGAGCTCAGCGGTGTCGCGCGGGATGCGATAGCCCTCGTTGTCACCGAACAACGGATCGTGCGATCCGACCTCGACCGCGATACCGAGCTCTCGCAGCTCTTCCTTGTCGCGCTCGAACATCCGGTCGAAGGCCTGGTCCGACGTCGCGTCGCGGTAGTCGGCGATCGCCTCGCGGATCTGGGCCTTGGTCAGGTATTTCGTGCTCGCGAGCAGCAGGAAGATGAGATTCATCAACCTTTCGGTCTTGCGCGCAGCCATGCGGAGAAGGATGTCAGGAAGCGTCGAGCAAGTCGATCGCGAACATCAGCGTGTCGCCACCCTTGATGTCCTCACCGCTGCCCTCGTCGCCGTAAGCGGTGTCCGCCGGACAGACCAGCACGACCCGGCTGCCCACCTTCTGGCCGACCAGCTCGTCGGTCCAGCACTGGATCAACTGGCCCTCGGTGAGCTGGAACGTGGCCGGTGTACCGCGGCTCCACGACGAGTCGAAGACCTTGCCGTCGGGGTAGACCTGGCCGACGTACTGGACGCTGACCATCTGATCGGCCTCGATGGGATCGCCCTTCCCTTCGATCACCACGTGCGCGCTGGACTTGGTCTGCTTCGCGGCGGTCTTGTCGGTCTTCTTGAAGCCGGACGGGTGGCCGTCGTCGTCCAGCGTCAGCGACGGGAGGTCGTCGGGCAGATCCTTGGCATCGCCGTTGGCCTCGGTGGGCACCTTGGCGACGATGTCGAACACGAACACCATGGTGTCGTCGGCCTCGAGGTCGTACGACTCCTGCGCCTGCTTGAAACCGTCCTCGGGCGGGATCACGGCCAGGACCCGCGAGCCGACCTTCTGCCCGTCGAGGGCCTTGATGAAGCCGGGCAGGATGCTGTCCTCGCTGAGTGTGAACGTGTAGGCGCTGCCGCTGGCATAGGAGCTGTCGAACTGCTTGCCGGTGCGACCGTTGAGCGCGACGTAGTTGACCTTCACCATGTCACCCTCGCCGACTTTGTCGCCCGAGCCCTCCTCGATGACCTTGGTCGCGGTCTTGTCGGCGGCGGTCTCCTTCGGGACCTTGACCTTGGGCGTGGCGTCCTTGCTCACCGTGATGTCGTCGAGCTCGGCGCCCCCGCCGTCGGAGCCGCACCCTGCCAGGACCAGCAGGGAGGACAGGGCGATGAGCAGCAGACGGCGCACGGGGAAGGTCCTAATCGGGAGGTGATGGTTGACCGTCGGTCAGCGTATCGGGGCCGGGCAACCGCTACCGTCACATGCCTTCGATGAGCCGTTCGACCCGGTCATCGTGCGATCGGAACGGGTCCTTGCACAGCACGGTGCGTTGCGCCTGGTCGTTGAGCTTCAGGTGCACCCAGTCGACGGTGAAGTCACGACGGCGTTCCTGGGCGCGCTTGATGAAGTCGCCCCGCAACCGGGCACGCGTGGTCTGCGGCGGCACCGACTTAGCCGTGAAGACGTCCAGATCACGGGTGACCCTGGCCACCGCTCCCTTACGTTCGAGCAGGTAGAACAGCCCACGGTCCCGACGGATGTCGTGATAGGCCAGATCGAGTTGAGCGATGCGTGGATCGGCCCACGACAGCCCGTTGGCGGTGCGGTACCGGTCGAGCAGCTTGAACTTGATGACCCAGTCGATCTCGCGCTCGACCAGCGACAGGTCCTCGGACTCGACCGCCTTGAGCGTGCGTTCCCACAGGTCGAGCGTGCGGGTGATGGTGGGTGTGTGCAGACCGTGGCGGTCGACGAACTCGGCGGCCTTGCCGAAGTACTCGGCCTGGATCTCCAGCGCTGACAGCTCGCGTCCGTTGGCCAGCTGCACCTTGCGTCGGCCCGTGACGTCATGCGAGATCTCGCGGATCGCCCGGATCGGATTGTCCAAGGTCAGATCGCGCATCGAGACGCCGGCCTCGATCATGCGCAGCACGATGTCGGTCGTGGCGACCTTGAGCATCGTGGTGGTCTCGCTCATGTTCGAGTCGCCCACGATGACGTGCAGGCGACGGAACCGCTCGGCGTCGGCGTGCGGCTCGTCGCGGGTGTTGATGATGGGACGAGAGCGAGTGGTGGCGCTGGAGACGCCCTCCCAGATGTGCTCGGCGCGCTGGCTGACCGAGTACACCGTGCCGCGGGGCGTCTGCTGGATCTTGCCGGCACCACAGATGATCTGCCGTGAGACCAGGAACGGGATCAGGACGTCGGCCAGGCGGCTGAACTCACCGCCGCGGCCGACCAGGTAGTTCTCGTGGCAGCCGTACGAATTGCCGGCCGAGTCGGTGTTGTTCTTGAACAGGTAGATGTCGCCCTCGACGCCGTCGTCGGCCAACCGTTGCTGAGCGTCGATCATCAACGCCTCGAGGATGCGCTCACCTGCGCGATCGTGGGTCACCAGGTCGATGACGTCGTCGCATTCGGGCGTCGCGTACTCCGGATGGCTGCCGACATCGAGATACAGGCGGGCTCCGTTGCGCAGGAACACGTTGCTGCTGCGACCCCACGACACGACCCGGCGGAACAGGTACCGCGCGACCTCGTCAGGCGACAGACGGCGCTGTCCCTTGAACGAGCAGGTCACGCCGTACTCGTTCTCGATCCCGAAGATCCGCCGGTCCACACGTTCACCCTAGTCCGGAGGGCCGCATTTTCGGGTCAGGCGTGAGCGAGTGACAGCTTGACGGCGAAGCCGAGGAACACCGCGCCGACCGCGGACGTGGCGCCGGCCGACATCGCACGGCGCCGCCGGAACGCCGCCGACAGTCGTGTGCCGCCGAAGATCAGCACGCTCAGGTACACGACGCTGGCGATCTGGGCCAGCGATCCCAGGACCAGGAACGAGAGTGCCGGATGGGCATAGGCCGGATCGACGAACTGGACAAAGAACGCGACGAAGAACAGGATCGCCTTGGGATTGAGCAGCGAGATGATCAACGCTCGGCGATAGGGCCGCTCACGACGCACGCCGGTCGGGCGAGCGTCCGCGATCGCATCCACGAGCTCATCGGTCTTCTGCTTACGGTTGCGCCACATCTGCCACGAACCGCGCAGGAGCCCGATCGCGAGCCAGGCCAGATATCCGGCACCCAGGTACTTCACGATGCCGAAGATGACCTCATTGGCCTGCAGCAGTGATGCGACACCCGCGGCCGACAACGTCATTAGGACGGCATCGCCGGTCCACACACCGGCCGCACCCTTGTAGGCCTCGCCGACACCCTTGCGTGCGGCCACGGACAGCACGTACAGCGAGTTCGGGCCGGGCAGCAAGATGATCAGGATCAGCCCGGCCAGATAGGTCGGAAGGTCGATGACTCCCAGCACGGGCCAATCATGCCAGACCGCGACGGGCTCAGCCCAGCGCTTCGGCCACCTCGGCGTCGGTCAGCCGCTTGAACTTGCGCGGTTGAGGACGCGCGCGGCTCAGGATGCCGATCTCCAGCGATTCGGCGGCGATCTGCCGGGCCGGCTCGGCGTCGCGTCCTAGCGCCGTGACGGCCAGCTGGATGGCGGCGTCGAGCGTGAGGCCCGGTGTGTAGTTCTCCTTCAGATACGCCTCGACCTGCTCGATCTGGCCACCCATGACGCCGAATCCGTCCACGTCCGCGGCCGAGCCGTCGTACGTGAGGCGGTAGATCTCGTCGTGCTCCGGGTCGTCGGCGACCTCACCGACGAACAGCTCGACCTCGTACGGCTTCTCACTGGCGGCGCTGAAGATGGTGCCCAGCGTCTGGGCGTACGCATTGGCTAGTGCCCGGCCGGTGACATCGCGGCGGTCGTAGGAGTAGCCGCGCAGGTCGGCCAGGCGAACACCGGCGATACGCAGATTCTCGAACTCGTTGTACCTGCCGACGGCGGCAAAGGCGATGCGGTCGTAGATCTCACCGACCTTGTGCAGCGCCTGCGACGGGTTCTCGGCGACGAACACGATGCCGTCGGCGTACTGGACCACGACGACGCTGCGCCCGCGGGAGATGCCCTTGCGCGCGAAATCGGCCCGATCCTTCATGATCTGCTCGGGTGAGACGTAGAACGGCTGTGTCATCAGTCAGCTCCTCTCAACCCAGGGGTGCTTGTGGTCCGTCGGGGCGCTGGAGGCGTCCCCCGATCACGGCGTCGGCAATGGCACCGACCTCGGCATCGTCCAGGCGCCGGTGACCATCGGCGGTGACGGAGTAGACGACCGGGAAGATCCGCCGTGTCAGATCGGGACCACCCGTGGCCGAGTCGTCGTCGGCCGCGTCGTACAGCGCCTGGATCACCGCCGTGACGCAGTCGCCCTCGGTCATGCCGGAGCTGAACAGTTTCTTCAGCGCCCCGCGTGCGTAGACCGATCCGGAGCCGACCGAGTGGTGTTCGTGTTCCTCGTAGCGCCCGCCGGTGACGTCGTAGGAGAAGATGCGGCCACGTTGGGCGACGGTGTCGAATCCGGCGAACAGCGGCACGACAGCCAGGCCCTGCATCGCCAGCCCCAGATTGCCGCGGATCAGGGCGGCCAGCCGGTTGGCCTTGCCGTCGATGGACAGCTCGGTGCCCTCGATCTTCTCGTAGTGCTCCAGCTCGACCTGGAACAGCCGCACCAGTTCGATGGCCAGGCCCGCCGTGCCGGCGATGCCGACGACCGAGAACTCATCGGAGGGGTAGACCTTCTGCATGTCGCGGTTCGCGATGATGTTGCCCATCGTGGCGCGCCGGTCGCCAGCCATCACGACACCGCCGTCGAACGTTGCCGACACGATCGTCGTGCCATGCGGGGCGATGTCCGGGCCCGCACCCGCGAGCTTCTGTGCAGCACCTGGCATCTGGTCAGGCGCGGTAGAGGCCAGATAGTCCGCGAACGAGGAGATGCCCGTCAGGCGGGTGCCGCTGGGCAACGGGCCGCCAGTCACTGGCCACCCTTCTGCACGAAACTGCGGACGAACTCCTCGGCGTTCTCCTCAAGCACGTCGTCGATCTCGTCGAGGATCGAATCGACGTCGTCGTCGAGCTTGGCCTTCGCTTCGGTGTCGACCTCGGTGGTGTCGACCTGCTCCTCGGCCTCGGTGCTCTTGCGCGTGCTCTTGTGCTGCTGCTCGGACATGTCTCCACCCTATCCCCTGGGTTAGCTCCCCGTGATGGCTCGGAACAGGTCGGTGGCCGTGGCGCTGTCCTCGAAGAGCCCGCCCACGTGCTCACGCGTTCCTCGCAGTGGCTCCATCGTGGGAATGCGTTGCAGCGATTCGTGACCGGGCAGGTCGAAGATCACCGAGTCCCAGGACGCGGCGGCGATATCTGACGAGAACTTCTCCAGGCACTTGCCACGGAAGTAGGCGCGGGTGTCGTGCGGCGGTTCGGTGACGGCCGTATGCACCTGGTCGTCGGTGAGGAGTCGCTTCATCCGGCCGGTGCGGACGAGCTGGTGGTACAGGCCCTTGTGCGGCCGGATGTCGTGATACTGCAGGTCGACCAGGTGCAGTTTGGAGTGGTCCCAGTCCAGGCCGTCACGCTCGCGATAACGGTTCAGCAGCGCGAGCTTGGCGACCCAGTCCAGCTCCTCGACGCACAGCAGGGGGTCCTCGGCCAGACGGTCCAGTGTCGACTCCCACAGCGCGAGCACCTGATCGGTGTCGGCGTCGCTTCCCTCGCGCGCGACGAACTCGCGGGCCGCGTCCAGGTACTCACGCTGCAGCTCCAGCGCCGTGATGGTGGTGCCGTCCTCCAGCTCGACGGTCTGCTTCAGCGTCGGGTCGTAGGAGATGACGTGGAGGGCCGGCACCGGCGCGGCGAGTTGCCGGCGTCCCGTGCCCAGGAAGCCTGCCTCGATCATGGCCAATACCAAGGACGTGGTGCCGTGCTTGAGCAGGATCGCGGTCTCGGAGCAGTTGGCGTCGCCGATGATGACGTGCAGACGGCGGTACTTCTTGGGATCGGCATGCGGCTCGTCGCGGGTGTTGATGATGGGCCGCTTCAGCGTGGTCTCCAGGCCGACGTTGACCTCGAAGTAGTCGGCACGCTGGCTGATCTGGAAGGCATGGACGCTGCCGTCCTGCCGCTGCCCGACCCGGCCCGCTCCGGTGAAGACCTGCCGCGAGACGAAGAACGGCGTCAAGTGCTCGACGATGCGGTCGAACGGGACGTCGCGGTCCATCAGGTAGTTCTCATGCGATCCGTACGACGCGCCCTTGTTGTCGATGTTGTTCTTGTAGAGCACGATCGGCGCGGTCTGCGGGATCTCGGCGGCCAGTTCGGCGCCGCGCCGCATGACCTCCTCGCCGGCCTTCTCCCACAGCACGACGTCCATCGGTGTCGTCACTTCGGGACTCGAATACTCCGGATGGGCGTGGTCGACGTACAGGCGGGCGCCATTGGTCAGGATGATGTTGGCCAGCCCCAGGTCCTCATCGGTCAGCTGTGACGGATCGGCGACATCGCGGCTCAGATCGAATCCGCGCGCGTCCCGCAGCGGATTCTCCTCCTCGAAGTCCCAACGAGCGCGGCGCGTCAGGCCATTGGCCGATGCGTACGCGTTGACGACATGGGTCGACGCGACCATCGGATTGGCGTGGGGCTGTCCGGTGACCGCGATGCCGTACTCGACCTCACTGCCCTGGACCCGGCGAACCGTCATGCGGCCAATCTACGGGTCACCAGTGCACGCCCTTGAGCACCCGTGCCAGGATCCGCTGCTGCTTGCTGACCTGCTCGGCGGCACCGTCGCCACGGGCGGCTGCGGAGTCAGGAAAGATCTTGTACGCCTGGTGCAGCACCTGGAACGCGGCGCGCGGGGCGAGCGCGTGCGACACCTCGCCCGCCGTGCCCATCAGCGTGTTGACCTCGTGCGGCCGGTGGCGGATCGCCTTGAGGATCAGATCGGATGCCTGCCCCGGGCTGATCGTGGGGAATGCGTCGTAGATCTTGGTCGGCGCGATCATCGGCGTTCTGACCAGCGGCATGTGGATCGACGTGAACGTGACCCCGTCGCCGACCAGTTCGGAGCTGACGACTCGGCTCCATGCGTCCAGGGCGGCCTTGGACGCGACATAGGCCGAGAATCGCGGTGGATTGGTCTGCACGCCGATCGACGAGATGTTGACGACGTGCCCGCCTCCCCCGGCCGCCATGGCCGGGATCAGGCCCATCACCAGACGGATCGCGCCGAAGTAATTCAGTTGCATCGTGCGTTCGAAGTCGTGGAATCGGTTGTACGACAACCGCAGCGACCGGCGGATCGATCGGCCCGCATTGTTGACCACGACGTCGACGTGCCCGAGATCCTTGACGATCTTCTTGGTCAGGCGGTCGATGTCGTCCAGATCGGACAGATCGCACGGGTACACGTGCGCCGTGCCGCCGGCCACCTCGATGTCGTTCTTGGTGCGTTCCAGCTTGTCGGCGCCACGAGCCACCAGGACAGGGATGCCGCCGAGGGCCGCGACCCGCAGGGCGGTGGCCTTGCCGATGCCCGACGAGGCGCCCGTGATGACCACGACCTTGCCGTTCAGGGCCTTCGCATTGCCCTTGTCAGCGGTGATGTCCGGGTCGAGGTTCTGCTCCCAGTAGTCCCACAGCGTGCCTGCGTACGAGCTGAGCCTCGGCACCTCGATCCCCGACCCTTCCAACGCTTCGCGGGTGATCTTCGAGGAGTACCGGGTGGGCATCGCGACGTGCGCCAGGACCTCGGCCGGGACACCGAGGCGTCCGAGGGTCTGCTCGGCGGCCAGATGGCCCGCCTTGGTCGACGTGGCACGTCCGATGACCGACTGGATCACCTGGGTCGGCACGATGCCAGAGACCTTGGCGTCCAGGGCGACCTGGAAGGACGGGGACTTCGCGGCCCGCGCGAAAGCGTTGATGACGTCCAGGTTGCGCTGGGTGCGCGGGTTGGTCAGGTGGAAGGCCCGCCCGTCCAGTCCCTTGGTGTGCGCCAGCTGATCCATCGCCTTGGCGACATAGTCGACCGGCACGATGTTGGTGTGCCCCATCCCGGTCGCGAACATCGGCAGCCAGGCCGGCATGTAGTCGCGCATCCGCTTGATGAGGGTGAAGAAGTAGTACGGGCCGTCGATCTTGTCGATCTCGCCGGTCTCGCTGTCCCCCACCACGATCGCGGGGCGGTACACACGCCACGGGATCGGGCACTCGTCGCGCACCAGCTTCTCGGACCCGAACTTCGTGCGGTGGTAGTCGGACTGGAAGCCCTGACCCTCGTCGAACATGTCCTCGGTGAACGATCCGGCGTAGTCACCTGACGCGGCGATCGACGACACCTGATGGAAGCATCCCGCGTCCAGCGCGGTGGCGAGCTCGACGGCGTGGCGGGTGCCGTCCAGGTTCAGGCGGTCATTGGCCTCCCGCGAGGCCGTCATGTCATAAGACGCGGCCAGGTGGAAGAAGTGATCGATCTTGCCGATGTGTTCGGCGATCCAGTCAGGATCGACGCCCAGCCGGTCCTCGGTCAGCTGTCCCGTGACCGGGACGACCCGGCGGCTCTTGTTCCACTGGTACGCGTACGAGGCGAACTTGGCCTCCGACCCCGGTCTGACCAGCACCCAGATGGTGCCTCGGCGATGGTCCACCAACTCCTGCAGGAGTCGTCGACCGATGAACCCGGTGGCGCCTGTCACGAAGTAGCCCATGGCCGAAGGCTAGGGCGTTTCGGCTGTTCCCGACAGGGTCTTGCCCAGATGGACACTGTCGTCGTACGCGGCGTAGAAGCCGAAGCTGGCGACATCGGCGTATCCGCTGGAGCGGTACAGAGCGATGGCCTCGGGCTGCGCGGTCCCTGTCTCCAGGACGAACCGTGTGATGCCGTCGGCGACCGCCATCAACTCCAGGTGGGCCAGCATCGCGCGGGCCAGGCCTCGGCGCTGGAACTCCGGCCGGACGTACATGCGCTTGATCTCGGCATCGTCGTCACCGTTCGGGCCGCCACGCCGCCAACCGCCCATCGCGGCCGGGACGTCATCGACGTACAGCACGAAGAACGCACCACGCGGCGGCGCGAAGTGATCGGCCTCCATGGGCGAGATGTCGCCGGTTCCCCCATACCGGCGGGCGTATTCGACCTGCACCTCGGCCGCGAGTATCTGCGGATCGGGCGCGTCGTAGCGGACCGCCCGGATGTCGTGCGCCAACTACAGGTACTGGCCGGTGTTGGCGACCGTGTCGATGGACCGACCCGGCTCGTTGCCGCCCTTGCCGGTGATGAGCGTGCGGATGAACACGATGCGCTCGCCCTTCTTGCCCGAGATGCGCGCCCAGTCGTCCGGGTTGGTGGTGTTGGGCAGGTCCTCGTTCTCCTTGAACTCATCGAGGCACGCCTGCAGCATGTGCTGGACCCGCAGGCCCTTCTGACCCTGCTCCAGGAAGTCCTTGATGGCCATCTTCTTGGCGCGGTCGACGATGTTCTGGATCATGGCGCCGGAGTTGAAGTCCTTGAAGTACAGGACTTCCTTGTCGCCGTTGGCGTACGTGACCTCGAGGAACTGATTGTCCTCGGACTCGGTGTACATCTTCTCGACGGTGCGCTGGATCATGCCGGCGACCGTGGCATCGACATCGCCGCGGTGCTCGGCGACATCGTCGGGGTGCAACGGCAAGTCGGCCGTCAGGTACTTGCTGAAGATGTCGCGAGCGGCCTCGGCATCGGGGCGTTCGATCTTGATCTTCACGTCCAGGCGTCCGGGGCGCAGAATAGCGGGATCGATCATGTCCTCGCGGTTGGAGGCGCCGATGACCAGCACGTTCTCCAGGCCCTCGACACCGTCGATCTCACTGAGAAGCTGCGGCACGATGGTGTTCTCGACATCGGACGAGACGCCTGAGCCGCGGGTACGGAACAGCGAATCCATCTCATCGAAGAACACGATGACCGGGGTGCCCTCGCTGGCCTTCTCGCGCGCCCGCTGGAACACCAGCCGGATGTGCCGCTCGGTCTCGCCGACGTACTTGTTCAGCAGCTCGGGACCCTTGATGTTCAGGAAGTAGGACCGGCCCTCCTCGCCGGTCTTCTCCGACACCTTCTTGGCCAGGGAGGCCGCGACGGCCTTGGCGATCATGGTCTTGCCGCAGCCGGGTGGCCCGTACAGCAGGATGCCCTTCGGCGGCTTGAGCTGATGTTCGATGAACACGTCGGGATGCAGATAGGGCAGCTCGACGGCATCCTGGATCGTCTCGACCTGATTACCGAGTCCACCGATGCTGGTGTAGTCGATGTCCGGAACCTCTTCGAGGACCAGTTCCTCGACCTCGGACTTGGGGATGCGCTCGTAGGCGTAGGCCGAACGGCTGTCGAGCATCAGCGAGTCGCCGGCCCGCAACTTGAGGGCCAGCAGCGGCTCGGCGAGCCGTACGACCTTCTCCTCGTCGGCATTGCCGACCACCAGGGCACGTTCACCGTCGGCCAGGAGTTCCTTGAGCATCACGACCTCGCCGGTCTGCTCGAAGTCCAGGGCCGCCACGACGTTCATGGCCTCGTTGAGGATGACCTCCTGGCCCCTGCGCAGATCATCGCGTTCGACCGCGGGGCTGACGTTGACGCGCAGCTTGCGTCCGCCGGTGAACACATCGACCGACTCGTCGTCGTTGACCTGCAGGAACGTCCCGAAGCCGGTAGGCGGCTGGGCCAGCCGGTCGACTTCTTCTTTGAGCGTGACGATCTGCTCGCGGGCTTCGCGCAGCGTGGCGGTGAGCCGGTCGTTCTGCGACGTGACGGCCGACAGTCGCGACTCGAGTTCGGCGAGACGCTGTCCGGAGACACCGTCGGTGCCCAGACGCCGCCGCAGGTGCTCGACCTCGGCGCGCAGGTAGGCCAGTTCGTGTTCCGGATTGCCGGTGCTGTCGGTCATCTCGCACACCTCCCGCTCGTGTTGTCGACCCTACCCGGCAGATGGGCAGATGTCCTGGTCATCTCACCAGGTGCGAGTGTCTTTCAGATGACGTTGCGGGACCGTTGCCCTCAGGCTCCGTCGGGCTCGTCCTCGGGTGGCTGCCAGCCGAACGGTCGCGGACCGGTGTAGTCCGGTCCGTAGGCGCCGGGTGCGGGGCGCCGGTATCGCTCCAGCGTGTGCTCGCCGGGCGCCATGCGACGAGCGATCGCCAGATACGCCGTGTGGCCGTTCATGCGGTGCTCGGGACGCACGGCCAGGCCCTGCAGATGCCAATCGCGCTGCAGCGTCTCGAACGCCCGCGGCTCGGTGAATCCGCCGGTCTCGCGCAGCGTCTCGACGAACCGCGACAGTTGCGTCGTGGTGGCCACGTAGGCGCAGATGATGCCGCCGGGGACGAGCCGATCCAGCGCCAGCGGAATGCACGTCCACGGATCGACCAGATCCAGGATCAGGCGGTCGATCTCGGTCTCGGTGACCGCTTCACGCAGATCGCCGATGGTCAGGTGCCAGTGGTCCGGAACGGTCCCCAGCGACTGGGCGACGTTCTCGCGGGCCTTCTGTGCGAAGTCCTCGCGGATCTCGTACGAGCCCAGGTGGCCGTCCGGACCGAGTGCCCGCAGCAGGTAGGCAGACAGGCTGCCCGAGCCGGCACCGGCCTCGACGACGGTTAGGCCGGGAGCGATATCGGCCCACATCAGGATCTGACCCACGTCCTTGGGGTACACGATGGCAGCGCCGCGCGGCATCGACACGACGTACTCGTGCAGCAGCGGGCGGAACACCTGATAGTCGCCGCCCAGCGATGACTGGATCACGATGCCCTCGGGGCGGCCCAGGATGTCGTCGTGGCGGATCTGACCCTTCTTGGTCGAGAACTCCGCGCCGGGCTTCAACTCGAAGTTGTGACGGCGACCCTTCGCATCGGTGAGCCGCACCCACTCCCCCTCGGCCAGCGGCTTCACGAGACGCTCTCACCTCGGTAGGCGGCGTCCAGGTCGTCGAGCGTCAGCACGCCGACGACCGTACCGTCGTCCTCGGTGACGGCGTACGTGTCGGCCGGGCGGGCAGCGATCTCGCGCAGCAGCAGCGTGCCGTACAGGTCGGCCGACAGCGGCGTGGAACCGGGAGGCGCGGCCCCGGCGCGCGCGATGCGGCGCGCCACCAGGCGATTGATGCGGCCACTGCGGTCGGCGTGCCGGAGAGCGTGACCGGCACCGATCCAGACGAACGCAGCGATCAGCCCGGCCAGGAGCAACTGGATCCACGGGATTGATCCGTCGATCACGGCCACTGCGACCGCGATGACGCCGACCACGGCCAGAACGCGACCGATCCACGCGGCGATCTTGATGCCCAGCGCCTCATTGCCGGTCGTGGCCCAGATGATGGCCCGCAGGACTCGGCCACCGTCGAGCGGGAGCGCCGGGAGCAGGTTGAAGACCGCAACGAAGAAGTTGACGGTGCCGATGGTCCACAACAGGTCGGCGGTCGTCCCGGCGGTATTGGGTTCGACCAGACGGCACACGATGCCGATGGCCAACGACGCGACCGGACCCACACCGGCGGTGATGAGCTCCTGCGCGGGAGTGCGGCTGTCGCCCTCGATGGCGGTCTCTCCGCCCAGCAGATGCAAGGTGACCGACCGGACCCGCAGGCCGAAGCGGCGGGCCGCGACGACGTGGGCGATCTCGTGCAGCAACACCGACACGTACAGGCCCACGACGAATCCGACCGCCAGCACCACGGGGCTGGAATCGGTGTGGCCCTCGAAGCGATCGGCGAACACCACGATCAGGACCGCGACCATGAGCAGCAGCGACGGCTTGACCAGGTAGTCGACGCCGCCGGCGCGCCACATGCGCCATGCACCTGCGCGCCGGAGGCGTGGTGTCCCGCTCGGTCGTTCAGTGCTCACGTCTCCATCCTCCCATCCCACGCCCCTGAGAAGATGAGTGCATGAGCGGTAGTGATGCGGTGCGGGTCGAGGGCGCGACGTACATCCGTGGCGGACGTCAGATCCTGTCCGATGTCGATCTGGTGGTCGAACGCGGTCAGCACTGGGCGCTGTTGGGGCCGAACGGTGCCGGCAAGAGCACACTCCTGCGGCTGATCGGCGCTCAGGAGTTCCCCAGTCGTGGCACCGTCGAGGTGCTCGGCAAGCGGCTGGGCACGTACGACCTGCGCGAACTACGCCGCTCGATCGGATTCGTCGATCCCCGCCACGACCTGCGGTCCAATCTGGACGCGGAGCAGATCGTGCTGACCGGTGTGACCAGCACACTGGAGCAGGTGCCGCACTGGACGCCCAGCAACGAGGAGATCGAGAGAGCACGGTCTCTGGTCAAGCTGCTCGGACTCGATGCCGAGCCGGTGCACTGGCTGACCATGTCGCAGGGCGAGCGTGGCCGAGCGCTCATCGCCCGTGCCCTGATGACCGAACCCGAACTCCTGCTGCTGGACGAACCCAGCACCGGCCTGGACGTGGCGGCCCGCGAGCAGATGATCCGCACGATCGACGGGCTGCCCGACGCGCTGCCGGGCCTCACCTCGGTCACCGTGACCCATCATTTCGAGGAGTTGTCGACCTCGGTCACGCATGCCTGTCTGATCCGTCACGGACAGATCATCGCCGCCGGTGCCGTTGATGAGGTCCTGACATCGGACACGGTCTCGGAATGCTTCGCCCACCCGATCGAGGTGCTACGGCGCGACGGCCGCTGGTCCGCCGTCGCTCGCTAGCGCTTACCCGGTCGCCAGGCCGAGGAACGAGGCCGGGTGGGCGCTGGTGACCTGCAGAACCTCAGAACTCCAGGGCTCGCAGGTCCGCAGGGGTCAGGCCGGCCAACGTCGCCACGTTCGTGCGCCGTGGGGCGGACGGCACGCTCACCATGTGCGGCACCGCGGCGACCCAGCAGCCGGCAGCGTTCGCCGACGTGGCACCCGTCGGCGAGTCCTCGATGGCCAGACAATCTGCCGGAGCGACGCCGAGCCGTTCGGCTGCCATCAGGTACGGATCGGGGAACGGCTTGCCGCGCGGGACGATATCGCCCGTCACGACGGCGCCGAACGGCAAAGCGGATGCCAGCGGTGCGGCGATGTCCGCATAGGACATGGTCACCAGGGCCTGTGGCACGCCTTCGGCGGCGAGCGCCTCGATCAGCTCGACGGCACCGGGACGCCAGGCGATGTCGTGACTCAACCCGTCGACGACGCGTGTGACCAGGAAATCGACCACCTCGCGGGCACTCATCTGGAGTCCGAGTCGCGTACGGATGTGCTCCCCGCTGGCCAGCAGATCGCTACCGACCAGTTCGAGGGCATCCTCCACGGTCCACACCTGGCCGTGCGCTTCGGCCAGTTCGGTCTCGGCGCCGATCCACAGCGGTTCGGTGTCGACGATCGTGCCGTCGAGGTCCCACAGGACAGCGGCGTAATCAGGCACGTGTCCACGGTATCGACAGATCCCTGCACTCTGAGGGCCGAGGTGGCACAATGGGAGAACCGTTCGGGATCCCCCGAGGCCCAGGCGAGCCCGCCGCCGGCCGGTGATCCCCAGCGTTCCGCCCGACAGCCGTCAGAAGGAATGCGCGTGACGACGTTCTCCCCCGAGGTCACTCACCGACCCGATGCCACCGAGGCACTCACCGAGGCCCTCCGTACCCGGATCCTGGTGCTCGATGGTGCCATGGGCACCGCGATCCAGCGGGATCGTCCCGATGAGGCCGGATATCGCGGCGAACGGTTCGCGGACTGGCACACCGATGTGATCGGCAACAACGATCTGCTGACGCTCACCCAGCCCGACATCATCGCAGGCATCCACCGCGAGTACCTCGAGGCCGGCGCCGACATCATCGAGACCAACACCTTCAACGCCAATGCGATGTCGCTGGCCGACTACGACATGGTCGACCTCGCCTACGAGCTCAACTACGAGGCTGCGCGCCTGGCCCGCCGGGTCGCCGACGAGGTCTCGACCCCGGACAAGCCCCGATACGTCGCCGGCGCCTTGGGCCCGACGTCGCGCACGGCGTCGATCTCTCCCGACGTCAACGACCCGGGTGCCCGCAACGTCAGCTATGACGATCTGGTCGCGGCGTATGCCGAAGCCACGCACGGGCTCCTCGACGGCGGATCGGATCTGATCTTCATCGAGACGATCTTCGACACGCTCAACGCGAAGGCCGCCGTCTTCGCCGTGGAGCAGGTGTTCACCGAACTCGGCCGTCGCTGGCCCGTCGTCATCTCGGGCACCATCACCGATGCGTCGGGGCGCACGCTGTCGGGTCAGACGACCGAGGCGTTCTGGAACTCGGTCAGCCACGCCAAGCCGCTGCTGGTCGGCCTGAACTGTGCGCTGGGAGCCAAGGAGATGCGGCCGTACGTCGCCGAACTCGCACGGGTCTCGGACACCTTCGTCTCGGCCTACCCCAACGCGGGTCTTCCCAATGCGTTCGGCGAATACGACGAGGCGCCCGACGAGACCGCCGCGATCGTCTCGGAGTTCGCGGAGGCCGGATTCGTCAACCTGGTCGGCGGCTGCTGCGGCACGACACCGGACCACATCGCGGCCATCGCTCGTGGGGTCACCGGCAAGACCCCGCGTGTCCCGTCGGAGCAACCCTCTGCGACCCGCCTCTCGGGGCTCGAGCCGTTCGCGATCGCCGAGGACTCACTGTTCGTCAACATCGGCGAGCGCACCAACATCACCGGATCAGCGCGTTTCCGCAATCTGATCAAGGCCGGTGACTACGACACGGCGCTCAACGTCGCCCGCCAGCAGGTCGAGAACGGCGCTCAGGTCATCGACATCAACATGGACGAGGGCATGATCGACGGCGTCGCGGCGATGGACCGCTTCACCAAACTGATCGCCTCCGAGCCCGACATCAGCCGCGTCCCGGTCATGATCGACTCGTCCAAATGGGAGGTCATCGAGGCCGGACTCAAGAACGTCCAGGGCAAGTCGATCGTCAACTCGATCTCCATGAAGGAGGGCGAGGAGAAGTTCATCCGCGAGGCCGAGCTGTGCAAGACCTACGGCGCTGCCGCGGTGGTCATGGCCTTCGACGAACAAGGACAGGCCGACAATCTGGAGCGCCGCAAGCAGATCTGCGAGCGGGCCTACCGGATCCTGGTCGACCAGGTCGGGTTCGACCCGGACGACATCATCTTCGACCCGAATGTGTTCGCCGTCGCGACGGGCATCGAGGAACACGCCAACTACGGCGTGGACTTCATCGAGGCGACCCGATGGATCAAGCAGAATCTGCCCGGCGCGAAGGTCTCGGGCGGCATCTCGAACGTGTCGTTCTCGTTCCGGGGCAACAACCCGGTCCGCGAGGCCATTCACGCAGTCTTCTTGTTCCACGCCATCGAGGCGGGCCTGGACATGGGCATCGTGAACGCCGGCGCCCTGGTCGTCTACGACGAGGTCGACCCGCCGCTGCGTGAGCGCATCGAGGACGTCATCCTCAACCGCCGCCCCGATGCGACCGAGCGACTGCTGGAGATCGCCGGCGACTACGCCGGAGACGGTCAGCAGCAGGAGGCCGCTACCGACGAGTGGCGCGATCTGCCGGTGCGCGAGCGCATCACGCACGCGCTGGTCAAGGGCATCGATGAGTACGCCGAAACCGATGCCGAGGAGCTGCGTCTGGAGATCGACGCCGCCGGCGGACACCCCATCGAGGTCATCGAGGGACCTCTGATGGACGGCATGAACGTGGTCGGCGACCTGTTCGGCGCGGGCAAGATGTTCCTGCCGCAGGTGGTCAAGTCGGCGCGTGTCATGAAGAAGGCCGTCGCGCACCTGATCCCGTTCATCGAGGCGCTGAAGAGCCCCGACGATGCGGCTCGCAGCAACGGCAAGGTCATCATGGCGACCGTCAAGGGCGACGTGCACGACATCGGCAAGAACATCGTCGGCGTCGTGCTGCAATGCAACAACTACGACGTGATCGATCTGGGCGTCATGGTGCCCGCGCAGAAGATCCTGGACACCGCGAAGGCGGAGAACGCCGACGCCATCGGCCTGTCGGGCCTGATCACTCCGTCGCTCGACGAGATGGTGAATCTGGCGGCCGAGATGGAGCGTCAGGGATTCGACATCCCGCTCCTCATCGGTGGTGCCACGACATCGCGTGCGCACACGGCGGTCAAGGTCGACCAGCAGTACCACGGTCCGGTCGTGTGGGTGAAGGATGCATCGCGGTCGGTTCCGGTGGTCGCGAGCCTGCTGTCGGACGACCAGCGCCCCGCGTTCCTGGAGGAGAACTCGGCCGAGTACGAGCGGCTGCGCGAGAAGCATGCGGCCCGCCAGGACACCCGCAAGATGCTGTCCATCGAGGACGCGCGCGCCCAGGCCACACCCATCGACTGGGCTGACTACACGCCGCCGGTGCCCAAGAAGCTGGGGCTGGAGGTGTTCGACGACTACTCGCTGGCTGAGTTGCGCGAGTACATCGACTGGCAGCCGTTCTTCCTGTCCTGGGAGATGCGCGGTCGCTACCCCGACATCCTGAACAATCCGGCCACGGCCGAGGCGGCCCGCAAGTTGTTCGACGAGGCCAACGCGATGCTCGACCAGATGATCGAGGAGAAGTGGGTCCGCGCAGCGGGTGTCATCGGGTTGTTCCCGGCCAATCAGGTGCCGGGCGACGACATCGAGGTCTACACCGACGAGTCCCGTGAGCAGGTCAAGACGGTCCTGCACGAGTTGCGCCAGCAGACCGAGGGTCGCTCGGGCACATCGCGCAAGTCGCTGGCCGATTTCGTGGCACCACCGGGCACCCCCGACTACGTGGGCGCGTTCGCGGTCACCGCGGGCCTGGGTGCCATCGAGCGGGTCATGAAGTTCAAGGAGAACCTGGACGACTACAGCGCCATCATGTTGGAGACGCTGTGCGACCGTCTGGCCGAAGCGTTCGCCGAGCGCCTGCACGAGCGGGTCCGCAAGGAGTTCTGGGGTTATCAGCCGGACGAGACGTTCACGAATGACGATTTGATCGCCGAGAAGTACAAGGGCATCCGTCCCGCGCCCGGTTATCCGGCGTGCCCGGAGCACACCGAGAAGCGCACCATCTGGGAGTTGCTGGACGTGGAGAAGAACGCCGGCATCGAGCTGACCGACGCGATGGCCATGTGGCCGGGCGCCGCCGTCAGCGGCCTGTACTTCTCGCACCCGGAATCCAAGTACTTCGTGCTGGGCCGTATCGGCAAGGACCAGGTCGAGAGTTATGCCGAACGCAAGGGTTGGGACCTGTCCGAGGCCGAGCGCTGGCTGTCGCCCAATCTGGGCTACTCCCCCAGTTAGTGTGGCGGTGTGGACGAAGAACTGAATCTGCCCGACCTGCGCGATCCGTGGATGGTGGCGGCATTCGACGGATGGAACGATGCCGCGGACGCGTCCACCGGCGTGGTCGACCATCTGATCGAGCAATGGGACGCCGACCTGCTGCTGGAGCTCGATCCGGAGGATTTCTACGTCTTCACCGAGCACCATCTGCGGCCGCAGGTGCATCAGGTCGAACCCCACGGTGCCGAGAGCGGCGGTCGGTTCATCACGTGGCCGACGCCGCGCTTGTTCGTGGCGCATCCGAAGAACTCCGATCGCGATGTCCTACTGCTGCGGGCCCCGGAGCCGAGTGTGCGGTGGAAGGCGTTCTGCGGTGCATTCCTGGACGTGGCTCGCACGGTCGGCGTGACCGAGCTCTACACGATTGGTGCGCTGCTGGCCGATTCACCGCATTCGCGCCCGGTTCCGGTCAGTTCGTCCACGAATGACGAAAAACTGGCCGAGCGACTGTCGGCCAGCCCGTCGCGGTACTCCGGGCCGGTCGGCATCACGTCGATCCTGACCGAACTGGCTGCCGAGCAGGGCATCGCCACCGCCTCACTGTGGGGCGCGGTCCCCCACTATCTGGCCGAGCCCCCGTGCCCCAAGGTCACGCTCGCGCTCCTGCGGGCCCTGGAGGACGCCGTCGAGTTGTCGCTGCCCGAGGGCGTCCTGGTCGAGCTGACCGAGGCCTGGCAGCGCGGCGCCGACGATGTGGTCGCCGACGACGAGGAACTGGCCGCCTACGTCAAAGAGCTGGAGAGCGACCGCGAGACCAGCGACCTCCCTGAGGCCTCCGGCGACGCCATCGCCCGCGAGTTCGAACGCTACCTGCGCCACCGCGCCGAAGACGACTGACCAGGGCTGCATATCACCCCCCACCGACATGCCAGGTGGGTGAAAATATCCCGATTTAGTAGGATAAATTCCTTGTACTCGAACATTTGTTCGATATAGAATGAGGCATGGATACGGGGGGCCTTGCACAGCAGTTGCATCAGACTGCGACGGTGCTTGAGACGTTCCCGGACACTACGGAGGCGCTGCGGGTCCTGGAGACCGCGAAGAACTCGATCGCCGTCGCGCAGGCCCATCTGGTAGCCGAAATGACCGACACGCTGGCGCATGAGGCTGCTGGCTATGCGTCGCCCAAGTCGTTCCTGCGTGCCGAACTGGGCCTCGACACCCATCGGGCCAACGACCTGCTGGCAGCCGGTCCCACGTTGCGGACGCTTCCGGCGTTGGACGAGGTCGCCACCGAGGGTGCGGTGTCGCTTGATCACGTCAAGCACTTCACCTACTGCCTGAACCACGTCGGCGAGTCGGTCACCACCGAGTTCCTACCCGAACTGGTCGACGTGGCCATCAAGGCCGAACCCGCATCGTTGCGCATGGTCACTCGTAAGCTCCGCGAGGCCGTATATCCGGACGATTTGGACAAGGCGTGGGCCGAGGGCATGGCCAAGGAAGACATCCAGGTCAACCCGGTCCCCGACGGCTTCCACATCACTGGGTTCGTCAACTCGGTGACGGGCGCAAAGCTCAAGGCCGTGTTGCAGTCGTTGTCGGCGCCGACTGGTGCTGACGATCCGCGCACCGGCGCCCAACGCCGGGTCGATGGCCTGGAAAAGCTTCTCGACGGCGTCCTGGCCGGCGGTCTACCGCAGGACAAGGGCGTTCGCCCGCACATCACGGTCACGGTTGACGCCGATACCCTCAAGAACCATGAAGGCACTGGCGATCTGATCGGCTACGGCGCCATCGGAGTCGACCAAATCCAGCAGATCGTCTGCGAAGCAGAACTCACCCCGATCGTGATCGACAAGTTGGACCTCAACAAGGTCCTTGACGTCGGCCGATCCAAACGCCTAGGGATGAGGACGCAGCGCCAGGCGGTTCTTGCTCGACAGAACAGCATCTGCGCGGCACCCGGCTGTCATGCGCCGGTCGTCCACATCCACCACGTCATCTGGTGGTCACACGGCGGCGCCACCGACCTGGCGAACCTCATCGGTCTCTGCCCTCGCTGTCATCACGCGGTGCACCGAGGCGTCATGACCATCGATCCCGACACCCATGAGATCCGCGACCAACGCGGCCTACTCCTATCCGGACCTGGCAGACGCCGACGACGACCCCGTCGTCTGTCACCCGAACACGCCCACCAAGTCCTCGCCACCGTCAGTTGATCCGCGCTGCTCGGGCACGAGGGGTCGGCCAGGGCTAGAGCGATACTCCGAGGAGGGCGTCGAGGGCGGTGCGCACCAGGGCCGGTGCGGCAGTATCGTCGCCGTCGGCTTCGGCCCAGGCGTCCACGGCAGCGAGTGCGGCCGGGGCATCGAGGTCGGTGGTCAGGGCCCCACGTAGAGCTGCGACGACCGCTGTGCCGTCCGGGCCGCTGTCGCGGTCCAAGGCATCGCGCCAGATGGCCAAGCGGTCCTCGGCCTGGGCCAGATCGCAGTCGTACCACTCCCAGTTCTCGCGGTAGTGGTGGGCGAGCAGGGCCAAGCGGATGGCCATCGGGTCGGCACCTGACTCACGCAACTTCGAGACGAGGACCAGATTGCCCTTCGACTTGGACATCTTCTCGCCGTCATAGCCCACCATGCCGGCGTGGACGTAGGCCTTGGCGAACGGTTCGCCGGTGGCCACGACCGACTCGGACCGCGACATCTCATGGTGCGGGAACACCAGGTCCGATCCTCCGCCCTGCACGTCGAAGTCGGTGCCGAGGTGTTCCAGCGCGATAGCGGCGCACTCGATGTGCCAGCCGGGGCGACCGCGCCCCAGATCGGTGTCCCAGGCCGGTTCGCCGGGACGTTCGGCCTGCCACAGCAAGCAGTCCAGCGGATGTCTCTTGCCCTCACGGTCGGGATCTCCCCCACGCTCGCCGAAGATCTTCAGCATCGTCTCGGCGTCCCAGCCCGAGACGGCACCGAAGTCGGCATCGGCGTGAACGTCGAAGTACAGGTCGTCATCGACCGGGTAGACCGCGCCCGTCTGCTGCAACTGCTTCACCATTGACACCACGAGCGGGATCGATTCGACGGCACCCACATAGTGCGCGGGGGGCAGTATCCGTAGTGCGGTCATGTCGGTGCGGAACAGTTCGGTCTCGCGCTCGGCGAGCTCGACCCAGTCGATTCCCGTGGCCTCGGCGCGTTCGAGCAGCGGATCGTCGACATCGGTGACGTTCTGCGTGTACGTCACCGAGAGTCCGGCGTCGAGCCAGGCCCGTTGCAGCAGATCGAAGGTCAAATACGTGTTGGCGTGCCCCAGATGTGTCGCGTCATAGGGCGTGATGCCGCAGACGTACAGGCGGGCGGCATCGACAGTGGCGGGTGTCGCGAGTTCGCCTGTGGCGGTGTCGTGCACCCGCACCTGTGGACCGATACCGAGGCCGAGGTCCGCGAGTGACGGAACGGTCGGACTGGCCCAGGCACGCATGTCCTGAGCCTATCCGGACGGTCGGCGATGCGGCCTGTCGCCACCACATGGAGTATCGGCGATGTCACGATGACGGCGTGATCATCGACTGCGCGGTGTACCGACATGGCCACCGTGAGGACGTCTCCCACGACCGTGCATCCCTGGACCAGGCACTGCAGGGACTGTCGGGCAGCGACTTCATCTGGATCGGTATCAACGAGCCGACCGAGGACGAGATGGCCGCCATCGGTGAGTCCTTGTCGCTGCATCCGTTGGCGATCGAGGACGCGGTCGAGGCCCATCAGCGCCCGAAGGTCGAGACGTACAGCGATCACGTGTTCATGTCGCTGCGTACGGTGTCGTACCGCGATGACGACATCACGACCCACGAGGTCAATCTGGTCATGGGCGAGCGATTCCTGTTGACCGTCCGTCATGGTGGACCCGATCTGCGCGAGGCCCGCCGGCGCGCGGAGTCGTTGGACGAGGGCATGTCGCATGGGCCAACCGCCGCACTGCACACCGTGGTCGACACGATCGTCGATCACTACGAGGACGTCGCCACCGAGCTCGAGACCGACGTCGAGGAGGTCGAGACCGAGGTGTTCTCGGCCGGTCGGGTCAGTGCTTCCAACCGCATCTATCGGCTCAAGCGGGAGACGTTGGAGTTCCGGCGCGCCGTCCAGCCGCTGCGGGGTCCGGTCAGCCGGTTCGCGCTGACCGCGACGCCCGAGCAAGTGCGGCCGTACTTCCGTGACATCGCCGACCACCTGACGCGCGCCGCCGATGCGATCGATGCGATCGACCATCTGCTCGACAACGCTCTCAACGCCCATCTGGCGCAGTTGAGCGTCCAGCAGAACGAAGACATGCGCAAACTCACCGCCGGCGCCACCATCTTCGCGATCCCCACCGCGATCGCCGGCATCTACGGCATGAACTTCACCCACATGCCCGAACTGGACTGGACCTACGGCTATCCCCTGGTCATCGCCTTCATGGCCACGTTGTGCGGCTGGGTCTACTGGCGTTTCAAGAAGTCCGGCTGGCTCTAACTCGTAGCCTGATCTGGTTTAGCCCTGTCGTTGACGGCGGTTGATGGTCCAACCCACCAAGCCGAAGGCCGCTGACATCACGATCATGACCGGCACAACCGAGATGAACAGGAACTCCGCCAGCGACAACTCGTCGTCCTCCGTTGGCATGCCCGCGATAGCGAGGGTGAGCACCGCAACGATCGCAGACAGCGCCGCGCCAATGCACAATCCGAGGCCTATCCACCAGCCGACGGACCGGTTCGTCAAACGACTCTGAATGTCGCTCCGTTCGTGAGCAAGCCGCGCCACCCACCCGATCATCTTGATCAAGCCGATGAAGACCAGGATGCTGAGTACCAACGACCAGGCGCTGGAGCTGGACTCCTCGACCGCCGTGTCGGCGCTGATGATCCACTCGTGGTACATGCGAAGTCAGCCTCGTTCTGGAGTTGGAGTGGTGGTATTGGCCTGCTTCTTCTCACAGAAGCCGGACACACCCTCACCGATGAGCCAGAGGGCGCCCCCGAACACGGCGACAACACCCGATGCCAGAAAGATCACAACGAACGGTGCGCTGAGGACTATCGCATCGTGCAGGAACCATTCCTTGAGGTCGGCATCGACCAGGGCATCCAGCCCCTTCATCCCCCACATCAGAATCAAGCAGCTGACATAGATCGTCCAGGTCACGCGGCCGATCTCGCGGCCTTTCTGCCCCCACCAAGGTAGTGGGGTCCGGCAAGTGTCATCGTTCTCGAACTCGCTTTCCAGGTCGGATACCCGACCGGCCTCGGAAGCTCCGTCAGCCTCGTAGTCCGAGTCTGCTGATCGTGCCCGGTCACGCAAGCCGAGGAGCACTCCGAGAACTACCGCGAACGCGAGGACGCCAGTCCACGATCGCGAATCGGATGTGTGTCGACCCATACGCAGAAGGTAGTGGGCAGATGGCAAACGCGTCTGCCGATTGCCTGGATCAGCCGACGGCCGTGGAGGCGACGATGGTGCCATTGCCGACCAGAATCAGGACCAGGGCATCCAGGCCGTCCTTCCAACGACGAACGGGGCATAGGATCGCGTGCTGACGTACTTGAGCAGCCAGTGGATCACGGCGAGGCCGACCACGAACGCGACGATCGTGCCCAGGATCGTCGGACCCCATCCGTACGTGTTCGATCCGTCGCCGATGTCCTCGAGTTTGTAGACGACAGCGCCAACCACGGCCGGGATGGCCAGCAGGAAGGCGTAGCGGATAGTTGCGGTGCGCTCGTAGCCCAGGAACAACCCATCGAGATGGTGGCACCGGACCACGAGACACTCGGCACCAGAGCGCCTGCCTGCGCGGCACCCAGCAGAACGAGAACATGCGCAAGGGCGCTGGAGTCGGACCCTCGGCTGCTGTCGCGGCATTGACAGCCCACTTTCGGAACATGACCGGATGCGAGGGGTAGGTCTGAGTTCACGAAGTGCGGCTGGCTTCCGATGTCGACTCATGATGTAGGCTTACATCATGAGTCATCGGACGCAGATCACCTTGCAGGACGAGCAGTACGCGCGCCTGCTGTCCGAAACCGAACGAACGGGCCTCGGCCTCGCCGAACTCGTTCGTCGCGCGGTCGATGTCGTCTACCCGACTGCCCACCATCTGCAGATTCAGCTGGCTGATATCGATGCATCGTTCGGGACGTGGACCGAGGAGGACGGTGAAGACCGCTCGGCGTATCTCGCCGGTATGCGGCCAGGTCTCGGCGACCGATGACGGTCGTGGTCGACACGGGCATTCTGATCGACGTCCTGCGGGGCCGGGTTGAAGCACGAGACCTGCTGAAGCGCAGAGCTTCGTCCGGCCACCGTCTGCTCGGATCCGTCGTGACTCGCACAGAGCTACTTGCCGGAGTTCGGCGCGGCGAAGAAGACAGAACTTCCGCGCTGATGCGAACCATCGAATGGGTGCCGGTGGATGCCGCGTTAGCTGATTACGCCGGACAACTGGCGCAACGGCTTGTCCGATCCCACCGAGGAATCGGAGCCAGCGACTACTTGATCGCCGCGACCACGATCTGGTTCAGCGCTGAACTGCTGACCCTCAATGTCAAGCACTTCCCGATGTTTACCGGGCTCACTGCACCGTACTGACTCTGTTTGCGACCTCAGCCGACGGTAGTGGAGGCGACGATGGCGCCGGTGCCGACCAGGATCAGGACTAGGGCGCCCAGGCCGATGCGGTAGGCGACGAACGGGGCATATGAGCGGGTGCTGACGTACTTGAGCAGCCAGTGGATCACGGCCAGACCGACCACGAAGGCGACGACCGTGCCCAGGACCGTCGGGCCCCATCCGTACGTGTTCGATCCGTCGCCGATGTCCTTGAGCTTGTAGACGCCGGCTCCGACCACCGCCGGGATCGCGAGCAGGAACGCGTAGCGCGTGGCAGCGGCACGCTCGTAACCGAGGAACAAGCCCATCGAGATGGTGGCACCCGAACGGGAGACGCCCGGAACCAGCGCGCCGGCCTGGGCCGCGCCGAGCAGGACCGCGTCACGGGCGTTGAGTTGGTCGATCGGCTTGACCTTGTGGCCCACCTTCTCCGCGATGCCCAGAACGACGCCCAGAACGATCAGGGTCGTGCCGATGACCCACAGATTGCGGAACTCGCGGTCGATCAGGTCCTGCAACAGCAATCCCAGCACGACGATGGGGATCGAACCGACGATGATGAACCAGCCCATCCGCCATTCGGGTGCCTGGCGGGCGTGGCGGGAGAAAACGCCGCGCACCCAGCCCGATCCGATGGTCCAGATGTCCCGCCAGAAATAGAGGACCACTGCCAGTTCGGTGCCGATCTGCACGACCGCCGTGTACGCCGCGCCAGGATCATCCCAGCCGAAGAACTTCGGGAAGATCGCCAGGTGGGCGCTGCTGGAGATGGGCAGGAACTCGGTCAGCCCTTGGAGGCCGCCGAGCACGACGGCACGAATCAGATCCACAGCGGACGAGACTACCCAGCGCGCGAAGCGTGGCCACACTCCGGCGTGTCGCGGGGCGGATCGGCCACGCATGACTAGCCTGACCGCATGGAACTGCGGCAGGTCGGGGGTTCGGGCCTTCGGGTGTCGCGGTTCGCACTAGGCACCATGACCTGGGGCGATGCGACCGACGCCTATGACGCCGAGGATCAACTCACCACCTACCTGGAGGTCGGCGGCACCACGATCGATCTGGCGCCCATCTACGGTGCCGGCAACGCCGAGCAGGTGGTCGGAGGCCTGATCGCCAAGCTCGGCGTCCGCGACCATCTCGTGCTGACCGGCAAGGCCGGTATCCGGTTCGGTCCCGACGGTCCGCCGCACGACATGATCGACGCGTCCCGCAGCGCTCTGCTGGCCCAGCTGGATCGATCACTGGCCGATCTGGGTACCGACCATCTCGATCTGTGGCAGGTCCATCGCTGGGATCCGACCGTCCCGCTCGACGAGGTCCTGGGAGCCCTGGAACACGCCGTGATCAGCGGTCGCGCCCGCTATGTGGGTGTCTCGAACTACAACGCGTGGCAGACCACAGCGGCACGCCTCGGCCTTGAGTATCGCGCCGCTGCTGTGCCCCTGCTGAGCAATCAACTGGAGTACTCGCTGCTCAAGCGCGATCTGGAGTACGACCAAGGTCCGGCGCTGGAACACCATCAGATGAGCGTGTTGGCGTGGTCGCCGTTGTCCGGCGGCGTGCTGACCGGCAAATACCGTGGCGGATCCATCCCTGGCGACTCCCGCGGTGCCGATCCGGGATGGGAACGTTCTGTCGGGCGCTATCTGCGGTCACCGTCGGGCGTGGTCGAAGCGGTGGTCCGTGCGGCCGAAGGGCTCGGCGGCACACCGGCTCAGGTGGCTCTGTCCTGGATCGCCGACCGGCCTTTGGTCGCGGCAGCCATCCTGGGATCGCGCACCGCGACCCAACTGGCCGAGAACCTCGAGGCGGACGAACTGGTCCTCCCCGATGAGATCGTCCAAGCCCTGGACGATGTCTCCCAACCCGGGTCGCCCGGCTGACAGAGGAGCAGGAAGTCGATGGTCGAGTACGAGTTCTGGAACCTGACGATCGATCGCCATCAGTCGCGCAATGCGGTCTGCCGCATGCTCACGCAGGCCGCTGAGTACCACGGCTGGGAACTGGACCGTCTGCGCAAGGACCGTACCGGCAAGCGCACCGTGATCCTGCGCCGCAAGATCATCAGGATGCGCCCCACCTGGTGACCGGCCCGGTCCCGATCGTCCCGTCCGACGACGTCGTCCGGACGTACCGCTACCTGCGGATCGCCTTGGTCGGGTTGGTCGTTCTGCTCGCCACTTCGGTCGCTATGGAATCGCTACAGCGCCACCGGATCCTCGGTTCGATCAGCGAGTACTACTACACGCCGGTGCGTGCCGTTCTGGTCGGCGTCCTGGTGGCTTCGGGAGTCTGCCTGATCGCGCTGAAGGGACGCGGTATCGAGGACGTCCTCCTGAACCTCGCCGGCATGGTCGCACCGGTCGTTGCGCTGGTCCCCGCGCCGCTGACGACCGAGACCGACGGCGACCTGCGCCGTCTGGTGCCGCAGGACGCGGCCGACAACATCGACAACAACGTGGCTGCGCTCCTGGTGACCGGCGCGATCGTACTCGTCTTCTCGGCCTGGACGGCGCTGCGGCGGGTCACCGAACGCCGCGCCGCGCTGCTGGGTGTCCTGGCGGGCGCCGCTCTGCTGGCAGGAGCGACGATCTGGTTCGCCGCCGGGCCCGAGTCGTTCCGGTCAGGCGCGCACTACGCCGCGGCCATCGTCCTGTTCGGCATCTTCACTGCTGTCGCTTGGTCGCAGGCGCGTTCCGGCGGCCGTCGCACTCGGTGGTACGGCGTGATCGCCTGCCTGATGCTGGTGAGCATCCTCGTCGCCATCGTCTGTGCTGCGTTCCAGGCTGCAGGGCATGATCCAGGGCACTCGTGGATGTTCTGGGTCGAGGGCGCGCTGTTGACCCTATTCGCGACGTTCTGGACGCTGCAGACCATCGACTACTGGGAGACCGGCCTGCCCATCAGGTGATCAGTCAGGCCAGGTCGAGGAAGCGATCCAGCACGCGGGAACCGAACTCCAGCGCATCGACAGGGACACGCTCGTCGACGCCGTGGAACAGGGCCGTGAAGTCCAGGTCCCCCGGCAATCGCAGCGGCGTGAACCCGTAGGACGTGATGCCGAGCTTGTCCCACGCCTTGGCATCGGTGCCGCCTGACATCAGGAACGGTGCGATATGGGCCTCTGGGTCCTCCGCGTGCAGCGCGACCGTCATGGCGTCCACCAGGTCGCCCTCGAACGGATACTCCAGCGCACGATCGAGGATGTGCGGTTCGACGGTCACCGCATCACCGACGACGCCCTGGATACGGGGCAGGAAGTCGTCGCCCTGGCCGGGCAGATAGCGGCCGTCGACATAGGCCACGGCCTGGCCAGGAATCACATTGTGCTTGTAGCCGGCTTCGAGCATCGTCGGATTGGTCGAGTTGCGCAGCCCGGCATCGATCATGCGTGCGGCCGAGCCGAAATGCTCGATCAGTTCCAGTGGATCGCCGGACGACCCGGTCAGCTCACGCACCTTCTCCAGCAGGATCTGCATCGACGGGCCCGGCTCGACGGGCCACTCGTGATCGGCGAGCGCGGCCACGGCGCGCGACAGATGCACGACCGCGTTGTCCGGATTGCGCATCGACCCGTGGCCGGCTCTGCCCTGCGCCACCAGCCGGATCCAGGCGATGCCCTTCTCTCCCGACTCGATCAGGTACAGGCGTCGACCGCCGACCTCGGTGGAGAAGCCTCCCACCTCGCCGATCGCTTCGGTGCAGCCTTCGAGGACCTCAGGGTGGTGCTCGACCAGCCAGTGCGCGCCCAACCGTCCGCCGGCCTCCTCATCAGCGGTGAAGACCAGCGTGACGGGACGGCTCGGCATGACCCCGGCGCGCTGACGAGCGCGGACGACCGACAGCAGCATCGCGTCGAAGTCCTTCATGTCGACCGCACCACGACCCCACAGATAGCCGTCCTGGATCTCACCGGCGAACGGATCCACACGCCAGTCGGCAGCCTGCGCGGGAACGACGTCCAGGTGACCATGCAGCACCAGGCCCGGCCGGTCGGCGCTCCGGTCTCCCCATTGCGCGACCAGCGTGGCCCGACCGGACTCCGATTCGTAGATGGTCGACTCGATGCCGACCTCGTCCAACAGCGTCGCGACATGCTCAGCAGCAACGCGCTCCCCCGGGCCGGACGAGTCCCCGAAGTTGGTCGTGTCGATCCGGATCAGGTCCCGGCAGATCTCGACGGTTTCGGCCACAGGGTCATACGTCGTCATGTATCGACCCTACGCGGCACGATGTGCGAGGCCACGGCATGATCGTAGGTATGACAGTTGCGTTCTCATCCCCCGCCGAGGTCAAGAAGCATCTGGCTCGCGCCGGTTATCTGGCCTCGGACGCGGTCGCCACGACGGTCTACCTGGCGGCCACCCTGGGCAAGCCGCTGCTGGTCGAAGGACCGGCCGGCGTCGGCAAGACCGCCCTGTCGCAGGCCGTCGCCCAGGCGACCCAGGCCGAACTGATCCGACTGCAGTGCTACGAGGGCGTCGACGAGGCCCGAGCGCTCTACGAGTGGAATCACGCCAAGCAGCTGCTGCGCATCACGGCGGGTCGCGACGAGACGTGGGACGAGGCGCGCACCGACATCTTCAGCGAGGAGTTCCTGCTCCCCCGCCCGCTGTTGCAGGCGATCCGCCGCGACGGACCGACCGTGCTGCTGATCGACGAGGTCGACAAGGCCGACGTCGAGATCGAGGGTCTACTGCTGGAGGTGTTGGGCGACTTCCAGATCACGGTTCCCGAACTGGGCACCGTCACCGCGACCCAGCGCCCGTTCGTCGTGCTGACCTCGAACGCCACGCGCGAGCTGTCGGAGGCGCTGCGTCGCCGCTGCCTGTTCCTGCACATCGACTTCCCCGAACCGGACCTGGAGGCCGACATCGTGCGCCTCAAGGTCGCCGATCTGGACAAGACGCTGGCCGACTCGGTCGTTCGTGTCGTCAACGCGCTGCGCGCCATGCCGCTGCGCAAGTCCCCCTCGGTCGCCGAGACCATCGACTGGGCACGCACCCTGCTCGCACTGGGCGCCGACATCCTCGACGACGAAATCGTCCAGCAGACCCTCGGCGTGATCCTGAAGCACCGTGACGACGCCGAGAAGGCGACCGCCAAGCTCGACTTGAATACCGTGCTCGGAGGAGCACAAGACAGCACCGTGCTCGGGTCCTGACATGACTGTCCAGCCGGCCGAGAACGACGAGGACCTGACCGCCAGGCTCGTCGCGTTTGTCGGCGCGTTGCGCTCCAAGGGCATCCCCGCCGGAACCAGCGAGACGGTCGACGCCGCGGCCGTCATCGGCGCCCTGGGGCTGCACGATCGCGATCTTCTGCGCGAAGGCCTCGCGTCTGCGCTCGTGCGCCGAGGCGGCCAGCGTGATGTGTTCGACATGACGTTCGACCTGTTCTTCCCGGCCGGGGTTGGTGTGTCCGAGGCTGCGATGGACGCCGCCGGCATGGAACTGGACGATTTACGCGATCTGCTGGCCATGGCGCTCGCGGACGGCGATCTGCGCACCTTGGAGCAGATCGCAGAACTCGCGGTCGACCTGCTCGGCGAGGTCGGTGTGCCCGATACCAACACGGCAGGCTGGTCGGCGTACCAGACGCTGGAACGACTACGTCCCCAGACGCTGATCGCCCAGGTCCTCGAACAGCGTGGACAGGGCGGCGCCGGTGGTCAGGGCCAGGGGCAAGGTTCTGGACAAGGTCAAGGGCAGGCGAACCAGTTCACTGATCGGCTGGAACGCGATGAACTGCGTCAGGCGATCGAACGCTTCCGCCAGATGGTGCAGGCCGAAGCACGGCGGCGGACCGCTGAAGTGCGCGGCCGTGAGGTCGTGACCCGCCATGCCGTGCGCCCCGGCAACGACCGCATCGACTTCCTCAGCGCCAATCGTCAACAGCTGGAGGAGCTGCGCCGCACAGTTCAACCACTCGCGCGGCGGCTGGCCACTCGGTTGGCGGCCCGTCGCCGCAAGAACCGACGCGACCGCATCGACATCCGCCGCACGCTGCGCCGGTCGATGAGCACCGGCGGCATCCCGATCCGCCCGGTCTACGCCAAACCGAATCCCGCCCGCCCTGAGCTCGTCCTGCTGTGCGACGTATCGGGTTCGGTCGCCGGGTTCTCCGGCTTCACGATGCACCTGGTGCAGGCGTTGAGCAGCCAGTTCAGCAAGGTCCGGGTCTTCGCGTTCGTCAACGCGATGGACGAGGTCACGGACATGATCGACCCGGAAGAGACCGATCTGGCCGGCCGCATCGGCCGCGAGGCACACATCACCAAGTGGCACACCAGCAGCGACTACGGCGAGGCATTCGCCGACTTCACCGAGTTGTACCTGAACGCGGTCGGTCCGCGCACGTGCGTCCTGGTGCTGGGCGACGGGCGCAACAACAACCAGGACCCCAACTTCTCGGCCCTGCACGAGATCTCTGAACGTTCACGTCGCACGTTCTGGCTCAATCCCGAACATTCAACCCGCTGGGGCCTCGGTGACTCGGTCGCCACCGAGTACGCCGAGGTCGTCGAGATGCACGAATGCTGCAATGTCGAGCAGCTGACCCGCTTCGTCTCCCGTCTGCTCCCCGTCTAGTTCAGCGCAGCCGCCAGTCGGCCGTTGATGATGTCATGGGCCTCGGCGACGATGCGGGTCACCAGGTCTCCCGCCGACGGGATGTCGTGGATCAGACCCTGCACGGTACCGGCGCTCCAGATGCCCGCGTCGGGATCACCCAACTCGTAGACCGTCTTGCCCCGGGCTCCCGACACCAGGTCCTTGATCTGCTCGAACTGGCCGCCGTCGTTGAGGATCTCCACGACCTCGCGGCTGACCACGTTCTTGGCGACACGAGCGGTGTTACGCAACTGGCGGAAGATCAGATCGGTGTCCAGCTCGGTGTTCTGGACGATCTGCTCCTTGATCTTCTGATGGATCGGCGATTCCTCAGTGCACATGAACCGCGTGCCCATGTTGATGCCGTCGGCGCCGAGCGCCAGTGCCGCCACCAGACCGCGCGCGTCGCCGAAGCCTCCGGAGGCGATCATCGGGATCGTGATCTGCTCGGCGGCGGCCGGGATCAGCACCAGACCGGGAATGTCGTCCTCACCAGGGTGTCCGGCGCACTCGAAGCCGTCGATGCTGATCCCGTCGACGCCGATCTTCTGCGCTTTGACCGCGTGCCGCACGCTGGTGCACTTGTGCAGCACCTTCACGCCCGCGGCCTGCAACGTCGGCAGGAACGGCTCGGGGTTCGAGCCGGCGGTCTCCACGATCGTCACGCCACCCTCGACCGCCGCCTGCATGTACTCCTCGTACGGCGGCGGTGTGATGGTGGGCAGGATCGTCAGGTTCACACCGAACGGCTTGTCGGTCATCTCGCCGCAGCGGAGGATCTCCTTGCTCAACGCCTCCGGTGTCGGCTGTGTCAGCGCGGTCAGGATGCCCAGACCGCCGGCATTGGAGACCGCCGACGCCAACTCGGCCACGCCGACCCACTGCATGCCGCCCTGGACAATAGGCGCCTCGACACCGAACGCTTCGGTGAACTTGGTCTTCATCACAGTTCCGTCCTCTCGCTGGTCAGCGAGGTGCCATCCGGATCGCACCGTCGAGACGGATCGTCTCGCCGTTGAGCATCGGGTTCTCGACGATGTGCCGGGCCAGCGCCGCGTACTCCGTGGTGTTGCCCAGACGGCTGGGGTGCGGAACCTGCTGACCGAGCGACTTCTTGGCGTCCTCGGGCAGGCTCGCCAGCAGCGGAGTGTCGAACAGGCCCGGAGCGATGGTCATGACGCGGATGCCGATCTTGGACAGATCGCGGGCCACCGGCAGGGTCATGCCGACGACGCCGCCCTTGGAGGCCGAATAGGCCGCCTGACCGATCTGGCCGTCGAATGCGGCCACGGACGCCGTGTTGATGATGACGCCGCGCTCCTCACCGACGGGCTCGAGCGCAGCCATGCGTGCGGCGCCTAGGCGCAGCACATTGAACGTGCCGATCAGGTTGATCTCGATGATCCGCTGGAACTTCTCCAGCGGATACGGCTCGTTGTCACGACCGACGGTCTTGATCGCATCACCGGTGCCGGCGCAGTTGACGACGATGCGTAGATCGCCCAGCTCGGCTGCGACGTCGAACGCGGCGTTGACTGCGGCCTCATCGCGCACGTCGCCGGGTGAGAAGCCCACTGCGTCACCCAAGCGGGCTGCGACGTCATCACCGGGCGAGCCGGGCAGGTCGATGATGACGGCCTTCGCTCCGGCGGCCACGAGAGCCTCGACAGTGGCAAGACCGAGGCCTGAGGCCCCTCCGGTCACGACGGCAACGGTGTTCTTGATGTCCATTCTCACTCTTCCTCTGGGGTGGGGGTGTCGAGCAGCAACGCGTGGGTCAGCCGCTTGAGCTTCTCGACGTGGTTGGTCAGGGTCTGGGTGCGTCGGTCGAACGCTGTGGTCAACGCCGCTCCTCGCAGGCTCGTGTGCAGCATGTCGCGGACCGTCGGGAACAGCGGGTGCGCGGCCAGTTCTTCGCCGAAGTAGCGAGCGGTGTCGTCGCGGACGATGGCACCCAGTTCCTGTTCGGCCGGGAACAGGGCCGTCTGCAGGTCGGCGTGTACGCGGGCCGCAACCCACAGCTCGGTGGCCGCCCAGAAGTAGGCCTGCCCGTAGCTGAGGCCGATGACGTCGATCGCGGCGTCGATGCGCGCGGACGGTTCGGCGGGCCAGTCGACGCTCTCCCGGGTCTCGGTCATGCGCTCGGTCGCCAGGTGGTGCGCGGCCGCCACCAGCAGGTCGTCACGGGACGGGAAGTGATGCAGGAGCCGCCCCCGCGACACCCCGGCGCGTTCCTGGATCTTCAATGTCGTGGCCTGGGCATACCCTTCAGCGACGAGCACGTCGACGGCGGCGTCGAGGATGACCTTGCGGACCTCGCGACTGCGCTCCTGCTGGGCGCGTGCCGGTGCGGTGCTCACGAGTCGTGAGCGTAGGCGCGCAAACCAATCCGGTCAAGCCTGACTGGTTTGTGGCGTGCTCGTGTCCCGGAACGTCGACGCCGGAACCAGACACAACGCGATGGCTGCGGCGACCGCCGACAGCGCGCACACGGCCCATACGACGATGTAGCCGTGCAGCGGCGCACTGACATTCCCCTCGGTGTCGATCGAGCCGGTCGCCGACAACGCGATGGCGAAGATGCTCGATGCGATCGCTCCACCGATGGTCTTGGTCGTGTTGGTCATGCCGGTCGCGAAGCCGGTCCGATCCGGCGGGGCGGCGCCTGCAGCGGCCGCCGGTAGCGCGGCCACGAGGGCACCCGATCCGATACCTGCGATCCCCATGTTGATCAGCGCCTGCACGACCGAATCGTGCAACGGGATCCACAGCCCGTAGCCGATGGCCACCAGTCCGCACGCCACGATCAACGCTCCGCGTGGGCCCAACCGCCGCGCTGCGTACGGGAGCAGGAGCGCACCGATGACCAGGCAGATGACGTACACACCGATCAGGGTCGACACGAAGCCAGATGTTGCGCCGAGGCCGTAGCCGACCGCTTTGTCGGTCTGCGCGTACGTCGACAGCGGGATCTGGGCACCCAGCACCGACATGCCGAACAGGAACGCCGTCACCTGAACCGGCCACTGTCCGGGTGTCCGCAACAGGCGGACGTCGATCAGCGGCTGTGCGGTCCGTAGCTCGTGACGACCGAACGGGATGAACAGCGCTAGTCCGGCGATGATCGTCAGCCACGGCCGGAATGAGTCGGGGCCGTCGAGGCGGACCAGGATCAGTCCGCCCATCAGGACGCCGATCGCCAGTGACACGAGCGCGAACCCGGTCCAGTCGATCCGGCCGCCTGCGTGCTCCGGTGCCGTGGGCGCGACACCGAACCAGACCGCTAATAGGCACAACGACACGGCAACAGCCGGGATCATCAGGACGATGGTCATGCCGACCTGCTCGACCAGGACCCCGGCGGCCAGAGCGCC
>Ga0164243_10000691_pt1 | contig 59662 bp, 53 predicted proteins | sample OricompcompostOP_FD_108781 | JGI IMG/M metagenome (GOLD analysis project Ga0164243, IMG submission 108781) | Organic Plus compost microbial communities from Emeryville, California, USA - Original compost - Organic plus compost (OP) | ecosystem: Engineered > Solid waste > Mixed feedstock >... | reverse complement strand
TTGTTCTTTCCCGGCGGCGATATCGGCTGTCTCTCGGTGCACGGGACCTTGAACGACGTCGCCATGTCGGGTGCGCGGCCGCTCTATCTCTCAGCAGGCTTCATCCTCGAGGAGGGTTTTCCGCTCGCCGATCTCGAGCGCATCGTCGCGAGCATGGCGGCCGCGGCGCGTGATGCCGGCGTGCCGATCGTGACCGGCGATACCAAGGTCGTCGAAAAGGGGAAGGGCGACGGCGTTTTCATAACGACGACGGGCGTCGGCGTGGTGCCAGACGGGGTTGAGATTTCGGGTGATAAGGCGTGGCCGGGCGATGCAATCCTGTGCTCGGGCTCCATCGGCGAGCATGGTGTCGCCATCCTGTCGAAGCGCGCCAACCTCGAATTCGATACGGAGATTGCGTCCGACACTGCGGCGCTGCACGGGCTCGTTGCCGATATGGTGGCAGCGGTGCCGCAGATCCATTGCCTGCGCGATCCAACGCGTGGCGGTCTTGCGACGACGTTGAACGAGCTCGCCCAGCAATCGCGGGTCGGGATGCGCATCGTCGAGAAGTCGATCGTGCTGAAACCCGAGGTGCGCGCGGCTTGCGAGCTTCTCGGTCTCGATCCGCTCTACGTGGCGAACGAGGGCAAGCTGGTGGCGATATGCGCTGGCGAGGATGCGGAGCGGTTGTTGGCGGCAATGCGCGCGCATCCGCTTGGGACCGAGGCACGGATCATCGGCACGGTCGTCGCGGACGACAACGGCTTCGTGCAGATGGAAACGCTGTTCGGCGGCAGTCGCATCGTCGACTGGCTCGCAGGCGAGCAGCTGCCGAGGATCTGCTGATGCGCACGGCGGTGCTCATAGAAAGTATGAAGCGGCTCATCCGTGCGGGGAGGGATGCCTCATGACCAGTGTGCCGACCGTGCTTATCGTGGACGATGAGCCACGCAGCATTGAATCGCTGCAGCGCATCCTGGAGGACAGTTTCGACGTCAAGAGTGCGGCGAGCGTCGAGAAGGCGGAAGAGATCCTCGAGCGCGAGTGGGTGCAGGTCATTTTGTGCGACCAGCGCATGCCGCACATTTCGGGTGTCGAGTTCCTCAAGTCCGTGCGTGAGCGCTGGCCGGACGTCGTGCGCATGATCATCTCCGGCTACACCGATGCCGAGGACATCATCCGCTCGATCAACGAGGCCGGCATCTACCAGTACGTGATGAAGCCATGGCAGCCGGAAAGTCTGATCCTCACCCTGAAGAACGCGGTGCATCTGTTCGAGCTGCAACGACAGAACGAGCTTCTCGCCGTCGAGCTGAGGATGTCATCGCAGCGTGCGGAAAGCGTTATCGAGACGCGACGGCGCGAGCTGAAACAGCACTATCAACGTGATGACGGTATCGTGCGCGAGACCGAGAGCCCGATGAACGAGGTGTGCGACCGCATCGCCCGCATCGCGCCCTATGACGTGTCGGTGCTGATCACAGGGGAATCGGGAACCGGCAAGGAACTCGTTGCGCGGGCGCTGCACTACAACAGCCTGCGTTGGGACAAGCCGTTCGTGGTCGAGAACTGTGCCGCAATGCCCGGCGAGCTTCTGGAGAGCGAGCTGTTCGGTCACAAGCGGGGCGCCTTCACCGGCGCGGTTGAGGATCACGTCGGCCTGTTCGAGCGCGCCGACGGCGGGACGGTGTTCCTCGACGAAATCGGCGAAGTGTCGCCGGCCTTCCAGGTGAAGCTGCTGCGCGTTCTGCAGGAAGGGGAGATCCGGCCTGTTGGGCGGCGGCAGACACGCAAGGTGGATATTCGCGTGCTGGCGGCGACGAACAGGGATCTCGAGGCCGAGGTGCGGGCGGGGCGGTTCCGCGAGGACCTTTACTATCGCCTTTCTACGGTGGCGCTGCACATTCCGGCGCTGCGGGATCGGCGCATCGATGTCCCGGTCATCGCGCGCATGCTGCTCGAGAAGGCGCAGAAGCAGCTCGGCAAGCGGGTCAGGGGGTTGTCGGACGAGGCCATCACGTGCCTCACGGCCTATCACTGGCCGGGTAACGTGCGCGAGCTGCAGAACGAGATCCAGCAGGCGTTGGTGATGGCGCAGGAGGATCGCGAGATCGGTGCAGATCTGCTGTCGCCGCGCATCCTCAGGGCAGTGCCGGGCGATGAGGCCGAGGACATCGATTTCATCGGGTCCCTTGACGGGACGCTGAGGGAAAGGGTCGAATCGGTCGAGGCACGCATTATCCGCGAGACGCTGATACGCCATCGCTGGAACAAGAGCCGTGCCGCCAAGGAGCTTGGGTTGTCGCGCGTCGGGCTGCGCAGCAAGCTCGAGCGCTATGGTCTGGAGAAGGTTGAAGGCCTCGATGCAGAAGCGCGCCGGAAGATCGCAATCTGAAAGGATCGTCGAGGCGCTACGGCCGTCGAAGCGCGACGGCCGGGCGGAGCGATGCCTCAGTCAGAAAGCGGGTGTCGCTGGCATGCTGGAGCTGACACCTGTCAGCGAGGAGGCGTGGATCGAGGTCGTCCAGAAGATGGACGCCGTTTATGCCGACCTCGTGCATCACCAAGTCGAGCTGGAGCGCAAGAACGCCGCCCTCGAAGAGGCACAGCAGTTCATCGGCAGCGTGCTCGCGGCGATGACCGACGTGCTCATCGTCTGCGACCGGCACGGGAACATCGAGCGTGCGAATGCTGCTCTCGAACACCTCACGGGCCACGCGGAGGGCGAGCTCATCGGCGCGCCGCTCTATACGATCTTCTCCCAGCAGTCGCGGCCGCTCATCGAGCACTTGACGGACAGATCGCACGCCGGAACGGCTATTGCCGACCAGGAGGTTGGCCTCATCGACAGCAGCGGGAATCCGACGCCGCTGGCGATGAACTGCTCCTCGCGCTACGACCACAAGGGTGCGCTCGTCGGATGGGTGCTCATCGGTCGACCGGTCGGCGAGCTGCGGCGCGCCTACGAGAGCCTTAACCGTACGCACCACGAGTTGCGCCAGGCACAACAACAGCTCGTGCTGTCCGAGAAGATGGCTGCGCTCGGCCGCTTGGTGGCGGGCGTGGCGCACGAGCTCAACAATCCGATCAGTTTCGTGTTCGGCAACATGCACGCGCTGAAGCGCTATGGCGAGCGCCTGACAACGTATCTGCAAGCCATCGATCGCGGCGAGAGCGCCAAGCACCTGCAGGCGCTGCGGGCGAAGCTCAAGATCGACCGGGTGCTGGCCGACATCACGCCGCTGGTCGAGGGCACGCTGGAGGGTGCCGAGCGGGTGAGCGAGATCGTTCAGGATTTGCGCCGCTTCTCCAGCACCCAGTCGGAGGCTGCCGATACCTTCGATCTGGGGCGCGTCATTCGCACTGCCGTGACATGGGTGGTCAAGGCGTGCCGCACCAAGCCGGTGGTCGTGTTCGATGTGCCAGAGCCGTTCGACATGGTCGGGCGCAAGGGGCCGGTGCATCAGATCATCGTCAACCTGGTGCAAAACGCCATCGACGTCATGGGCGATACGGCCGAGCCCCGCCTCGAGATAAGAGGCTATGTCGAGGAGACGGCTGTGGTCGTGGCGGTGCGCGACAATGGACCCGGTATAGCGGTGGATGCCATGCAGCGCATCTTCGAGCCGTTCTTCACGACGAAGAAGATCGGCGAGGGCACGGGGCTTGGGCTCTATGTCAGCTATGGGCTGGCCGAGGACCTTGGCGGCAAGCTCGAGGCTCACAACCATCCTGACGGCGGCGCAATGTTCACATTGCGTCTGCCGTTGCAGGAGAGGGGGCGCGATGGCTGACGGCGGCGGGGCGCGCCAGCGTACGTTGTTGTGGCTGCAGTCGGGAGGTTGCGGTGGCTGCACGATGTCGCTCATCTGTGCCGAGCAGCCGGACTTTCTCTCCACACTCGATATCGCGGGCATTCGGCTGCTGTGGCATCCCTCGCTGTCCGCGGCGACGGGCGTGGAGGTTCGCACCATCATCGATGAAGTGCGCTCGGGTGCCATCCCGCTTGACATCCTCTGTCTGGAAGGCTCGGTGATCCAGGGGCCGAACGGCAGCGGGAAGTTCCACCAGCAGGCCGGAACGGGCACGCCGATGAAGGACATCATTGCGGAGCTCGCCGGGCTCGCGCATGACGTTCTCGCCATCGGCACGTGCGCGGCCTTCGGGGGGATCACTGCCGGTGGTGCCAATCACGTCGAGGCGACGGGGCTCGCCTATGACGGCTCGGAGCCCGGAGGACTGCTGGGGCCTTCTTTCCGCGCCCGCTCGGGACGGCCGGTGATCAACATCTCAGGCTGCCCGATCCATCCGAGCTGGGTCGTCGAGACGCTGCTGCAACTTGCGCTCGGCACATTGCGGCAAGGTGATCTCGATGCGCTGGAGCGCCCGCGTCTTTACGCCGACCATCTCGTTCATCACGGCTGCTCGCGCAACGAGTACTACGAGTACAAGGCGAGCGCGGAGAAGCTCTCCAACCTCGGCTGCCTGATGGAGCACCTTGGCTGCATGGCGACGCAGGTGCACGCCGACTGCAACATCCGGCTGTGGAACGGCGGCAGCTCGTGCACGCGCGCCGGGTATCCGTGCATCTCGTGCACGGAGCCAGGGTTTGAGGATCCGTCGCATCCATTCCTCGAGACGCCGAAGCTCGCCGGCATTCCCGTCGGGCTGCCGACCGACATGCCGAAGGCGTGGTTCGTGGCGCTGGCGGCGCTTTCGAAGGCGGCGACGCCGAACCGCGTCAAGATGAATGCTGTCGCTGACTACATCATCACCCCGCCTACGGTGGCCAAGGGCAGGCCGCGAAAATGAGCCGTCGCATCGTCGGGCCGTTCAATCGAGTCGAGGGCGATCTCGAGATCAGGCTCGAGATCGAGGACGGCGCCGTCAAGGCGGCCTGGGTCAACTCTCCACTCTACCGTGGCTTTGAACAGATTCTCGGCGGCAGAGACCCGCGCGACGCGCTGGTCTACACGCCGCGCATCTGTGGCATCTGCTCGGTGTCGCAATCGATGGCGGCGGCCATTGCGCTGGCTGAGGCTGGCGCGGTCGAGGTGCCGACGAACGGTCGGCTGGTGCGCAATCTGGTTCTCGGGGTCGAGAACGTGGCCGACCACCTGACGCACTTCTACCTCTTCTTCATGCCCGATTTCGCCCGGCCCATCTATGCGCATGAGCCCTGGCATGGCGAGGTTGCCGCGCGCTTCAAGGCGGTGGACGGGGCGGCGGCGCGCGAGGTGTTGTCGGCGCGGGCGGCCTTCATGCACATCATGGGCATGCTCGCGGGGCATTGGCCGCATACCCTTGGCCTGCAGCCGGGAGGCACGACACATTCGATCGACGGGGCTACGCAGGCGCGCGTTCTTGCCACGCTCGCCGGCTTTCGTCGCTTCCTCGAGACGCGCATGTTCGGGGACCGATTGGAGGAGGTGACGGCGCTGGCTTCTGTGCGCGAGCTTGATGCCTGGCGGCAGCGGGAGGCATCGGCGGGCAGCGACTTCGGCGTGTTTCTCAAGCTCGCCGATGGGTTGGGTCTCAGCGCGCTCGGGCGTGCCACCGACCGCTTCCTCAGCTACGGCGCTTACGCGTTGAACGGCGGATTCCTGTTCAAGCGCGGCGTCAACGCACAAGGCGCGGATGAAGCGCTGGATGTGACGCAAATTACCGAAGATTCCTCGTCGGGGTGGTTCGCGGCGTCGAACGGGCCGCGCCACCCTTCACGGGGTGTGACGATCCCCGACGCTGATGCCAAGGGCGCCTACACGTGGTGCAAGGCGCCACGTCTCGATGGGAAAGTGGTCGAGGTCGGTGCGCTCGCGCGTCAGACTGTCGACGGCCACCCGCTGATCCGCGACCTCGTGCGGACGAGCGGTGGCAACGTCGCCAACCGGGTGATTGCGCGATTGATCGAGATTGCGCGCGTCGTGCCGGCGCTGGAGGAATGGGCGCGGGGGATCTCCCCTCACGAGCCATTCTTCGTCGATGCGCCGGCGCTTGCCAATGCAGAAGGCGCGGGCCTCATCGAGGCCGCACGCGGCTCGCTGGGGCATTGGCTGAGCGTCAAGAACGGACGCATCCTCAACTACCAGATCGTGGCGCCGACGACGTGGAACTTTTCACCGCGCGATGCATCCGGCGTGCCTGGCGCCTGCGAGATGGCGCTCGTGGGTGCGCCGGTGCGTGAGGGTGAGGTCGACCCTGTCGCTGTTCAGCACATCGTGCGCTCGTTCGACCCATGCATGGTCTGCACCGTGCATTGAGGAGGTACATGTGGCGTTCGCCCACGACACGCAGCGTGACATCGTTGGCGCCGAGTTCCGCGTGCGGGGGTTGGTGCAGGGCGTCGGCTTCCGGCCCACCGTCTGGCGTCTGGCGCGAGGCGTCGCGCTGACCGGAGAAGTTCTCAACGACGGCGAGGGCGTGCTGATCCGCGCCTGGGGGACGGCGCAGGCGCTAGCGCGATTTGCAGCATTGCTTGAGAGCGAGCCGCCGCCGCTCGCCCGGATAGACGCCATCGAGCGGCGGGCGCTCTTGGTGAGCGGCGAGGAGCCCGACGTCTTTCGCATTGTGGAGAGCGCGCGTGGAGCGGTGGCGACGGGTGTCGCTGCCGATGCTGCCGCGTGTCCGGTGTGTCTGGCAGAGGTGCTGGAGCCGGCAAACCGGCGCTATCGCTATCCTTTCGCCAATTGTACGCACTGCGGCCCGCGGCTGTCGATTGTGCGGGCGATTCCCTACGATCGCGGCTCGACATCGATGGCGGCGTTTGCGATGTGCGAAAGCTGCCGCGATGAATACGAAAATCCCGGCGACCGGCGCTTTCATGCGGAGCCGATCGCGTGCCCCGTGTGCGGCCCGCGCGCCTGGATGGAGGATGCCGGCGGAGGGCAGATTCCAGGTGTAGATGGCGAGGACGCCATCGGTACCGCGGCGCGTCTGATCGCGGGCGGAAACATCGTTGCCATCAAAGGCATCGGAGGGTTCCATCTCGCCTGCGATGCCGGGAATGAGGCTGTTGTGGTGCGTTTGCGCCGTCGTAAGCAGCGCTATCACAAGCCGTTCGCATTGATGGCGACCGACATGGCGATGATCGAGCGGCATGCGCACGTTGGTTCAGCGGAAGCGGCGCTTTTGCAGAGTGCTGCGGCACCAATCGTCGTCCTCGACGTTGCATTGGGCGGTGAGGCACTGGCGGCGAGCGTGGCGCCTGGGCAAGCGAGCCTCGGGTTCATGCTGCCGTATACGCCGCTGCATCACCTTCTGATGCGCGCCTTGAAAAGACCGATCGTCCTCACCTCTGGCAACCGCAGCGACGAGCCGCAATGTACCGGGAACGCGGAGGCGCACCGGCGCCTCAAGGGCATTGCTGACTTTTGGCTCATGCACGACCGCGACATCGTCAACCGGCTCGATGATTCCGTGGTGCACGTCGCCGACGGCGCTCCTGTCGTGCTGCGCCGGGCGCGTGGCTACGCTCCGGAAGCGATCCGCCTCCCAGTCGGATTTGGCGATGCGCCGCGCATCCTCGCCATGGGCGCAGAACTGAAGAGCACGTTCTGCATTTTGCGCGGCGGTGAGGCGATCCTCTCGCAGCACATCGGTGACCTCGAGGACGCGGCGACACATGCCGATTACCGCTCTGCACTCGGGCTTTACCGACAGCTCTTCGCGTTCGCGCCGGATGTCGTCGCCGTCGACCGGCATCCGGACTACCTCTCGACGCAGTTGGGACGTTCCGTTGCAGCGGGTGAGAAGGTTGAGCTTTGCGAGGTGCAGCACCACCACGCGCACGTCGCGGCCTGCCTCGCCGAGCACGGCATCCCTCTATCCGAGCCGCCTGTTCTTGGCATTGTGCTCGACGGGCTCGGACTTGGTGCCGACGATGCGCTGTGGGGAGGCGAGTTTCTCGGTTGCGACTACCGGACCTGCGAGCGGTTGGCGCACTTTGCGCCCGTGGCGCTGGTCGGCGGAGCCAAGGCCATCCGCGAGCCGTGGCGCAATGCCTTTGCGCATATTGAGCGCTTCGTCGGGTGGAACAATGTCGCCAGGCGGCATGCGACTCTCGAGATCGTCCGGCGCATCGAGCAGAGACCAGTCGGTGTTTTGCGTCAGATGCTGGAGAGCGGCATCAACGCGCCGCTGTCGACCTCGGCCGGGCGGTTGTTCGATGCGGTTGCCGCAACGCTCGGGGTCACGCCCGATGCGATCTCCTATGAAGGGCAAGCGGCCATCGAGCTCGAGGTGCTTGCCGGTCGTGCTGCACACGATATTGGCGCGGGCTATCGCGTCGATTTCGAGGAAGGCGCGCCAGGGGTTGTCGGGTGGGGATCGTTGTGGCACGCACTGCTCGATGATCTCAGCGTCGGCACCCCGCGTGAGGTCATCGCAGCGCGTTTCCATCAGGGGCTGGCCGACGGCCTTGCGCGGCTTGGCATCGATCTGGCGCAGCGCCACGGCTTCAAGCGGGTGGTGTTGTCGGGCGGCGTGATGCAGAACCGACTTCTGCTTGAAGGGCTCGCGAAGGCGTTGCGTGCGAGCGGCCTCGAGGTGCTGACCGCGAGACGCATCCCCGCCAACGATGGCGGGATCGCGCTTGGACAAGCCGTCATCGCTGCGGCGCGGTCGATCCTTCATCGCGAAGAGCGGCCCAAGTCAACAACGCATCCAGAGCCGGGCAGAGCGACTGGCCCCATTCGGTGAGACCATATTCGACCTTCGGCGGTGGCACCGTGCCGGCGGTCTAGCCGTTGCGCCTGCTGCAAATCGCAGCGGCGCCCTCGCTCTCGCGTCTTCCTGTGGTAGGCTCATGGGATCCCCCGCCCGCAAGGAGCCTCACTCGCCGTATGGAAGAAATTGCCGTTTCCCTCGTGCTGCTTGCCGCAGTCGTCATCAGCGGTAGCCTGTCCAGGCTTTCCCCACTGCCCATACCGCTGCCCCTCATCCAGATTGCTCTCGGTGCCGTCCTGGCCGCAACCACCGACCTCAAGGTGGTTCTCGACCCGCACGTCTTTTTCCTGCTGTTCTTGCCGCCGCTACTCTTCCTCGATGGCTGGCGCATACCGAAGGAAGGGCTGTTCCGCGACAAGGGCACCATTCTCGAGCTTGCCCTCGGCCTCGTCGTGTTCACGGTTCTCGGCGTCGGGCTTTTTATCCACGCGCTCATCCCCGCCATGCCGCTGGCTGTGGCATTCGCGCTTGCCGCCATCGTCTCGCCCACCGACCCGATCGCCGTGTCGGCGATCGCCAAGCGCTCGCCGATTCCCAAGCGCCTCATGCACATCCTCGAGGGCGAGTCGTTACTCAACGACGCCTCTGGTCTCGTGTGCATGCAGTTCGCCGTTGCTGCGGCCATCACCGGGAGCTTCTTCCTTCCGGATGCCTTCTTGACGTTTCTGCGACTTGCGTTGGGCGGTGTTGCCATCGGTTTCGGCATTACTTGGTGCATCACCTGGGCCAAGGCCTATGCAGCGCGACGTCTCGGTGAAGAGCCCGGCACGCAGATCCTCATCAGCTTGCTCATTCCCTTCGCGGCCTATCTGCTTGCCGAGGAATTGCATTGCTCCGGTATTCTCGCTGCCGTTGCCGCTGGCATCACCATGAGCTATGCCGAGCAGACCGGGCAGTCGCTTGCCGTCACCCGCGTGCGCCGCACTGCCGTGTGGGACACCATGCAGCTCGCGCTCAATGGCATCATCTTCGTGGTGCTCGGCGAGCAGTTGCCGAGCATCGTGGCAGGCGCCGCGCGGGTGGTGCAGGAGACGGGGCACTACCACCCGGCGTGGCTCATCATCTACGTGCTGGCCATCAATGCGGCGCTGGCCTTGTTGCGCTTCGTTTGGGTGTGGGTCTCGCTGCGCTTCACGATGTTCCGCGAGGCGCGGGCGGGACGGGCGTTCAACAAGCCGGGTTGGCGCCTCATTGCCGTCACGTCGCTTGCAGGTGTGCGCGGCGCCATCACCCTCGCTGGCGTCATGACGCTGCCGCTCATGATGGCGGACGGAGTGCCGTTTCCGGCGCGCGATCTGGCTATCTTCCTTGCTGCGGGTGTCATCATTGTATCGCTCATTGCAGCGAGCATCGGCTTGCCCCTGCTCTTGCGAGGCCTCGAGCTTCCGCCTGAAGCCTCGCACGAGCAGCAAGAGGATCATGCGCGTTCGGCGGCCGCGGAAGCGGCTATCAAGGCAGTGGAGCAGTTGCAACACAGCATGGGCGAGGGCAAGGCAGATGCCGACGTCTATGCGGATCTTGGCGCCCGCTTGATGGAGACCTACCGCAACCGCATCGACAGCCTCACCAAGACGGGCGAGGACGGCGTGCAGGTGCGTAAGCTGAACGAGATCGAGCGCACGCTGCGGCTTGCCGCCTTACGCGCCGAGCGCGGCGAGCTTTATCGGCTCGGTCGGGCCGGCGAGCTGCCAGACGAGCTGGTGCGCAAGCTGGTGCGGGAGGTCGATCTCGTCGAGGCGCGGTATGTCACGACATAGGGGCTCGGCTTATACGAGGGGGCCGATCGTGCGTCCGCTCCAGCGGCGATAGAGCCACTCGGCGAAGAACGAGGCGGCTGCGATGAGCACGAGTGCGGCGATGGCGGCAGGCTGCTGCTGGTAGGTGTAGACGCCGAGGATGGCAAACATCGCGAGGCAGGTGAGCAGCGAGAGCCACACGATGACGGCGTTGGCGCCTGTCTGCTTGAGCACCAGCAGATGGCCACCGTTCACCGCGGCATAGACGAGGAGGAAGGCGGCGCTGCCCATCATGGCGATGCCGGAGAGATCGAAGCAGAGCATCACTACGATGACGAGGGCAGCGGTGAGCAGGAGACCGCCTGTCGCCTGCTTCCACTCGATTTGCGACAGCCTTGTCGGCAGCTCGCCGTCGCGGGCGATCATGTAGCAGACGTTTGCCGAGCCAAACAGCGTGGCGTTGATCGCCGATGCCGTCGAGAAGAGGGCGGCGATGGCGATGAGGCGGAAGCCGATCTCGCCGAGGAAGGGCTTGGCGGCCTCGGCCAGCGCGTAATCCTTGGCGCGCTCGATGTCGGCATCCGACAGATTGCCTGATACGGTCAAAGACACGGCGAGGTAGAGCACGATGACGAGGATCACAGCCAGGTAGAGTGCGCGCGGCAGCAGCTTCTGCGGATCGCGCATGTCCGCCGCCGTGTTGGTGATCAGGCCGAAGCCCTCGTAGCCGATGAACAGCACACCGGCGCCGAAGAGGATCGACTGGGTGTCTGGCCACAACGCCGGTGACAGGTTCTCCGGCTTGATGAAGTAGAGGCCGACGGCGGCGAACACGACGAGGATCGCGACCTTGATGCCGACAATGATCGTCTCGCCGCGCCCCATGACCTTGGCGCCGAACGCGTTAACCAGGGTCACGAGGAGAACGGAGCCGATGGCCAACGACTTCAGAAGCACGGCCGACGGCGCGGTGGTGATGAAGGTGGCGGCGTAGTTGCCGAAGGCGGTCGCGTATAGGGCGAGCGAGATGATGTATCCGGCCCACATGAAAAGGTTGAGGCCGCCGGCGAATACGCCATCGCCATAACCCTTCACCAGGAAGCTCACGGCGCCGCCGGCGGACGGGAAGGCTGCGCCGAGCTTGGCATAGGAGTAGGTGGACAGGAGCGCTACCGCGCCGCCGATGGCAAAGGCGAGCCACATGGCGTTACCCGCGGCCTGTGCGACGACGCCGAGGATGGAGAAGATCCCCGCGCCGACCATGCCCCCGATGCCGATCGATACGGCGGCGGTAAGGCCGATCTGGCCGGCGCCCGATTGCTGCGTGGAGGGACGGTCTGATGAGATTGAGGCCATGGGGGCTCGCGGCAGGGGTGAATCGAGGCGAGAGGGGCGTACTGCAATCCTCGACCCCGTTCTGCCGACGGCCGGGATGGCCCTGCCGAGGGCGCTAAGTGATCATTCCCACCACGGTGCCGCTCATCAGGGTCGCCAAGGTACCTGAAAGGATCGAACGAAGCCCTAACGCTATGATGTCGTCCTTGCGCTCGGGCGCCATGGCCGTCATGCCACCGACGAGGATGCCGAGGCTGCCGAAATTGGCGAAGCCGCATAGCGCGTAGGTCATCATCAGACGCGAGCGTGGGCTCAGCGCCTCGGGCGGCAGGCGCGCGAGGTCGATATAGGCGACGAACTCGTTGAGCACGGTTTTCGTCCCCATCAGCAGCGATGCCGGTTCAAGCTCCGGCAGGGGGATGCCGACCAGCCAGAGGATCGGCCAGAAGGCGTAGGCAAAGATCTGCTGCAGGGTGATTGGAGCACCGGCGATCGGCACGAGCCCCAGCGTCATATTGACGAGGGTGACCAGCGCGATGACGACGATCAGCAGCGCGATGATGGTGGCGACAATCCCGATGCCGTCGATGGCGCCACGGACAATGGCTTCCATCGTGCTCGTCGGGGGATCGGGGAGGGAGAGCTCGCCGGTCTCGTCAGGATCGGGCGTGAAGGGGACCATCAGAGCGGCAACGGCGAGCGCTGCCGGGGTGCTGATGATCGAGGCGATCAGGATGTGCCCCAGAGCGTCGGGGATGACGGGACCGATCAAGGCCGCATAGATGACCATCATCGTGCCGGCGATGCCGGCCATGCCGCAGCTCATCAGTGCGAACAGCTCGCCGCGCGACATGCGGTTGAGGTAGGGGCGCACGAGCAGCGGCGCTTCCACCATGCCGACGAAGATGTGCACCGCGCCGCCGAGAGCCAAGGCGCCGCCGATGCCGAGCGTCCGGCACAGCACAAAGGCGAGCGCAGCGACGACGCGCTGCAGGATGCCCCAATAGAGGAGCAGCGACGCGATCGCACTGATGACGAGGACGAGGGGGAAGGCGCGGAATGCCAGGATGAAGCTCGCTTCGGGATGCGCTTCGGCGAAGGGTACCGGGCCGCTGCCGAGATAGCCGAAGACGAGGGCGGTTCCTGCGTCGGTTGCCTTCTGCAACGCCGCGACGCCGGCATTGAGAAAAAGGAAGATGCTGGTCGCCGGTGGAAACTTGATGAAGAGCAGCGCCAGGATGATTTGCAAGGCGACGCCGGCGATCACGACGCGGATGGGAATCTGCCAGCGCCTCTCGCTGAACAGCCAGGCAATGAAAAGCAGGCTCAAGAGGCCGAGAGCCCCGTGCAATACAGCCATCCGGCAGATCCCCCGAAAGCAGAGCTGCCGATGTTTTTATGGGGCAAGGACAGCCCGTCGCTAGAACTTTCTTTCTCGGGGAGGGTCCATCGGGCTGCGTTGTCGACCGTGTCGCAGGCGAGCTTAGTGGATGCTCGCCGCTCTATAGCGTCGCTGCCCGGTGCGCACGCAGCGTCAGTTGCTCCCATGTCTCGGCGAGGGCGGCGGCTGCGTGTGCGATATCCTTTGCGGTCGTGGTGCGGCCGAGGGTCAATCGCACGGCACCGACGGCTTCGGCGGGCGTGTATCCGTGGGCGAGGATGATCGAGGAGGGCCGATCCTCGCCGGCATGGCAGGCGGAGCCGGTCGACGCCGCCACAGTCGGCGTCGCGGCCAATAGCGCATTGCCGGCCACCCCGGGGAAAAGGACGTTGAGCGTGTTGGGTAGCATCGGGGCACCAGAGCCGACCCGAATGAGGCCGGGGACCTTGCCTGCGAGCTCATGCCAGAGTGCATCGCGCAATTGGGCGATCCCGTTCGCATCCTCGGCGAGCCGCCGGGCAGCAATCGTGCACGCGCGGCCGAGGCCAACGATATAGGGCACGTTCTCGGTGCCGGGCCGTTGCCCGCGCTCCTGGCCGGCGCCGGCGAGCAAGCTCGGCAGGTTGCGGGTGTGCTTGAGAAAAAGTGCGCCGATGCCTTTCGGAGCGTAGAGCTTGTGGCCGGCGATGGTCATGGCGTCGATACCCCAGGCTGCGACGTCGATCGGCACCTTGCCGACCGATTGGGACGCATCAACGTGGATCGGCACTCCTGCTTCAGTAGCGGCATGGGCCAGTGCGGCTACAGGCTGCAGAACTCCAGTCTCGTTCTGGGCGTGAATGACCGTCACGAGGGCTGTCGATACGCCAAGCGCGCTGGCGGCAGCTTCGGCCTCGATGAGGCCGTTGCGTGACACCGGGATGCGCAGCACCTCGAAGCCGGACGACTCCAGGCGCCGACAAGCATTCTCGGTCGCGGGATGCTCCACCGCGGTGGTGATGATGCGGCGCTGGTCGTTCCGCGCGCGGTCGGCGAACCCGCGGATGGCGTGGTTGCTAGACTCAGTGCCGCCGCTGGTGAAGACGATTTCGTCTGGCTGCGCGTTGATGAGGCTCGCCACCTCGGCGCGCGCCTGCTCGACGGCGCCGCGCGCGCGGCGCCCCCACGGTGTCGTCGAGGATGCGTTGCCGAACTCCTCGCGCAGAAACGGCAGCATGGCGTCGAGCACCTCGGTGTCGATGGGCGTCGTGCCGTTGTGGTCAAGGTAGATCGGGTCCGACATCTAAGGTCTCACGGATGCAACGCGATCAGAAGTCGACGAGCGGAGTGTCGGGGATGTAGTGCTCGAAGAGCGCGTAGAACGTCTGTCCGCGGGCCGTTTCGAACCACTGTTCGAACTCTCGCAGTGCGGCGTTCGCTGCGCCTGAATCCACCTGCTCCTCGCTGGCGCATGCACACTGCCAGACGGCTTTGCCGAGCGGCTCCAGGTGCTCGATGATCTCCTTGTGGGCAGGGTTGTCGACGCTGAGGCCGAGCTCCCCGCACACGGCTTGCGATTGAGCGGCGAGAGCAGACTGCTCGTTCTCTGACCCAGTGGCGCTCGAGGCGAGCAGCCTGATGAGCCGGGTGCGGCGGAAGGCAAAGGCGCGCTCGCGCTCGATGCGGGCGATCTCCTCGGCCATGGATTTGCGCAGGCGGGCTTCGGCATCCTGCGCCACCTGTGCGGCGCTCTCGAAGGCCGCCACCAGTTTCATGGCTGCTGGGGTCATTGGCGGTTCTCGCGGGGGGATGGCGGAGGAGGATGGGAGTCGAACCCACCTGAGACCGTCTGACAGCCCCACCCGGTTTTGAAGACCGGTCGCCCCACCGGGAGCGGGACTCCTCCATGCTGTTGCGCCGCGGACGGCGCGAAGAACTCGATACGGGCCGGATTGATGCGGCGCAAGTCACCACGGCGGATGGTGAAGCCGTGGCGGTCGAAGAACTCGAGGATCTGGATTGCTACCTTGCGGCCGTTGTCGAGGCGGTCGCGCAGATCGGCGGCCGTGAACTTGCCGTTGGGTGCCTTCTCGGCGATGTCGATGGCTATGCGTGCCATGGTCTCGACGGTTGCACGTGTGAAGAAGTGGTCGTGCGCGATCTCTTCGACGTCGCCGCGGCGTGCCGCCATGCGCATCAGGCGCCGCACGCTGGTCTCCTCGATGTCGAGCAGTTTGGCGATGTCGCGCACGCGCGGCGGCCGGTAAGGCTCGGGTGTGAGATGGCGGGCGATCGCTGCCCAGGTGCTCTCGTCCTCGGCCGAGAAGGTGATGCTATGGCCCGGGCGGCGCACCCACGTGCGGTCGAGGGCCACTTCGCCGGTGTCGATCAGCCGCCGCAGGGCGACCATGAACAGCGGCGCCGGCAGTTGCGGCGCGACCGACTTGCGCAAAGCTTCGAGCGGGATGCCGGGAAGATCAGGTCGTTCGGCGTGGGAGACATCGAGCGTATGGCCGATCTCGTTACGCAGGTTGTCCCAGCTTTCAAGACGCATGGCGACGACGCGAGCCGGCTCGGTGAGCGTGATGAGCCCGAGGTCGGAAGCGATCGTGTCTTCTGTGCTAGGTCCGAGCGCGCGATCGCGACAGAAGGCTGTGAGATCGCACCAGGAGCCGTTGGTTGCGAGCAGGCGTGTGACGGCGCGGAGGGGGTCGTCTTCAGCCAGGGCCTCTAGGAGTGTGCGTCGCTCGGGTGTACGGCGGCGTCGCTCGGGCGCACGTAGGTCGATGAAGCGTCCGCCACCGACAGTGCGGCTCGATGATGTGTCGCGGATGACGAAAGGGTCACCGGCTGCTGCCGCGATAGGTCGTTCGAGCACGAGCTGGGCGAAGGCGCGGCTGCCGGGTGCGATCGGCTCGTCGCCGAGTACGACAACGCGTCCGGGCACCTCTGCGGCAGCATGATGCACCTTGACGGGGAACCACTGCCCGATCGGCCGCGGCTCCGATGCGAGAACCTGCAGGGTGGCGTCGATGCGGGTCGTCGGCGCGTGCAATGCGGGATCGACGATGACATCGCCGCGATGCACGCTCGTCTTGGCGATATGTGGGCCGCTGAGGACGAGGGCGCAGCGCTGGCCGGCAGAACCCTCTTCCGCCGGCTGGTTCTGGGCGTTGATCGAGCGTATGCGCGCTTCGAGGCCGGACGGGCTGACGATCACCTCGTCGCCGACCTTTGCCTTGCCTGAAAGGACCGTGCCGGTGACGGCGGTGCCGAGGCCGGGCAAGGTGAAGCAGCGGTCGACGGCGAGGCGGAAGCGGCCATCGACCGTACGGCTCGAGGCGGTGGCGCAAGCGGCATCGAGGCGTTCGGTAAGCGTGTCGAGGCCGCGTCCGGTCGCGCCGGAGACAGGGATGATCTCGGCGCCTGCAAGGCCTGTGTCCTGCAGCAGTGCGGCGATGTCGGATGTTACTGCGCGGATGCGATCGGGGTCGACAAGATCGGACTTGGTGAGGGCGACCAATCCGCGATTGAGACCGAGCAGATCGACGATGGCGAGGTGCTCGCGCGTTTGCGGCATCACGCCGTCGTCGGCGGCTACGACGAGGAGCACGAAATCGATGCCGGTCGCGCCGGCGAGCATCGTGTGCACGAGGCCTTCGTGGCCCGGAACATCGACGAAGCCGATGATATCGCCGGATGGACGCGGCCAATAGGCGAAGCCGAGATCGATGGTTATGCCGCGCGCCTTTTCCTCCTTGAGGCGATCGGTGTCGATGCCGGTCAGGGCGCGAACCAGCGTCGTCTTGCCGTGATCGATGTGGCCGGCGGTGCCGACGATCATGGTCCCTCGCCTTCGGAAGAGAGGGGAGCATTGGCGCGGCGTTCAGCTTCTGAGCGCTGGGCGTCGGAGCAGGCGTCGCGAACGGCGAAATAGAAATGATCGGCGAACTTGCTTTGCGCGCGATGCGCCCGCGTGAGCCAAGCAAGGGCGGTCACGGCATCGCGCGGGACGCCGCCCCCGATGTGGTAGGCGGCGCCCAGCATCGCTTGCGCGTCGGCGTCGCCGAGCATCGCCGCCTTGCGCCACCAGGTGGCTGCCGCAATGGGGTCCCGCTCCACGCCTAGGGCGTTGTTATAGAGGAGGCCGAGCCGCGTCATGGATGATGGTATGCTCTGCGCTGCGGCCTTCAGCGCCCATTCGCGTGCCGCAGCATAGTCGGGCTTGCGGTGCTCGCTCTCGATGAGCAGCCAGGACAGCATGTCCTGTGCGTGCGGTTCACCCTGCTTGGCCGCGCGCGCATACCATTCCTCGGCGATGGCGCGGTTGGGGGTTCCTTCCTCGCCGTTGAAATAGAAGTCGCCGAGCAGTCGTTGCCCCAGGGGATCGTCCCCGCGTGCTGCGAGAGTCAGCCATTGCAGCGCGAGCGCCGGGTCGCGGGCAACGCCGCGACCTTCGATGAAGCAGCGGCCGATCTCAGCTTGCGCGCGGGCGGATCCGGCTTGGGCGAGCGGTCCCCAGACGGCGAGCGCGGTATCGATATCGCCGCGCGCCACTGCCGCCTCGGCGTCGGCGAGCGTTGGGGATTTTTGATCGTGCGCCGTCTTGGAGCTACGCCAGAGCATCCGATCCATCCTCTTGCTGCAGCGAGACGTTGAGCTGAGGCAGCTGCGCACTGAAGCCGGCTTCGTCGTCCATGCAACGCATGTCGAGGATCAGGGCGGCGTCCTCGATGTGTCCGATGACCGGAATTGGCAGCTTGCGGAATGCGGCTGCGAGCGCGTTGAGGCGACGGCCGGAGTCCTTACGGTTGCGGCAGCGGATGGCGAGTCCGGCGCTGGCCAGCTTCTCCAGTGGAAGAGCGCCGGAGCCAATCTGGCTTGCACAATCGGCGACACTGACGGCAAAGCCGTCGCCGACAGCGGCGGTGACAGCATCGTGCAATCGTGTGGTAATCGATGCGATGTCTGGCTTGGTGCGTGCGAGGTAGCGGGCCGTCGGCAGATGCTCGGCGAGCCGATCTGGATCACGGTAAAGCTTGAGAATGGCCTCGAGGGCGGCAAGGCGAATCTTGTCGATGCGCAAAGCGCGCTTCATGGGGTTCTTGGCGATGCGCGCCACAAGCTCCTTTTTGCCGGCGACGATGCCTGCCTGCGGGCCGCCGAGCAGCTTGTCACCAGAGAAAGTGACGAGATCGGCGCCATCGGCTAGCGCGGCGCGCACCGTGGGCTCGGGAGCCAAGCCAAAGCGCGCAAGATCGACCAGGGCGCCGGAGCCGAGATCGTTGATGAGCGGCAGGCCGCGCGCGTGGGCAACGGTGGCCAGCTCCGATGCCGGTACGGACTTGGTGAACCCCTGAATGACGAAGTTCGATGTATGCGCTTTCAGCAGCAGGCCCGTATCGGCCGTTACGGCGTTTTCGTAGTCGCGCAAGTGGGTGCGGTTCGTCGTGCCGACCTCGACAAGGCGAGCCCCGGCGCGCGCCATGATGTCAGGCAGGCGGAACGAGCCGCCGATCTCGATCAGTTCGCCGCGCGAGACGATGGCCTCCTTGCCGGCACCGAAGGTGTTGAGCACGAGCAGGACGGCGCCAGCGTTGTTGTTGACGATTGCTGCGTCCTCTGCGCCGGTCAGCTCGCGGATGAGACCGCGCACGTGGTCGTCGCGCTCACCGCGTGCGCCACCATCGACGTTGAACTCGAGCGTTACGGGGTAGCGCATGGCCTCGACGGCGGCGGCGACAGCGGTCTCGGGGAGCACGGCGCGGCCCAGGTTCGTGTGCAGCACGGTGCCGGTAAGGTTGAAGACGCGGCGCACGCCCGGCCGGTTCTCGCTTTCGAGCAGGTGCGAGGCCGCTTTGGCGATGGCTCCCACGTCGCAAGCCAACGCCGGATCGGCGCGCCGTGCCTCGCGCAGGTTCGCAAGCGCGCGCCGGATAGCATCGACGGTTGCTTGATGTCCGAATCGGCTGCCGGCAACGGAGCCGAGGTCGCTGCGCAGCACCTGGTCGACCGAAGGAAGTCGTTTGGCGTGGAGGGGAGGGCTCTCGTTCATGCGTGATCCCTCCCCCGTCAATAGCCGAGCAGGAAGGCGTTGCGGGCCCCGCGTTGCCAGCCCTCATCGGCCATCAGCATATCGAGGCCAAGCGTGGCGACGTCATCGGCGACGGGCTCCAGGAGGTGGTCTTTGACCTGGTAGAGAACCTTCACGTAACGCTTGCAACTATCGCAGCTCTCGGCCTTGACCGTATCGGGCGCGCCTTCGACGTTGTGATAGTTGATACCTTCTGTCGAGCTGCACAGGACGCATTTCACGCGCACGACGTTCCACATGGTGGCGCACAGCGAGCAGGTGCAGAACCGCATGTTGTGTGCCTTCGGCCAGCCGACGACGGAACTCGACACCGGTGCGCTACCGCAAGACGGGCAGACGCCATCGGTGATGCGTTTCAAGCGGCGGTCGTCGAGCAGGGAGGCGAGGCGCGCAAAATGCACCTGCAAGCCGGCGAGCACCAGCACGCGCTGGGCAATCTCGTTCGCTGGCGGCTCGGTCGTCAGCGCGTCGGCCACGACCGACTTACGGATGTCGGGGCTGGCGCTGTGCAGTGCATCGAGAGCTGTCCTGGTTGGTGCGGGAACCTGCATGGCGGCTACGCGCTGCAGCAGGTGCTCGACGGTCAGAAGGGCGACGTCGTCGATAGCGATGCCAGCCGCCGGCAGCGGGGGCATGCTATTGTCGAGCGCCTGGTCGATGTCCCCCGCATCGGGGAGAACGACTGGCGGCAGGTCTGCCTGAATGTCGTTCTGGACCTGTGAGAGGTCGGAGAGGAACGTCAGGTAGGCGCCGAGCGGGTTGCCGGCGGCGAGTGCCGCAAAGCGCTTGGCGCGCGTTGCGAACAGCGATGATGGCTCGGGAAGCACGGCGAACAGCGGGAGGGCTTCCTCGCCGATGTTCAAAAGGCCGTGCTTAGGGATGTTGGCTTCGGACACGAGCACCTCGACCGAGGATGAAACTCAAGCAATCCACGGCCATGATTGCAGCTTGCAGCCGATCCGTCACGGGCATTGCGAGAATTTAATGTGCCGATGAGGCTGCGTCCCGCTGGACATCGCCCTTCTCGACCTCGCTGCGCAGCCATTTGCGATGGTGGCGCCAGCCCCAGCCGCCGGTGACCGAGCCGCGGGTCATGGCGCTGAAGGTGCCGCGTACCCAGATCGCCGCGTAGACGTGGACGACCCAGATGGCGATTGCCAGTGTGGCGGCCGTGGCGTGAATGACGGCAGCCCAGCGGAGCTGGTCGATCGTGGCCTTGAAGCCGAGCAGTCCCTCGATGTTCGCCAGGGCTGTCGGCCACAGACCGATGCCGGTGACGAGAAGCGTGGCGATGAGCACCGTCTGCGACCAGAAGACGAACTTCTGGCCGGCATTGTACTTGCCGACTTCGGGAAGATAGTCCTCCCGAGCGGCGAGGACATCGCGCACGCGGGCAAGCCAGGTCCAGTCGGTCCGCTCGGGCAAATTCTGCGCGGCAAAGCGCAGGAACAGGCCAAGGAACGAAATCGCCAACAGCAGTCCCAGCCATGGGTGGAGGCTGCGCGCTGCCTGGCCACCGCCGAACAAGCCGGTCAGCCAGAAGAGGCTCGGATGGAACAGCGCCGCTCCGCTCAGCGCAAGGGCGACGAAGGTGATGGCGACGATCCAGTGATTGATCCGCGCGCTGCCCGAGTAGCGGGGAACGCGGATGTGGCCATGTTTCTCGCTCACGATTTCTCTCCCGCGAGGCTGTCCGCGTGGGCTTCGTCCTCATCGGTGACGCGGTTCGGCCCCTGCAACAGATGATGGATGACACCGGCGGTGGCGGTGAGGGCGACCAATGCCATGCCGGCATATTTGGCCATGCCTTTCCAAGCCTCGACGATCGGGCTGATGCGCGGATTGTCGGGCAGCCCCGCGTAGAGGTGCGGACGGTCGGCGTGATGCAGGACATACATCACGTGTGTGCCGCTGACGCCGGGCGGATTGTAGAGGCCTGCCTTGTCGAAGCCGCGCCCGTTGAGGTCAGCGATGCGCTTCTCCGCGAGCTGCTTCATCTCCTCTTTGGTGCCGAAGGTGATGCATTCCGTCGGACAGGCTTTGGCGCACGCCGGCTCCTGGCCCATGGCGACGCGGTCGGAGCAGAGCGTGCACTTATAGGCTGTGTGGTCCGTCTGCGAGATGCGCGGGATGTTGAACGGACATCCCTTCACGCAGTAGCCACAGCCGATGCAGTTCTCGTGGATGAAGTCCACGATGCCGTTGGCGTACTGCACGATGGCACCCGGCGAGGGACAGGCCTTGAGGCAGCCGGGGTCCTCGCAGTGCATGCAGCCGTCCTTGCGGATCAGCCACTCGAGGTTTCCGGTGTCGGGATTGTCCCACTCCGTGAAGCGCATCAGCGTGAACATGTTGGGCGTCAAGTCGTGGGGGTTGTCGTAGACCCCCACGTTGGTGCCGACTTCCTCACGCTTGTCGTTCCATTCGAGGCACGCCGACTGGCAGGCCTTGCAGCCGATGCACTTCGACGTGTCGATCATCTTGGCCATTTCCACGTCGCGGGCAGGTTGCGGCGTGGTCGTCACCGTTGCCGAGCGGCGGATGACGTCGAATGGCTTGAAGGTTGCCATCTCCATGTCCTCCCTATGCCACCGGCTCGGTGGTGGGCTCGATGTTGACCAGGAACGCCTTGAACTCCGGCGTCTCGATGTTGGCGTCGCCGACGAAGGGCGTCAGCGAGTTGGTGCCCGCACTCTTCTTGGCTTCGCCGGTGAAGCCCCAATGGATGGGGACACCGACGACATGCACGGTCTTGCCGTCGCAGATCAGCGGCTTGATGCGCTTCGTCACGACCGCCCTGCACTTGAGCCCGCCGCGGTTCGAATAGACGTGGACCCAGTCGCCCTTCTTGATGCCCTTCTCGGCCGCGAGCTGCTCTGAGATTTCGACGATCGGTTCGGGTTGAAGAATGGCGTTGATGCGTGCGTGCTTGGTCCAGAAGTGGAAGTGCTCCGTCAGGCGATAGGTGACGGCCGCGTACGGGAATTTCGAGACGTCGCTGAACGACGCCCAGTCATCCTTGAACACGCGAGCGGCGGGATTGCCGCGAATCTTCGGCGCGATGACGTTGGCGATCGGGCTTTCGAACGGCTCGTAGTGAACCGGAAAGGGCCCGTCCTTCATCATGCCGCGCACCCATAGGCGCGATGTGCCTTCAGGGTTCATGATGAAGGGCATCACCACATCCGGTTTGGCGGTGGGGGCAATGTCGGGCACGTCGTAGCCCGTCCACTTCTCGCCGTTCCACTCGAGCAGCTTGCGCGTCGGATCCCACGGTTTGCCTTCAAGGTCAGCCGACGCGCGATTGTAGAGAATGCGTCGGTTGACCGGCCAGGAGAACGCCCACTTGAGGTAGGCGCCCGTCCCGTCGGGATCGTCCGTCGAGCGGCGGGCCATGTTGTTGCCCTGCTCGTTGAAGCAGCCCGAGTAGATCCAGCAGCCGCAAGCCGTCGTGCCGTCGTCGCGCAATGTCGCAAAGCTCGCGACCTGCTTACCCTTCTCGAGCAGCTTCTTGGTCGGATCGGTCGGGTCGGCGACGTCCTCGATGACGTAACCGTTGAGCTCCTTGGCGAGCTCGGCCGGTTGAGGATCGTCGGCATCGGCGTAGGGCCAATGCAGATTGAGGATCGGATCGGGGAACGCTCCGCCCTCCTTTTTGTAGAGAGCGACGAGGCGCTTCCAGATCTGCGCCATGATCCAAGCGTCGGTCTTGGCCTCACCCGGAGGCGTTGCACCAGGCCAGTGCCATTGCAGCCAGCGACCTGAGTTGGTCAGCGAGCCTTCGTCCTCGGCGAAGCACGTCGTCGGCAGCTCGAAGACCTCGGTCTTGATGTCGGCGGGCGTCGAAGGATTGTATTCGCCGTGGTCCTCCCAGAAGCGGGCTGTCTCCGTCTCCAGCGGGTCCATGACGACGAGGAACTTCAGCTTACCGAGCGAGTCCTTGATCTTCGCCTTGTTGGGGAACGACATCAGCGGGTTGAAGCCCTGGCAGATGTAGCCGTTCATCTTTCCCTGGTGCATCAGCTCGAAAGCGCGCAGGACGTCGTAGGTCGGCACGTCGAGCTTGGGCAGGTAGTCGTAGGCAAAGTCGTTCTCCGGCGTCGCCGCCGCGCCCCACATGGACTTCTGGAAGCTGACGAAGAACTTCTTGTAGTTCTGCCAGTAGCTCATCTGCCCCGGACGCATGGGCTTGAAGCCACGCTTCGACATATAGGTGGCGAAGTCCGGCTCCTTTTCCGTGGGCAGCGTCAGGTAGCCTGGCAGCAGGTTCGACATCAGGCCGATGTCGGTCAGCCCCTGAATGTTGGAGTGACCGCGCAGAGCGTTCATGCCGCCGCCGCGCACGCCGATGTTGCCAAGGATGAGCTGCAACATCGCCATACAGCGAATGTTCTGCGAGCCCTTGGAGTGTTGCGTCCAGCCGAGCGCGTACATCGACGTCATCGTCTTGTCGCGCGCGGATGTCTCGGCAATCATCTCGCACACCTTGAGGAACTTATCCTTCGGCGTGCCGCAGATGCGGGAAACGAGCTCCGGCGTGTACTGCTTGACGTGCTCCTTGAGCAGGTTCCAGACGCAGTGCGGGTCTTGCAGCGTGTCGTCGACCTTGACGAAGCCGTCCTCGCCGATCTGGTACTCCCAGGTCGAGCGATCGTAGTCGCGCTTGGCCTCGTCGTAGCCCGTGAACAGGCCGTCCTGGTAGCCGAACTCCGGCTTGACGAGATAGGTCACGTTAGTGAACGCCTTCGTGTACTCCCACTGCACCTTGTCGTTGGCGATGCAGTAGTTGATGACGCCCAATAGGAATGCGATGTCGGTTCCCTGGCGGATGGGGGCGTAATAGTCGGCGACCGACGCCGAACGCGTGAAGCGCGGATCGACGACGACGAGCTTGGCGCCGCGGTTCGCCTTCGCTTCCGTGACCCACTTGAAACCGCACGGGTGCGCTTCGGCGGCGTTGCCGCCCATGATGATGACGAGGTCGGTGTTCTTGATGTCCGTCCAAGAGTTCGTCATCGCGCCACGGCCAAACGTCGGAGCCAGACTGGCTACCGTCGGGCCGTGTCAGACACGGGCTTGGTTGTCGAACACCAGCATGCCGGCGCTTCTGACCACCTTGTAGGTCATGAAGGCCGTTTCGTTCGTCGTTGCGGAGGCGGCGAGGAAACCTGTCGTCGTCCACCGGTTGACGGTTACTCCGTCCTTGTTGGTGGCGACAAAGTTTGCGTCGCGGTCGTTCTTGATGTGGCGGGCGATGCGGTCGAGAGCGCCGTCCCAGGAAAGCTCCTTCCACTCGCTCGAGCCTGCTTCGCGCACGCGTGGCGTCTTGGTGCGCGTCTTGGCCTGGACGAAGTCGAGAAGGCCGGCGCCCTTCGGGCAGAGCGTGCCCCGATTCGTCGGGTGGTCCGCGTCACCCTCGATGTGGATGATCTCGGCCTTTTCGCCCTTCTTCAGATCGCCCTTGCCGTACATGATGACGCCGCAGGCGACGGAGCAATAGGGACACGTGTTGCGGGTTTCCGTTGTCTTCGCGAGCTTGAAGGGCCGAACGTGCTCGGCCACCATGGCCTCCGCACTCTCAAAGCCCAACGCCCCGACCGCAGAACCTGCAGCACCTGCCCCCGCCAGCTTCAGAAAATGCCGGCGAGAGACCTCGATGTTCATGGACAGGCCTCCTCCTCTTTGTGACGCTTTCCTGTCTCATCAGGCGGACATATTCGGCCCGGGAGACTTATCGACGTTATGTCAAATATTATTCGACAGTTTGTCGCGGTCAACTTGCGCTGCAAAAAACACGCGGATGCGAAATCGGAGTGGGCGGTGTCATTCCACGCGTTGAAGTTGCGCCGCGGCAGGATCTTTGGATGTGTAATTGAAGACACGAGCGGAGCGGGAAATGCCGGCGCGGAGTGCGTTGATCGCGGTGCGCGCGCGGCCCAGATAACGCAGGAGTTATAACGGGTTGTATCGTGCCCTTTGCCGCTAACGCTGCTTTGCTGGTTGAGGTTCGTTATATTCTTATTGTCATAGCGAGACGGAATGCTGCGGTCTCCGTCTCGATGTATCTATTTGTATATAGCGGTGGCTTTGCGATGATTGACTGGGGCAGTTTTCGCGCATATTTCTTTGCACATTGAGCGTGAATGAGCAGCTATCGCGCTCCCGAGTCTCGGGGCAAAATTTGCGTATTGAAGCGGTCGTTCGAGCCGCGTGTGGCGGTTTTCCAATTCATTACTAAAAAAGTCATATTTTTATTTGCGCTTGCCGCCGCCATTTCTGGCCCAGAAACAATTACTTCTCCTGCTGCCGCTGAGACCGGCGCGTTCCTGGCGCCTGTCGCATCGATGCCGTGTGCTCCGCGGTTTGCTCTGCCGGATCCAGACGGCAGTACGCGGGCGCTTGCAGCCGAAGGCCGGCGTGCTGTCCTCGTTCACTTTTTCGCGACGTGGTGCGAGCCGTGCAAAGCGGAACTCGCCAGCCTCCAGCAGTTCTTCGTGCAGCGTGGTCACGAGGTCGGCATCCTCGCGGTGAACGTTGGCGAGGTACCAGGGCGCGTGCGCCGCTTCCTCGCGGATACACCGGTGAGCTTTCCCGTCGTGCTCGACGCCGACCGTGCAGTTGCCAGGACGTGGGCGGTTGAGGGGCTGCCGACCACGGTCGTGCTCGACAAGACGCTGACGCCAAAACTCGCCGTTACGGGCGACCTCGATTGGACGAGTGCAGACGTCGCTCAATCGATCGACTGGGTCGTGGCGCAGAAGCCAGGCCCAGAACTGGAAGGCAAATGCACAAGGGAGGACAGCCAATGAGTTTGACGCGACGTGACGTGCTGAAGACCGGCGCCGCTTTTTCCGCAGCGGCACTGCTGCCAAGCCTGCCTGCGCGGGCGGACTTTGCTCCTACGCCGGGTAACTGGCGCAATTTCGAGCTGGTGACGCGGCTCGAAATCGCCAAGCCCGGTGGCCCCACGCAGGCATGGATCCCGCTGCCGGCCTTTTCGGAACCGGACTGGTTCAAGCCTTCTGGAAGCACCTGGACGACGAACGCGAAAACGGCGGAGATCGCCAAGGACCCCAAGTACGGGGCGGAGATGTTGCACGTCGTGTGGGGGGAGGGCGAAAGCGCGCCGGTCGTCGAGGTGAAGAGCACCTTCGCCACGCAGAACCGCGCGGTCGATCTCAGCAAGCCGCAGGGAAAGGCGACGCTTTCGGACGCTGAGCGCAAGCTGAACCTCGCTGCGACCGACCTCATCCCGACCGATGGCATCGTGAAGGAGACGTCGGACAAGATCACCGGCGGCGCCAAGAGCGACGTGGAGAAGGCGCATCTTCTCTACGAGTGGATCGTCGACAACACGTTCCGCGATGGCAAAGTGCGTGGCTGTGGTGTGGGTGATATCGCCACCATGCTCAAGACCGGGAACCTCGGCGGCAAGTGCGCCGATCTCAACGCACTCTATGTCGGGCTGGCGCGTGCCGCAGGGCTGCCGGCGCGCGACGTCTATGGCTTGCGCGTTGCGCCGTCTGCCTTCGGCTACAAGAGCCTCGGCGCTAAGAACGAGGTCGTCACCAAGGCGCAGCACTGCCGCGCTGAGGTCTTTCTCGATGGTTTCGGCTGGGTGCCGGTCGATCCGGCCGATGTGCGCAAGGTGGTGCTCGAGGAGCCGCCGGGCAACCTGCCGCTCACCGACGAGAAGGTCGCTGCCGCGCGCAAGACGTTGTTTGGGGCGTGGGAGATGAACTGGCTTGCCTACAACAGCGCGCATGACGTGGCGCTGCCCGGCTCGCACGGTGCCAAGCTTGGCTTCCTCATGTATCCACAGGCGGAAGTGGGTGCCGAGCGGCTTGACTGCCTCGATGCTGATACCTTCAAGTATGTGATCACGGCGCGCGAGCTCGCCATCTGACCACGTGCTCCAGAGCGGCGGACGCTGGATTGTGCGGTGTCCGCCGCCGGGCTTCTCAACCGGAGGCAAGGCCATGAATGCTCCGCAAGTCCGCCTGACCTCGCTTGCCCATGGTGGCGGATGCGGCTGCAAGCTGGCGCCGTCGGTCTTGCAGAAGCTGCTGGTTGACCTGCCGGCTGCTGGTCCCTTCGAGCAGCTTCTGGTCGGCACCGAGACGGGTGATGACGCTGCCGTGTACCAGATCGATGCCGATACGTGCGTCATCGCCACGACCGACTTCTTCATGCCCATGGTGGACGACCCGTTCGATTTCGGGCGTATCGCGGCGACGAATGCCATCTCCGATGTCTACGCCATGGGCGGTAAGCCGATCATGGCGCTTGCCATCCTGGGGATGCCGGTCGACAAGATCGCGCCAGATGTCGTGCGCCAGATCCTGGCGGGCGGCTCGGCAGTCTGCTCGGCGGCGGGCATTCCGGTCGCCGGCGGCCATTCCATCGATTGCCCGGAGCCGGTCTACGGGCTTGCCGTCATCGGCACCTGCCGTCCCGAACATGTGCGCCGCAACGCTGATGCCAGGGTCGGTGATGCGCTGATCCTCACCAAGCCGATCGGCGTCGGTATCTATTCTGCTGCGATCAAGAAGGGCGTACTGCCGCCGTCCGGCTATACGGAGATGATCGGGACGACAACGCTGCTCAATCGCGTTGGTGCCGAGCTAGCGAAGCTGCCCGAAGTGCACGCCATCACTGACGTTACGGGTTTCGGTCTGCTTGGTCATGGGCTCGAGGTGGCGCGTGGTTCGAAGACTGCCCTTGCGATCAATTGGGCCGACGTGCCGCTGCTGTCTTCGGCGGCGTCACTCGCACAGGGTGGCTTCGTGACGGGTGCGTCGGGGCGCAACTGGGCGAGCTACGGCCATGAGGTCCGGCTTCCGGAGGCATTCGCCGACTGGCAGCAGCAGGTGCTGACCGATCCGCAGACTTCAGGTGGCTTGCTTGTCTCGTGCGAGGCAGACGCTGCGGACGGGATCTTGCGAATGATTGTCGATGCCGGCTTCACGGCCGCGCGCCGCATTGGCCAGGTCGAGGCAGGCGAAGGCATCTCGGTGCGCTAGTTGCGCCGCTCGAGCTATTCCGCCCGCTGTTCTTCGGGTGCGGTTGTTTTCTCCTCTTCGCTCTCATCGTGTCGCGCTGGCCGCACGACGGTCACGGTGCACGGCGCTTCGGCGGCAACCTTTGCCGAGACGCTACCTAGCAGCGAGCGCATGAGGCTTGTCTGACGTGCGCCGACGACGATGTGGTCGATGCGGTTAAGGCGTACGAAGTTGAGGATTGCGGCGGCTGGATCCGTTGCTTCGACGACGTGTATCGTAAGCCGGTCGTCGAGTTTCAGCGGCTCTGCCCAATGCCTCAGCGCAACGAGGCGATCGATGTGCTTGTTGTGCCCCTCGGTGTCCAGCGTCGTGTCGATGGCGATGAGGCTCTGCTTCAACACGTTGAGGCAGGCGAGGCGCGCCGAGGGCAGTGTCGTAAGCATGCGCGCCGTGGTCAGTCGCAATTCCTCATTGAGGTCGGTTGAGTTTTGGTCGAGGTCGATGGCGGCAAGGATGATCGGCGCCGACGCAAGGCGCGTCGACAGGGCCGGGCGCACGGTCGGTTGCAGCGCGTCGGTGTTGAACCTGCGGCGCAGGACGCTCGTATAGGGATCGCGACGCAGACGTTCCGAACGCGCTGTCAGCTTCACGGCGCGCGGATGGGCGAGGTCGAAGGCGAGCTGGGACGCGCGTGGATAGCGCCAAGCAGGTTGCACTTCGAGGCAGCGGAGCACGATTTCTTGCAGCCAGGGTGGATAGTCGGGCCGCAGCTTGCGCGGAGGACAAGGATCGCGCCATAGGCGCCGGCGCATGCCACGCAGGGTCTCGCTCTCACCGAACGGGCGTACGCCGGTCGAGAAGAAATAGAGCAGCACGCCGAGCGCAAACAGATCGCTGCGAGGATCACCACGGTTTCCGAGGAGCTGCTCGGGGGCCATGTAGGGCGCGGTGCCGTAGGGCAAGCGGAACTCTGCCTGCATCAAGTCGGGGAGCTGATCGTGATGCGCCAGCCCGTAGTCGATCAGCACTGCTTCGCCAGATGGCCGGAACTTGATATTACTCGGTTTGATATCGAGGTGCACGACGTGCTGACGGTGTAACTCATCGAGTGCAGTGGCGATCCGGGCTCCGATGTCGGTGATCTCGTCATAGGGAAGGGGCAGCTTCGGTAGCCGGCGATAGAGCGTGTCGCCAGGGATGTATTCCATGACGATGTAGGGCTGTGCTTCGAAATCACCCATAGCGATGAACTTCGGTACGTGGACGCCTGAGAGTCGCGGCAGAATCATCTGCTCCATCTCGAAGCTGACGATGGCGGCGGGATCTTCACCCTCGGCGAACTTCGGCACCTTCATCAACATGGGCAGTGGCGAATCCGGGCGGGAGACGCGCCAGAGCGTCGCCATGCCCCCCGCGTGCATCAGAGCGTCGATGTGAAAACCATCGAGAACCGCGCCGGGCCGGAGCAGGGGCTTCGCCATCGCTCACCGTCCTTGGTTCAGGCGCTCGGCGAGGCGCGGCGGCAGGCCGGCCTTGCGGATCTGGTTGGCAGCGGTTTCGATGTCATAGGGCGCGCGGCAATAGGTGATTTCGCTCTTTGCGGTATCCAGCAGGGCATAGGCAGCGGCGGGATTGCCGTCGCGAGGCTGACCGACCGAGCCGAGAACGGCGAGCCAACGGCGTCCGGGTAGCAGAGGTACCGCGACGCCGGGTGTCGGCACGAAGCTCGATAGCTTGGCAGTCGAAGATATCGAGTAAAGCGCCGGTCGATGGATGTGCCCGCAGCATATGAGGCGTGCAGAGCTGGCAGCAAAGCTTTCGGCGGCGTCTGCCGCGTCCGTGATGTAGGCCCATCGCTGTGGGCGAGCGGCGCTTGCGTGAACGTAGAGACGCTCGTCATCATTCGCCGTAAGCGGCAGGTCGGCGAGAAATCTCCGCTGCGAGACGTCGAGCTGGCAGCGCGTCCACTCCATGGCGATCTGGGCCTCGACGTTCAGTTGCTCGCTGTGGTTTGAGACGGCGTTGTCGTGGTTGCCGAGGATGGCAAGCGCGCCGCGCTCGACAAGGTCCATGACGGTGGTGACGGTCCAATCGGGGTCGGCGCCGTAGCCGACATAATCGCCGAGAAGCACCAAGCGCTCGGCACCCCGTGCTCGCGCTGCGGCGAGGCATGCTTCGAACGCTTGCCGATTGGCGTGTATGTCAGCGAAGAATGCGATCAACATCGGTGCAACCTTACGCCCATATCTATCCAATGCGCGGCTTGGCGCTGACGTTCGTCAACTTCCCTTGTGGACACAGGCAACCGTGAACAGCCCGTGGCGCATTGAGACGGCGCTAACGAATGGGTCTGCATGTAGGGCAGCGAGATATGGCACGCGTTAGGCCCAAGCCAACGCATGCAGGGGCGCCATTTTTGAGGTCGGCCTCGCAGACAATCTCTCAGCAGGGAGGCGACCGCATGGAGCTTAGCCAGGCAATCTTGGGGCGGCGCACGGTTCGCGAATATGCGAGCACGCCCGTCGGCAAGGAGACGATCGAGCACCTGATCGCGTCGGCGATAGCGGCCCCAAGTGCCATGAACGAGCAGCCATGGAGCTTCACGGTCGTGTGCGATCGGAGCGTGCTCGATGAGCTTGCGCGCAAGGCGAAAGCACATGTCCTTGCTGGTTTGCCGCCCGCGTTCGCAGCGAATAGGCACCATGCTCGCGGATGAAGACTTCCACATTTTCTATCATGCGCCGGCTTTGATCGTGATTGTCGGTGCAGCGCACGGGCCGTGGGTTGTCGAGGATTGCGCGTTGGCCGCGGAGAATCTCATGCTTGCTGCCTATGCAGAAGGTCTGGGCAGCGGATGGATCGGCTTTGCGCAGGGCTACCTCAACACCAACGACGGCAAATCGCTACTGGGCCTTGCAGCCGAAAGCGTGCCGGTGGCACCGGTCATCGTCGGGTACCCCAAGGCCATACCGCCGGCAGTGCCTCGGAAGGAGCCTGTGATCCGTTGGATCGGCTAGGGCGAGAAGGTGCGGCAGGTATTCAGTACGCAAGTTGTCGATAGCTTTATTCAACGCGCGCGAACACAGCGTTGGGGGGACAGCGGCTTATCGGCCGAGAGGGACGAGCACAATATGCGCTCCTGTTCGGGATGATCCCGGCAATTGGTTGACAGGAGACGCAAATGAAGATCTTCGCTGCTTCCATTCTCGCCCTTGCTCTCATCGGGGGTGCTGCCTCTGCCTATGCTGGTGCGGACGCGGATGACTGCCACACCCTCTCCGACTCTGTTTACGGCCTCTGGGGTTGCCGCTGACGCGACCCCTATGAGATATGCGACGGTGTCGCTTGGGACCTCACTTCTTTCGATTCCCAAGTGACGCTGCCTGCGATCCCCCGACAATGCGTTTCATTTCGAGAGGAGCCGCACGATGCCGATGTTCAACACCAAGGATGGAACTGAGATCTTCTACAAGGACTGGGGCAGCGGGCAACCGATCGTCTTCAGCCACGGGTGGCCGTTGTCGTCGGATGCGTTCGAGGACCAGATGTTCTTCCTCGCCTCGCGCGGCTATCGCTGCATCGCGCATGATCGCCGCGGGCATGGTCGCTCGGGCCAGCCGTGGACCGGGCATGACATGGATACCTACGCTGACGATCTTGCTGGGCTCGTCGCTGGGCTCGACCTCAAGGATGCGATCCACGTCGGACATTCGACGGGTGGTGGTGAGGTGGCGCGCTACATCGCGCGGCATGGAACGAAGCGCGTCGCGAAGGTGGTGCTGATCTCCGCCGTGCCGCCTCTGATGCGCAAGACGCCGAGCAATCCTGCCGGCACGCCGATCGGTGTGTTCGATCAGTTGCGCGCGGGTGTGCAGTCGGACCGCTCGCAGTTCTTCAAGGATCTGAGCCTGCCCTTCTATGGCTACAATCGTCCGAGCGCGAAGGTGTCGGAGGGCGTACGCAACTCTTTCTGGCTGCAGAGCATGCAGGCGAGCTTCCCGGCGGCCTATTTCTGCGTCAAGGCTTTCTCGGAGACCGACCAGACCGAGGACCTCAAGAAGTTCGACGTCCCGACGCTGATCATCCAGGGCGACGACGACCAGATCGTTCCCATTGCCGCTGCCGGCATGCTGCAGGCGAAGCTCGTTAATGGCGCCGAGTTCAAAGTCTACAAGGGTGCGCCGCATGGCTTGTGCACGACGCTGAAGGACGAGGTCAACGCTGACCTCTTGGCCTTCGTCAAGGGCAAGCGTGTCAGCAGCGGCAGCAAGGCCGCGTAACGGCTCCTCGCATTTGTGTGTGCGGGGGTGGAAGCGGCAGTTGACGATGATCGACTAACCGACCACCGCCTGGAGCCTCAGGCGTCCGGGCCTGACCCCGGCTTGTCCCAAGGCATCGTCATAATGCCTATACCCATCGTGACGTTGGAGAACGTGATGATGTTGAAGGTATAGAGCAGCACAAGCGGGACAACGGGATCGCCAGTCTCGATGAGCAACTGCCGCAGTCCGCCAAGGTTCATCAGGATGCTCAGCGACACGACCGCGATGCCGACCGCCGAGCCGAGCGCCAGATGCAGGCCAAGGAAGCGCAGCAGCGGGGGAATGCGCCGATCCGGTTTCAGTGGTTGTTCTTCGTTGCTCACGGGATGGCCGCCTGTCGATGGCCGGGGCTGGTGGCACTCTACCAGGGCTGGATAATGCTAGCGCTGACCGTCGGTTCCAGCCATCCGATAGCTATGTCGGTGATGACTACCTGAATTGCAGGGGCGAGGCACGCACAAGGGCCGAAACAGCAGCCTACGCATCGATGGTTACCGATGGAGCGCCGCAATCGATCTTCCAGTCGGCGATGCCTTCGGCCGTGGCGCGGTAGACCACCGCCCCGATGGCTTCACCGAGCGCCGTGTGCTTGCCGGCGAAGTGCGTCTCGGCGTCGCCAGGCGGTGCCGCGACGGCGATGCAGTCCGTTCCCGTCCCTGTGACGGCAAGGCCGCCGCGGTAGATGCCGCCATCAAGCACTGCCGCCGTGCGCGCTTCTGTTGCGATGGAGATGGCTTCTATCAGTGCAGCGTCGGATAGCGGCTGGGCAATGTGCACCAGGGTGTTGATGGTGCCGGTGACGGGTGGGGGCTGATGCAGTCGCGTGCCGACGCGCTCGCTGTTCGATAATCCGACTGTCGTCAAGCAGCGCACCTCGTGATGCTCGATACGGACGTGTGCGAAGCGGTAGCGGCGGATGTCGCGCGAGGTTACGAGCACGACCGCGTCCTCGAGCTCGGCGGCGGCGGCGACACGCTCGCGGATCACCGCGGCGGCATCGACGTCACGTGGCAGGTCAGCGTTGCGTACCTCGAGCCATGCGACGCGCCGGGCAAGTTGCAGGCCCGGCCGCAGCATCGACCAGCTCAGCACGCGCTGGCGCGTATCAAAAGTGACGACGAGGAAAGGTGGATCGAGCGCGATCGAGAACGGTTCGTCCATCGGCATTTCAGAGGTGCAGGATGAAGCGGATGCGGAAGGGGCATTCGCTACGCGTCAACTGTGACGTTCGCAAGCGAGAAAATGGGTCAAGTCGAGCATGGTGCCGCTTCGTTCAAAACGTGCGCAGCGTGAGGAGGGCGATGACTCCGATGATCAGCGCCTGGACAAGGCAGGAAAGGCGGAAGAGCCGGAGTGCGCGATGGATGTCGGCCGCGGTCAGGTCGTGGCGGCCATCACCCATCCAAGCGGCGTCAACGATTTTGCCGTCGTAGCTGCGTGGGCCGGCGAGCGCGACTCCAAGGGCACCGGCCATCGCGGCCTCGGGCCAGCCCGCGTTGGGCGAACGGTGCCGACGCGCATCGCGCATGAGGGCGCGCACGGCACCCCCGGCATCCAGGCCCGGCGAGATTGCGGCTGCGATGACGATGAACAGAGCGGAGAGGCGAGACGCCGGCAGGTTGACGAGATCGTCGAGGCGTGCAGCCGCCCAGCCGAAAGCGCGGTAGCGCTCGTTCTTGTGGCCGATCATGCTGTCGGCCGTGTTGACAGCCTTGTAGAGGCTGGCACCAGTCAGGCCGCCGACGAGCAGCCAGAACAGCGGCGCAACGACGCCGTCTGAGTAGTTCTCGGCCAAGCTCTCGATGGCGGCGCGGCTGACGCCCGCCTCGTCGAGCCGAGCGGTATCGCGCCCGACGATCATGCCGACGGCGTGCTGTCCGGCCGGAAGACCATCTGCATCGAGCGCCCGAGCCACAGCGGCGACATGGTCATAGAGACTGCGCTGGGCGATGAGCGTGCTTGCGGCCGCACCAAGCAGCAGCACGTCATACGGTGCGGGCAGGAGAAGGTTGACTGCTGCGGCGAAGCCGATGCACGCGGTGGCCGTCGCCGCCAGCACCATCAACAAGGATACAGTGCCGTTGAAGCGCCGGCGGGCGAAGGAATAGTGCGGCCGGTTCCAGCGCCTCTCGCAGCATGCTATCAGGCGGCCGATCCAACTGACCGGATGGCCGATGCGGGCAAAGACCCATTGCGGATAGCCGCAGGCCGCGTCGAGCGCCAAGGCAACCAGGGATGTAAAGGGATGCATGCGCGGGGGACCGGTGAGCGGCGGGAACGTCAGGTGCTAGCATGAGCGCGGATCCTATAGAACCGATCGATCACGGCGGAGACCTCGACGCCGTGCGACGTCGGTATCCGGCCGCGCCCGAGCCGTGGATCGACCTGTCTACGGGTATCAATCCGCACGCCTACCCCTTCGCGGCGCCCGATATGGAGACGTGGCGGAGGTTGCCGCAGCCGTCGGCGATGCAGGCGCTACTGCAGACTGCTGGTCGCCGCTATGGGGCGGCGAACGTGGATGAGGTGGTTGCGGCGCCTGGCAGCCAAGCGCTCATTCAGGCGGTGCCGCGGCTCATAGAGCCGTCCGAGGTCGTTGTAATTGCGCCGACCTATGCCGAGCACGCCGTGGCATGGACGCGCTGCGGTCACCGCGTCGCTGAGCGGCACACTCTGACGAATGTGGGAACGGCGCGTGTCGTCGTCGTGGTCAACCCCAACAATCCGACCGGTGAAACGATTCCCGCTGGGGCACTGCGCGAGCTCGCTGCGGAACTCGAGCAGCGGCGTGGCCTTCTGATCGTCGATGAGGCTTTCGCGGACTTCACGCCGGAGACAAGCTTGCTACCGGGCCGGCCGCAGAACACCATCGTTCTGCGCTCTTTCGGCAAGGCCTATGGCCTTGCTGGATTGCGGCTCGGCTTTGCGCTGGCACGGACAGGGCTCGCCGCCAAGCTGCGCACGGAGCTCGGGCCATGGGCGGTTTCCGGGCCGGCACTGGCGATTGGCGCGCAAGCGCTTTCCGATTGCGATTGGTTGGCGGGGACGAAAGCGAAGCTCGCCGAGGCTGGTCAACGCTTTGATGCGCTGCTTATTGCCAACGGACTGATGGTTCGCGGAGGCACGCATCTTTTCCGACTGGCCGAGCACGCGCGTGCCCGCGACATTGCCGACGCGCTCGGCCGCAACGGCATCCACGTCCGCCGGTTCGCGGCGCATCCAACTTGGCTGCGGTTGGGAATGCCGGGTGCGGAGGTGGCGTGGGAGCGGCTTGCGCGCGCTCTAAGCGATGGCGTTGCTCGCGGGTGACGCTTACGATGCGCGTCGCCTAGTGAGCCGTGCGCCGGCCTGGGCGCCGAGATAGCCGCCTGCGCAGGCACCAGCGATGAGGATGGCAAGCGAGACTGCCGATTCCTCGAGGCCGAGCCAGGCGGTGAGGAAGTATGCGGCCACGGATCCGACGAGGCCGCCGAGGGTTCCCGTCAGAACGGCGACGATGCCGCCGGTGGCGAAGCCGATGAGCACGCCGACGATGATGCCGGGATAGATCGATGGCCAGAAATGATCGTTCAACATCAGCCTCCCCGTGCTCAAACACCCGGCGCGTGGCGCGCGGTGGTGGTGTCGAAGTAAGCGTCAAAACAGGCAGCAATAGAGCGAACGAAGGGGCGACCGCGGTCGGTGACGCGGAAGGCCTCGCCGTCGCTTTCGATCAGATGGTCCTGGTCTGCGGCGAGCAGGGCCTCGGCCTCGCGGAAGATCTCTTCCGACTGGCTGCCGTAGCGCAGGCGCAGCTCGCGCGCCGGGAAGGCGAGGTCGCACATCAGGCGCTCGATGACGAAGCCGCGCATGCGGTCGTTGTCGGTCAAGGCGATGCCGCGGGCGGTGGCGAGGCCTCCGTCGGCGATGCGACGTGCATATTCGGCGGTTGCCGGCTGGTTCTGCACGTAGCCTTGCGGCAACTGGCCGATGGCCGAGGCGCCGAGGCCAAGCAGCGCGTCGGCGGTGTCGGTGGTGTAGCCCTGGAAGTTGCGGGTGAGCTGGCCTTTGGCCAGCGGATCGTCGGGGAGGGCGAAATGGTCGAGACCGACGCGTACATAGCCGGCGCGCGTGAGAAGGCGGGCGAGACGGCTCGCCTGTCCGAAGCGCTCGACCGAGTCGGGCAATGAGGCGGTGGAGATCAACCGCTGGTGCTTCAGGCGCTCGGGGAGGTGCGCATAGCCAAAGGCGGCGATGCGCGTGGGGCGCAGCTCCAGAACCTTCGCGACCGTGTCTTGCAGGCTGGTGCGCGTCTGATGCGGCAGGCCGTAGACGAGGTCGACGTTGAGGGCGTCGATGCCGTACTCGCGGAAAGCCTGCGCGGCGCGTTGCGTCTCGGCGAAGGACTGCCTGCGGTTGATGGCGGCCTGGACCTTTTCGTCGAAGTCCTGAATGCCGAGCGACACGCGGGTGACGCCGGCGCGGGCGAAGGCTGCGACGCGCTCGTCATCGAGCCCGCGCGGGTCGATCTCGATGCCGAACTCGGCGCCGTCGGTCACGCGGAAGAAGCGCCGCTGGGCATCGGCGAGGGCGGCGATGTCGTCGGGCGCGAGGATGTTGGGCGAGCCGCCGCCCCAGTGGATGTGGATGGTCTCGTGGTCGGCGGGGACGCGCCCGGCGATGGCGGCGATCTCCGCGTGGAGAGATGCCAGGTATTCGGCCACGGGCTCATACTGGCGCGTCGCCTTGGTGCAGCAGCCGCAGTACCAGCAGAGCGATTCGCAGAAGGGGATGTGGAGGTAGAGCGAGAGCCGCGTGCCGGGTCGCAGCTCGGCGAGCCAGGCCTGATAGGTATGCGCCGTCACGTCGGGCGAGAAGTGCGGCGCGGTGGGGTAGCTGGTGTAGCGGGGCACGGGGGCCGAGTACCGCTTCACGAGTTCGAGGCTCATGGGCATTCCATGGATATCGGGACGCGCTTAGCGCGTGCTCGGTCTTGGTGGCGAGGCGTCGGAGGCTAGTGCCGCCGCCTGCAGCGCTGTTTGATGTCGATCAAGCAGCGCCCGCTCGTGCCAACGCGACGCACCCGCGGGTGCGGGCGACTGGCTCGAGCTCGTCGCCTGTCCGGGGAGGCACAGGAAGGCTGCATCGGGATGAGCGATCAGGACGGTGCCGGCGCCGAAGACGGCGACGGCGAGGCCGGCGGCGATCCGCTTCGGGCCGCTGCGGGTCACGTTGGCGAGCTGGCGGAAGCCAAAGCTGGCGGCGACGAGCCCCGGCAGAGTGCCGACGCCGAAGGCGGCCATGACGGTTGCGCCCCCGGTCGCCGAGCCGGTGAGCATGGCGGTGAAGAGTGCAGCGTAGACCATGGCGCATGGCATCATGCCCCAGGCGAGGCCGGACGCCAGCGGCACCAGCGTGCGACGTTGTGCGGACGCGTTGGTGCGCGCAACCCAGTCGGCGACGGAGGCGAGACCGCGATCGACGAGCGCAATCGAGGGCACGAGCCCGGCCGTCGACAGGCCGATCCAGATGAGCGAGGAGGCCGCTGCCCATTGCAGCAGCCGGAAGGCCAGCTCGCGGTCGAGCCAGGCGATGGCCGGCGCGCCGACGCCGCCGATCAGAGCGCCGGCCAGGGCATAGGCGACGATGCGGCCGGCATGCGTAAGCGCGAAGGCCGTGTAGGGATTGTGCGCGCCCCCTCGCTCCTGCGCGAGGAGAAGACCGCAGGAGATGGCACCGCACATACCAGTGCAATGCAGCGTGCTGGCAAAGCCGAGCAGCAACCCGTTTACGGCGATGAGGGCGATGGCATCCATCTCAGTCTCGCTCGTGCCCCATCAGTGCAGCCACTTGCCGAGCCGCGGGAAGGATTGCCCAACTTGCCGCAGCAAGCTCAGCGGGAAACGCAAGCTCGCGTGGGTTCGCAACCACTTCTCGCACAGCGAGCACTCGGCGTCGGTGAAATTTTCGGGCAGCCATCCGTCTAGCTCGGCATCGAGGCTGAGGTGGGAGAGACGCTCCATATGCGTGCTGCGCAAGAGCTTCTCCAAGCCGTCGGCAATGGTTTGCTCCGCCGGCATCAGGCTGTCGAGATGGTGGCTGATCTTCGCGTGCTGCTGCGACAAACTGGCATGCTCGGCGCGCCGGTGATCGATCAGGACCTGAACCTCGACCCCATGCCGGCCGGTAAGGATTGGGAAAACGACCCCGTCCTGAAAGCTGACGTGCTCGCTCCAACTGGCCTCCAGCGTGCGGATCAGTATGCGCACGACGCGCCGGTCGGTGCCGGCCGTCAGGCTGTCGGCGATGGCGAGAAGGGCGTGGCTGATCTCCCTCTGGAGCAGCGCATCGGCTTCGATGTGTGCACGAATATCAGTGCTGGCATGCATTGCCGCAGGGTAGGGCCCGGCCGCTGCGACGCTTTGATCGAGATCATCACGGCGCGGCCGGTGGTGGCCGGGGCTTGTTACACTCTCTTACAAAACGTAACGCGGCCGGCATATCGGCGCGGCAAGGCTGCCGTTTAATCCGCTCAACGATCAGCGACGATCAATGACGGAGAAGGCGAATGCTAGCGGTGGCCCCCGAACAGAGCGTCCACGTCTCTCGCCCCCTTTCCAATCCGCCTCCGGGCTCGTTGGACGACCGTATGGCGCATGCCGCGGTACGGCGCCTGTTGGCCAAGGAGCACGTGTTCTGCGAAGGCGATGATCGCGAGCACGTCTTCCGGGTCGAGGACGGCGTGATTGCCGTCTACAAGACGTTGCCCGATGGGCGTCGGCAGATCATCGATTTCGCCTATCCGGGCGATCTCATCGGGCTCGGGGTTCTCTCCGAGCACGTCCTCAGCGCCCAGGCGACGGTTCCGTCGCGGGTACGCTGCCTCTCCGCCTCGACCCTTGAGCGCATGGCCGAGTCGGACGCCAGTCTCGCACTCAAGCTCTACAAGTCAGTGTGTCAGGAACTTGCCGCCACCCGCAGCCTGCTCGTCACCGTTGGACAGCGCAGTGCCATCGAGCGCGTGGCGGCCTTTCTCGTCGCACTGCATCGCCGCACGGCGGCGGGCGGCTCATCGACAATCAAGCTCGCCATGCGTCGCAGCGACATCGCAGACCTCCTCGGACTGACGATCGAGACCGTCAGTCGCACCCTGACGAAGCTGCGCACGATGGGTGTCATCGACATCGAGCAGGGTGGCAGCCGCGTGCAACTCCTCGATCTGCCTCGTCTCGCCGATCTCGCCAACGAGTAGGTAGTCCGGCCTTACGCTGAGCGGGCCGGATTTGACGGCGCTGCCGCCCTTGATGCAATGCCGACAGAAGCGGCGCAGGGGTTGGTGGCGCCGCTTTCATATCCGGCGATCGTCGCCTCTCCTGAAAGCAATCAACGCTTCTGCGGCTACAACTCTGGCGCCCGATGCGCCGGGTTGCGGCGGCGTGTGCGAGCGTGCCGCAGCGCTTTTTTGATCGGCCTCAAGCAACGGTGCGGTCCGTGGTGCAAGGCATGAGAAAGAGCGGCAAAATGGCTGCACTTTCGTCGCAGTCTTGATCGCCGTCAAAGGGTGGGAAGGTCCCAGGCTCCTATCGTTTACCGTCTGGGAGAGACGAGGGTTTAACAATGAAGGCAACCAGCGAAGAGGTCATCGCCCTATCAGGCGCGACTGCAACGATCGTAGCGGTGCTCATAGCAGCCGTTGGCGTCGTGCTCGCGCTTTTTGGCCATGACGACGTCATAAGGCTGCACGGCCTGCTGTTCCTGATCGCGGCTGGTGCCGCTGGCTATTACGTGCTGTCCCATCCGCGCGAGGGTGGACCTGACGAGCAGGCGCACTACATGGACGGCCCGATCAAGGTGGCGACCGTCGCCGCCGTGTTCTGGGGGCTCGTCGGCTTCCTCGTCGGCGACATCATCGCTTGGCAGCTCGCCTTCCCCGCCCTCAATTTCGATCTCCCGTGGACGAACTTCGGTCGTCTGCGGCCGGTGCACACCTCGGCGGTGATCTTCGCTTTCGGTGGCAACGTGCTGCTCGCCACCTCGCTCTACGTGGTGCAGCGTACCTGCCGGGCGCGCGTTGCCGGCTATTGGGCGCCATGGTTCGTCATCTGGGGCTATCAGCTCTTCATCGTGCTGGCGGCATCGAGCTACGTTCTCGGCTCGACCGAGGGCAAGGAGTACGCCGAGCCCGAATGGTACATCGACCTGTGGCTGACCATCGTGTGGGTCGTCTACCTGCTGACCTTCCTCGGCACGATCTGGAAGCGTCGCGAGCCGCACATCTACGTGGCCAACTGGTTCTTCCTCGCCTTCATCGTGACGATTGCCATGCTGCACATCGTCAACAATCTCGCCGTCCCGGTGTCGTTCCTCGGGTCCAAGAGCTACTCGCTGTTCTCTGGCGTCCAGGACGCCATGACCCAGTGGTGGTACGGCCATAACGCGGTCGGCTTCTTCCTGACGGCCGGCTTCCTCGGCATCATGTACTACTTCATTCCGAAGCGGGTCGATCGACCAGTCTATTCGTACCGCCTGTCGATCGTGCACTTCTGGTCGCTGATATTCCTCTACATCTGGGCGGGTCCGCACCATCTGCACTACACGGCGCTTCCCGACTGGGCGCAGACGCTCGGCATGACGTTCTCGATCATGCTGTGGATGCCGTCGTGGGGCGGCATGATCAACGGGCTCATGACGCTGTCGGGCGCCTGGGATCGACTGCGTACCGATCCGGTCGTGCGCCTTCTCGTCGTGTCGGTGGCCTTCTACGGCATGTCGACCTTCGAAGGCCCGCTCATGTCGATTAAGTCGGTCAACTCGCTCTCGCACTACACGGACTGGACCATCGGTCACGTGCACTCCGGTGCGCTGGGCTGGGTCGGCATGGTGTCGTTCGGTGCCATCTACTGCCTCGTTCCCTGGCTGTGGAAGCGGCGCGGCCTCTACTCGCTGCGGCTCGTCGAGTGGCACTTCTGGACGGCGACGGTCGGCATCGTGCTCTACATCTCGTCCATGTGGGTGTCGGGCATCACGCAGGGCCTCATGTGGCGCGCCTACGACAATCTCGGCTTCCTCAAGTACTCGTTCGTCGAGACCGTCGAGGCCATGCACTGGCCCTATGTGATCCGTGCCACGGGCGGCCTCATGTTCCTGCTTGGCGCCGTGTTCATGGCGATCAACGTCTGGCGCACGATCCGCGGTGACACCTCGTCCGACATTGCCGAGCAACCGGCATCCGCAGCGGCGCCGGAGCTGCGCCATGACCTTGCAGCCGTGCCTGCTGAGTGAGGGGAGCCATGAAGCACGACTTCTTCGAAAAAAACTCGATGGTGCTGTTGATCGGCATCCTCATCGTGGTGTCGATTGGCGGCCTTGTGGAGATCGCCCCGCTGTTCCTGCTCTCCTCGACGATCGAGAAAGTGCAGGGCATGCGGCCGTACTCTCCGCTCGAACTCGCCGGGCGTGACATCTATGTCCGCGAAGGGTGCTACAACTGCCACTCGCAGATGATCCGCTCGCTGCGCGACGAGGTGGAGCGCTACGGCCATTACAGCCTCGCCGCCGAGAGCATGTACGACCATCCGTTCCAATGGGGGTCGAAGCGTACCGGACCGGACCTTGCCCGCGTCGGCGGCAAGTACTCCGACAACTGGCACGTCGATCATATGCACGACCCGCGCTCGGTCGTGCCGGAGTCCGTGATGCCCGGCTATCCGTTCCTCAAGGACCGTAAGCTCGACTATGCGGATATCGCTGCGCGGATGCGGGCATTGCGAATTGCCGGCGTGCCTTACAGCGACGACATGATCGAGAAGGCGCAGGCCGATGTCGTGGCGCAGGTCGCGCCCGACAATCCGGATGCGAAGGCACTGGTCGAACGCTATCCCAAGGCGCAGGTGCGCAAGTTCGACGGTGTCGCAGGAAATGAGCCGAGCGAGCTCGATGCCCTCATCGCCTATCTGCAGATGCTGGGGACGCTCGTCGACTTTGCCAAGTTCGATGCCGCTGGTCCCAACCTTCGCTGAGGGCGATCATGACATACCATGATGCAACTACCCTCTCGCAAACCATAGCACTCGTCCTTTTCGTCAGCCTCTTCGTAGCCATCGTTGCCTACGTGTTCTGGCCGGGAAACAAGAAGAAGTTTGACGAGGCGGCGCAGGTGCCGCTCGAGGACAGCAACGACAAACCGGAGGGAGACGTCGATGGCGACAAAAGAAATTGACAGCGTCACCGGCGTTGAGACGACCGGCCACATCTGGGACGGCGATCTCAAGGAGCTGAACAAGCCGCTGCCGCGCTGGTGGCTCTACGTTCTCTACGCCACCATCGTCTGGGCTATCGGCTACTGGATCGTCTATCCGGCCTGGCCGACGCTTAACGACACCTACACGAAGGGCGTATTCGACTACAGCCAGCGCGGCGAGGTCGACAAGGAGGTGGCTGCGGCGAAGGCGGCGCAGTCGAAGTACTTCGAGCTGATCGCCGCCACGCCGGTGGCTGACATCGAGAAGAACCAGGAGCTGCTGCCGTTCGTGCAGGCGGGCGGCGCCGCGGTGTTCGGCGACAAGTGCGGGCCGTGCCACGGCAAGGGCGGCGGCGGCGCGGTTGGCTATCCCAACCTCAACGACGACGACTGGCTGTGGGGCGGGACGCCGGAAGCGATCCAGCAGACGATCACGCACGGCATTCGTTCGGGTGATCCCGAGGCGCGTGACATGGCGATGCCCCGCTTCGGCATCGATGGCGTCCTGAAGCCTGCCGAGATCGTCGACACCGCGCAGTTCGTGCTATCGCTGTCCGGTCATTCGACGGATCCGGCGGCGGTGGAGCGCGGCAAAAAAATCTTCGCCGACAACTGCACTGCGTGCCACGGTGAAGACGGCAAGGGCAATCAAGAGGTCGGTGCGCCCAACCTCACCGATGGGATCTGGCTCTACGGCGGCAAGCTCGCGGATATCGAGAAGTCGATCGAGACCGGGAGGGGCGGCGTCATGCCCTACTGGACCGGACGCCTCGATCCCGTAACGATCAAGATGCTGGCCGCGTACGTGCATTCGTTAGGCGGTGGCAAGTAATCATCAACGCCTGCCGGCGAGACTCGCCAATGAACATGATGAATCGGACAAGCGAACTCGCGGCAGAGGCAGGCGGCTATGCCGGGCGCCAGAAGATCTACCCTAAGCTGGCGCACGGCACGTTTCGCAAGCTGAAGTGGGGGGTGATGATCCTCACCCTCGGTATTTACTATCTGTTGCCTTGGATCCGCTGGGATCGCGGACCGAATCTGCCGGACCAGGCCTTTCTTCTCGATTTCGCGCACCAGCGTCTGTTCTTCGGGCCGATCGAGATCTGGGCGCAGGAGCTCTACTACATCACGGGGCTCCTGATCCTTTCGGCGCTGGGACTGTTTCTTGTCACCGCGCTTGCCGGCCGCGTGTGGTGCGGATACGCCTGCCCGCAAACGGTGTGGACCGACCTGATGGTCGCGGTCGAGCGCATCTGGCAGGGCGACCGGAACGCCCGCATGCGGCTCGACAGCGCACCGTGGACCTTCGAGAAGGTCTGGAAGAAGGCTGGCACGCACATCTCATGGCTGCTCATCGCGCTCGCCACCGGCGGTGCGCTCGTCTTCTACTTCCGCGACGCGCCAACGCTGGCGCACGAGTTGATGACGGGTGACGCGCCGGCCGTCGCCTACGTGTTCCTCGGCGTCTTTACGGGCACGACGTACCTGCTCGGCGGTCTCGCGCGCGAGCAGGTCTGCATCTACATGTGCCCGTGGCCGCGCATCCAGAGCGCGATGTTCGACCAGGATTCATTGCTCGTCACCTACCGCGACTGGCGCGGCGAGCCGCGCGGGGCGCACAAGAAGGGCCAGACGTGGGAAGGGCGCGGCGATTGCGTCGACTGCACGGCCTGCGTCACCGTCTGCCCGATGGGCATCGACATTCGCAACGGCTCACAGCTCGAATGCATCCAGTGCGCGCTGTGCATCGATGCGTGCGACGACATCATGCGCAAGGTGGGTCGCCCCGAGGGGCTCATCGCCTACGATACGTTCCGCAATCTCGAGGCGCCGACGCACGACAAGCGCATGCCGCTGCGGCTGATCCGTCCGCGCACGCTGCTCTACTCGGCGCTGATGCTCCTCGTTGCCGGCGTGATGGTGACGGCATGGCTCCATCGCGGCACGATGGAGGTCAACGTCCTGCACGACCGCAATCCGGTCTATGTGCAACTCTCCGACGGCAGCCTGCGCAACGGCTTCGTGGTGAAAGTGCTCAACAAGGAGCACGATGTACGCCGCGTCCGACTCGAGCTGGATGGGCTCGAGGGGGCGCAGATCCAGGTGGTCGGGTTCTCGGGAGAGCAGCCGGTCATCGACATCGTGCCGGACAATCTGCGGGCATTGAAGGTGCTCGTCACCGTCTCCGCCGCGGCGCGCGATAAGCTCGCCGGTGCATCGACCGGGTTCCGTTTTGCCATCGTCGATGCGGTCGACGGGACGGTCATGTATCACAAAGCCATGTTCCTGGGTCCAAACAATGACTGAAGCAACGGGTAGTGCGCGCAGGTCGCGTATGCGCGGTGGCCACGTCCTGACGATCCTCGTCGGCTTCTTTGCCGTGATTGTCCTCGTCGACGGCTTCATGATCTATCAGGCCGTCTCGACCTTCGGCGGCATCGAGACGCCGGATGCCTATCGCAAAGGCGTCGCCTACAACGAGAGCATTGCCAAGGACGAGCAGCAGTCGCTGCTCGGCTGGAAGGATGCCGTGAAGGTTTCCGGCGCGCCGCATCGTTTGCAGGTGGCCCTCTACGACAAGGGCGATGTGCCCGTGGCCGGAAAGCGGGTGGTGGCCACCGTCGGGCGGCCGGCCACCGACCGCTACGATGTGACGCTCACGCTCAGCGAAACCTCGCCCGGTCTCTACGAGGCTGCGCTTCCAAGCGCCAGCGGGGGAACCTGGATCGTCGATCTCAGCGCTTACGATGGCGGCAGCTCCGGCGAGCCGATATATCAGGCGCGGAGGCGCGCATGGATCGGTCCCTGACGCTCGCGCCAGCACCTGAGACGGACCACGGTGCGTCCGAGACGCTGCCGGAGACGACGACCGTCTCGCTCATCGTCGAGAACATGCAGTGCGGAAGCTGCATGGGGAAGATCGAGCGTGCCCTGAAGGCGACGCCCGGCGTCGCCTCGGCGCGCGCCAGCCTCACCGCGCGGCGCGTCTCGGTGACCTTCGACAACCGCGCGACCGAGCCGCAGAAGCTAATCGACGCGCTCGACCGCACGGGCTATCGCGCGGCGGAATCGGTCGGTAGCGTCGATGAAAGCGCCGCCGCGCGCGCCGACGACCTGCTGCGCCGGCTCGGCGTTGCCGGCTTTGCCGCCGCCAATGTGATGCTGCTATCGGTGTCGGTGTGGGCCGGCGTTGCCAGCGACATGGACCAGTCGGCGGCCGACCTTTTTCACTGGCTGTCGGCGCTCATTGCCATGCCGGCCATCGCCTATGCCGGGCAGCCGTTCTTCCGCTCGGCGGCGACCGCGCTCCGGGCACGCCATCTCAACATGGACGTGCCGATCTCGCTCGGCATCACGCTCGCCACGGCGATGAGCCTTTATCAGACCATGCGCGGCACCGAGCAGGTGTACTTCGACGCCGCGATCATGCTCACTTTCTTCCTGCTGATCGGCCGCTATCTCGACGAGAAGGTGCGCGTGCGGGCGCGCGGCGCCGCCGAGAACCTCCTCGGCCTCAAGGCGCTGTCGGCCAATGTCGTCGGCGAGGATGGGGCGGTGCGCCGGCTGCAAGCACGCGCGCTGGCGCCGGGCATGCGCATCCAGGTGGCGGCCGGCGAGCGCATCCCCGTCGACGGGCGCGTGCTCAGCGGGGCGACGCACGTCGATACCAGCTTGATCACCGGCGAGACGGTGCCGCGCAAAGCGGCCATCGGCGACCTGGTGCATGCCGGCACCGTCAATCTTGCCACGGCGATCGTCGTCGAGGCGACGGCGACGGACGAGAACACGCTGCTTGCCGATATTGCGCGTCTCGTGCAGGCGGCGGAGCAGGGGCGCGGCCACTACGTACGCCTCGCCGACCGCGCGGCGCGCCTCTATGCACCGGCGGTGCACATTCTGGGTGCCTCGACGCTGGCGGGATGGCTGATCGCCGGTGTGGGCTTCGAGCAGTCTCTGACGTATGCCATCGCCGTGCTCATCATCACTTGCCCGTGCGCGCTGGCGCTCGCCGTGCCGGCGGTGCAGGTGGCTGCGGCCGGGCGCCTGTTCGCGCGCGGAATCATCGTCAAGGCAGCCGACGGCCTCGAGCGCCTGTCGGAGATCGACACCGTCGTGTTCGACAAGACGGGAACGTTGACGCGCGGTGAGCCGTCGCTGGCCAATGCGGCGCGCATCGATGATGCGACATTGGCCGCCGCGGCGTCGCTGGCCATCGCCAGCCGCCATCCCTACTCACGGGCGGTCGTGCGGACTGCGCGCGAGCGTGGTCTTGCCTTTGTGGTGGCGGATGGCGTCATCGAGCAGCCAGGCAGCGGTCTTGCGGCGCGTGTGGCGCACGGCGAGCGACGCCTCGGCTCGGCGAGCTGGGTTGGGGTCGACGATGCAGAGGGCGCCGGTGCGGCGTCGCTGTGGTTCCGCGACGGAACAGCCGCGCCTATCGCCCTGCGCTTCGAGGATGAGCTGCGCTCCGATGCCGCTGCGGTGGTCGGCGCATTGCACGCGAGCGGCTATCGCGTCTGTCTCATCTCGGGCGATCACGCGGAAGCGGTGCGTGACGCAGCCGAAGGGGCCGGCATCGACGATTGGTCGGCAGAGGTTCGCCCAGACGGCAAGATCGCGCGCCTCGAGGCTATGAAGGCCGAGGGGCGCCGTGTCCTGATGGTCGGCGACGGTCTCAACGATGCGCCGGCGCTTGCCGCGGCGCACGCCTCGCTCTCGCCTTCGACGGCTGCCGATGTCAGCCAGACGGCCTCGGATGCGGTGTTCCAGGGCGAGGCGCTGGCACCCGTCATCGAAGCCCTGAAAGTGGCTGGTGCGTCGCAGCGCATGGCGATCGAGAACTTCGCCATTGCCATCGGCTACAATATCGTCTCGGTGCCGCTGGCGATGGCCGGCTACGTGACGCCGTTGATCGCCGCGCTCGCCATGTCGCTGTCGTCAATCGCGGTCACGGCCAATGCGCTGCGGCTGCGTGGCCGCACGCTGGCCCTGACGCGTGGGAAGGTGCGATGACATCGCTCGCCTGGCTCATCCCGTGTGCGCTTGCCCTCAGCTTCCTGGGGCTTGTTGCCTTCCTGTGGGCGCTGCGCTCCGGGCAGTTCGAGGACCTCGAGGGTGCGAGCTGGCGCGCCATCCAGGACGAGGAGCCGGGCGATGAGGATTCGAAGCCGAAAGGCTGAGGATCAGTCGGCGTTCTGGCTGCTGCCGTCGTGCGTGAGCAGCATGTCACACTTCGAATCCAGCAGGACGCGAGAGATGCCGAGCTGCTGCTCGGGGCTTTGGGCATCGACGACGACGATAGAAGCCCCGGATTCGAGCTGGGCAGCGACCTGCTGATAGAGGCGCCCGCACCCCATCAACGACAGGACGGAGGCGCTGTCGACCTCCTGCGACCGGCTCGGTGCAGAGCTCGAGACAACGTTGACGCTCCCCGTCGCCTTGCCGCGGAGCTTCTCGGCAACGCCGTTGGCATCATCGGCGTCGTTGAATACACCGATAACCAAGCGCGGCCGGGGCCGAGCCCCATTCTGGCAGGGGCCACAGCAGGCGCTCTGCGTACCGTTGCTGTGATCGTGGGTCACCTAGGCATCACCCTCTTGTGGGGGGTTAATTCGTTGCCAAGGTAGCGGCAGGGCGTCGCTGGGGTTTGACCCGATTGTGCGCTTGTGTGACAGCATGTAACAGAGAGTCCAGACCCCATCTGCGCCCCCCATGCCGGCAGCCGATCAGCAAACCATACTTATCGTCGACGATGAGCCCGAGGTGCGCACGTTGTTGCGTACCGGTCTCGAAGGCGAGGGTTTCTCCGTCCTCGAGGCCGCTGACGGAGGTCAGGCGCTGGCCCTCATCGAGCGGGTGCCGATCAGCCTCGTGACCTTGGACCTGAAGCTCGGCGGCGAGGACGGTCTCAAGGTGGCGCGCGAGCTGCGCGCGGTGAAGAATGTCCCCATCATCATGATCACCGGCAAGAGCGATGCCATCGACCGCGTCGTCGGGTTGGAGCTCGGTGCCGACGACTACATCCCGAAGCCATTCCTGATGCGTGAGGTGATCGCTCGGGTGCGTGCCGTGCTGCGCCGCTATATGGGTACCGCCAATCCCGTCAGCGCGCCGGCGGCGGCCGACGAGCAGCGCTACGCCTTCGACGGGTGGACGGTGGACCTGCGACGGCGGGAGGTTTGCGATCCGGCCGGGGCGCTGCGCGATCTGACGACGGCGGAGTTCAATCTCCTGGCGCTGTTCCTACAGAAGCCGGGGCGCGTCCTCTCGCGCGACGAGATCATGGACCTGCTGAAGGGGCATGACTGGACGCCGATGGATCGCTCGATAGACGCGCTCGTCGCGCGTCTGCGCAAGAAGCTCGAGCCGGAGAGCGAGCGCCCGACGCTGGTCAAGACGGTGCGTGGCATCGGCTATGTGTTCGCAGGCGCCGTGAAACGGCTTTAGCGCAACCTGCCGCTCCGCGTGCTCCAACCGCTAGAGCGGGCGTTGAAGGGCGTCGCGGAGGGCGACGGCAAGCTCGGCACGCTTGTAGGGCTTGCGCAGGATCGGATTGCCGCCGTGAGTGGCGGGATCGTGGCGCGTCTCCTCGGCAGCGTAGCCGGTGGTCAAGACGACCTTGACGGTAGGCGCGTGCTCGCCGATCCAGCGCGCAAGGTCGTATCCTGAAACGCCGCCGGCCATGACGATGTCGCTGAGGACGAGGTCGACGTGCTCTCCGCTTTCGAGGATGCGGATGGCTGCCGACCCGCTCTCGGCTTCGATCGCTACATAGCCGAGGCCCTCGACGCGTTGCAGGGTAAGCTCGCGGACCTCGGCGTTGTCCTCGACGACGAGCACCGACTCGCTCGCTTCAGACATCGGAACCGCCTCGGTTCCCTGCGTGGGCTTTGCTTCCGGCTCGCCATCGGCGCGCGGCAAGTAGAGGCTCACGGTGGTGCCTTTGCCGACCGCGCTCTCGATTGATGCATGGCCGCCCGACTGCTCGGCAAAGCCATAGACGGTGCTGAGGCCGAGTCCAGTGCCGCGTCCCGGCCCCTTGGTGGAGAAGAACGGCTCGAAGGCACGTTCGAGCACTTCCGGTGGCATGCCTTCGCCGGTGTCGGAGACGGAGAGAAGCACGAACTCGCCTCCATCGCTGTCGAATGGCAGGGCGGCGCCGGAAACGTTGCGTGTCTCGACGATCAGCGCTCCACCTTGTGGCATTGCATCGCGCGCGTTGATGGCGAGGTTGAGGATGGCATTCTCCACCTCGCTCGGGTCGACTTTGGTCTTCCAGAGATTGCCGGCGAGCATGGTCGTCAGCGTGATCGGCTCGCCAATGGAGCGCTTCAGGATCTCCATCAGGCCGAGCACCAGCTCGTTGAGATCGAGAACCTGCGGTGACAGGCGCCGGCGGCGGGCGAAGGTCAGCAGCCGCTTGGTCAGCGCGGCACCCATGTCGGCGGCATCGACGGCGCGCTTGAGGAGCGTGCGCGCGGCGGTTTGATCGCCTGCTTCGCCAAGCAGCTCGAGGTTGCCGGTGATGATGGTGAGAAGATTGTTGAAGTCGTGGGCGACGCCGCCGGTCAACTGACCGAAGGCCTCCATGCGTTGCGCCTGGATCAATGCTGCCTGCGCCGCTTCGCGGCGCCCGATCTCCGCCTCGAGCTCGCGGGTGCGGTCGGCGACGCGCTCCTCGAGCTCGGAGTTGGCCTTGGCAAGCTCGGCCTGTGCGCGCTTCCTCTCGGTGACGTCACGCACCACCACCATGAAGACGCGCTTGCCGCCGATCTCCTGCTTGGCGATGGAGGCTTCGGCCGGAAATTCGGTGCCGTCCTTGCGGCGTGCAAAGATCTCCTGGCGCTCGCCCATGCGGCGTGCGGCGACCGGCGAGGTCGCGAAATTCGAGACGTGCTCGTGATGCGAGGATCGGAACCGCTCGGGAATGAGCACGTCGAGCGGCTGGCCGATGATCTCATCCTTGGTGTAGCCGAACATCGATGCGGCACCGTCGTTGAACACCATGATCCGCATCTGCTCGTTGAGCGAGATGATGGCGTCGGCGGCGATGGCGAGGATGGTCGCGATCTGCGACTCGGCGAGCTGCAGCTCGGCCTTTGTGTCGGTCGGGGGCGAGGCGTCGCCTGGGGGATTCATGGAGGACATCGGCACCGGGTGCTGGCAGCAGCCCGATTGAAGTCCAATGGACGCTCGCGATCAAGGCCCGTAGCCGTTTCGACGTCGGCGGCGGCTGCGAACCGACGCCGCGCCGCGGTCTCAGGCGCCAAAGTACTGAAATGGGGCCCAATGATAGGGGTGGCCGAAGGGCCGGTCGTTGTCCCCCTGGGCGGCCGCGCCGATGGCCGCGATAAGCGTCGCCGCGTGCTCGCCGGTCAGCCGGCCGTCGCGCCGCATCTGCATCACGAACTGCACGAGGTCGCTGCGCGTGCCATCGCGCAGCCATAGCTGCGCGCGCCGCAAGGCGGTGGCTGGTGCAACCTTGTCCAGTCGGTGCAGCTCGTAGAACTTCAGCATGATGAGAGAGGTCGAGGCGTCGTTCACCGGCCACAGGGTGCCGATGACGCCCGTGGCGCCAACCTGCAGAAACGCGCTCGGAAGTCCGATGAACTCATCGGGCGCATGCTGGAAATCGTAAAGACCCGTCTCGCATGCCGAGAGCAGAACGAGGCGTGGATGTCCGAGGCCCGGCTGATCCAGGAGGTCGCCGACCGTCAGTCGCTGCTGGCCGGCGAGCAGCAACGCGGACTCTCGGGGCTTTCCCCACGAGAACGCGCCATGCGTGGCGAAATGCCAGTAGGCGGCCGACTTCAGCGAAGCGATGACCGTGTCGTGCTGGGCGTCGGTCGCGTGCAATAGGCGGAAGACACCCGCAAAATAGCTTGCGACTGCTGTCCCTTCGAGATCGGCGAACGTCAGATCGCCGGTTGGATTGGCTACCGCGGTCAGCGAGGGGGTTGGCGAGTTCGACTGCAGCCGCCGGCGCGCGCTCTCCAGTGCGGCGAGGCTGGGCGTGTTGACGACGGTGTAGCGGTCGATGAGCGATGCCGTCGCGGGACTCTCGCTCGCGAGGCCAAGCGGGAGCAGTCCGAGGGCGCCGTTGGGCAGCCATACGATGGACGAGTCGGTCGGAACACGGGCGTCGCGCAGCGCCTCGACGATGCTGCTGCCGATCAAGGTCCAGAGCGATGGCGAGAGGCTGGTGACGGCGTCGAAGAAGCGGACGTCGCCGCCCGGCTGGGTCATGCCGCCGTAAGCGGCCAGCCAGCCGCCGGGCTTTCCTGCCTGGTCGTCGCCGCCGACGAACTGCAACAATGCCGTGTGGCTGAGGTCCCTCAGCGGCACCACGCGGGCAGACGCCTGCGTTTCGCCGTGCGTGACGATCAGCAGCTTGGCGCCGAACGCGGTGACGATCGGCGCGACGATGGCGCCGTAGTCTTGCAGTAGCGCGCCCGCCAAGTCGGTGCCGCGTGCGTGCAAGGGGTCGTCCTGCGCATCGTCGAGGCGTGCGTTGATGATGCGCTGGATGGCGCCGCGCTTGGCTTCGAGCGCCTTCAAGGTCGCCAAGCGCTCATCCCCGGTGGCTGTCAGCAGCAGGGACTCGAGCTCGGGGACGGCGGCGCGCAACTGCGCGAGCCGCGCACGGTCGGTATCGGGCAGCGCCAGAGCGTCGAGACCCAGCGAAGCGCGCAGCAGGCGAGCCTTGCCGGCCTCGAGCAGATCGAGCGCCTTGTGCGCATCGCCAAGCTCGGCGGCGACGTAGGCCGCGTCGGCGAACAGGCGTCCGCCGGTACGTACGACGCGCTCGGCGGTGATGGCGTTGAGCCCTTCGCCGAACAGCAGCGTCGAGGCGGCAATCGCGCTGGCAAGGTGACCCTGTGCCGTGCGCCAGTCTCCGCGCATGGCCGCTACTTCTCCGGCGGCATGCGCTGCCTGCATGTGGAGCAGTGGTGCTGCCGTCAGCGTGTGCACGGTGAGCGCGGCGTCGAATGCTGCGGCGGCGGCCTGCAGGTTGGCGGTATGATCGCCGTGCAGCCGCTGGCGGTAGCTCTCACCGAGGTTGGCCTGGGCGATGGCCCATTTGGCGGGATCCGAAGCTCGCGTGTAGAAGCTCAGGGCATTCTTCGTCGCAGCGATCGCCTGCTCGATGTTGTCGGCGCGATCGCCCTCGCGCCGATCGGCGTAGACGCTGCCGAGATTGATCATGATCCGCGCCCACCGTTCCGGCGCACGCTCGCGGGTGTAGACCGTCAGCGCATTCCTGTAGGCCTTGATCGCCGTCTCGACGTTGCCGCGCCGGGCGGCCGCGCCGACCTCGAACTCGACGGCGGTGTTGCCGATGTTCATCTGCAGCTGGGCCCAATCGTCGGGATAGGCGGTGCGCGTGAAGACCTCCTCGGCGCGGGTGAAGGCGGCGAGGGCGGCTTTCAGGTTTTCCGTGCTGTCGCCGCGCGCCCGCACCGCAAGTGCCATGCCGAGGTTATCCTGCAGGCCTGCCCAGGTGTGCGCGTTCTTCGCCCGCGAGGTGACCGACAGCGCCTGCTCGTAGGCGGCGACCGCGGCCTCGATGTTGTCGCTGCGGTCGCCGCGCACGCGCACCCAGTAGGCGGCGCCGAGGGCCGACTGAGCGCTCGCCCAGTCGCCCGGGCTTTTCTCGCGGGAGAACACGGCGAGGGCGTTGCGGCTGGCGACGATCGCCTGCTCCAGGTTGTCGGCGCGGATGCCTTTGATGCGGTGCCAGAAGGCGACGGCGAGCGTCTTCTGCACCTCGCCCCACATGCCAGGGGTTTTGTCGCGGGTGAGCACCGTCGTCGCCTTGGTGAGGGCGGCGATGGCGCGCTCGAGATTGTCGGCGCGGTCACCGCGGACGCGGTCGAGGTAAGTGGAGCCAAGGCCGTATTGGGCGCGAGCCCATTGCTCGGGGTGCTTTCGTGCTGTGAAGTGCTTCAGGCATTCATCGTAGGCGGCGATGGCTTTCTCCAGAGCTTCCGGACGTGCCGGCGATTGAATGCGGTGATACTCGTTGCCGAGCTGGCCCCACATCTGGCCGAGCATATCATCGCGCTCAGGGTTCTTCAGTGGCCAGCTCTCGAAGGAGAGCGCGATCCGCAGCGCCTTCTCGATCTCGCGCACCTTGGCCTCGGGTGTCGGCGCGCGGCTGGCATTTTGCCAGGCGACGATCATCTCCATCACCGCGGGGGGCACGCCTTTGGCGGCAGGATTTTGCGCCTGCGCTTGCGCGGCTAACGTGCAGAAGGTGGCGAGAAAGACGAGAATGCGCGCGAGCGCGCAGGTATGACTCATCGCGAGCGGCCCCTGTTCGTCGCGTGCTCCTGCGACGGGGGCGACTTAGTTGCACAATGCGGAGAGACCGCGGCAGTCGGCGTGCACCGATGCTGTGTTCTGTCGTCGAGCTGTCACAATAGGTGGCGTTCGCCCCTATAGCGATTTGCGGACCAGCGATTCCTTGAGAGCCGGCGAGCACAGCTCGATGAAGCGGTAGACGTAGCCGCGCAGGTAGCGGCCACGGCGAATACCGATGCTCGAGGTGTTGCTGTCGAACATGCCGCCGCCCAACTTGCGCAGCTTGGTATCGCGCTCGGTGTCGAAGGCCATGTCGGCAATGATGCCGACGCCGAGTCCCAGCTCGACGTAGGATTTTATCACGTCCGCGTCGAGCGCCGAGATGGCGATGTCGGGAATGATGCCGGCGCGGGCGAAGGCTTCGTCGATGCGGGCGCGCCCGGTGAGTCCCTCGTCGTAGGTGATGATCGGGAACTCGGACACGTCCTCGAGCGTGAGCTTCTTCTTGGCCTCCAAAGGATGGTCGACGGGAACGATGACGACGTGCTCCCAGGTGAGATAGGGGAAGGTGACGAGACCCGGCGTGTTGTCCATCGAGTCGGTGGCGATGCCGATATCGGTTTCGCCTTCGAGGAGGATCGGCGCGATGTCGCGCGGGCTCGCCTGGTTGAGTGCCAGGCGCACGTGTGGAAAGGTCTTCTTGAAGCTGGCGATGATGGGCGGGAGCGTGTAGCGCGCCTGTGTGTGAGTGGTCACGATGCGCAACGTGCCTTCGTTGCCGGATGACAGGCGGCCGCCGATCTCGGTAAGGTTCTGGGCATCGATGAGCATGCGCTCGACGATCTCGATCGCTTCCTTGCCGGCCTCCGTGAGGCCAAGCAAGCGCTTGCCGCGGCGCACGAAGAGCTCGACGCCGAGCTCGTCCTCGAAATCCTTGACGTGCTTGCTAACGCCGGATTGCGAGGTAAGCAGCGCGTTGGCAACTTCCGTGAGATTGAAGTTGCAGCGGGCCGTTTCGCGAATGATGCGTAGTTGCTGAAAGTTCATGCCGTCCCCGCATATCTCTGGCAGGAAAGGCGAAAATCGCCGCGCATCGGGCCCCGCTGGATTGCGCCTCAAGCCGGGAACGTAGTGCGTCGATGCAGGCCTTTGAATAGCGATATTCGTATTTGCTTATGCGTTTTCGTGATGATGCAATCGATGCACTGCATCAGACGACGTGCTCGTCGATATCGGACGCGGCGAGCGACTGGCGCAGGATCTCGAGCGCCTTGACGAGTGTCGGACGGCTCGGTGCAGCGCCAAGCGCGACGCGAATGCAATTGGGCGCACTCTCCCTCGTCGCGAAGGCATCGGCCGTGACGACGCCAAGCCCGCGTCGCTGAAGGTGGGCGGCGAACCTGGCGCTTGACCACGGGGCGGGCAGGCTGAGCCAGAGATGGTGTCCGTTGGGGTCTGCCGCATATGTGTGATCGGCGAGCGCCTCAGCGGCGATCTTCTGGCGTGCGGCTGCTTCGGTTGCGACTGCCTTGATGATGGCGTTGGCGGTGCCGTCGCGCAGCCAATCCGTCGCAACGGCGAGCGCGAGCGGTACCGACATCTGCAGGCTGGCGCGCAGACTGTTGGTGAGCTGCAGGGCTTCTTCCTGGCCCGGGGTCACGATGAGCGCTGCGCGCAGTCCCGGCGTGATGCACTTCGACAAACTGGCGGTGAGGTACGAGCGCTCTGGGATGAGCGAGGCGAGCGGCATGATGCCGGTGGTGAGAAATGCGTACGGATCATCCTCGATGAGCACGAGGTTGCGTTTGGCGATGACGCGCGCCAACTCGGTGCGCCGTTGCGGCGGTATCGTGGCCGTGGTCGGATTGTGCATCGTCGGCATCAAATAGAGGAGCTTGACCTTGGCGTGCCTTCGGGACGTCCGTTCCAGCGCGTCGGGTACGATGCCGTGCGCGTCCATGTCGACGCCAATGAGCTTCACATCCAACGCGGCCGCAGCCGCCTTGAGCCCCGGATAGGTCAAGCTCTCGGTGAAGAGGGTCCCACCGGATGACGCTCGTGTAAGCAGCAGACAGAACAGAGCCGACTGCGTTCCCGGCGCGATGACGAGGCGATCGGCCGTCACGCCGGGAACCAGGGCCTGCAGCCATTCGGCAGCGATGGTGCGCTCTGTGCGCGTTCCACCGGGCTGCTGATAGTTGAGGTAGGACTCAAGTCTCGCCTGCGCACGCAGCTCGCCGAACGCCTTGGCCATGCGCGCGGAAAGCTCAGCCTCTGGCGGCTGCGGAGGGATGTTCATCGAGAGATCGATGCCGGGCGCGACGGCGTGACGGGCAAGGGGCGGCAGCCCAGCCTTGACGAACGTGCCGCGACCGACGCGCGCCTCGGTGAGTCCTTGCCTGCGGGCCTCGGTGTAGGCGCGCGTCACCGTGGTGAGGTCGATGCCGAGAGCCGCAGCAAGATCGCGGTGGGTCGGTAGCGCCTGGCCCTGGTGCAGTCGGCCGGTGGCGATGTCGTCGGCGAGGGCAGCGACGATGCGCAGGTAGAGCGGTCCGCTCCGATCGCCGATTGTAGGTATCCAATCCATACAAGCGTGGTCACATAGCGCGTTGTGGAGCCATACAATACACCCTACCTTGTTGCTGAAGCCAGACCAACGACACAACAAGGGTGAATGGGATGGACGACGTCTGCGAGCCGACCTTGGCCACGGCCCTCATGCGGGGCGCCGCATGCCGCTGCCCCGCCTGCGGCGAGGGTCCGCTGTTCCGCAAGTTTCTCAAGGTGAAGGACAGGTGCGACGTTTGCGGCGAGGAGCTGTTTCACCATCGCGCCGACGACATGCCGGCCTATATCGTCATGTCGATTGTCGGGCACATCGTCATCGGGCTCCTGCTGTGGGTAGAGACTTCCTTCGCGCCATCGATCTGGGTGCACATCGCCTTGTGGGTGCCGCTGACTATCGGCCTCAGCCTGGCGCTGCTGCAGCCGGTGAAGGGAACCATCGTCGCGCTGCAGTGGGCACTGCGCATGCATGGCTTTGGCCCACGGCGGTCGCGCACTTGCGAGGCGAAGCTGCAGCGCGCTGCGTGAGCACACGACGCTCATGAGCGCTCCCGCAGGTAGCCTGCCGCTCCGGCATATCTTGCTTGCCATCGCCGTTATGGCGGTGTGGGGCTCGAACTTCGTCGTCATTCGCATCGGGCTTGATCAACTCCCCCCGCTCACCTTCGCGGCGTTGCGCTTTGCCTTCGCCTTTTTTCCTGGCGTGCTGCTCGTGGCGCGGCCGCAGGTTCCCTGGCGCAACCTTGCCGCCTACGGGCTGCTGATCGGTGGCGGCCAGTTCGGTCTATTGTTCATTGCCATGCACGGGCAGATCACGCCGGCGCTCGCCTCGCTGGTCGTGCAGATGCAGGTGTTCTTCACGATCGGTCTTGCGGCGATGCTGAGCGGCGAGCGGGTGCGGCCGTTTCAGCTCGCTGCGCTGGCCATCGCCGTTGCAGGGCTCGGGTTGATCATCGTGCATACCGATGCCACGACGACGCCGATCGGGCTCGCCTTGGTACTTGGTGCGGCTCTGGGCTGGGCGGGCGGCAACATCGTCATCCGCTCGACACCCAAGGTCGACATGCTGGGCTACGTCATCTGGGCGAGCCCGTTCTCCGTCGTGCCGTTGCTGGCCGTCGCGCTGGTGCTCGAAGGCTGGCCGGCGATGGCAGCCGGCATCGCGCACGCGGATGCGGCGACGTGGGGCGCCGTGGTGTGGCAGGCCGTGGGCAACACGCTGTTCGGCTATGCCGTGTGGGGCTGGCTGCTGTCGCGCTATCCGGTGGCGAGCATCGCGCCGATGTCGCTTCTCGTTCCCGTGTTCGGGATCGCCAGCTCGGCGTTGTGGCTCGGCGAACCGCTGCAGGGCTGGAAGCTCGAGGCCATGGCGCTGGTGCTGCTCGGGCTGTTCATTAACATCATGTGGCCGAGACTGATGGTCGCGGTTAGCGCCCGCGCTGAACAGGACCCCGCCTAGACAGAACCCATCGCCGGAGGCGCTATCCGTCGGGAACCCGCGGCGCGCCTACGCATTGCTTTTGCATGCCTCAATTGTGCGAGCGTCGAGACATGGAAGCGCAGCGTCAGCCCCCACAGCACCAGCGGCATCAGCCGGGCAGCGAAAAGGCGATGATCCCGCGGCCCGAGTTCAAGCCCCGGCACCGCGGCGCCGGCAAACTCGAGGGGCAAGTCGCTCTCATCACCGGGGGGGACAGCGGCATAGGCCGTGCGGTTGCCGTCGCCATGGCGCGCGAGGGAGCCGACATCGCCGTGATCTACCTCGAGGAGCACGAGGACGCGATGGAGACGAAGCGCTTCGTGGAAGAGGAAGGGCGCCGGGCGTTGCTCCTGGCGGGGGATGCTGGCTCGGAGGAGTTCTGCCAGCGGGCCGTACGGCGAACCGTGAGCGAGCTCGGCCGCCTCGACGTGCTGGTCAACAACGCGGCGGAGCAACATGAGGTGCACGGGCTCGAGGAGCTCACTGCTGAGCAGATCGAGAGGATCTTCCGCACCAATGTGTTCGGTTTCTTCTACCTGACGAAGGCCGCACTGGAGTACCTCCGTCGCGGTGGCGCGATCATCAACACGACATCCGTCACTGCCTTCGAAGGCCATGAGACATTGCTCGACTACAGCGCCACGAAGGGGGCCATCGTGTCCTTCACGCGGTCGCTGTCGCAGTTGCTCATGGACAAGGGTATTCGCGTCAACGCCGTGGCTCCGGGGCCGATCTGGACGCCGCTCATTCCGGCCTCGTTCGATGCAGAGAAGACAAGCCAGCATGGCAGCAGCGCACCCATGCGGCGCGCCGGGCAGCCGAACGAGGTGGCACCGTGCTATGTCTTCCTGGCCAGCGACGACGCCTCCTACATGAGCGGCCAGGTGCTGCACCCCAACGGGGGCACCATCATCGCGTGAGGCGCAGGTTCATCGCGGATCGGCGACAGGCTGAGGCTTGATGACGGGGCTGCGCCAGCGCACGACGAAATCGAGCGGCATGGCAATCGACCAGTGCACGCCTTCGGGATTGAACTGGTAGTCCACCTTGGCGTTGAGCGCCTGGCCGACGACGCGCTCGATCACGACGTGGCCAAAGCCCTTGACGGTTGGTGCGGTGACGCGCGGGCCGTTGCGCTCATCCCAGTGCAGCACGAGCCGGCGTCCGTTGGCCTCGTCCGGCTCGAAATCCCAGCGGACATGCACGCGTCCGGCGGATATCGACAACGCACCGTATTTCGCGGCGTTCGTCGCCAGCTCGTGCAAGGCGAGACCGAGGTTCTGCGCCGCTGTGGCGTTGATGAATACGGGCATGCCGGTGCACTGCAGCGCCTCGGCGGCGTTGCCGGTGAACGGCTGCAGCACGGCACGGATCAGCTCCTCGAGGGAAGCGCCGGTCCAATCCTCGGCGACAAGCAGGTCATGGGAGGCGGAGAGGCTCTGCAGGCGCTGGATGAGCTGCGACTGCAGGACCGCGACGTCGTTGCTGGCGCGGGCGGTCTGGCGCACCATGGCGACGATGACCGCGAGCAGGTTC
>Ga0164243_10000689_pt1 | contig 59852 bp, 73 predicted proteins | sample OricompcompostOP_FD_108781 | JGI IMG/M metagenome (GOLD analysis project Ga0164243, IMG submission 108781) | Organic Plus compost microbial communities from Emeryville, California, USA - Original compost - Organic plus compost (OP) | ecosystem: Engineered > Solid waste > Mixed feedstock >... | reverse complement strand
GTGCTCCAACACCGCCAAACGAGCCACGCACGACGCGCACCACCGATCCGTGGCTCGACTCACGGTGTTCCAACACCGCCAAACGAGCCACGCACCACGCGCACCACCGATGGGTGGCTCGACGACCGCCCCTCTGAGGGCGAGGATCGAGCCGCGGTGGGTCAGTGGCGGAAGTGGCGCTCGCCGGTGAGGACCATCGCCAGGCCGGCCTCGTCGGCGGCGGCGATGACCTCGTCGTCGCGGATGGAGCCTCCGGGCTGCACCACGCACGCGGCGCCGGCCTCGATGGCGCCCTCGAGGCCGTCGGGGAACGGGAAGAAGGCATCGGAGGCGTAGACCCCGCCGACGGCCCGGCCCGCGGCCTTCTCCCCCGCCAGGCGGCCGGCATCGCGACGGTTCTGCTGGCCGCAGCCGATGCCGAACGCGACGCCGTCCTTCACCAGCACGATCGAGTTCGACGTGACCTTGGCGACCACCCGCCACGCCACCTCGATGTCGGCCCACTCGGCCTCGGTGGGCTGCCGGCGGGTCACGACCTGCCACTGCGACCGGTCGACGGTGACGTGGTCGGCCGTCTGCACCAGGTAGCCGCCGTCGATCGACCGCAGGGTGAGCTCGGGGACCGCGGGCGGCTGGGCCTCGAGGATCCGCAGGTTCTTCTTCTTCTCCTGCAGGAACGCCAAGGCGTCGGGCTCGTAGCCGGGCGCCACCAGCACCTCGGTGAAGACAGGCCCGATGGCCTCGGCCACCGCCAGGGTGACCGGCCGGTTCACGGCGACGATGCCACCGAAGGCGGAGACGGGGTCGCACTCGTGGGCCCGGGTGTAGGCCGTCAGCACGTCGTCGGCGACCGCCGCGCCGCACGGGTTGGCGTGCTTGATCACCACCGCCGCGGGCCCGTCGCCGAGGGAGTGGGCCAGCTGCCATGCCGCCTCGGTGTCGTAGACGTTGAGGTAGCTCATCTCCTTGCCACCGTGCTGCACGGCCGTGGCCCACCAGCCCTGCTGGCCGCGGGTGGTGTAGCGGGCGCCGACCTGGTGGGGGTTCTCGCCGTAGCGCAGCACCTGGGCCCGGTCGAGGGTGAGCGAGATGGTGGCGGGCAGGTCGTCGGGCGCGGAACCGCCCTCCTCCGCGCCGCTCGCGGCCTCGCCGGGGGCGGGCATGCCGGCGTCGAACCACGCCAGGATCTCGGCGTCGTACGCCGCGGTGTGGGCGAAGGCGTCGCGCGCCAGCGCCCGCCGGGTGTCGGCCGACAGCGAGCCGGACGAGCGGAGCTCCGCGAGCACCTCGTCGTAGCGCGACGGGTCGGTGACGATGCCGACGTGGGCGTGGTTCTTGGCGGCCGCCCGCACCATGGCCGGCCCGCCGATGTCGATCAGCTCGATCGAGGGCTCGGCGGAGAACGGGTAGAGGTTGGCCACCACGAGGTCGATCGCGTCGATGCCGTAGGCGTCCATGTCGGCCCGGTGCTCGGGGTTCGTCGGGTCGGCGAGGATCCCGCCGTGGACCTTGGGGTGGAGGGTGACCACCCGGTGCCCGAGGATGGCCGGGAACCCGGTCAGGTCGGCCACGTCGGTGACGGGGATGCTCGCCTCGGCGATGACCCGGGCGGTGCCACCGCTGGAGACGAGGTCCCACCCGAGGTCGGAGAGGCCGCGGGCCAGGTCGACGACCCCCGCCTTGTCGTACACGGACAGAAGGGCCCTCACTGGACGCTGCCCCTTTCGAGGATCTCGGAGATGGTGCGGACGTAGATGCGGCGCTCGACGGCCTTGATGCGCTCGTGCAGGGTGGCCACGGTGTCGTCGGGCTCGACCACCACCGCCTCCTGGGCGAGGATCGGGCCGGCGTCGACCTCCTCGGTGGCGACGTGCACGGTGCAGCCGGTGACCTTCACCCCGTAGGCCAGCGCGTCCTCGACCCCGTGCCAACCGGGAAACGAGGGCAGCAGCGCCGGGTGGGTGTTGAGGATGTGGCCCGGGAAGGCGTCGAACATGGCCTTTCCGAGGATGGTGCCGAACCCGGCCATGGCGACCAGGTCGACGTCCCACCCGGACAGCACCCCGACGAGCTCGGCGGTGTAGCCGTCCCGGTCGAAGTCCCTGCCGTAGCTGCGACGCTCGACGAGCTCGCAGGGCACGCCCTGACGGGCGGCGACCTCCTCGGCCCCGCAGTGTCGGTCGACGACCACGACGACCACCGGGATGCCGGCGTCGAGCATGGCATCGAGGATGGTTCCGCTGCCCGAGGCCAGCACGGCGAGCCGCATAGGGCAGCGAACCTATCAGCGGCCGTGGAGGGGCCGTCCGGGCAGGGCACCGGTGTGCTCCCCCGCCTCCATGAGCACCTCGCCGTTGACGAGGGTGGCCACGTAGCCCTGCGCCCGCTGCACGAACCGACCGGCCCCGCCGGGGAAGTCGCGGGCGTAGGTCGGCAGGGGCAGGAACAGGGCGTCGGGGTCGATGACGTTGAGGTCCGCCCGCCGGCCCTCGGCCACCACGCCCCGATCGGCCAGCCCCATCAGCTCGGCCGGCTCCGAGGTGAGGCGGCGCACGCCCTCCTCCACCGGGAGCAGCCCCCGCTCCTGCACCCAGTAGGAGAGGAAGAAGGTGGGCTGGCTGGCGTCGAGGATCTGGCCCACGTGGGCGCCGGCGTCGGCCAGGCCCATCATCACCAGGGGGTCCTGGAGCATCTCGGCGATGGCCTCGAAGTCCTGGTTCAGCACCGGCCAGTTCAGGACGACCGCCCCGTCGGTGTCGAGGCACAGGTCGACGTAGGCCTCCACCGCGCTGGTGCCGGCCCGTTCGGCGTGGGCGGCCAGGCTGTCGGCCGGGTCGCAGTCGTAGCGGGCGCCGCGCTCGGGGGTGAGGACGTAGAACTCGCGCCAGGCGTCGACGCCGGCCGGCCCGTCGCCGCCGGCGACGAGGTGCGCCCGCACCGCCGGGTCGCGCATGAGCGCGAGCCGACCGCCGGCGTCGAGGCCGGCGAGGACCTCCCAGCCCGGTCGGTGGTCGAACGGGGTGGCGTGGTCGAGCGAGAAGATGACGCCGATGCCCCGTGAGGTCGTCTGGGGGCGCAGTCGCGCCCCTTCGGCGTTGGCGACGGCGACGAACCCGAGGGTCTGCCGCCAGAGATCGGGGTCGGCGAAGGTGTTGGTGAGGTTGAACGTGAACGGCCGGCCCGAGGCACGGCTCATCGCCGCCATGAGGGCCACCTCGCTCTCGGCCCGGTCGCGGCCGGGCCCCTCACCGTCGAAGCGGGGCGCGCACCCGAAGGTGCCCCGCCCGTGGCGGCCGAGCACCGCGGCCAGCGCCAGCAGCTCCCGCTCCCCTGCCCAGGTGCCGGGCACGTGGCGGCCGTCCGGGGCGACGTGGCGCCGGGTGCGCGAGGTGGACAGCCCGAGCGCTCCGGACGCCATGGCCTCGTCGACCAGGGTCACCATGGCGGCGAGCTCGTCGTCGGTCGGATCGGCCCCCGGATCGAGGGAGCGGTCGCCCATGGCGTGGTACCGCACCGCCCCGTGCCCCACGAACCCACCGAGGTTCACCCCCTTGGGCTCGCTCGCCAGCCAGCGCAGGTAGTCGCCGTAGGTCTCCCAGGACCAGGGCAGGCCCTCGAGGATGGACTCGGCGGGGATGTCCTCGACCGACTCCATCACCCGCGCCAGGAACGCCTCGTGGCCGCGACGCACCGGCGCGAACGTCATGCCGCAGTTGCCCAGCACCACCGACGTGACGCCGTGCCAGCACGAGGACGTCCCCAGCGGGTCCCAGCCGATCTGGGCGTCGAGGTGGGTGTGCACGTCGACGAAGCCGGGGGTGACCCATCCTCCGTCGGCGTCGATCGTGCGCCGAGCCGGGCCCACGTCGTCGCCGACGTCCACGACCGTGTCGCCGTCGACGGCCACGTCGGCGATCCGGGGCAGGGCACCCGTACCGTCGATGACCAGCCCCCCACGGATCAGCAGGTCGTGCACGGGGCGAGGGTACCGTCCCCTCGGCCGCCAGGTCCGGGCTCGCCCCGACCCCGCCCCGGACGCGCCGGAGGCCGGTGGCGTCGCCACCGGCCTCCGTCAGACCTTCGGGTGGAGGGACGGGCTCAGGCCCAGCCGTTCTCCCGCACGACCTCGACCATGAGCTCGCCGGCCTCGGTCGGGTTCTTGCCGACCCGCACACCAGCGTCCTCGAGGGCCTCCATCTTGGCGGCCGCGGTGCCCTTGCCACCGGAGACGATGGCGCCGGCGTGGCCCATCTTCTTGCCGGGAGGGGCGGTGACGCCGGCGACGTAGGACACGACCGGCTTGGTCATCTTGGCCTTGATGAACTCGGCGGCCTCCTCCTCGGCCGAACCACCGATCTCACCGATCATCATGACGGCCTTGGTCTCGGGATCGGCCTCGAACGCCTCGAGGCAGTCGATGAACGAGGTGCCGGGGACCGGGTCGCCACCGATGCCGACGCAGGTGGTGACACCGATGTCCTGGAGCTTCAGCTCGTACAGGGCCTGGTAGGTGAGCGTGCCGGAGCGGCTCACGATGCCCACCGGGCCGCCGGGCTTGGCGATCTCACCGGCGGTGATGCCGATGTTGCACTTGCCGGGGCTGATGATGCCGGGGCAGTTCGGCCCGAGCAGGCGCACGTTCGGGTAGTCGCGCGTGAGCTTGTTGAAGAACCAGGCCTCGTCGTGGGCGGGCACGCCCTCGGTGATGCACACGATGAACTCGACGCCACCCTCGGCGGCGTCCAGCACGGCGTCCTTCACGCCCGGGGCGGGGATGAAGATGCAGGCGGCGTTGGCGCCGGTCTCCTTCACCGCCTCCGCCACGTTGGCGAAGATCGGGATGCCGTCCACATCGGTGCCGGCCTTCTTGGGGTTGGTGCCGGCGACGACGTTGGTGCCGTAGTCACGGTTGCGCAGACCGTAGAAGCGGCCCTGGGAGCCGGTGAGGCCCTGGTAGACGACCTTGGTGGTCTCGTCGACGAAGATGCTCACGGGTTCCTCAGTTCTTCTTCGCCAGCTCGACCGCGGCAGCGGCGGCCTCGAGCATGGTGGGCTTGCTCTGGAGCTTCTCGGACAGGTGCGGCTCGAGCAGGGCGCGGCCCTCCTCGGCGTTGGTCCCGTCGAGGCGGATCACGATCGGGGCGGTGATGTCGACCATCTCGAGGGCGCCGATGATGCCCTTGGCGACCTCCTCACCGCGGGTGATGCCACCGAAGATGTTGATGAAGATCGACTTCACGCTCGGGTCGTCGTTGATGACCTTGAGGGCACCGGCCATCACCTCCGCGTTGGCGCCGCCGCCGATGTCGAGGAAGTTCGCCGGCTTGCCACCGGCCTGGTTCACGACGTCGAGGGTGCTCATGGCGAGCCCGGCGCCGTTGGCGATGACGCCGACGGTGCCGTCGAGGCCGACGTACTGGAGGCCCTTCTCGTGGGCCGCCTCCTCGCGGGCGTCACGCACCTGGGTGAGCTCGAAGTCGCCCCACTGGTGCCGGAACTCGGCGTTGTTGTCGAGCGTGACCTTGGCGTCGAGGGCGTGGACCTTGCCCTCGGTGGTGACGATCAGCGGGTTGATCTCGGCCAGGTCGCAGTCGCCCTCGACGTAGGCGGTGTAGAGCTTCAGCAGCATCTCGACCGCGCCGTCGGTGACCTCGGGGTTGAGCTTGGCAGCCAGCACCCACTCGCGTGCCTGGGCCTCGGTGAGGCCGTCGACCGGGTCGATCCAGATCTTGGCGATGGCGTCGGGGTTGTCGACGGCCACCTGCTCGATCTCGACACCGCCCTCGGCCGACAGCATGCCGAGGTGCTTCTTGGCCGAGCGGTCGAGCGTGAAGGAGGCGTAGTACTCCTCGGCGATGTCCGAGGCGTGCTCGATCCACAGGATGCGGGTGATGTGGCCCTTGATGTCGAGGCCGAGGATGTTGCTGGCGTGCTCGCGCACGGCGTCCTTGTCGGCGGCGAACTTCACACCCCCCGCCTTGCCTCGGCCACCGGCGTGCACCTGGGCCTTGACCATCACCGGATAGCCGACCGCCTCGGCGGCAGCCACCGCGGCCTCCACGGAGTCGACCGCGCGACCCTCGGAGACGGGGATGCCGAACGTGGCGAAGAGCTGCTTGCCTTGGTATTCGAGAAGATCCACGTCGGGACAAGGTAGTCACGGTCCCCGCGACCGGCCCAAACGGTGCCCAGAAGCCCGCCGGCGGGTCGGGCCCGACTCGCCCTCCCGGGTCGCCCCCGGGGATACTGGGGGCGCCATGAGCCCGGTGACCCAGAGCAAGGCCCGCAACCCCCGCTCGTTGGTGCTGGCCGTCGCCGGCATCGCCGTCGGGATCGTGCTGGTGCTCGTGATCTTCGTGGTGGCGGTGCCGTCGCTCACCGAGTCCGGCAAGGTCGAGGTGAAGCTGGGCACCGACACCTACAGCCCCGGCTCGGCCGAGTCGAAGGCGACGACCATCGCCGAGGGCGGGCCGATCCTGCTGGGCGACGTCTCGGGTCGCAACGAGCGCGACATCTACCTCCAGCACATCGGCGACGACCCCGAGACCGGCTGGTACGCCTTCGACGCCCGCCGCCCCGGCCAGTCGCGGGACTGCTCGCTGCGCTGGCAGGCCGAGTCGTCCGACTTCGTCGACCCGTGCGACGGCACCGTGGTGCCGGCCGACGGCACGGGCCTGCTCGCCTACACGGTCACCGTCACCGAGGACGGCAAGCTGGTGATCGACCTCAACACCGACCCGTCGACCACCACCACCGCCGCCGCCTCCGGGGGCTGACCGCCCCGGACGACGAGGCCGGCTACCGCTTCTCGAGCGGCGCCCAAGCCAGGAGCAGGCGCTTCTCGCCCACGCCGGCGAAGTGCACGACCGCCTCGGCCTTGTCGCCGGTGCCCTCGATGGCGGTGATCACGCCGTCGCCGAACTTGCCGTGGTGGACGTCGTCGCCCACCTTCAGCCCCAGCGCCTCGGCCCCGCTGGGTGTCGGTCCCTTGGGTCGCAGGGCGGCGTCGATGACGTCCTCGCGATGGCGGTCGCGGCCGCCACCGCCGATGACGCTGCCCGTCCAGTCGTCGTCCTCGGACCGGCGTCGGCGGGTGGTGCCCCAGCCCTCGCCGCCGCCGTAGCTGCCAGGTGTGCGACCCCGACCGGCGCCGTACCCGCCGCCCGAGCCGTAGCTCCCTCCGGAGCCGTAGGTGGACGACCGACGGGAGGCGCGACGGTTGCCCTCGACCGAGGTCACGAGGCCTTCGGGGATCTCGTCGAGGAAGCGGCTGGGCGGGTTGTACTGGGTGCCGCCGTAGAGCGACCGGGCCCAGGCGTGGGTGAGGTAGAGCCGTTCGCGGGCGCGGGTGATGCCGACGTAGGCGAGGCGGCGCTCCTCCTCCAGCTCGTCGGGCTCGCCGATCGCCCGCAGGTGGGGGAACACACCGTCCTCCAGGCCGATGAGGAACACCACCGGGTACTCCAGGCCCTTGGCCGAATGGAGGGTCATGAGCACGACCGACGAGTCGTCGTCGTCGAGCTCGTCGGTGTCGGCCACCAGGCTGATCTGCTCGAGGAACTCGTCGATCGAGCCGAAGTCGCGCGCCGCGCCCACCAGCTCGGCCAGGTTCTCGATGCGGCCCTCGGCTTCGATGGAGTGCTCGGCCTCCAGCTCGGCGACGTAGCCCGAGCGCTGCATGGCGGCCTCGAGCACGGCGGCCGGACCGTCGGAGGTGAACAGCTGGAGGTCGTCGAGCAGCTTCAGGAACTCCTCGATGCCCTTCACGGCCCGCCCGGTGACGCCCGCGGCCGGCGCCTCTCGAAGCGCGTCGAGGAAGGTGAGGCCGTGGCTGCGGGCGTAGGCGTCGAGGCGCCCGACGGACGAGTCGCCCACGCCGCGCTTCGGCGTGTTCAGCACCCGCTTCACGCTGACCTCGTCCGCCGGGTTCACCACCGCCTTCAGGTAGGCGAGCGCGTCCTTGACCTCCCGCCGGTCGTAGAAGCGGGTGCCGCCCACGACCTTGTACGGGATGCCCACGCGCATGAGGTACTCCTCGATGACGCGGCTCTGGGCGTTGGTCCGGTAGAAGATGGCGCAGTCGCCCCAGGAGTGCCCCGAGTCCTTCAGGTGCATGATCTGGTGGGCGATCCACTGGGCCTCGTCGGCCTCGTCGTCGGCGTGGTAGCGCACGATCGCCTCACCCGGTCCGGACTCGGTCCACAGCTCCTTGGGCTTGCGGCTCAGGTTGTTGGCGATCACCGCGTTGGCCGCGTCGAGGATGGTCTGGGTCGACCGGTAGTTCTGCTCGAGCAGCACCACGGTGACGTCGGGGAACGCCTCCTCGAACTCGAGGATGTTCCGCATGTCGGCGCCCCGGAAGCGGTAGATCGACTGGTCGGCGTCGCCCACGACGCAGACGTCGCCGCTCTGGGCGCTGAGCATCAGCACGAACTCGTTCTGGACCCGGTTGGTGTCCTGGTACTCGTCGACGAGCACGTGACGGAACCGGCGCTGGTAGTGCTCGAGCACCTCGGGGAAGCGGCGCAGCAGCTCGACCGTGTTGGCCAGCAGGTCGTCGAAGTCCATGGCCCCCGCCTTGAGCAGGCGGGCCTGGTACTCGACGAACACGTCGGCGATCTTGCGCTCGAAGATGGTCGTGGCCCGCTCCTTGTACTCCTCGGCGCTGACGCCGTCGTTCTTGGCGGCCGAGATGGTGCCGTGCACCGAGCGGGGCGGGAACTTCTTGGCATCGAGGCCGAGGTCGCGGATGACGTAGCCGGTGAGGCGGTGGGCGTCGGCCTGGTCGTAGATGGTGAACGACGACGGGAACCCGAGTCGGGCTGCGTCGCGCCGCAGGATGCGCACGCAGGCCGAGTGGAACGTGGACACCCACATCTTCTCGGCCACCGGCCCGACCAGCTGGGCCACCCGGGACTTCATCTCGTCGGCGGCCTTGTTGGTGAACGTGATGGCGAGGATCTCGAACGGCGAGACGCCCTCGTTCTTGATGAGGTGGGCGATGCGGTGGGTGAGCACGCGCGTCTTGCCCGACCCCGCCCCGGCCACGATCAGGAGGGGGCCGGTCGTGTGGGTGACGGCCTCGTACTGGACCGGGTTGAGGCCTTCGAGCAGGTCGTCCGACATGGCCTCCCAACCCTACCGGGGGCCTGTGACGGCCAACTTCGGAGGGGCGGCCGCTAGGGTCGCTCCGCCGTGGGGCCCGCATCCGGCGGGCCGATCCAAGGGGGACGCCCGATGATCCAGGACCTGTTCCGTCTCGACGGGAAGGTGGCCATCGTCACCGCGGCCGGCCGGGGCATCGGTGCCCGCATCGCCACCGCCTTCGCCGAGGTCGGCGCCGACGTCGCCATCGGGGCCCGCACCGAGGAGCAGCTCCGCCAGGTCGCCGACCAGGTCGAGGCCCTCGGCCGGCGGGCCGTGGTGGTCCCCGGCGACCTCTCCACCCGCGAGGCGATGAGCGCGCTGGTCGACACGGCAGTGCAGGAGCTCGGCGGCATCGACATCGTCGTCAACAACGCCGGCGGCACCATGCCCCAGCCGTTCATGGACACGTCGGAGAAGGCGTTCGACCACGCCCTGCGGTGGAACGTCACCACCGCCTTCAACCTCTCCCAGCTCGCCGTGCCGCACCTGCTCGAACGGGGCGGGGGCTCGATCGTGAACATCACGTCGGTGGCGGGCAGCTTCGCCGACCGGGGCTTCACCGCCTACGGCACGGCCAAGGGCGCCCTCATCAAGCTCACCCGCCACATGGCGCAGGACCTCGCACCGAAGATCCGGGTCAACTCGATCTCCCCGGGTTCGATCGCCACCTCGGCGCTCGACATGGTCCTCCAGATGCCGGAGCTGGAGCAGGCGATGATCGACGGCACCCCGCTGAAGCGGTTGGGCACGGTCGACGACATCGCGGCCGCGGCCGTGTACCTCACCTCCCCCGCGGGCTCCTACGTGACCGGCCGCGACATCCGCGTCGACGGCGGGATCGAGGGCTCCAACCTGGAGATGGGCATCCCCGACCTCTGACCACCGCGCTGCCCCGGCGGGGGGGGTCAGCACGCCCCACCAGCACGCCCGGCCAGCCGCCCGGATCAGCCCCGGTCGGGGTAGCCGGCGTAGCCGTCGCCGTCGAGGTCGACGCACATGGGCCCGGCCAGCGGGCCGATCGCCTCATCGGGCCGAACCTAGCCCCGCCACCCCACGCTCGGCGGGCACACACCGGACGTCCGTGCCCGTCGATCGGCCGCCGGTCGTCCAAGATGGCGGATCGGGCCGACGACCGGAGGGGACCACGATGGCGACAGGGGGCGCGGTGCCCGCGCGGTTGGCGGCAGCGGCCGGGGAGTGGGCGGCGCTGGCCGCCGGGCTCGTGCCGGCCTTCCCCGTCCGCCCCGTCAGCGCGGCGTCCCACGAGCCCCACGTGCTGTCGACGATCTGCGTCGAGCTCCTGCAGCCCCTCGCCGCTGTGGCCGGCCGCTGGACCCCGGGGACGAAGGTGACGGAGCTGGGCCGGGTCGAGGTGAAGATCCGCCACCTCGAGGCCATCGAGCGGAAGGTCGGCCGGGACCTCGGCGTCCGCGGTCCCGCCTTCCGCACCCGGGCACTGCTGGAGGAGCTGGCGGTCCGTCCCACCGCACCGAAGCGGGAGGGCGGAGCCCCGGCGGCGTGGTTCGAGGTGTCGGTCGACGAGGAGGAGGCGGCGACCGCCCGACGGGCCCTCGAGACCCTGGCCATGGCGCTCGCCCGCGGCGACGGAGGCTCGTCACGCCAGGTCGGCCCGCCCGACCACCGCTTCCGGGACGCGCCCGCGGTGCTGGCGTTCTGGTCCATGAAGGCGGAGGCGTGCTCGCCCGGCATCACCCAACGCCTCGCCCTGCGCCTGGCACGGCGGAGCCCGGGACCGGCCATCGCCCAGGCGATGGAGGAGCTGCTCGAGCGGCTGCGGGCCGAACCCGGCGACGTCGCCGCCACCGAACGGCACCGCGACCTGGTGGCCCTGTGCGAGCGCACGCTCGCCGACCTCGGTCGGACACCGCCGGCCTGACGCCCCCTCCCCCGTTCGTGCGGCGATCTGCGCCGCCCCTGGGTCCAGATCGGCGGCAGTGAGCCCGACGGCGGCCGGGTGCGCTACCCGGTCGTGGGGGTGAGCAGGCGGCTGCGGAACAGGTCGAGCACCTGGTCGAGCGCCTCCCGGGTGGGGTGCCCCGGCTCGTCCACCAGGTGGACGGTCAGCACCGAGTGGGCCGTCCGGGGGATGCCCCAGGGGTTGCCCTTCGACGAGTCGATCTCCACCGCCACGAACCCGTCGCCGAGCTCCCGGCGCAGGGTCTCGAAGCGCTCTGCGGGCACGGCCATGTCCTCGGTGAACCGCAGGCCGAGCACGCAGACGCCCTCGTCCACCCGCTCCTTCGCCGCGGCCAGGTCCTCGTCCGACAGCTGCACGCTGCGCCGGGCCTTGCGGGTGATCGGCGGGAGCGGCAGCGACGGCTGGCTCAGCACCGGTGCGATCACCGACGGGTCGGCCAGCATCCCGAGGGCGAAGCCACCGGTGAAGCACATGCCCACGACCCCCACCCCCGGGCCGCCGAAGGCGCCGTGGGCGTAGCGCGCCAGGGCTCGGAGCCACTCGGCGACCGGCGCGGTCCGGCGGGTGGCGAACGCCGCGAACTCTCGGGAGATGCAGGCCCGGCCGAAGCTGCGGGCGGCGTACAGGGCGGACATCTCGCGTCCGGGCTCACCGAAGAGCACCGGCATGAGCACGGTGCAGCCGAGGTCGCGGACCCGGCGGGCGAAGGCGGCCACCTCCGGGGTGATCCCGGGGATCTCCGAGATGACGATGACGGCCGGGCCCTCGCCGCTGCGGAAGACGTCGTGGGTGACGCCCCGGTGGGCGAACGCGCCCCGGGAGAAGTCGTCGAGGGGCTCGTCCATGCGGGAACGCTACGCCCCGCCGCCGGGCGGGTGTCGGGCGCCGGTCGAGCACACCCTTCGGACGGCGGGTGGGAGGTCGCCGCTAGAAAGGGGTGACCGACGTCGAGGGAGGCCGGCGCATGGGGCGCTTCGAGGGCAAGGTCGTGCTGATCACGGGAGCGGCGCGCGGCCAGGGTCGGGCCCTGGCCCGGCGGTTCGCGGCGGAGGGGGCCAACGTGGTGGCCGTCGACGTGTGCGCCCCCGTGCTGCCCGACCTCGGCTATCCGCCCGCCACCGAGGAGGACCTGGCGGAGACCGCCCGTCAGGTCGAGCAGGCCGGTCGGGGCTGCGTGGCCCGTGTCGCCGACGTGCGCGACCAGGCGGCGCTCGACGACGCCGTGGCCGAGGGCCTCGACCGCTTCGGCCGTCTCGACGTGGCCGTCGCCAACGCCGGTGTGGCCAGCTACCACCTGGCGGTCGAGGTCCCCGAGGAGCACTGGGCCACGGTCCTCGACGTGAACCTCACCGGGGTGTGGCGCACGGTGAAGGCGGTGGTGCCGCCGATGGTGGCGAGCGGTGACGGCGGCGTGATCACCATCACCAGCTCGGCGGCCGGGCTGCGGGGCTTCCCCTACCTCTCCCACTACGCCGCCACCAAGCACGCCCTCGTCGGCCTGATGCGCTCGCTGGCCCTCGAGCTGGGGCCGGACGGGATCCGGGTGAACACCATCCACCCGGGCGCGGTCGACACCCCGATGGGGCACGACCCCAACGTGCCCCGGATCATCGAGGAGTCCCCCCGGCTCGCCGCCGCGTACACCAGTCCCCGCCCGCTCGGCGGCGGCGCCCAGACCCCGGACGACATCGCCGACACGGTCCTGTGGCTGAGCAGCGACGAGGCCCGCTTCGTCACGGGTGCCACCATCCCCATCGACGGGGGCACCGTCGTCCGCTGACGACGCCCGACCCGACGGAGAGGAGCCCGCCGTGACCGTCCCCCTCCCCCGCCGCAAGCCCTTCCGCTTCGGCGTGCAGGCCAGCGCCCCGCCCGATGGCCTGACCGGTTCGGCCCACGACGGTGACCGGTGGCGCGAGCTCGCCCGCCGGGTCGAGGCCATGGGCTACGCCACCCTCACCATCGCCGACCACCTCGACGACCAGCTCGCCCCGGTGCCCGCCCTGGTGGCCGCGGCCGACGCCACCACGACCCTGCGGATCGGCGCGCTCGTGCTGTGCAACGACTACCGCCACCCGGTGGTGCTCGCCAAGGAGGCGGCCACCATCGACCTGCTCAGCGGCGGGCGCCTCGAGCTGGGCCTCGGCGCCGGCTGGATGCGCACCGACTACGAGCAGGCGGGGATCCCCTACGACCCCGCCGGTGTGCGGGTCGACCGCCTGGCCGAGGCGATCACCGTGGTGAAGGGCCTCTTCGCCGACGGACCCCTCACCCACGAGGGCGCCCACTACCGGGTCACCGGGCTCGACGGGCTGCCCAAGCCGGTGCAGCGCCCCGGCCCTCCCCTGCTCCTCGGGGGCGGGGCGCGCCGCATGCTCACCCTCGCCGGACGGGAAGCCGACATCGTCGGCCTCAACCCGTCGCTGCACGCCGGTCGCATCGACGCCGACGCCGGACCCTCGGCCACCGAGGACGCCACGTTCGAGAAGCTGACCTGGATCGCCGAGGGGGCCGGCGACCGCTACGCCGAGCTCGAACTCCAGACCCGCGTGCACCTGGCCGCCGTCACCGACGACCGCCCAGGCCTGGCCGCGGCGGTGGCACCGGCGATGGGCCTCACCCCCGAGCAGGCGATGGCGTCGCCCCACGCCCTCGCCGGCACCGTCGAGGAGATCGTCGAGCAGTGCGTGCAGCGCCGCGAGCGGTTCGGCATCTCCTACATCTGCATCGGGGTCGACGCCTACGAGGCGTTCGAGCCGGTGGTGGCCCGCCTGGCCGGCACCTGACCTCCGCCGCTCCGGCGTCGACCTCCGCCCCTCGTCCGGCTCCGCCGGCCGGACGAGGGACCGCAGAGGTCAGCCCAGCTCGGCCGGGGTGGCCGTGCCGTAGAAGAGGTACGAGTGGTTGCCGACGATGTCGGCCATCTCCACACCGAGCATGATCGCCACCGCGCCGGGCAGGGTGTCGTAGCGGTAGATGAGGTCCGCGGTCGGCGCCGCCAGCGGCGTCTCGGTGGCCGGCACCCAGGTCGACTCCATCGTGGTCAGGTCCTGGTGCTTCAGCAGCGGGACGAACGTGTCGGTCGCTCGGGGCTGGAACGGGGCGACCACGCCGCCGGTGTTGAGGAAGAAGGCCTCCGAGCGGATGTTGCCCGACCCGTCGAGGAGCAGCTGGAGGACACCATCGATCGAGGAGGTGCCACGCTGGTAGGTGATCGGGATCGTCACCTTGGCGATCGACCCGTCGGGCCCGTAGGTGAGCTGCGAGTAGGCGTTCGAGGTGGTGGAGCCGTCGGAGATGGTCAGGTACCGCCAGTCGTAGGTGGCATCGACATCGTCGCCGTCGACCGCCGCGTTGGCGCTGCCGAACCAGACGACGGTGTTGGCGTCGCCGCTCACCTCGCCCCAGTAGTAGTCCGCGAAGGCGATGTTGCCGCCGGTGCCCCGCTCCACCCGGCCTCGCAGGGAGACCCCGTCGATGTCGGACACGGCGTCCTCCTCGTCGACGTAGAAGTCGTCGTCGAGGAACACGGGCAGGTCGCGCTCGGGCACCTCGTCGGCGGCCCCGTAGAAGGCCTCGAGCACCTCGCTCCACTCGGGGGCGAGGGAGGTGTCGTACTCGGGGTTGACCAGCGAGCGGAACGGCGGGAAGTAGGCGGCCAGGCCGGTGGCGTCGGCCAGCACCGGGCCGTTCTCGGCCGCCACCACGACCTCGCCGAGGGCGTCGGCGAGGTCCTCGGCGGCGTCCTCCATGGAGTCGACCTCCGCCAGGAGCTCGGCGAACTGCCCGAGGTCCACGGAGTAGAAGTCGATCTCGGGGTCCGGGTGGCGGCCGAAGCTCACCGACTCCGAGCGCATGTAGCCGATGCGGCCGACGACCTCGCGGCCTTCGTCGGTCACAGCCTCGGCGAGGTCGGCGGCGGCCTCGTCGAGCGCCGGCAGGGCGGTGAGGTTCAGCAGCGACAGCGTCACGGCGGTCTCACCGGCCTCCTCGGCCTGGGCGTTGAAGCCGTCGATGATCTCGGTGGCGAAATCCACCGTGGTGGAGCCGCCGGCCGGCGTGGACAGGGCGGACCAGTCCCACCCGTGGCCCGGCTCGAGCTCCTCCGAGGCGACCATGTAGGTGGCCACGTCCTGGAGTGCGGAGGCGACCTCGTAGGTCGCCATGAGGCAGGCGTCGAAGCCGAGGAGGTCGAACGCCTCCACGTCGGTCTCCGCCAGCCCCGCCTCGAGGCCGTCGGCGATCTCGTCGACGGTGAGCTTGTCCCCGTCGGTGTCGTCGTGGGCCGCGCCCTGCCAGGCGCCACCGTGGTCCCAGACCACGAAGGCGTTGTGGTCGGAGCCGTAGACCGGGAGGGTCTCGGCGACGAAGGTGGCGAGGGTGTCGGGATCGCCCGTGTTCACCTCACCGGGCGTGGCGACGATCTCGGCCTCGCCGTCCACCACGTGGAGGACGACCGAGTCGTCGAAGTCGCCCAGCCCGACCAGGTCACTCTGGTCGTACCCGGGGTGCCGGTCGAGGAGCACCACGAACTCGGTGCCGGTGGCGTCGGCCAGCTCGTAGATGTCCGAGATGGCGGCGGGCTCGAGGTCGTTGTCGGCCGCCATGTAGACGAACACGGTCCAGTCACCCGGGGCGTCGGCGGCCGCCAGGCGAGCGGGCACGTCCGATCCGGTCGACGCCGCCGAGGTGACGCCGGGATCCTCCTTCGAGGCCGAGGCCCCGTCGGAGCCCCCTCCCGAACAGGCGGTGGCGAGCAGACCGGCGGCGAGCAGACCAGCGACGGCAGCACGGGGCTTTCTGAGCACGGAGATCCTCGGGAGGGTCGACCCTGAGCGGGTGGTCGGGTGGGCGGGCGCCCCGCCGGACCGCGGTGCGGTCAGGGCGCGCCGCGGCGAGGGCGGCGGCCGCTGAGCGCGGGCGGCGATGGCGAGAACGGGGTTCTACACGATCGGCCGGGAGGCGACGGACCTGTAGCGAACTGGGCCGTTCGGCTCAGCCGGGTTCACGCTCGGCGCCGACGACGGACTGCTCGATGCGCTCGAGCCCCTACTCCCACTCGATGGTGCCGGGTGGCTTCGACGTGACGTCGTAGGCCACCCGGTTGATGCCCGGCACCTCGTTGATGATGCGGCTCGACATGCGCTCGAGCAGGTCGTAGGGCAGGCGCGCCCAGTCGGCGGTCATGGCGTCCTCGGAGGTGACCGCCCGGATGATGATCGGGTGGCCGTAGGTGCGCTCGTCGCCCATCACGCCCACCGAGCGGATGTCGGGCAGCACGGCGAAGGCCTGCCAGATCTCGCGCTCGAGCCCCGCCGCCTTCACCTCCTCGCGGACGATGGCGTCGGCCGCCTGCAGCATCGCCACCTTCTCGGGGGTGACCTCGCCGATGATGCGGACCCCGAGGCCGGGACCGGGGAAGGGCTGGCGCCAGACGATCTCGTCGGGGAGGCCCAGCTCGGTGCCGACCTTGCGCACCTCGTCCTTGAAGAGGGCCCGGAGCGGCTCGACGAGCTCGAACTCCATGTCGTCGGGGAGACCACCGACGTTGTGGTGGCTCTTGATCTTGGCGGCGTCCTTGGTGCCCGACTCGATGACGTCGGGGTAGAGCGTGCCCTGCACCAGGAAGCGGGCGTCCTCGATGCCGCCGGAGGCGTCCTCGAAGACGCGGATGAACAGCTCGCCGATGGCCTTGCGCTTGTCCTCCGGGTCGGTGACGCCCTCGAGGCGTTCGAAGAACCGGTCACCGGCCCGGACGTGGATGAGCTCGATGCCCTGGTGGCGGCGGAAGGTCTCGACGACCTGCTCGCCCTCGCCCTGGCGCATCAGCCCGGTGTCGACGAACACGCAGGTGAGCTGGGGACCGATGGCCTTGTGGACCAGCGCCGCGGCCACCGCCGAGTCGACGCCGCCCGACAGACCGCAGATGGCACGGCCGGTGCCGACCTGGGCCCGGATGGCCTCGACCTGGGCGTCGATGATCGACGCCATCGTCCAGGCGGGCTCGAGCTCGCAGGCGTCGTAGAGGAAGTGCTCGAGCACCTCCTGGCCGTGGGGCGTGTGCACCACCTCGGGGTGGAACTGGACGCCGTAGCGGCGGTGGGCGCGGTCCTCGAACGCCGCGGCCGGCGTGTCGCCGGTGGCCGCCACCACGGTGGCTCCCTCCGGCGGGGCGGTGATGGTGTCGAAGTGGCTCATCCACACCGGCTGGTGCCGGGGCTGGGCCGCGCTGAACAGCACGCCCTCGGTGACGACGTCGAGGTCGGTGCGGCCGTACTCGCCACGACCGGTGCGGGCGACCTCGCCGCCGAGGTCGCGGGCGAGGAGCTGGGCGCCGTAGCAGATGCCGAGGATCGGCACCCCCAGCTCGTAGACCTCGGGGTCGATCGAGGGGGCGCCGTCGACGTGGACCGACGCCGGGCCACCGGAGAAGACGATGCCCTTCGGGGCGCGGGCGCGCAGCTCGTCGGCGGTGATCGAGTGGGGGACGATCTCGGAGTAGACGTGCGCCTCCCGCACGCGGCGGGCGATCAGCTGTGCGTACTGGGCGCCGAAGTCGACGACGAGGACGGTGTCGACATCAGGGTCGGCCATGGATCAGTGACCCATCCCCACGCCCTGGGCCTTCTGCAGGACCTTGCCCTCGGTCTGGAGCGCGGGCGCCACCATGACCTCGGCCTTCTGGAACTCCTTCACCGTCTCGTAGCCGCAGGTGGCCATCGAGGTGCGGAGGGCGCCGAACAGGTTCATGCGGCCGTCGTTCTCGTGGGCCGGCCCGACGAGGACCTCCTCGAGGGAGCCGCGCACGGTGGTCTTCACCCGGGCGCCGCGGGGCAGCGTCGGGTGGAAGGTGGCCATGCCCCAGTGGTAGCCCCGGCCCGGGGCCTCACGGGTGGCGGCGAGGGGCGAGCCGATCATCACGGCGTCGGCGCCGCACACGATGGCCTTGGCGATGTCGCCGCCGGTGCCCATGCCGCCGTCGGCGATGACCTGGCAGTAGACGCCGGTCTCGTCGAGGTGGCGCATGCGGGCGGCGCGGGCGTCGGCGATGGCGGTGGCCTGGGGCACGCCGATGCCGAGCACGCCACGGGTGGTGCAGGCGTGGCCGGGGCCCACGCCGACGAGCACGCCGGCGGCGCCGGTGCGCATCAGGTGGAGGGCGGCCTGGTAGCTGGCGCAGCCACCGACGATGACGGGGATGTCGAGCTCGCGGACGAAGCGCTTGAGGTTCAGGGGCTCGACGGTCTTGGAGACGTGCTCGGCGGAGACCACGGTGCCCTGGATGACGAGCAGGTCGAGCTCGGCGTCGATGATCTCCTTGGCGAGGGCGTCGGTGCGCTGCGGGGTGACCGAGGCGCAGCTGACGACGCCGGCCTCCTTGATCTGGCGGATGCGGTGGCCGACCAGCTCGGGCTTGATCGGCTCCTGGTAGATCTCCTGCATCCGGGCGGTGGCCTTGTCGTTGTCGAGCTCGGAGATCTCGACGAAGAGCGGCTCGGGGTCCTCGTAGCGGGTCCAGAGGCCCTCGAGGTTGAGCACGCCGACACCGCCGAGGCGGCCGATCTCGATGGCCGTGGCCGGGCTGACCACGCCGTCCATGGCGGAGGCCATGAGCGGCAGCTCGAAGCGGAAGGCGTCGATCTCCCAGGAGATGTCGACGTCCTCGGGGTCGCGGGTGCGGCGGCTGGGCACGATGGCGATGTCGTCGAAGCCGTACGCCCGACGACCCGACTTGCCCATCCCGATCTCGACCTCGGCCATAGCGCGCCCTTTCGCTGCGGTGAACTCACCAGAAAACGGCGAAGGAGAGCCGCGAGGGCCCCTCTCCGCTGGAAAGGACGGAGTCTACCCCTGGCGGCCCGACCGCCGGCTCATCCGGCGAGCGAGCGCAGGACCTGCTTGGCGACCTTCTGGTTCATGGACCAGAGCGTGGCCGTGCCCTGCTTGGTGATGTGGCGCACGACGGTGCCGCCGGTGAGGGCCTCCACGCTGCCCAGGCCGTCGACGATCGCCTTCGAGGTGACGTCGGTGGCCTTGTAGCCCATGCCGGTGAGGGCCTTCACGAGGTCGTTCTGGGCCACCGGGGCGGGGGCCGCCGCGGCCACGATGCGCAGGGCGTCCTTGGTGAGCCCCGCGCCCTGGGTGACGGCGTCGCTGATGGACAGGCGGCTCTCGTCGGCCTTGTCGGAGGTGGCCAGCCAGCGGCGCACCTGGGCGACGAGCTCGGCGTGGGTGTCGGCCTCGAAGGTCAGCTGCGGCATGGCAGCACGGTACCGCCCGTCACCCGCCCACGCCGGGCGTGATCCCGGGGATCGGGGTGCCCGGCCGCGGCCAGTGCAGCACCTTCTCGTCAGGGTCGAACGTGCCGGTGGCCAGGGCGAGCAGGTTGCGCAGCATCGCCCCGGTGGCGCCCCAGATGGTGTCGCCCACGACCTCGAAGAAGTAGATCGGGCGGTCCTGGGGCGGGATGCCCCACCGCTCCTCTCGGAACACGCCCGGGCTCAGCAGCTCCGACAGCGGCACGTGGAGCACGAGCTCGACCTCGGCGGCCGACGCGACGAGCTCGGGGCGGCCGGGGAGGGCGCCGACGAACGGCACGATGAACGAGCGGCTCATCACCGTGCGCAGGTGGTCGAGCTCGCCGATGCGCTCGACCGTGGAGGGGTCGAGGGCGACCTCCTCCTCGGCCTCGCGCAGGGCGGTCTCCCACAGGGACTCGTCCGGTTCCTGCCCGCCGCCGGGGAAGCTGACCTCCCCTCGGTGGCTGCGCAGGTGCTGGGCCCGGCGGGTCAGCACCACGTGGGCCTCGCCGTCGACCTCGTAGAGCGGGGCCAGCACCGCGGAGGCCCGCACGCCCTCGCCCTCGGTGTCGGCGGGCCGGGGGGCGGGCGCGTCGGCGAGGGCCCGGCGGACGTCGGCGAGGCTGGGCCGGAGCCGATCGGGGGGCAGGTCGGCCCAGGGCGCGGGACGGCCCGGCCGGACCGAGGCCGGCCGGGGGATCTGCTGGCGCCCGCCCCGCTCGCTCACGCCGAGGCCGTGTCGCCCTTCGCCGCGACGAGGGCCCGCAGCAGCTCGGGGAGGCCACCCGTCTTGAGGTCGGCCATCACCCGCCCCGGTGTGGTCTCGCCCCGCTCCCACTCCATCCAGGAGGCCAGCAGCTTCTCGGGATCAGGGGGCGGCATGTCCATGCCCGGCAGGCTACCGAGGGACGGCCCGCTCGTGACCGAGCCCGCCACCTCAGGTCCGCCGAGCCGGGGCGCGCCGAGGGCCGGCCCGGAGGCCGGCCCTCGATCGGACAGCGGTGTGATCAGGCGTGAGCCTGGGTCACATCATCCCGCCCATGCCGCCCATGCCACCCATGGCGGCGGCCGCGGCAGCGGCGTCGCCGGCGGGCTCGGGCTTGTCGGCCACGAGCGCCTCGGTGGTGAGCAGCAGAGCGGCGATGGAGGCCGCGTTCTGCAGGGCGGCCCGGGTGACCTTGGCCGGGTCGATGACGCCGGCCTTCAGCAGGTCGACCATCTCGCCGGTGGCGGCGTTGAGGCCGGTCGAGCCGGTCTCGGCCTCCACCTGCTGGACGATCACGGCACCCTCGAGGCCGGCGTTGTCGGCGATGAGCCGGGCCGGGGCCTCGAGCGCCCGGTAGACGGCGCGAGCGCCGGTGGCCTCGTCACCCTCGAGCGAGTCGATGGTGGACTTCAGCGAGGCCCGGGCCCGCAGCAGGGCGGTGCCGCCGCCGGCGACCACACCCTCCTCGATGGCCGCACGGGTGGCGCTCAGGGCGTCCTCGATGCGGTGCTTCTTCTCCTTGAGCTCCACCTCGGTGGCCGCGCCGACCTTGATGACGGCCACGCCGCCGGACAGCTTGGCGAGGCGCTCCTGGAGCTTCTCGCGGTCCCAGTCGGAGTCGGTGTCCTCGATCTCGCGCTTGATCTGGGCGACCCGGCCGTTGACGTCGGCGGGATCGCCGGCGCCCTCGACGATGGTGGTGTCGTCCTTGGTGACGACGACCTTTCGGGCGGTGCCCAGCAGGTCGAGGGTGGCGGAGTCGAGCTTGAGGCCGACCTCCTCCGAGATGACCTGGCCGCCGGTGAGGATGGCCATGTCGGCGAGCATGGCCTTGCGGCGCTCACCGAAGCCGGGGGCCTTCACGGCGACGGAGTTGAAGGTGCCGCGGATCTTGTTCACCACGAGGGTGGCGAGGGCCTCGCCCTCGACGTCCTCGGCGACGATCAGCAGCGGCTTGCCGCCCTGCATGACCTTCTCGAGCACCGGGAGCAGGTCCTGGACCGAGGAGATCTTGCTGTTGACGAACAGGATGTACGGGTTGTCGAGCACCGCCTCCTGCCGCTCCGGGTCGGTCACGAAGTACGGCGAGAGGTAGCCCTTGTCGAACTGCATGCCCTCGACGAACTCGAGGTCCATGCCGAAGGTGTTCGACTCCTCGACGGTGACCACGCCGTCCTTGCCGACCTTGTCGATGGCGTCGGCGATGACCCCACCGATGGTGGTGTCGGCGGCGGAGATGCTGGCGACCTGGGCGATCTCGCTCTTGTCGTCGATCTCCTTGGCCTGGTCGTGGATGCTCTCCACGGCGGCGGCCACGGCCTTCTCGATGCCCCGCTTGAGGCCGAGCGGGCTGGCGCCGGCCGCCACGTTGCGGAGGCCCTCGCGGACCAGGGCCTGGGCCAGCACGGTGGCGGTGGTGGTGCCGTCACCCGCGATGTCGTTGGTCTTGGTGGCGACCTCCTTCACCAGCTGGGCACCCATGTTCTCGAACGGGTCCTCCAGCTCCACCTCACGGGCGATGGACACGCCGTCGTTGGTGATGGTGGGAGCGCCGAACTTCTTGTCGAGGACGACGTTGCGGCCCTTCGGGCCGAGCGTGACCTTGACCGCGTCGGCCAGGGCGTTCACCCCGGCCTCGAGGGCGCGGCGGGCGTCCTCGTCGAACTTCAGGATCTTGGGCATGGAAGCTCCTACTTGATGACGGCGAGGACGTCGCGCGCGTTGAGGATGAGGACGTCTTCACCGTCGACGGTGATCTCGGTGCCGCCGTACTTGCTGTAGACGACGGTGTCGCCGACCTTCACGTCGACGGGGATGAGCTCGCCGGACTGCTCGCTGCGGCGGCCCGGGCCCACGGCGAGGACCTCACCCTGCTGGGGCTTCTCCTTGGCCGTGTCGGGGATGACCAGGCCGCTGGCCGTCGTCTCCTCGCTCTGGCCGGGGCGGACCACGATGCGGTCTTCCAGGGGCTGCAGGCTCATTTGGGCGCCTCCGTTGGCGGGTCTGGCTGGATGTCAGCACTCTCGTACGGCGAGTGCTTAGCACTCTCGACGGACGAGTGCTAAGCGTACGCGCCCGGCCCGGGCCAGACAACCCCACCCACCCCCCCCTGCCGAACTGGCTGGATGTCAGCAAGCTCCAGCTCGTCGAGACCCAACCAGTTCGAGGCTGCCGGCGAACTGGTTGGATTCGAGCGACCTCCGGGTCGCCCAGACCCAACCAGCTCGGCGCTGTCAGGTGGAGACGAGGCGGAGGTTGGGGGTGGCGCCGGTGTCGAGGGGCGAGGGGCCATCGGACTGGAGGCGGTACCAGCCGGCCGCCGCCACCATGGCCGCGTTGTCGGTGCACATCGAGCGGCTGGGCAGGAACGCCCGCAGCCCGTCGGCCACGCAGGCGTCGAGCAGCCGCTCCCGCAGCTGCGAGTTGGCCGCCACTCCCCCGGCGAGGCACAGCCCCTTCGCCCCGGTGTCGCGGGCGGCACGGCGGGCCTTGGTGACGAGCACGTCGACCACGGCCTCCTGGAACGAGGCGGCGACGTCCTCGGTGGTGACCTCGGGGTGCTTGCGCACGTGGTTCACCACCGCCGTCTTCAGGCCCGAGAACGAGAAGTCGTAGCCCTCGTCGAGGATGGCCCGGGGGAAGGCGATGGCGTGGGGGTCGCCCTCCATGGCGATGGCGTCGATGGCCGGCCCGCCCGGGTAGCCGAGGCCGAGGTACCGGGCCACCTTGTCGAACGCCTCGCCGGCGGCATCGTCGATCGTGGAGCCGAGGATGCGGTAGCTGCCGTGGCCCTCCATCAGCACCAGGAGGGTGTGGCCGCCCGACACCAGCAGCACCACGACCGGCAGCTCCAGGCCGGGGTCCTCCAGGAGGGCGGCGTAGAGGTGGGCCTCGAGGTGGTTGACGGCCACGAAGGGCACGTCCCACACCAGGGCGAGCGTCTTGGCCGCGCTGACGCCGACCAGCAGGGCGCCGATGAGGCCGGGACCCACGGTGGCGGCGACGGCGTCGACGTGGTCGTCGTCGATGCCGGCCTCCACGAGGGCGCGGGCGACGACCGGGGTCAGCAGCTCCACGTGGGCGCGGCTGGCGATCTCGGGCACGACGCCGCCGAAGCGGGCGTGGAGGTCGACCTGGCTGGAGACGACCGACGAGAGCACCTCGTGGCCGTCGACCACGACGGCGGCCGCGGTCTCGTCGCAGCTGGTCTCGATGCCGAGCACGCGGGTGCGGTTCACAGGTAGCCCTCCTCGGGCGGTCCGGTGGAGTGGTCGGAGCGGTCGGCTCGGTCCACGGGCGGGAGCGGGGCGAGGCCCTCGGCCACGAGCGGGGTGGGAAGGTCGGCCTCGATGGCGGCGAGCCGCTCCGCGTAGGCGGGGGTGTGCACGTCGTGGGCCCAGAGCACGAGCGCGTCCTCGACGGGGTCGCGGTAGTAGTCCTTGCGCACCCCGGCGGGCGCGAAGCCGAAGCGCCGGTAGAGGGCTTGGGCTGGTGTGTTGGATGCCCGTACCTCGAGGGTGACGGCCTCCGCGCCGCGCTCGACGGCCCGGCGGACGAGCACGAGCATCAGGCGGGTGCCGATGCGTCCACCCTGGTGGTCGGGATCGACGGCGATGGTGGTGACGTGCCCGTCGGTGAGGGCGAAGAGCAGCCCGGCGAAGCCCACGACCCGGTGGCCGGCGCGGGCCACGAGGTAGATGCGCTCCTCGCGGCGGGCCTCGGCGAGGAAGAGACCGAGCGACCACGGCGTGGAGCTGGTGCGCTCCTCGATGCCGAGCACGGCGCGCAGGTGCCGCCGCCGCATCGGCGAGATCACGATCGGCGGACCCTCGCGGGCGGCGTCGCGGCGGGCGGAGGTCACGGTGCTCACGCCGAGGGCCGGGTGGACCAGTTGATCTCGGCGTCGGGCTTGCGGAGGTAGAGGGGCTGGAGGTCCCAGGGCTTGACCCAGTCCTCCCGCAGCGCACGGGCGTGGGCGAGCATCACCAGCGAGTTCGCCGACGGGTAGGCCAGGCCCTCCTCGACGATCTCGATCTTCTTGAGCCCCTCGAAGACCTCGCGGTAGCGGATGGCACCGTCGCCGACCAGCAGGCACTCCTCGCTCGTGGCCAGCAGCTCCGAGGCGAGGTCGTCGGGAGAGCCGACCTGGTGGTCGGTGAGGCGCTGGATGCCGCCGGGGACCTGCCGGTAGAAGGCGTAGAACAGCTCGCCCCGACGGGCGTCGATGGCAGCCACGATCAGGCGCGAGGTGAACCGCACCGGGAAGGCGAGCAGGTCGAGGCTGGGCACGCCGATCATGGGGACGTTGAGGGCGTGGGCCATGGCCTTGGCCGCGGCGACTCCCACCCGCAGGCCGGTGAAGAGCCCGGGCCCGAGGTCGACGGCCACCACCGAGATCTCGGACAGGTCGATGCGGGCCTGCCGGCACGCGAACTCGATCGCCGGCGTGAGGACCTCGGCGTGCTGGCGGCCGCGGCACGACTGCGTGGAGGCCAGCACCCCCTCGTGGCCGCCCACGGCGACGCTCACCTGGACGGTGGCGGTGTCGATGCCGGCGATCAGCACGAAGGGTCCTCCCGGATCCACGGGGCCACGGCGGTGGCGACGGCTCGGGTGCGGGCGGCCCACCGGGGGCCGACCGGCACCAGCTCGAGGATGCGCTCGTCGTCGTCACCTTCGGTGAAGGTGAAGCGGATCTCGAGGTAGTCGGCGGGTAGGGCGGGGGCGACGGTGTCGCCCCACTCGATGACGGTGACGCCGCCCTCGTCGAGCATCTCCGGCACGCCCAGGTCGAGCACCTCGGCCACCGCCTCGAGGCGGTAGACGTCGAGGTGGTTGAGCTCGAGGCGGCCTTCATAGCTGTTCACCAGGGTGAAGGTGGGGCTGGTGATCAGGTCGTCGATGCCGAGAGCGGCGCCGAAGCCCTGGGTGAAGGCGGTCTTGCCGGCGCCCAGGTCGCCGGCCAGCAGCAGCAGGTCGCCGGGGCGGGCCAGCTCGGCGAGCGCGGCGGCCAGCGCCTTGGTGTCCTCGGCGGAGGTGGTGCGGGCGAAGATCATCGGACCGTCCCGGAGCTGGTGGAGACGAGAGGGGAGCCGGCCGCGGCCAGGGCCTGCTTGGCCCGGACCAGGTCGGCGCGCATCTGGGCCATGGGCTCGGCCCCGCCGCGCAGCACGTAGGCCGGGTGGACCGTGGGTACGAGCACGCCGGTGGCGAACGGGTAGCTGCGGCCGCGGAGGCGGGTGATGCCCTCCTTGCTGGCGAGCAGCAGCTGGCCGGCGAACTTCCCGAGGGTGACGACGACCTTGGGCGCGATCAGCTCGAGCTGCGCCTCGAGGTACGGCCGGCAGGCGGCGATCTCGTCGGGCAGCGGGTCGCGGTTGTTCGGGGGCCGGCACTTCACCACGTTGGCGATGTAGACGCGGTCGCGGGTGAGGCCCAGCTCCTCGGCCATGAGCCGGTCGAGGAGCTGGCCGGAGCGACCCACGAACGGGAGGCCCTGCTTGTCCTCCTCCGCCCCCGGCCCCTCGCCGATGAACATGAGGTCGGAGGCCGGATCGCCCATGCCGAACACCACGTTGGCGCGACCGCCGGCCAGGGCGCAGCGGGTGCAGGTCGTGGCGTCGGCGGCCACGGCGGCGAGGGAGGCGGGCACGGGCAGAGGCTACCGCCGGGCCCGCCTCCCACCGTCCGGAGGACGGCGCCTCAGGACTTGGTCTGCTGGGGCAGGCGGTCCTCGATCCAGTGCATGAGCGCCTCCTGGCTGCGGGTCTGGATGAAGACCCGACCGGGGCCGGTGAGCACGGCCACGAGCCCCTCACCCGACAGGAGGGTGGACTTCCAGTTGCCCACCTTCTTGACCTCGTAGCCGATGTGACCGCTCCACCCCACGAGGTGGCCGGTGCCGACGGTGTAGGACTCCCCCTCCTGGAGATCGAGGGCGTGGATCGCCCCGAAGCTGCCGGCCACGACCTGGCCCTGCCCCTCGACCTTCAGCACGAACAGGCCCTGGCGGCTGAAGAAGGTCTTGGCCCCGCCCCACTGGCTGTCGATGTCGATCGACTCCTCGGAGGCGAGGTAGTTGCCCGAGGTCAGGTACATCGTCTCCCCCGCCAGCGGGAACACGACGATGTCGCCCGGGAGCTTGGGGGCGAAGAGGATGTGCCCGCCCTGCGGCGGGGCCGTGAAGGTGTTCATGAAGAACGACTCACCACCGAGCAGCGAGCGCTTCAACCCCTTGAGCGCCCCGCCCTGGGTGGTGGTCTCGATGTCGGTGCCGGTCGACATGGCGAGCATCGCCCCACCGTCGGCCTTGACCCGCTCCCCGCCGGCGAGGGTCACCCTGGCCACCGCGTAGGCGGGTCCGTACTCGATGTCGGTCTGCACCGTCGTCCTCCAACGTCTCGGGCCCGGTCTGCCGGGCGGTCGAGCAGGTATCGACGCGGAGCGGGACCGCCTTTACGACGAGCGGACGGCGGCGGGCGCGGGGCGGACGGGTGGCGCCGTCGGGTCGGCGGCGACGGCGAGCCGGGCGAGCCGGGCGAGCCGGGCGAGCCGGGTGTCGTAGGCCGGGCCCACCTGCTCCCAGGACCACCGCCGCATCGACTCCCGGAGCCCTGCCACGCGGCTCCGGGCGGCCGGCAGGTCCTCCAGCACCGTGCGGAGGCGGTCGAAGAGGGAGTGCCCGTACAGCACCGCCGGGTGGTACCGCTCGGGCACCAGCTCGGGGTAGCTGAGGCGCTCCGGAAGCAGCGGCACCGCCCCGGCCGCCATGGCCTCGACGGTGGCGATGCCGAAGAACTCGTGGGCGGCGGTGCTGACCACCACGTCGGACCGGAGGAGCAGCGCCTCGTACTCGGATCGAGGCAGGTGGCCGACGTGGACGACGCGGTCCCCCAGCGCCGTGACGGCCTGGGAGAACTCGCGGGGATCGACCCGGGCGTTGGCCCCGGCGAGGGCGAGGCGGAAGGACACACCGGCCCGGGCGAGGGCGACGAGCACCCGCAGGAGGGCGCCGGGCCGCTTGTCGTGGTCCCAGCGGTGGGGCCACACGACGAGCGGCGGACCGCCGTCGTCGGCGGGACGCTGGGCACCGAGCAGGCTCGTCAGCTCGACCCCGACCGGCAACACCGACGTGCGGGTCGCGACCTGCTCGAGCAGGTGGCCGTGGGGTTCGTCGGGCACCGCCGCCAGCGCGGCGGGGAGGCGTCGAGGAGCGCCTCGCGGTGGTAGCGGGTGGCGACGAACACGTGGTCCGCCGCCACCATCGAGCGCCAGTTGGCGAACACGCCCTCCACGCCGGTGCCGTCGCCCGGACGGCGGGGGTGCAGCAGCTGGCTCTCGTGGAGGTAGAGCGCGACCGGGGTGGCACCCAGCCAGGAGCGGGAGAGGCCGCAGAACGCGGCCAGGTCGGTCATGCCCGACACCAGCACCAGGTCGGGCCGCCCGTGGGCGGCCACCGCCTCGGCCGCCCGCTCGGCGAGGGTCACCGGTCCGCCCCGCATGCGCCAGCGCCAGTAGCGGCCCTCGTGGCCGACCAGCACCACCTCGTGGCCGCTGTGCCGGCGCAGGCCCTCGGCCCACTGGGCGTGGCTGCCCCCGAGGTAGGGCTCGACGAGCAGGACCCGCATGGCCCGATCCTGCCATCCGGCCGGGCGCGCCACCGCCCGGCACGTAGGCCGGGCGGTGGGCTGGTCCTGCGAGCAGGCGTGGGGTCAGCCGGTGAACGTCGGGGTGACCTGGCCGGAGCCCGAGCCGCCACCCGAGCGGCCGGAGCCGCTCCCCCCGATGGGCGTGGTGGTGGGCGACGCCACCACCTGGAGCGGGAGGGTCAGCCAGTCCTCGACCCCGCCCTCCTCGCTCCCGCACTCGACCAGGACCTCGTAGGCGCCCGGCGTGGCGTTCGCGGGGACCGTCAGGTCGACGGAGTAGCTACCGCCGAACCCGGGGGCCACGACGTCGCCCACTCCGGTCGCCTCGCCGTCCTTCAACAGGAGCGCGCCGACCAGCTGGTCGTAGCAGCCCGAGCCACTCACCGTGACGGTCGCGCCCGGAGCCACCGAGGTCGCCGAGAGGCTCCCGGTGAAGCCGTCCATGGCTTCCGCTGCCGTCTGCGGGCAGGTGCCGTAGTCGCCGTAGCAGGTGAACAGGACCTCGCTCCCGCCCGGGGCGTCAGAGCAGCGGTAGAGCACGAACCACTCCGCCGCGCTGTCGGAGCTGAACGGATCGGTTCCGACGGCGGCGTAGGAGCCGATGATCGTGCCCTCGGGCTGTTCGTTCGCGGGGAACGGGATCCCGTAGTCCTCGATCACGCCGTCGAAGTCGTCGTAGCCCGCCATCGGGAGGGTGAACGACCCCAGCACATCGCCTGCCGGGTTCGTCGCCATCCCGTGCTGGGTGTCAACGACGGTGGACTGGAAACCCACGTCCAGGGTGCCGTAGCTGCAGTCGGCGCCCTCACCGAGCGCCACGAACGTGGCCGTGATGTTGGTGGCGGCGCTGGCGGGACCGGCGGTGACGGCCACCACCCCCACCAGCAGGGCGACCACCGAGACGGTCGCGACGATCAGTCGACGCATGTGTTCCTCCCCTTGTTCACTGCCGCTGACCCGCCAGCGGACAGCGTCACCTAGGCAACGGTGCGTCCGGGACAGCGCCACTTGTCATCACCAGTCTGCCATGCAGGGTGTGGCGCGCGCCACGGATCGTGAGACGCACCCGGGCGGCCGGAGGCCGGTCGTGCCGTTCGGTCAGCTCTGGGAAGGAGCCTGACCGCGACCGCGGTACACCCGCGGCACCCGCGGCCCGATGCCGCACACGATCTCGTAGGCGATCGTGTCGAGGCGCTCCGCCCACTCCTCGGCGGTGACCTCCTCGTCGCCCTGGCGGCCGATGAGGACGACCTCGTCGCCCGGTTCGACGTGGTCGTCGCCGCAGTCGACCATCAGCTGGTCCATGGTGACCACGCCGAGGATGGGCCGGCGCTGGCCGCCGATGAGCACCTCGCCGCCGGTGAGGCCGAGCCGGCGGGGGACGCCGTCGGCGTAGCCGATCGGCACGGTGGCCACGGTGGTGGCGGCGTCGGTGCGGTGCCGCAGCCCGTAGGAGATCCCCTCCCCCGGGGGCACCCGCTTCACCATCGACACCTCGGCCCGGAGGGTGAGCGCCGGACGCAGGTCGAGCTCGGCGGCGAGACCAGGGGCGGGCGGGATGCCGTACACGGAGATGCCGGCGCGCACCAGGTCGTAGCGGCCCCGGGGGTGCACGATGGCGGTGGCCGAGTTGGCGGCGTGGCGGATGGCAGGGGCGATGCCCGCCTCGGCGAGCTCGTCGAGGACGGCCTCGAAGCGGTCGAGCTGCACGTCGGTGAAGGGGTTGCCGGGCTCGTCGGCCACCGCGCAGTGGGTGAACACCCCCTCGAGCTCGAGCTCGGGGCGGCGCTCGATCTCCCGGGCCACGGCGAGGGCGTCGGCGGGGGCGACGCCCACCCGGTTCATGCCGGTGTCGACCTTGAGGTGGACCCGGGCCACCCGCCCCTGGGCCCGGGCCGCCTCGGCGAGCAGCTCGGCGGCGGTGGTCGAGTGGAGGCACACCCGGAGGTCCCACCGCACCACGGCGCCGAGGTCGGCGAGGCGGGGCTGGGAGAGCAGGAGGATCGGGGCCTTGATGCCCGCCTTGCGCAGCACCGCCCCCTCCTCGACGAGGGCGACGGCCAGCCAGTCCGCGCCGGCCGCGATGGCGGCCTCGCTCACCGCGATGGCGCCGTGGCCATAGCCGTCGGCCTTCACCACCGCGCACAGCAGCGCCGGGGCGACCTCGCGCCGCAGCGCCTCGACGTTGTGGGCGACGGCCGAGAGGTCGACGTCGGCCCGGGCCGCCCGCACGGATCAGACCTGCTCGGAGTCCTCGGCCGCGGCCAGGTCGGCCTCGGTCTCGACCGGGGAGTCGAGGTCGCGGATGATCGCCCGCAGGATGTCGCCGCGGGCGATGATGCCGACGAGGTGACCCTCGGCGTCGCACACCGGCACCCGGTCGAGCTCCTCGTCGTGCATGACGGTGGCGGCGTCCTCGAGGGTGTCGTCGGGGCTGAGGATGGCGACCACGCCCTGCTGCATGACCTCGCCGACGGTGGCCCCGAGCGCCTTGCTGAGATCGGCCTCGTACTGCTTGCGGGACTTCGGGAGCTCCATCACGGCACCCAGGAGGGTGATCACCGCGGGGAGCGGCACGTTGGCCTCCTCCACGATGAGGTCGCCGGTGGAGAGCGAGCCGATGACGAAGCCCTCGTCGTCGACCACCGGCGCCCCGTCGACGTCGCGCCGCACGAGCGCCCGCATGGCGCTCTGCACGTCGTCGCTGGCCTTGAAGGTCAGGACGTCGGTGACCATCAGGTCCCGCACGGGCGTGTCTCGCAGCAGCATCGGTCCTCCGGAGGTGGGCCGGGGCGGTCGGGTCGGGCCCGTGATCAGGGCCGGAGCGCGGCCACCTCGGCGAGGGCGGCGGGCATGGCCTCGGGCAGGTCGCCCGCCACCAGGCCGCGGCGCCAGCCTAGGGCCCCGGCCCGACCGTGCAGGAACGCGCCGGCGGCCGCGGCGCGGGCCGGTGGCACCCCGGTGGCGAGCAGCGCACCGATCACGCCGGCGAGCACGTCGCCGGTGCCGGCGGTGGCCAAGCGCTCGTCGCCCGTGGTGGACACCAGCACCCGGCCCTCCGGGTCCGCGACCACCGTGGCCCGGCCCTTCAGGAGCACCACGGCGCCCGTGCGGCGGGCGAGGCCGCGGGCCGCAGCGAGGCGATCGGCCCCTGGTGGCCCGCCCGCCAGGCGGGCGAACTCGCCGTCGTGGGGGGTCAGCACGGTGGTGGGGCCCACCAGCCCGGCCGCGTCCTCCCCCAGGGCGGTGAGCCCGTCGGCGTCGACCACCGTCGGCAGGCCCCGCTCGGCCGCCGCGGCCACCACCTGGCGGATGCCCGCGGCGGTCGGCGGTGCGGTGCCCATCCCGTTCCCGATCACGAGGGAGGAGAACCGCTCGAGGCCGACCACGACCTCGTCGGCCCAGCCGTCCGCCGGAAGGTCGACCCGCACCGCCTCGACCGGGAGGTCGGCCGCGGGTCCGCCGGGGGTCGACACCCGCACGTAGCCGGCACCCGTCCGGGCCGCCGCCGAGGCGGCCAGCGCGGCCGCGCCGCCCATGCCCGGGCTGCCCGCCACCACCCAGGTGGCCGACTGCCACTTGTGGGCGACGGGGGGACGTTCGGGCAGCCAGCCCGCGACGGCGGCGGCCCCGACGAGGTGGGCGGCGGCGCGGGACACGTCGAGGCCGATGTCGGCCACCTCGACGGCGCCGGCGAGCTCCAGTCCCGGGGGCAGGACCAGCCCGGACTTGAGGGCGGCGAAGGTGACGGTGGCGTCGGCCCGGAGCACGCCGGGCTCGGTCGTGCCGGTGAGGCCGTCGACCCCCGAGGGGATGTCGACCGCCAGCACGACCGCACCCGCCGGCGGCGCGGGCGCGGTCCACGACCCTCGGAAGCCGGTGCCGTAGGCGGCGTCGATCACCAGGTCGGCCTCAGGGAGCTCGTCCGGGGCGTCGGTGGCGTCGACGACCTGCACCCGGACGCCGCGGGCCCGGAGCCGGCGGGCGGCGTCACGCCCGTCGTTGCCGTTGTTGCCCTTGCCGGCGATCACCACGACCCGCCGGCCGTAGGCGCCGCCCAGGAGCCGCAACGCGGCGCGAGCGACCGCCGCGCCGGCCCGGCCGATAAGGACCTCCACGGGCTCGGGGGCCTCACGGTCGATGGCCCCCATCTCCTCGGGGGTCACGATCGGCACCAGCCCCCCGGCCACCAACGGCTCCATCTCCTCCCCCTCCCATCCGTGGCTCGTCTCACGGTGCTCCAGCACCGCCAATCGAGCCACAGAACCCGCGCCAACCGAACCGTGGCTCGTTTCACGGTGCTCCAGCACCGCCGAACGAGCCACAGAACCCGCGCCAACCGAACCGTGGCTCGTTTCACGGTGCTCCAGCACCGCCGAACGAGCCACGGATGGGGTGGGTGCGGCGAGGGCGACGGCGATGGCGTGGGCGGCGGCGTCACCGTGGGTGAGGGTCAGCAGCCAGCGGTCGACGCCGGCCTCGGCGGCCAGGGCGGCGGCCCGGCCGGTCAGGTGCAGCGAGGGCTGGCCCTCCTCGTCGCGGCGCACCTCGATGTCGTGCCAGTCGGCCGCGCCGATCCCCACCCCGAGGGCCTTGAGGAACGCCTCCTTGGCGGCGAACCGCACGGCGTAGCGCTCGACCGGGTCACCCCGGCGCTCGGCGTACTCCCGCTCGCCCGCGGTGAAGAGCCGATCGACGAGGCCGGGGCGGCGCTGGAGGGTGGTCCGGAACCGGTCGAGGTCGACCAGGTCGGTGCCGATCCCGACGACGCCGCCGCCGCTCACGACCGCCAGCGCTCGGCCAGGTCGTTGACCGGCTCCGTCATGAGCTCGACCACAGGGACGTCGACGAGCAGGTCGTCCCGGAAGACCGGCTCGGTCTCGGTGACGGCGTTCTTGATGGCGCCGTAGCGGTTCCGGTAGCCCTGCAGCACGGCCCGCAGCACCGGCAGGGGCAGGTCCTCGTGCAGGCGCACGTGGAGCAGCGCCAGTCCGGTGGTCTCCCCGTCCTTCACCTCGGGGACGATGATGAACGTGCGCCCGTCGCTGCGGCCCCGACCGACCAGAACCGTGCGCTCGACGGCGACCCACCGCTTGGTGCCCCGCAGCTCCGGATCGTCGGCGGTGCGGCTGCGCAGCTCCCGACCGAGGCCGCCCCGGTCGACCACCACGACGGTGGCGGTGTCGTTGCCGGCGACGTCGACGTGGCCGTCGATGGCGTAGCGGGTGTAGCCGAGCACCTCCTCCACCAGGGGCTCGAGGGCGGCGAGGGTGCGCAGGGTGTTGTAGCTGAGGCGGTCGCGGGCGGCGCCCGTGGCGAGCACGGCCTTCACCAACGGCACCTGCAGGAGGGTCTCGTCGCTGCGGGAGATGCCGACGGTGACGGTCTTGGCCTGGTGCTTGATGGCGTCGACCGGGCGGGTGAGCTCGTCGATGGCGGTGCTGAGCGCCGCCACCAGGTCCTCCAGCACCACGGCCGGGGTGCCGACCTTGCCGTGCTCGACCTGGTACGCCTCGAGCGGGGCGATGCCGAGGGCGTAGCGCCACAGCGACGCCAGCCGCACCGCCGAGCTGGCCTCGAGGTGACCGTCGTAGTCGCCGGCGCGGAGGCCGTCGAACCACCGGGCGGCCAGGGGCTGGAGCGTGGGCCGCAGGGCGCCGAGCATGGCCTCGCCGTCGCCCCGTGCTCCGGTGGCCACGGCGGCGTCGATGGCGGCGCGGGCCTCGCGCAGCGGACGGGCCTGGGCATCGATGGACAGGGCCGCCTCGTAGCCGAAGAGGTGGCCGACCATGGCGGACAGCACGAACGCCAGCCGGGGATCGACGGCCGGCACCGCGATGACGTGCAGCGCGGCGGAGAACCGCTCCTCGCCTTCGCTGGCGATCACGATGGGGGCCGCCTTGTGGGCCCGGTAGATCGCCACCTCCTTGGCCACGTCGTCGGCCGTGCTGCCCTGGAGGCCGGCGGCGCACACGAGGATGAGCGGCTCCGACGAGAGGTCGATGTGCTTCTTGTCCTCGGTGCCGTCGCAGGCGATGGCCTTGTAGCAGAGCTCGCTGAGCTTGATCCGGACCTCCTCGGCGGCGATCCGGTTGGCGCCGTTGCCGACGATGGCCCAGTAGCGGCGGGAGGGAGCGTGGCGCTGCGCGGCCACGGCGATGTCGGGGCGCAGGGCGAACGTGCGCTCCATCGCGTCGGGCAGGGCGCGCAGGCCCTCGAGCAGGCCGGCCCGGTCGGGGGTGGAGACCCCGACCGCGTCGGCGATGGCGGCGGCGAGCAGGAAGCAGGCTGCGATCTGCGCGTAGAACGCCTTGGTGGACGCGACGCTCATCTCCACGTCGCGCCCGTCGGACGTGTAGAGCACGCCGTCGGCACGGTCGGTGAGGTCGCTGTTGCGCCGGTTCACGATGGCGACGACGTGCCCGCCCCGGGCCCGCACCAGGTCGACGGTGCGGTTGGTGTCGGTGGTGGTGCCCGACTGGCTCACGGCGACCACCAGGGTGTCGGCCATCGAGTCGCTCAGGTCGAACCCGGAGAGCTCGGTGGCGAGGGCCGACTCCACCCGCAGGCCGGCACCGGGGGCGAAGGCGGCCAGCCCCTCGGCCAGCGCCCGGGACGCCACGGCGGCGGTGCCCTGGCCGATGGCGATGACGCGGCGGATGCTGCCGTCGGCCAACCCGGCCCGCACCTCGGGGCCGAGGACGTCGTCGCCGAGGCGCACGTCGAGGCCGTCGGGACCGTCGACCAGCTTTCCCCGGAGGGTCTTGCGGAAGGAGGCCGGCGCCTCGCCGATCTCCTTCAGCAGGAAGTGCGGGCTGTCACCGCGGTCGATGTCGCGGGTGGTGATCTGGGCGGTGGCCAGCTCGTCGGCTCCGACGGCCAGGGGCGTGCCGTCGTAGGCCCACCGCTCGAGCCCCTCGACGCTGCCGGCGGAGCCGCCGTGCAGCACCATCACCTGGCCCCGGCTGGCGGGGTTCGCCGGATCAGCGGGCACCTCACCGTCGAGCCGCAGGTAGGTGTCGGTCTCCTCGACCACGCCGTAGGGCTCGCTGGCGACGATGTAGGCGTCCTCGGCCAGGCCCACGTAGAGCGCCTGGCCGCTGCCCCGCAGGGCGAGGAGGAGATCCTCCGGGGCCGAGGCCGCGCTGGCGGCGATGGCGACGGACCCCTCGAGCTGGGTCACGGTGGACCGGAACGCCTCGGCCGCCGGGGTGCCGTCGGCCAGCGCCCGGGAGGTGAGCGTGGGGATGACCTTGGCGTCGGTGGTGATCTCGTCGGCGATGCGCAGCCCTTCGCTCGCCTTCAGGTCGGCGAAGTTGTCGACGTCGCCGTTCAGGACCGCGGTGACGTACGGGCCGGTCGCGCTCTCGACCTCCTCGGAGTTGAGGGGGTGGGCGTTGGGCTCGGAGATGATGCCGACGCTGGCCCAGCGGGTGTGGCCGAGCACGACAGCCTCGACGGTCGGGGCGGCCAGCGCCTGGTGGAGCAGCGAGTCGCCGACGATGGCCTCCCGCAGCGTCCGGGTGTTGTCGCCGAGCTCACCGATCTCGGCCGCCGCCTTGTAGACGACGCTGAGGTGGCCCTCGGGGGTGCGCACGGCCATCGAGCCGAACAGCGGGTCGGCGGCCCGGGCGGCCAGCACCGCCTGGAGGGCGGGCGAGGTCAGGTCGAGGCCGTGGTCGCGCACCAGCAGGTGGAGCCCGGCGCTGTCGCGCCCACGCACCTCGAGCCGGTCGATGGCGGAGAGGGCCTGGTGGATCGAGAGGCCCACCGCCAGCCCCGCCGCGCCCACGTCGGCGCCGACGAGCGCCCGCACGCCGTCGGCCGCCCGGAGGCGGTCCCGGCGGACGGCCCACACCGCGTCTTTCAGGGCGATGAGGGCGGCGTTGACCGCTTCGAGGTCGCCACCTCCCACCGAGCCCTCGGTGTCGAGGCGCCGCTCGAGGGCGGTGGTCTGGTGGTCGAGCCCCTCGATCAGGTTGGCCACGGCCGGCGCCAGGCCGGGCTGCTCGAGCAGGGCCCGCACCCCCGGCACCCCGCGCAGCAGCGCGTCCGCCGCGGCGACCTCGGCGGCGGCCTCGGACACCTGGTCGGCCAGACCGACGCCGGGCAGGTCCCCCTCGAGGCGGCCCAGCACGGCGGCCGCAGCCTCCAGACGATCGGTGACCTCGGTCGGCGCGGGGACCGGACGGAGGGCGGGGCGACGGACGACGGCGATGATTCCGCACATGGTGAGCGGAGGCTCCCTGGCTGTGGGCACGCCGAGCGCCGGTGCTCGTGTCCCGGGTGGTCAGAACCCGGACGAGTCTAGGGCGGCACCCCCGCCGGCGGTCACAGCGCTCGGCCGGTCAGCCGCCGCAGAGGTGGCGGGCCACGTCGGCCAGACGGTCGGCGACCTCGCGGGCCGTCTCCTGCGACTCGGCCTCGACCATCACCCGCACGAGCGGCTCGGTACCGCTGGGGCGGATCAGGACCCGGCCCCGCTCCCCCAGGCGGGCCTCCTCGGCGGCGATCTCCTCCGCCATGGCCTCGGCGATGTCGGCCCGCCGCTCCGCCACCCGCACGTTGACCAGTACCTGCGGGAGCTGGGTCATGGCCCCGGCCGCCAGCTCGGAGAGAGGACGGCCCGACCGCACCACGAGGTCGAGGAGCTGCACGCCCGAGAGCAGGCCGTCGCCGGTGGTGGCGAGGTCGGCGAGCACGATGTGGCCCGACTGCTCCCCACCGAGCGACCCGCCGGTGCGGTCGAGGGCCTCCAGCACGTAGCGGTCGCCGACCGCGGTCTCGACGACCTCGATGCCCTGCTCGGCCATCGCCAGGCGGAAGCCCAGGTTGGTCATGACCGTGACCACGACCCGGTCGCCGGCCAGTCGGCCCCGGGACCGGAGGTCGACCGCAAAGAGAGCGAGGAGGTGGTCGCCGTCGACCAGGGCGCCCGTCTCGTCGACGGCCAGCACGCGGTCGGCGTCGCCGTCGAAGGCCAGGCCCACGGCGGCGCCCCGGGCGACGACCGCGGCGGCGAGGTCGCCGGGATGGGTGGAGCCACAGCCGTCGTTGATGTTGCGCCCGTCGGGCTCGGCGTGGAGCACCTCGACCTCGGCACCGAGACGGCGCAGGGCGTCGGGAGCAACCGAGGACGCGGCGCCGTTGGCGCAGTCCACCACCACTCGCAGCCCGTCGAGGCGACGGCCCTCCAGGGACTGCACGACGGCATCGACCCAGTTCGCGGCACCGGGCGGCGGAGCCTCGGCGACCCAGTCCGCGGGCGGCGGGGGGTCGCCCGCCGCGAGGCGTGCCTCGAGCGCGGCTTCGAGGCGCTCCTCGACGTCGTCGGGCAGCTTGCGCCCGCCGGCGGCGAAGAACTTGATGCCGTTGTCGTGCCAGGGGTTGTGGGAGGCGGAGATCACCGCGCCGGGCACCCCGCACGCGGCGCACACCCAGGCGACCGCAGGGGTGGGCAGCACGCCGAGGGTCTCGGGTCGCGCCCCGCCCGCGGCCAGGCCGCCGGCGAGGGCCGCTTCGATCCGCGGACCCGAGGCCCGAGTGTCACGGCCGATCACGAAGCCGGTGACCCCACCGAGCACCTCGGCCGCGGCCACACCGAGGGCGGCGACGAGCTCGTCGGTGAGCTCGTCGGCCGGGCCCCGCACACCATCGGTGCCGAACTTGAGGCTCACGAGGCCACCGGTCCCTGGCGGAAAACGACGACGTGCGCCTCCCCAGACGGGGACGCGCACGTCGGACGGAGTGGGCGCTCTGCCACCGGCGGGTGGGGCCGGCTCAGCGCTTCGAGTACTGCGGAGCCTTGCGGGCCTTCTTGAGGCCGTACTTCTTCGACTCCTTCTCACGGGCGTCGCGGGTGAGGAAGCCGTTGCGCTTCAGCTCCGGCCGCAGCTCGGGGTCGAGCTCGGCGAGGGCCCGGGCGATGCCGTGGCGCAGGGCGCCGGCCTGGCCGGAGACGCCGCCGCCGTCGATGCGGCAGTCGATGTCGTAGACCTCGGAGGTGCTGGTGACCCGCAGCGGCTCGGTGAGGATCATGCGGTGGGTCTCGGACGGGAAGTACTCGTCCACCGGCCGCTTGTTCACGGTGATGGTGCCGGTGCCGGGCCGCAGGTTGACGCGGGCCACGGCCCGCTTGCGGCGACCGGTCGACTGGATCAGGGGGTTCGGCATGTCGTGTCCTCGGTGGCGGCCGCTCAGCGGGCCTTGGCGTGGTCGAGCTCGAGGGCCTCGGGCTGCTGCGCGGCGTGCGGGTGCACGGGGCCGGCGTAGACCTTCAGCTTCTTGATCTGCTGGCGACCCAGGCGGTTCTTCGGCAGCATGCCGCGCACCGCGCGGCGGACGGCCTCGGTCGGCTTGGTGGAGATCAGGTCGCCGTAGCTCTGGGAGCGCAGGCCGCCCGGGTAGCCCGAGTGGCGGTGCACGAAGACCTTCTCGCCCTTGTTCGACGTCAGCACCACCTTTTCGGCGTTGATCACGATGACGTGGTCGCCGGTGTCGAGGTGCGGCGTGTAGGTGGGCTTGTGCTTGCCGCGCAGGATCCGGGCGACCTCGGTGGCGAGGCGGCCGAGGACCATGCCGTCGGCGTCGATGACGTACCAGCCGCGCTGGATCTCGCTGGCCTTGGGGGAGTAGGTGCGCACGCGCGACCCTTCACTGTCGAGACTTGCTGTCGGAACTGCTGATGACCTGCATCGCCGGCGCATGCGCGGATCAGCGCGCGCCAGGGCGGCTGACCACGATACGGGGCCGAGCCCGGCTGGGCAACTCGGCGACCGACGCGGGCCCGGCGAGGGCCACGGTGGCGACGACCACGCTCCCCCGCGCGGGCGCCCGGACCTCGGGCCCGGGCGCCCAGGGACGAGGGTCAGGAGCCCTCGGGGTAGGCCAGGTGCACGGCCGCCTCCGGCGAGCAGATGCGCGCCGCGATGGTCTCCTCCAGGTAGAGCTGCACCGAGCTGGCGTCGTGGTGCAGGTAGCCCACGGCGAAGTCCTGCCCGGTCACCAGCTCGAAGTCGCCGCCGCGCTGACTGATCACCACCGCACCGTCGATGGCGGGGGCGAACACGACCGGCCCGCCCTCCAGGATCAGCTGGAGGTGCTTGAGCACCGGGTAGCCGCCGCCCTCGCTCTGCTGCATCACGCCGGCGTAGCAGCGGGGACCGAGGGCGATGCCCCAGGGCCCCTCCACACCGGCCTCGCGCATGAGGGCGATGGCGTCGGCGGTGTGACCGGGGTAGGCCGAGTAGTCGTCGGAGATCATGATCGGGGCGTGGGGCGTGGCCTGGGTGAGACCCACGATCCCTGCGCTCGCCAGGCCGTGGAAGACGGCGAGGTCCTCGGCCCGGGCCGCCTTGCGGGCGGCGGTGATCACCGGCTCGAGATCGGCGTCGCAGGCGCCGCGCTCGATGGCCTCGAGCTCCTCACGGTCGAGGGTGAAGGGGGTGCGGATCTCCACGAGCGGGCGCACCACGCGGGCGCGCACCGACACCGCGCCGCCCTCGATCTGCTCCGGCGTGCCGAGCCGGCCCGTCGGGATGGCCGAGAACGACCAGCCGTGCGGCCCGGAGACGTCGATCAGCCGCCGGGCGGCCAGGTAGTTGGTGAGGCTCCGCTTGGCCTCGGCGTCGATCTCGGCCCACGCCTCGGCCGTGATCGGCGCCTTCTCCCGCATCAGGTGGTCCATGTCATGCTCTCCTCAGGCTGCCGATGCCCAGACCGGCAGCGTCGCTCCCCACCGGCGGCGCTCCGCCGCCGGCCACGTCACCACCGTGCTCCACCGCCGCCTCGATCTCCAAGATGGAGCCTTCCGTGAAGAGGTAGGTCCGGAGGTGCCGGTCGAAGACCGGGTCGTGGCGGCGTAGCCACTCGATGGTCATCGCCGCGTGCTCCTTCTCCTCGTCCCGGTTGTGGGCGAGCACTGCCGCGAGGTCCGGGTCGCTGGTCGCGTCGACCCGCTGGTCGTACCAGTCGACCGCCTCGAGCTCCTCCATGATCGACTGGATCGCGCGGTGGCGGTCGATCGTGTCGGGGCTCAGGCGGTCGAGGGGCTCGTGGTAGGCCTCACTCGACATGTCGTCTCCTGGGTGGTGGATGGGGGTGGTCGGCGGGCCGCGCGGGACCGCCGGCCCTCATCTTCCCTCGTCCAGCCGTCGTCATGCGTGGGGACGGGGCCCGGTCACCTCGACCGAGGCCGCGGACGGCACCGGGCCGTCGTACACCACCTCCCACAGGCACAGGCCCTGCGGCGGCGCGATGGTGCCGGCCGCGTGCCGGTCGCGGGCCCGGAGGATGCCGGTCATCTCCCCCGCCCTGCGGCGGCCGCGACCCATGTCGACGAGCGTGCCGGTGATGCTGCGCACCATCTGGTGGCAGAAGGCGGTGGCGGCGATGTCGAACCGCAGCACGCCGTCGCCGAGGTCGTGCCAGCGGGCGTCGAGCACCCGGCGCACCAGGGACACCTCGGTGGAGGACTTGGGTCGCCGGCAGAAGCTGGAGAAGTCGTGGCTGCCGACGAGGGAATCGCACCCCAACCGGAGCGCGGCGAGGTCGAGGGGCTCCGCCACCCACCACGAGGTGGCCGCCAGGAACGGGTCGGGCACGGGCCGGTTCAGCACGGTGTAGCGGTACCGCCGGGCCCGGGCGGAGAACCGGGCGTCGAAGTCCGGCGCGGCGAGGGCGGCCTCCCGGACCACCAAGGCGGGACCGCACTGGCGGGTGACCGAGCGGGCGATGCGCTCGGGGTCGGCCCGATCGGCGTCGACGTCGAAGGACACCACCTGACCCCAGGCGTGCACGCCGGCGTCGGTGCGCCCGGCGACGGCCAGCTCGACCTGGTGCCCGCACACCCGCTCGAGCGCCTCCCGGAGCGTGCCGGCCACGGTGGTGACGCCCAGGTTCTCGGCCATGCCCCGGAACCGGCTGCCGTCGTACGCGACCAGCAGCCGCATCCGCACCCGACCCTCGGGGGGCGGGGCGACCGTCACCGGAGCGGGGCCCGGGTCGCAGGTGCCCGGACGCGCGTCGGCCGACCCCGAGAGGTCGGCCGACGGTCGGTTCACGGGTCGAGCAGGTGGGTCAGACCAGCTCGATGCGCGCCATCGGGGCGTTGTCGCCCTGGCGCGGGCCCAGCTTCAGGATGCGCGTGTAGCCACCCGGCCGGGTCTCGTAGCGGGGGCCGATGTCGTCGAACAGCTTCGACGCCATCTCCTTGTCGCCGAGGAAGGCGACGACCTGGCGGTGACGGTGGACGCCACCCTTCTTGGCCTTGGTGATGAGCTTCTCCGCCACCGGGCGCAGGGCCTTGGCCTTGGCCTCGGTGGTGACGATGCCCTCGGCGGCGAAGAGGGAGGCGGCCAGGTTGGCCATCATCAGCCGCTGGTGGGCGGCATCGCCGCCGAAGCGGCGCGACTTGCGGGGAGTTGCAGGCATCTTCGATCAGTCCCGGTGCTTGAGCGACAGACCGCGCTCGTCGAGCTTCTGGATGACCTCGTCGAGGGACTTCTGGCCGAAGTTGGTGATGGCCAGCAGGTCGTCCTCGGTCTTGAGCAGCAGCTCGCCGACCGTGTTCACCTGCGCCCGCTTGAGGCAGTTGCGGGGACGCTCGCTCAGGTCGAGGTCCTCGATGGGGAGGTCGAGGTCCGGAGACCCCGTGGCGGTGACGGCGACCTCGCCGAGCTCCAGGCCCTGGGGCTCGTCGCTCATCTCGGCGACGAGTTGCACCAGCGACTGGAGGGTGGCACCGGCCGACGCCAGGGCCTCACGGGCCGAGATGGAGCCGTCGGTCTCGATGTCGAGCACCAGCCGGTCGAACTCGGTCGACTGCTCCACGCGGGTGGGCTCCACCGAGAAGGTGACGCGCCGCACCGGCGAGAAGATGGAGTCGACCGGGATGACACCGATGGTGTTCGAGGTCTTGTTGCGCTCCGCGGAGACGTAGCCACGGCCCTTCTCGACGGTGAGGTCGAGGGCCAGCCGGCCCTGGCCGTTCACCGTGGCGAGGTGGAGGCCCGGGTTGAGGACCTCGACGTCGGAGCTGAGGGCGATGTCCGCGGCGGTGACCTCGGCCGGGCCCCGGACGTCGAGGCGGAGGGTGACCGGCTCGTCGCTGTGGACCCGCAGGACGAGGTCCTTCAGGTTGAGGATGATGTCGGTGACGTCCTCGGTGACACCCTTGATGGTGTCGAACTCGTGGAGGGCATCGTCGAAGCGCACCTGGGTGACCGCCGCGCCGGGGATCGACGACAGCAGCGTGCGCCGGAGCGAGTTGCCCAGGGTGTGGCCGAAGCCGGGCTCGAGCGGGCCGATCGCAAAGAGCTGACGGTCGTCGTCGGCCTCGCCGAGCGCTTCCACCTTCGGGCGCTGCATGACCAGCATGTGTGTCTACCTCGGTTCCGTTCGTTCGGGAACGGCGCCGTGGGCGGGGTTGGGCCCCGCCGACGGTCGCCTACTTCGAATAGAGCTCGACGATGAGCTGCTCGCGCACCGGCACGTCGATCTGGTCGCGCAGGGGCGGCTGCAGCACGGTGACGCTGAAGCCACCGTCGCCGGACTCGAGCCAGGCCGGAGGCGTGCGGTCGAGCACGTCCTTGTTCCACTGCACGACGACCATCTCCCGTGCCTTGTCGCGCAGGGTGACGACGTCACCCTTGCGGACCCGGTAGCTGGGGATGTCGACCCGTCGACCGTTCACGTTGACGTGCCCGTGCCCGACGAACTGGCGAGCCTGCGGACGGGTGGCGGCCCAGCCGGCGCGGTACACCACGTTGTCGAGCCGCATCTCGAGGAACCGGAGCATGTTCTCGCCGGTGACGCCGTCCTTGCGGTTGGCCTCCTCGTAGAGGTTCCGGAACTGCTTCTCGGACAGGCCGTAGGTGAAGCGGGCCTTCTGCTTCTCCTGCATCTGGAGCAGGTACTCGCTCGGGTTGCCCCGGCGGCGGGTGCGGCCGTGCTCACCCGGGGGGTAGGGCCGCTTCTCGAGGGCGACGGTCTCGCCCTTGGTGCCGAAGATGTTGGTGCCGAGGCGGCGCGAGACGCGCGCCTTCGGGCCGGTGTAGCGAGCCATGTCAGACCCTCCGACGCTTGGGCGGGCGGCAACCGTTGTGGGGCACCGGGGTGACGTCCTTGATCCCGGTGACCTCGATGCCGGCGTTCTGGATGCTGCGGATCGCGGTCTCACGGCCGGACCCGGGGCCCTTCACCACGACGTCGACCTTGCGGACGCCGTGCTCCATGGCCCGGCGAGCGCACTGCTCGGCGGCCATCTGGGCGGCGAAGGGGGTGCTCTTGCGGGAGCCCTTGAAGCCGACGTTGCCGGCGGAGGCCCACGCCAGCACGTTGCCGTCCTGGTCGGTGATGCTGACGATGGTGTTGTTGAACGAGCTCTTGATGTGAGCGACGCCGTAGCTGACGTTCTTGCGTTCCTTCTTGCGGGGGCGACGGCCCCCGGACGACGGCTTCGCCATTACTTGCGACCCACCTTCTTCTTGCCGGCCACGGTCTTCTTCGGGCCCTTGCGCGTACGGGCGTTGGTGTGGGTCCGCTGACCCCGCACCGGGAGGCCGCGACGGTGGCGCAGGCCCTGGTAGCAGCCGATCTCCATCTTCCGCTTGATGTCCTGGTCGACCTCACGCCGCAGGTCGCCCTCGACCTTGAGGTTGTTGTCGACGTAGGCGCGGATGCGGTTCACCTCTTCGTCGGTGAGGTCGCGCACCCGGGTGGACGGGTCGATGTCGGTGGCGGCGCACACCTGCTGGGCGGTGGTGCGGCCGATGCCGAAGATGTAGGTGAGGCTGATCTCGAGCCGCTTCTCGCGGGGGATGTCGACGCCGGAGATACGTGCCATGTCAGCCCTGCCGCTGCTTGTGCCGGGGGTTCTCGCAGATGACCTGGACGCGCCCGTGGCGGCGGATCACCTTGCACTTCTCACAGATCTTCTTGACGCTTGGTCGTACCTTCATCACTTCTTCCTTGTCACCTGGAGGGTTCCAGGGTCACCGGGGCGTGCTGCCCCCCGGCGGGTCCGGCCGGAGCCGGACGCTCGTTGGTCTGGGTGCTGCGGTGAAGCGGTGCTACTTGTACCGATAGGTGATGCGGCCGCGGGTGAGGTCGTACGGCGTCAGCTCCACCTGGACGCGATCTCCCGGCAGGATGCGGATGTAGTGCATGCGCATCTTCCCGGAGATGTGGGCCAGCACCTTGTGGCCGTTCTCGAGCTCGACCCGGAACATGGCGTTCGGCAGCGGCTCGATGACCGTCCCTTCCAGGACGATCGCGTCTTCCTTGGGCTTCGGCAGCGTGGTCCTCCTGCTCGCACGGATGCGCCGTCCCGTGCGCTGGGCGCGGGGGCGCGGAATGGCCGAGGGACGATCCTAGCGGGACGCTCCACCGGATTCCAAACGCGTCGGCAGGAACGCCCGGGACCCCGCGGCGGGCCGGGACCGGTGGTCACCGTAGCGCACCCTCAGGGGCGGGTGAGGATCTCCGGGCCGTCGTCGGTGATGGCGATGGTGTGCTCGAAATGGGCGGACAACGACCCGTCGGCGGTGACCACCGTCCACCCGTCCTCGGTGAGGAACGTGTCGGGGTCGCCGACGTTCACCATGGGCTCGAGGGCGAGGGTCATGCCGCGGCCGAGCTTGGTGCCCTTGCCCCGGCGGCCGTGGTTGGGCACCTCGGGCTTCTCGTGCATGGCCCGCCCGATGCCGTGGCCGACGTACTCCCGCACGACGGAGAAGCCCGCGGCCTCGACCACCGACTGCACCGCCTCCCCCACGTCGCCCATCCGGCCACCCGGGACCATGGCGGCGATGCCCGCCATGAGCGACCGCTCGGTGACCTCGATGAGGCGGGCGGCCTCGGCGCTGATCTCCCCCACCGGGGCGGTGAAGGCGGCGTCGCCGTGCCAGCCCTCGACGATGGCACCGCAGTCGACGGAGATGATGTCGCCCTCCTCGAGCACGCGTGGCCCGGGGATGCCGTGGACGATCACGTCGTTCGGCGAGGCGCAGATCACCGCCGGGAAGCCGTGGTAGCCGAGGAAGTTGGAGGTGGCGCCGCGCGACTCGATGACCTCGCGCCCGATGCGGTCGAGCTCGGCGGTGGTGACGCCCGGGCGGATCGCCGCCCGGATGCGCTCGTGCATCTCGGCCACGACCCGGCCGGCGGCGCGCATGTGGCGCAGCTCCTCGCGGGTGCGGCCCCCCACGGGGTCAGCCCGCGAGGTGGGCGTCGATCGCCGAGATCAGCCGAGCGGTGACCTCGTCGGGGGTGCCCAGGCCGTCGACGGCCACGAGCACGCCGGTGCCCGCGTAGTAGTCGATGGTGGGCTGGGTCTCGGTGGCGTAGGCGGAGAGGCGCTTGGCCACCGCCTCCGGGGTGTCGTCGTCGCGCTGGACGACCTCGCCCCCGCAGGCGTCGCAGGTCCAGTCCGAGGTGGGCGGGGCCTGCACCGAGTAGATGCGACCGCAGCTCTTGCACACCCGGCGCGAGGAGATGCGTTCGAGGACGACCTCCTCGGGGACCTGGAGGTCCACGGCGACGTCGATGTCGGCGAAGCGGCCCAGGGCCTCGGCCTGCACCACCGTGCGGGGGAACCCGTCGAGCAGGAAGCCCCCGGCGGCCACGTCGGGCTCGGCCAGCCGTTCCTCGACCACCCCGAGCATGACCTCGTCGGGGACGAGGCGGCCCGAGTCCATGTAGGACTTGGCCTCGAGGCCGATGGGGGTGGCGTTGGCCACCGCGGCCCGCAGCATGTCGCCGGTGGAGATGTGCGGTGCGCCGTAGTGCTGGGAGAGCCGGGCGGACTGTGTGCCCTTGCCCGCGCCCTGACGACCGAAGATGACGAGGCGGACGGCCACTACTTCAGGAACCCTTCGTAGTTGCGCATCATGAGCTGGCTGTCGACCTGCTTCATGGTCTCCAGGGCCACACCCACGGCGATGAGGATCGAGATGCCGGTGAACTGCACGGTCGTGCCCGGGAGGTACGTCGTCAGGAGGAACGACGGGATCAGGGCCACGGCGGCGATGAACAGGGCACCCGGCAGGGTGATGCGGGAGAGCACCTTGGCGAGGTAGCGCTCGGTCTGGGGCCCGGGTCGGATGCCGGGGATGAACCCACCCTGCTTGCGCAGGGTGTCGGCCTGCTTGACCGGGTCGAAGGTGATCGCCGTGTAGAAGTAGGCGAACCCGATGATCAGCAGGCCGAACACGATCATGTGGATCGGGGCGTTCGGGGTGACCAGGTTGGAGTCGATCCAGTCCCGGAGGCTGGCGCCCCAACCGTCGGACGGCAGCACGAAGCTGAGCAGCTGCGGCAGGTAGAGCACCGAGCTGGCGAAGATGATCGGGATGACGCCCGACTGGTTCACCTTCAGCGGGATGTAGGTGCTCTGGCCGCCGTACATGCGCCGACCGACCACCCGCTTGGCGAACTGCACGGGGATGCGTCGCTGGCCCTGCTCGACGAAGACGATGGCGACGAGGATCACCAGGTAGCCGGCGAGCACCAGCACCACGGCGGTCCATCCGCCGTTCGCCTTGATCTGGGCGAACTGGCCGGGGAGGCCGGCGACCACCGACGCGAAGATCAGCAGCGACATGCCGTTGCCGATGCCGCGCTGGGTGACGAGCTCACCCATCCACATGAGCAGGGCGGTGCCGGTGGTGAGGGTCAGCACGATCAGCAGCACGTGCCAGACGTCGAAGTTCGGCACCAGGTCGAGGCCGATGGTGTTGCCGCCACCGAGGCCGCCGCCGCCGTTGTGGAACAGGTAGGCCAGGCCGGTGGACTGGAGGATGGCGATGCCGATCGTGACGTAGCGCGTCCACTGGGTGATCTTGCGCTGCCCGACGGCGCCCTGGTTCTGCCACTCCTCGAGCTTCGGGATCACCACGCCGAGGATCTGCATGATGATCGACGCCGTGATGTACGGCATGATCCCGAGGGCGAAGATGGCGAAGTTGGTGAGCGCCCCGCCGGAGAACAGCGAGAGGAACCCCAGCAGGCCGCTGGTCTCGGCGCTGTCGCGGAGCGTGCTCAGCGCGCCGACGTCGATGCCCGGCACCGGCAGGTGGGCACCCAGCCGGTAGAGCACGATCAGCCCCAGGGTGAAGAGGACCTTGTTGCGCAGGTCCGGGACCTTGAAGATGTTCTTCAGGTTTGCGAGCACCGAGTTGCTCCTGGCTGCACCGAGGGTCGCTCCGGCGCCCGAGGGCGCCGGAGCAGGTCTCAGCGGTTCGTGAGGTGGTTGCCCTTGGCGGGCGGACGACGGTCGCCCCACGGGAGGGGCAGGATCTCGACACTACCGCCGGCGGCGGTGATGGCGGCCTCCGCCGACTTGGAGAAGGCATGGGCCTTCACCGTGACGGCGCGGGTGATCTCACCGCGTCCCAGCACCTTCACGAGGGCGCCCTTGTGGGTCAGGCCCTTGGCGTGCAGCACGTCGGGGTCGACGGCGTCGAGGCCGGTGGCCTCGATGACGTCGAGGTTCAGCGCCTGGTACTCGACGCGGAACGGGTTGTTGAAGCCCTTGAGCTTCGGGACCCGCATGGCGAGGGGCAGCTGGCCGCCCTCGAAGCCCACCGGGATGGTGTCGCGGGCGCCCTGGCCCTTGGTGCCGCGGCCTGCGGTCTTGCCGCCCTTGCCGCCGATGCCGCGACCGACGCGCTTGCGGCGACGGTTCGAGCCCGGGGCGGGCTGGAGGTCGTGGATCTTCATGGTGTCCTCAGCTCTCCGAGGTCGCGGAGCCGTCGACCTCTTCGACCGTCACGAGGTGCGGGACCCGGGCGAGCATGCCGCGGATCTCGGGGCGGTCGGGAAGGGTGTTGGTCTTGCCGATGCCCCGCAGCCCCAGCGCCCGCAGGGTGCCGCGGTGCTTTGGCTTGGTGCCGATGGCGGACTTCACCTGGGTGACCTTCAGCTCGGCCATCACGCGACCTCATCGGGGATGTGCGGGCCGCGCTCGGACTCCTTATAGGCCTCGAGGAGGCCCTTGGGCACGAACTCCTCCGGCGAGAGGCCGCGCAGGCGGGCGATCTCGTCGGGGCGCTTGAGCTCCTGGAGCCCGGCGATGGTGGCCCGGGCGACGTTGATGTGGTTCGACGAGCCGAGCGACTTGCACAGCACGTCGTGGATGCCGGCCTCCTCGAGGATGGCGCGGGCGGCGCCACCGGCGATCACGCCGGTACCGGGGGCGGCGGGCTGGATCAGCACGCGGCCCGCACCCATGCGGCCGATGACCGGGTGGGTGACGGTGCTGCCGGCGAGCGGCACGGCGAAGAGGTTCTTGCGGGCCTCCTCGGTGCCCTTCTGGATGGCAAGGGGCACCTCCTTGGCCTTGCCGTAGCCGAGGCCGACGTGGCCGGCGCCGTCACCGATCACCACGAGGGCGGTGAACGAGAACCGGCGGCCGCCCTTCACGACCTTGGCCACGCGGTTGATGTTGATCACGCGCGACTCGCGCAGGGCGAGGGCGTCGATGTTCAGGGCCATCAGAACTCCAGTCCGGCTTCTCGGGCGGCATCGGCGACCGCGGCCACCCGGCCGTGGTAGAGGAAGCCGCCGCGGTCGAACACGACCTTGTCGATGCCGGCGGCCTTGGCCCGCTCGGCGACGAGCCGGCCGACCTCGGTGGCGGCGGCGACGTTGCCGGTGCCCTGGGCACCGACGGAGGACTCGACCGAGGAGGCAGCGGCCAGGGTGCGGCCGGCCACGTCGTCGATCACCTGGGCGCTGATGTGCCGGTTCGACCGGAACACGGCCAGGCGGGGTCGGGCGGCGGTGCCGCGGACGGACTTGCGGACCCGGCGGTGGCGCCGGATGCGGGCGTCCCGCTTCTGCTTCGCGCTGTCGCTCACGTTCCCTACTTCCCGGCCTTGCCGGCCTTGCGGACCACGCGCTCGTCGCGGTAGCGCACGCCCTTGCCCTTGTACGGCTCGGGCTTGCGGATCTTGCGGATGTTGGCGGCGACCTGGCCCACGGTCTCCTTGTCGATGCCGATGACACCGATGGTGGTGGGGCTGGCGACCTCGAAGGTCACGCCCGCAGGCGCCTCGACCGACACCGGGTGGCTGAAGCCGAGGGCGAGCTCGAGCTTGTTGTCGCCCTTGGCGGTGGCCCGGTAGCCGACGCCGACGATGTCGAGGTCCTTGCGGAAGCCCTCGCTGACACCGACGACCATGTTGTTCACGAGCGACCGGGTGAGGCCGTGGAGGGCCCGGTTCTGACGCTCGTCGTTGGGCCGCTCGACGACGAGGCTGCCCTCGTCCTCGCGGACCGTGATCTCGCCCGGGAGGTCACGCTCGAGCGTGCCCTTGGGGCCCTTGACGGTGATGTGCCGGCCGGCGATGGAGACCTCCACGCCGCTCGGCACCGGGATGGGAGCGCGTCCCACTCGAGACATGGCGGCCTCCTACCAGACGAAGCAGAGGATCTCGCCGCCCATGCGGCGCTTGCGCGCCTCACGGTCGGTCATGAGCCCCTGGCTGGTGGACAGGACGGCGACACCGAGACCACCGAGGACCCGAGGGATCTTGTCGGCCTTGGTGTACACCCGCAGACCCGGCTTCGAGACGCGCTTGACCCCGGAGATCACGCGCTTGCGCTCGGGCGAGTACTTCATGGTCACGGTGAGGACGCGACCCGGACGGTCGGTCGCGTCGGTCACCTCGAAGCCCTCGATGTAGCCCTCCTTGAGGAGCAGCTGGGCGAGAGCCTCCTTGACCTTGGAGGAAGGCATGCGGACCTCGTCGTGCATCGCCGTGTTGGCGTTGCGGATGCGGGTCAGCATGTCGGCGATGGGATCGGTCATGGTCATCTGATCGCTCCCCTCACCAGCTGGCCTTCTTGAGCCCGGGGATCTCCCCGGCGTGCCCGAGCTCGCGCAGGCACACGCGGCACAGCAGGAACTTGCGGTACACGGCGTGGGGCCGGCCGCAGCGCTGGCAGCGGGTGTAGCCCCGCACCTTGAACTTGGGGGTGCGCTGCTGCTTGTTGATGAGCGCCTTCTTGGCCATTACTGCTGCCCCTCACGCTTGAACGGGAAGCCGAAGGCGTCGAGCAGGGCCTTGCCCTCGGCGTTGGTACGGGCGGTCGTCACGATCGTGATGTCGAAGCCGCGGGGGACGTCGACCTTGTCGTAGTCGATCTCCGGGAACATCAGCTGCTCGCTGACACCGAAGGTGTAGTTGCCCCGGCCGTCGAACGACTTCGGGGAGAGGCCTCGGAAGTCCCGGATGCGGGGGATCGCCAGGCTGATGAGCCGGTCGAAGAACTCCCACATGCGGTCGCCGCGGAGGGTGACCTTCACGCCGATGGCGTTGCCCTCACGGAGCTTGAAGCCGGCGATCGACTTCTTGGCCTTGGTGACCACGACCTTCTGGCCCGTGATCTGCTCGAGGTCCCGGACGGCGCCCTCCAGCAGCGACTGCTGGTTCAGGGCCGCCCCGACGCCCGAGTTGATCACGATCTTCTCGAAGCGGGGGACCTGCATGATGTTGTCGAGGCCGAGCTGCTCCTTGAGCTGCGCCCGGATCTCGTCGTTGTAGCGCTGCTTGAGGCGCGGGAACGTGGGGGTGGCGGTGCTCACGACAGGTCCCCCTCACACTTGCGGCAGATGCGCACCTTGGTGCCGTCGGCCTCGAGGCGGTAGCCGATGCGGGTCGGCTTGCCGCAGGAGCCGCAGATGATCGCCACGTTGGCCACGGCGATCGGCATCTCCTTGTCGATGATGCCGCCGGTGTTGGTCTGGCTGACCGGCTTCTGGTGCTTCTTGGCGATGTTGACGCCGTCGACGATCACCCGGCCCCGGGCGGGGAAGGCGCGCGTGACGGTGCCGGTCTTGCCGCGGTCCTTGCCGCTGAGCACCTGCACCCGGTCGCCCTTGCGGATCTTCATCACAGCACCTCCGGTGCGAGCGAGACGATGCGCATGAACTTCTTGTCGCGCAGCTCGCGCCCCACCGGCCCGAAGATGCGGGTGCCGCGGGGCTGCATGTTGTCGTTGATGAGGACGGCGGCGTTCTCGTCGAAGCGGATGTAGGAGCCGTCGGGACGACGCTTCTCCTTCTTCACCCGGACGACGACGCACTTGACGACGTCGCCCTTCTTCACCGAGGCGCCGGGGATGGCGTCCTTCACGGTGGCGACGAAGACGTCGCCGATCGAGGCGTAGCGCCGCTTGGAGCCCCCGAGCACCTTGATGCAGAGGACCTCCTTGGCACCGCTGTTGTCGGCCACGCGCAGGCGCGTCTCCTGCTGGATCATCGGGCACGCTCCAGCACGTCGACCAGGCGCCAGCGCTTCAGCTTCGAGAGCGGGCGGGTCTCCTGGATGCGCACGCGGTCGCCGACGTTGAGGTCGTTGGCCTCGTCGTGCACGTACAGCTTGTTGGTGCGCTGGACCGTCTTGTTGTAGCGGGGGTGGCGCACCCGGTCGGTCACGGCCACGACGGCCGTCTTGTCCATGCTCGTCGAGACGACCAGGCCCTCACGCACCTTGCGGGGGTTGGGCCGGGCCTCCTCGGTGGCCGCAGTCTCGTCAGCCATCACGCGGTCTCCTCGTCGGCCGCCAGCGCCTCCGCAGCGGCGATCTCACGCTCACGCAACTCGGTGTTGATGCGAGCGACCTGCTTGCGCACGACGCGGAGCCGTGCGGTGTTGTCGAGCTGGCCGGTGACGTGCTGGAAGCGGAGGTTGAACAGCTCCTGCTTGGCGTCGGCCAGCCGGTCCAGCAGCTCGCTGTCGCCGAGGTCCCGGAGGGACTCCTTGGTCTTGGCCATCAGAACCCCTCCTCCCGGGCGACGAAGCGGGCCTTGATCGGCAGCTTCTGGATGGCCCGGTCGATGGCCGCACGGGCGATCTCCGGGTCGTTGTAGGACAGCTCGAACAGCACCCGGCCGGGCTTCACGACGGCGACCCAACGCTCCGGGTTGCCCTTGCCCGAGCCCATGCGGGTCTCGGCCGGCTTCTGGGTGACGGGCTTGTCCGGGAACACGTTGATCCAGACCTTGCCGCCACGCTTGATGTGGCGGGTCATGGCGATTCGGGCGGCCTCGATCTGACGGGCGGTGATCCAGCCTGGCTCGAGGGCCTGGATGCCGTAGTCACCGAAGGTGACCTCGGTACCACCCTTGGCCTGGCCCTTCGTGCGACCGCGCTGCTGCTTGCGGTGCTTGACCTTCCTGGGCATCAACATGGTCAGTCACCATCCCCGGGACGGAAGTGGGGGGTCTCGTTGTGCTGCCGGGTGGAGCGCTCGATCTCCTCCTCCTCGGCGAGGAGGCGCTCCAACTCGGGATCGGCCTCCTTCACCAGCGGAGCGGCCTCGACCTCGTCGGTGGGCTCGGCGAGGGCCTCGGCGGGCGCCTCGACAGGGCGGCGGCGGGCGGCGGCGGAGGACACGACCTTGCGGGGCTTGGGGGCGCCGGAGGTCTCACCGGCGGCCATGGCGGCCTCCCGGGTGATCTTGTCCTCGAGGGTGCTCTTGTAGGGGAGGATGTCGCCCTTGTAGAGCCAGACCTTCACGCCGATGCGGCCGTAGGTGGTCTTGGCCTCGCGGAAGCCGTAGTCGATGTCGGCGCGCAGCGTGTGCAGCGGCACCCGGCCTTCGCGGTACCACTCGGTGCGGGCCATCTCGGAGCCGCCGAGGCGGCCCGAGCACTGGACCCGGATGCCGAGGGCTCCGGCCTTCTGGGCGTTCTGGACGGCCCGCTTCATGGCCCGGCGGAAGGCGACGCGGCCGGCGAGCTGGTCGGCGACACCCTGGGCGATCAGCGCGGCGTCGAGCTCCGGCTGCTTGATCTCCTGGATGTTGAGCTGGACCTTGTTGTTGCCCGAGATCTTGGTGAGGCCGGCGCGCAGGCGGTCGGCCTCGGCGCCCCGGCGACCGATCACGATGCCCGGGCGGGCGGTGTGCACGTCGACGCGGAGGCGGTCACGGGTGCGCTCGACCTCGATCCGGCTGATCGCGGCGTGCGGCAGCTGGGTCATGAGGTAGTCGCGGATCTTCCAGTCCTCGATGACGTTGTTCGCGTACTCCTTGCGGTCCGCGAACCACCGGGACTTCCAGTCGGTGGTGACACCCAGGCGGAACCCGTACGGGTTGACCTTCTGGCCCATCAGTCTTCCTTCCCTTCGGCCTCGGCGGCGGCGTCGGCCTGCTCCTCGGCCGCGCTGGCCTCCACCTCGACCGGCTCGGCCTGCTCGGCCAGGTCGGCCACGTCGGCCTCCTCGTCGACGTCGACGTCGCTCACGACCTCGTCGGGCTCGACCGGGGTGGCCTGCTCGGCGACGTCGGCCTCGTTGGCCTCGTCCCCGTGGTCATGGTCGTGATCGTGATCGTGTTCGTGGTCGTGATCTGCGGCCTTGCGCTCGGCCTTGGCCTGGCGGCTGCGGGCCACGCGCTCGCGGCGGGCCTCGGCGGCGGCCCGGCCGCCACCGGCGCGGCCGCTGGCGGCCTCGCGGGCCCGCAGGGCCTCGAGGTCGTCGGCCGACAGGCGGCTCACGATGATCGTGATGTGGCAGGTGCGCTTGCGGATGCGGGTGGCGCGGCCACGGGCCCGGGGGCGCCAGCGCTTGAGCGTGGGGCCCTCGTCGGCGTAGCAGGCCGAGACGTAGAGCTCGTCGGCGGGGATGGCGTTGTTGTGCTCCGCGTTGGCGATGGCCGACTCGAGGCACTTGAGGATGGTGCGGGCGATCTCCCGCTCGGTGAGCTCGAGCACCTCGAGGGCCCGGGCCACCGGGAGGCCACGGATCAGGTCGAGCACCTCACGGGCCTTGTAGGCCGAGGAGCGGACGTACTTGACCTGGGCGCGCACGCCCGGGCGCTCGTTGGTCTTGACTCCGAACGCCATCAGCGGCGCCCCTTCTTCTCTTGCCCCGCGTGGAACTTGAACGTGCGGGTGGGGGCGAACTCACCCAGCTTGTGGCCGACCATCGACTCGGTGATGTAGACGGGCACGTGCTTGCGCCCGTCGTGGACGGCGATGGTGTGGCCGACCATCTCGGGGATGATCGTCGAGCGGCGCGACCAGGTCTTGATGACGCGCTTCTCGTTCTTGTCGTTCAGGTCGTCCACCTTCTTCAGGAGGTGGTCGTCGACGAACGGACCCTTCTTCAGGCTTCGAGGCATCGGTGGCCCCCTCCCTAGCGGCGCGAGCCGCGGGTGCGGCGACGACGGACGATGAGCTTCTGCGACGGCTTGGTCTTGTCGCGGGTGCGGCCCTCGGGCTTGCCCCACGGGGAGACCGGGTGGCGACCACCCGAGGTCTTGCCCTCACCACCGCCGTGCGGGTGGTCGACCGGGTTCATGGCGACGCCACGGGTCTGCGGGCGGACGCCCTTCCACCGGTTGCGGCCGGCCTTGCCGATCTTGATGAGCTCGTGCTCGGAGTTGCCGACCTCGCCGACGGTGGCGCGGCAGTCGATCGGCACCCGGCGCATCTCGGTGCTCGGCAGGCGCAGGGTGGCGTAATCGCCCTCCTTGGCCACGAGCTGGATGCTCATGCCGGCGGAGCGGGCCATCTTGCCGCCACCGCCCGGCTTGAGCTCGACGTTGTGGACCACGGTGCCCACGGGGATGTAGCGCAACGGCAGGGCGTTGCCGGGACGGATGTCGGCGCCCTGGCCGCTCTGGAGCTTGTCGCCGACCTGCACGCCCTTGGGGGCGAGGATGTAGGCCTTCTCGCCGTCGTGGTAGTGCAGCAGGGCGATGCGGCAGGTGCGGTTCGGGTCGTACTCGATGGCGGCGACGGTGGCGGGGACGCCGTCCTTCACGCGCCGGAAGTCGACGATCCGGTACCGCTGCTTGTGGCCGCCGCCCTTGTGGCGGGCGGTCTTGCGGCCGTAGCTGTTGCGGCCGCCGGTCTTGGTCTTGGGAGCCAGCAGGGAGCGCTCGGGCGTGGTCTTGGTGATCTCCGAGAAGTCGGAGACCGTCTGGAACCGGCGGCCGGCGCTGGTGGGCTTGCGCTTGCGGAGAGCCATCGTGTCCTACCCCTCGAACAGATCGATGCGGTCGCCGTCGGCGAGGGTGACGAAGGCGCGCTTGGTGTCGGGACGGGAGCCGAAGGTGCCGGTCTTGCGGTTGCGCTTGCGCTTGCCGTTCCGGTTCAGGGTGTTCACCTTGACGACCCGCACACCGAAGATGGACTCGACGGCGTCGTGGATCTCGGGCTTCGAGGCGTCGGGGTGCACGACGAACGTGTAGACGTTGCTGTCGAGCAGGCCGTAGCTCTTCTCGCTCACGACCGGCTTGATGATGACGTCTCGTGGGTCCTTCACTTGGAGTCCTCCGCCTCGGCGGCCGGGGCGAGCGGCGGCACGGTGGCACGGGTGAACACGACGTAGTCGTTCACGAGCACGTCGTAGGTGTTGAGGTGCCCGGCCTCCAGGAGGTGCACGTTCTGGAGGTTCCGGAAGCTCTTCCAGGCGACGACGTCGTCACCGGAGAGCACCACGAGCACGCGGCCCTCGAGGCCGAGGGCGCCGAGGGCGGCCACCGCGGCCTTGGTGGAGGGAGCCTCGAAGGCCCACTCGTCGACGACGACGACCTTGCCCTCGGCCGCACGGTCGGACAGGGCCGAGCGCAGGGCGAGCTTGATCATCTTCTTGGGGGTCTTCTGGGCGTAGCTACGAGGCTTCGGGCCCAGCGCCACACCGCCGCCGATCCACTGGGGGGCGCGGGTGGAGCCCTGACGGGCCCGGCCCGTGCCCTTCTGCTTCCAGGGCTTGGCGCCACCGCCACGGACCTCGGCGCGGGTCTTGGTGCTCTGGGTGCCGGCCCGGCGGGCGGCGAGCTGGGCGGTGACGACCTGGTGCATCACCGGGATGTTGGGCTCGATGCCGAAGGTGGCGTCGTCGAGCTCGATGGTGCCGGCGTCAGCGCCGGACGGGGTCTTGACGGTCAGGCTCGCCATCACGCATCACCCTTCGCAGTGGCCTTGACGGCATCGCGGATCACGACCAGCCCACCCTTGGGGCCGGGGACGGCGCCCTTCACGAGCAGGAGGTTCTTCTCGGCGTCGGTGGACACCACCTTCAGGTTCAGGGTGGTGACCTTCTCGCCGCCCATGCGGCCGGCCATGCGGGTGCCCTTGAAGACACGGGCCGGGGTGGCGCAGGCGCCGATGGAGCCGGGGGCCCGGTGGATGCGGTGGGCACCGTGGGAGGCCTTCTGGCCGGCGAAGTTGTGCCGCTTCATGGCGCCGGCGAAGCCCTTGCCCTTGCTGACGGCGGTGACGTCGACCAGCTCGCCGGTGGCGATGGTGTCGACGGAGATCTCCTGGCCCACCTCGAAGCCGGAGACATCGTCGAGCCGGAGCTCGAGGACCCGGACGCCGGCGCGCACGCCGGCCTTCTCGAAGTGGCCGCGGGTGGGGTTGTTGAGCTTGCGGGCGTCCTTCTCACCGAAGGTCACCTGGAGGGCGTTGTAGCCGTCGTGCTCGGTGGTCTTCACCTGCACGACGCGCATCGGCTCGACCCGCAGAACGGTGACGGGCACGACGCGGTTGGCGTCGTCCCACACCTGGGTCATGCCGACCTTCTCGCCGACTACTGCCTTGTTCGCCATGACGGCAACGATCTTTCTGTGCGGTTTTTGCGTCGTCTCCCCCGTCTCACCACGGGGGCGGGGCGGGGCCTTCACGCGGACGCTCCGCACGGGGAGACCCCGGCGGAGCGCCTGTCGGTTGTGCCGTGGGGTACCCGTTCCGCTCGAGAGCGGAGCGGGCCGTCACGGACGTCGGTTCGATCGACGAAGAGGTGCGCACGCCGCCTCCCGGAGGGAGCCTCGGACGCACAAGGGGAAGATGATAGCGAGGTGGTGGGCCCGCTCCAAACCGGGGCAGGCCATGGAAGGGCGGGGACCGGGGCGGTCCCCGGACGGCCGGCGCGCGGAGGACGAGGTCAGAGGCCCATCCGCCGGGTCACACCGTGGTCGCGGCCGGCCGTGTAGCCGCCGTCGACGGCGATGGCCTGCCCGGTCACGAACGAGGCGTCGGCCGACACCAGGAACGTGGCGACGGCGGCGATCTCCGAGGGCCGGCCCAGGCGGCGCAGCTTGTGCTCCTCGGTGATCTCCCGGAGCATCTCGTCGCGCTCGGGGTCGCCCAGCGAGCGGAGCATGGGGGTGTCGATGAAGCCGGGGCAGATGGCGTTGACCCGGATGCCCTGGCGGCCGTAGTCGATGGCCATGTTCTTGGTGAGCACCACCACCCCGCCCTTGGAGGCGTTGTAGGAGCTACCGCCGGCGGTGCCCTCGAGGCCCTCGACGCTCGCCACGGTGACCACCGAGCCCCGCTCCCCGTCCACCGGCTCCTGGTCGAGCATGGCCGTGATGGCGTGCTTGGCGGTGAGGAAGGTGCCCTTCAGGTTCACGCCGAGGACGTGGTCCCAACTGGGGCCGTCCACGAGGTGCACCGGACCGCCGCCGGCGACCCCAGCGCTGGTGACGACCCCGTCGACGCGACCGGTCAGCTTTCGGGCGGCGGCCACCAGCGCCTGCACCGAGGCCTCGTCGGTGACGTCACAGACCTCGAAGCGCTCGGGTGCAGCGACGCCCGCCGCAGGGCCGGCCAGGTCGCCGCCCACGACGCGAGCCCCCTCGGCGGTGAAGCGTTCGACGCACGCGGCGCCGATCCCGGACGACGAGCCCGTCACCAGCATCACCTTGCCGTCGAGCCGCCCCATGTGAACCCCCCTGGTCCGTCGGCCGCCCCGTCGGCGGCGATCCGCCCGACCCCCGGGCCGGGACGAGGCTGATCCTACGGATCTGCCCGACCCGACGACAGTGCGCCGGCTACCCTCTCCCGGAATGAGCGCAGCTGCGCTCGACCGCGGCGTCCGAGGGGGGTGCCGCGAGACCGAAAGGTGGCGGCCATGACGCCTGCTCTCTCCCGCATCGCCCGGATGGGCCTCGTCACGGGCGGCCTCGCCCTCGTCGGCACGGGCGCCGTGCTGGTGCTCCCCGCCGGGGCGCAGTCGTCGGACCCGACCCTCACGGTCACGCCGGCGACCATCACCATCGGCGAGAGCGCCACGATGACCGCCACCGGCTGCGTCGACGAGGCCCAGCAGGAGAACCTGGTCGTGGGCTTCGAGTTCACCAAGGGTGGACCCGGGGTCAGCGGCTCCGCCCCGGCCGACGAGAACGGCACCGCCGTTCTCGACACGGGCCCCGCCCCGGAGGGAACAGAGGGCGTCTACACCGTCTACGCGTGGTGCTACGTGGATGGCGGTGAGGACCCGGAGACCCTCTTCGACTACACCCCGGCGACGCTCACCATCACGTCGGCCGCGCCGACCACCACGGCGGCACCCACAACCACGGCGGCGGCCGCCGCGGCGACGGTCACCCCGGCCTTCACCGGCTGACCGTCCGCCCACAGGACGACGAGGGGCCCGGGCGCGAGCCCGGGCCCCTTCGCGTGCGGTCCCTCGTCAGATCGGATCGAAGGAGGAGACGCCGCTGTCGGCGACGTGCCCGGTCCACTGGACGCCGTCCCACCAGCGGTGGTGGTGACGCCCGGTGGGATCAGGGGCCCACTGGGCCGGCACGGAGGGGGCGGCCGCCGCGGGCGCGGTGGCCGGGGTCGCCGCGATCGGCTGGTCGTCCCCCGTCGCGACCGGCACCTGGGGTTCGACGCGCTGCGGCTCGACACCTCCGGAGGCCACCGGGGTCTCGACCGTCGGGTCGGGGACGGGGGCGCCCGCCTCCTGCGTGCGGCCGTCGGTGCTCCCCTCCCCCGGACCGGGCTGGTCCGACGCTGCCGCAGGCTCGCCGACGCTGCTCGGAGCCTCCGTCGAGCCCTCGCCCGCAACGGCCGCATCGGGGGTGGCGTCGTCCGCCTCCTCGGCGGCCGCCCAGCGCACCGCGGCGTCGAGGTCGGCGAGCCGGAACCGGCGCAGCTCCCCCGGCACCATCCAGCCGAAGCCGTTCACCAGGTGCTCGATCCACTCCACGTCGGTGACCACGGCGGTGCGCTCGAAGGCGGACAGGTGCCCGAGCCCCATGCGGACGTCCTCCCAGCCGGCAGCGGCCGAGTAGCCGTGGAACTCCGGGCCGAGGACGTACACCAGGCGCACCGCGCCGCTCGCCGCCGCCGACTCGACGGCGGGGCGGAGGACCTCGCGGTAGTCGTCGGCGTGGACCTCGCCGACGCCTTCGAAGCCGATGACGCCGGGCGGGAGGTCGGGGAGCGCACGCAGCATGGGCCGGGCCTTTCTGGGTCTCCGCCCTCGGGCGGGCGACGGTCGGGACTGACCCTCACGAGTCTGGCCCAGCCCGACGCACGGCCGGCGACGGGGCACGGTTGACCGTCAGGCCTGCACGCGACGGAGCCCGGGCCGAGGCCCGGGCTCCTTCACGTTCAGCTGGAGATCCGCGGCGGGATCAGACCTGCTGGATCTTGATCTCGATGTCGACACCGGCCGGGAGGTCGAGGCGCTGGAGCGAGTCCACCGTCTTCGGGGTCGGGTCGACGATGTCGAGGAGGCGCTTGTGGATGCGCATCTCGAAGTGCTCGCGCGAGTCCTTGTCCTTGTGGGGCGAGCGGATCACGGTGTAGCGGTGCTTCTCGGTGGGGAGGGGCACCGGGCCGCGGACCGTGGCGCTGGTGCGCACGACGGTCTCCACGATCTTCTTCGTCGACTGGTCGACGATCTCGTGGTCGTACGCCTTCAGCCGGATGCGGATCTTCTGCTTGTCAGCCATGTTCCCGGTCTCGTTACTTGATGATCTTGGTGACGCGGCCGGCGCCGACGGTACGACCACCCTCACGGATGGCGAAACGCAGACCCTCCTCCATGGCGATCGGAGCGATCAGCTCCACCGTCATGG
>Ga0164243_10000688_pt1 | contig 59929 bp, 61 predicted proteins | sample OricompcompostOP_FD_108781 | JGI IMG/M metagenome (GOLD analysis project Ga0164243, IMG submission 108781) | Organic Plus compost microbial communities from Emeryville, California, USA - Original compost - Organic plus compost (OP) | ecosystem: Engineered > Solid waste > Mixed feedstock >... | reverse complement strand
GCTTAAAGACTGGCGGCGCGTCGCCACCCGCTACGACCGATGCGCCCATACCTTCTTCTCCGCAATCTGCATCGCCGCAACCGTCATCTTCTGGCTCTGAAACAATGAGTCCTGAGCCTAGCCTCTCGTGATATTTGTCTGGAGGATACCGAAGCGCGCATCGTCTTCCCGATAATCCGAGGATTCCCGCAGGGCGACAAGAACCTCGCCATGCGCAATCAACCCCTGCTGGATCGCGACTTCGATAAACGGACGCTGCTGGTCTTGAGCGGCATGAACGAGTTCGGAGATCTTCGCGTATCCCAATTTTGGCACAAAAGCGGTCGCAAGCGCGGGTGAATGCATCAGGTTCTTCAGCGACTGATCCTGGTCTGCCTCAATTCCGGCAATGCAACGCTCAGCAAATATCCGGGTCGATTTAGCGAGTATCCCAATCGAATCGAGCAACCTTGAAACGATGATTGGTTCGAAGTGGTTGATTTCGAGTTGTCCGTTGAGTGCTGCCAGGGACACCGCCGTGTCGTTCCCAATCACCGCGACGGCTACCTGCTGCATCATCATGGGCAGAACCGGATTGACCTTTCCGGGCATGATGGACGATCCCGCCTGGACCGACGGTAGCCGCAGTTCTCCAATGCCGGAGTTCGGCCCTGACGACAGGATCACTAGGTCCGACGCGATCTTACCGACAACCTCGGCGCAGATCCGAATCTCCGAAGATATCCGCGCGAAGCTGTCGGCATTCTGCATGGCGTCGAACATGTTTTCAGCGGGACGCAGATCAACTCCGACGATATCGGCCAGGTGCCGATAGACGGCGCTGCGATAGCCGGACGTGGATCCAAGGCCGGTGCCGATCGCGGTTCCGCCAAGGGGCAGGGACAGCATCTCGCCCCGTGCGGCTGTGAGACTGGCTATTTGTCTGCAGATTGCAGCCGCATATCCTCCAAATGCTTGGCCGAGACGCATAGGCTGAGCTGCTTGCAGGCAGGTTCGACCCACCCTCAAAACGTCATCGAAGCAACTGGAGCGATCTTCGAGCGACATAGCCAGACTCGACAAGGAATCGATGAGCGCGCGCGACGTCTTGTAGACAGCGAGCTTGACCGCGGTCGGCACAATGTCGTTGGTCGACTGGCCGAGGTTGACGTGGTCATTCGGGTGGATTCGTTCGTACCGTCCAGGCTGATCCCCAAGGATTTCGAGGGCGCGGTTGGCGATGACCTCATTGACGTTCATGTTGATGGACGTGCCGCCTGAACCTTCCAGCATGTCGATGATGAACTGGTCGGCGTGAAATCCCTTCGTTACTTCCATCGACGCAGCGATGATCGCTTCTGCGATTTCGGCAGACAGTATGCCGATGTCACGGTTCGCAGCCGCGGCCGCATGTTTTATCTGTGCAAGCGCGGTAACAAGCTCCGGAACACCCCCCAGTTTCTGGAATGAGATATCGAAATTCTCCTTGCCGCGCAGCGTGGCTATTCCATAAAGTGCTGCCGAAGGGAGGGTTCGCGAACCCAGGCTGTCGGTTTCGGTCCGCGTGCTAGTCATGGATGCTCCACCCAGGATGGGGAAAATCAGCGACAGCGCTACGGTTTCCGTGTTTGCCGTCTGTACCGATCGTCCTGACGACGATGATTTTTGCGTTCAAGCGTCTGTAAATTCGGAAGTCTTGCCGGGAAAGAACGAGAACGAATTACCTGCGTGCCAGTGTCGACGGTCTCGAATTGATAAATGGCTCACCGGCCAATGGCTGCGGTGGCCTCGTCTTATGAAATCATCGTGACCTGAAGCTGCTCGAAGATCCGCGCCCAGCTTCGAGCGCCCTTTCGGAAACGCTCAGTGTCGTAGCGCTCATTAGGAGCGTGGATTGCGTCGCCAGGCAAGATGAAGCCGATGACGACGCATTCCGCGCCCAGAACGTCGCTAAGTTGTTGCACGAGCGGAATGGCGCCGCCAGTTCCCCTTAAAATGGTGGGATTTTCCCATTCCTGCTCCAGTCCGCGCGCGGCGGCCGCGAGAAACGGGCTTTCTTGCGAAAGCACGACCGCCCGGCTGCCGCCGGCGCCGTCGAATTCAACCGTGCATCCCTTCGGAAGCCTTGATTCGACGTGGGTCCTGAACGCGGCGCGGACCTTTTCCGGTTCCTGTCCACTGACGAGCCGGAAGGAAAGACGAGCCGTGGCGCTTCCTGGCAAAACCGACCTCTCGCCTGGGCCCTGATTTCCACCTGTTATGCCGTTAATATCGATAGTCGGACGCCCCCACATCGCTTCCAGTGTGGAATATCCCTTTTCGGCTATGCCACCGTCCAGGTCGACCTCTTCAAACCGGGCGGCGTCCCGTGCCAGATCCTGCCATTGCTGCCGGAGACCGTTCGGGATTTCAGACACGTCGTCGTAAAAGCCATCGATTTTCACGCGCCCGGCCTCGTCGTGAAGGTTTGCGAGTATGCCGCTTAGGATCCGGATCGGATTTGCCGCTACCGCACCGTAATGTCCCGAATGGAGATCGGGATTGGGAGCTAGGATCGTCACCCGTTCATGGACAAGTCCCTTGAGCTGCGTCGTGATCGCGGGTTGGGTGGGTGACCACATTTCGGCATCGCAGATGAAGGCGACGTCGCATTGAAGATCATCTCGATGGGCGTCTATGAATGCGGGCAGGCTCTGCGAACCGGACTCTTCCTCTCCTTCCAGCACAACGACGATCTCCGCAGGAAAGCGACCTTCGGCCTCCTTCCATGTGCGCAGTGCCTCAATGAAGGTCCATAACTGGCTTTTGCTATCGGATGCACCGCGTCCGTAAAAACGATGAATGCCATCTTCCTCGATCACGCGCGGCTCGAAAGGAGGATGTCGCCACTCGTTCAGATCGCCGACCGGCTGTACGTCATAGTGTCCATAGAACAGCAATCGCGGGTACTTGATCTGCGAACCTGGTTCAGAATGGGCGAGGACTACGGGGTGGCCCTTCGTCTGCACGATCTTCACGGAGAGCCCGATTGCCGACAGCTCCCGCTCGAGCCACTCGGCCGCACGGACAATGCCTGCCCGACCCGAATCCTCGTTCGAGATCGAGGGGATGGAGATCAGTTCCAAAAGCTTGCGCACCGAAACGTCGAAATTGTCATCGATGTTTTGAAATACGCGCTCCAAATTCGACATGCCAATCACCCTGCTTGTGTCGCCGCCGCCTTCAGCCGTGAGGGGCGGTCTTGCGAGCACCGCCTGTGGATGCGCTGAGCGCCTCGATGTTCGCCAGAAGGCGCTCCAGATCCGCCCACAGCTCGCCCTCGTCCTCGAGGCCAATGCTTAAGCGCAGAATGACGTCCGGTCCGAACCAGGTTGTTGCGCTGCGGAAGCCGTCTATCGCCATCGGCGCCGCTAGGCTCCGGGTTCCTCCCCAGGATGCGCCAATGGAAAAGACCTTCAGGGCATCTAGCGCGGAAGCCACGTGGGGGGACACGCTGTCCTTGAAGAGAATGCTGAAGACCCCGCTCGAACCGAGGAAGTCGCGTTTCCAGATTGCGTGTCCTGGAAACGTTTCGAGAGCAGGATGCAACACGAGCTTCACGAGTGGGTGGTCGGCAAGCCTTCGAGCAAAATCGAGCGCTACTCTTTCGGAATGACGAAGGCGCACGCCGAGGGTCTCAAAGCCACGCAGAACGAGCGAGGCGTCATCCGGCGAGACGCCGATGCCCATCCGGCCGATCAGCGAGCGGATGGGCTTGATGAGCGCGGCATCCTCGACCGTTAGCGACCCCATCAGCACGTCAGAATGGCCAGAAACGAACTTTGTAAGCGCTTCGGTGGCGATATCGGCGCCGTGTTTGAGTGGCTTGAAGTTGAGCGGCGTTGCCCATGTATTGTCAAAGCCGACCAGTGCTCCCCCCTCGTGGGCGATAGTGGCGATTTTCGGCAGATCGAGAATCTCCATCGTGGTCGATCCCGGGCTTTCGCACCATACGATCCGCGTTCTCGGCCTCATTTTCGATGCGACGTCCTTCGCAGAAAGCGGGTCGAAGAATTCGACATCCACACCCCAGCGCCGAAGGTCGGATTCCGCAAAGTCCCGCATCGGGGGATAGGCGGTATCTGCGATCAGGATATGATCGCCTGTGGCCAGAAACGGCAAAACGGCGAGGGCATTCGCCGCCTGGCCCGATGGCGTGAGAAAACTCCATGCGCCACCTTCCAGGCTAGTTATCTTCGCTTCCAGGGTACGCGTTGTCGGCGTGCCGTAGAGCCCGTAGGAATAGCCCTGATACCCACGCTCGCCGCGCGAAGCGTAAGCAGCCGAATCCGGAAAAACAATGGTCGAAGCGCGGTGCACCCCAACGCCGAGGGAGACAAATCCATCGGTCGACACATCGGGCGTCAGAACGCACTTGGTGAGATCGTTCATAAGAGCCCCTTTCAAACAGGCTGCGCACGCTTTAGGACATTCGATCGAAAAACACGTGCTTTTGCGGCACTTCTATTCGTAAAAGTTATTGATTGAAGGCGATCAACTCTATGAATCTCCGCCAGGTCGAGGTCTTCCGGGTCGTCATGACCAATGGAACCACAGCGCGAGCCGCTGACATCCTGCATGTCTCCCAGCCGGCGGTGAGCAAGATGATCCAGGAACTCGAGCGTTCGCTGGGTTTCGATCTGTTCCGCCGGATCAAGGGCAGGCTTCATCCGACGCCTGAGGGGCAGCTGTTCTTTCGTGAGGTCGAACAGGCTTTTCTCGGTCTCAGCCATCTCAGGGGAGCTGCCGCACGCATTCGAGATTATGGCTCGGGCGAGTTGAGGATCGCCTGTCTGTCCGCCTTGTCGACAAATGTTCTTCCGCGCGCGCTTCACGCTTTTATGGATCGCAATCCAAACGTCGCAGTCACCTTCCAGGCGCGCATGTCCTCCAACGTCCGCGATCTGGTCGCGTCCGGACAGTTCGATCTCGGCATCGTCGCCGACGAAATCGATCGTACCGGCGTTGACGTAAGCGAATTTGCGCGGTTTCCCGTGGCTGTCGCGGTACCCAAAGGACATCCACTCGAGGCGTTTGATACCGTCCGCCCAATGGACCTTACGGGATATCCTTTTATCGCTCTCGCACGGGAAGACACAACGCGCCGCGACGCCGAGCATGTTTTCAATGAAGCTGGTGTGGCACTTCGGACCGTGATGGAAACACCGCACTCGACAACGATCTGTGCAATGGTGGCCGCAGGCATCGGCGTGGGCCTTGTCGATCCCCTGACTGCGGAGCCTTATGAGGGCCGCGGACTGACATTGCGGCCATTCGAGCCGGAGCTTTACTTTCGTACCCTGCTGATCAGGCCGCCCAATCGCCTTCCCTCTCTTATCCTTGCGGAATTCCTCGACGATCTGCGAGGGGCAATCTGAAGGCGCCGGAAACGACTGTGCATCAATCGGGTGCCGGCTCGACTTCGAACCGGCGCCATAAAGCTCCATCTTGCCTGATGCGACGGCAACTGCTCCCACGTCACAATACCTTCGACAAGAATGCGGCGGTGCGGGAGTTTTTCGGCTGCGCGAGAATCGTCCTGGGAGGTCCTTCCTCGACAATCTGTCCCTGGTCCATGAAGACCAGGTGATTGCCGACTTCGCGCGCAAAGCCGATCTCATGCGTCACAACGACCATGGTGATGCCGGTCTGTGCCAGATACTTTATGACGTCCAGAACCTCGCCGACGAGTTCGGGATCAAGCGCGGAGGTCGGCTCGTCGAAGAGCATAACTTCGGGCTCCATGGCGAGAGCGCGCGCAATAGCTACCCGCTGTTGTTGTCCGCCAGACAGATGGGCCGGATACCGGGTTCCCAGTCCGTCGAGACCGACCCGCTTGAGAAGCTCGTGTGCTTTTGCTTTCGCACGCTGCCGCGACCAGGCCTTTACGTGCAGAGGCCCTTCCATGACATTTTCCAGGGCGGTCATGTGCGGAAACAGATTGAAGCGTTGGAACACCATGCCGGTCGAGCGTCGTTGCGCGGCGACACGCCTTGCCGACAACGGATGAAAGCGGCCACTTCGTTCCGTGAATCCTTGCAGTTCCCCCTTCAAAAACACCCGCCCGGCAGAAATGCTCTCCAACTGGTTGATGCAGCGAAGAAGCGTTGATTTGCCGGACCCGGACGGACCGATCGCTACGCATACTTCGCCACGCCTTACCTGGAGATCGACGCCTTTGAGTGCGTGAACTGCACCGTAGAATTTATGGATATTCTGCATTTCGACGCAGAACTCGGGGATATTTGCCGACATGGATCACTCCGCCCTTGCCGGGTGGATTGACGCACCCTTGCCGAAATGACGCTCGAGGAAATACTGGCCGACCATCAGCAGGCTGGTGATGGCGAGGTACCAGGTCCCCGCGACCATCAGCAAAGGAATCGGAAGATAGAGCCTGTTGGCGATGGCACTGGTCGCAAACGTCAGGTCGAGCGTGAACGGCACCGCCAGGACCAGAGAGGTCATCTTTAGCATACCGATGGTCTCGTTGCCCGTCGGCGGTATGATGACGCGCATTGCCTGTGGCATAAGTATCCGCCACCAGATCTTTGCTGGCCGCATGCCAAGCGCCTGAGCCGCTTCGGCCTGGCCACGGTCGATGGAATTGAAGCCCGCCCGGAATATCTCGGTCAGGTAAGCGGACTCATTGAACCCGAGCCCGCAAATCGCAGCCAAGGCTGGCGTTACGATATACCGTGTCTCCACGCTCACTATCTCGGGGCCGAACGGTATCGTGAGGCTCAGGCTGGGAAACAACACCGCAAAAAGACCCCAGAAAAGCAGCTGCGTGTAGATTGGGGTTCCGCGAAAGAACCATATCCACGCATAGGCCAGACCGCGCAGGATCGGATTGTCGCTGGCGCGCATGGTGACGAGAAGTGCTGCGATGACAATCGCGGTCGCCATCGCGACTATGGTGAGAAGCAATGTCCACATGACGCCTCTCACCACTTGAGGATGAAACAGATACGTCAGATAGACATCCCAGTGGAAATTGGTATTCCTTGCGACCGCAACAATAATCTGAAGCGAGATGGCGGTGATAATTACAACCGCTATCCAGCGCCCCGGATGCCGGCGCGGAACCACCACGTTATGCGCCATCTCCGTCGAGCTTTTGTGGGGAGCCGGCCACTCGCCGGCTCCGACATCAGGCTCGAAACCCATGATTTCAGTCATCGACTTCAGGGTTCACTACGGCCTTGTCGACGATCGCCGAGCCTATACCCCAGCTGTCCAGAATGGCCTTGTATGTCCCATCCTCGATGAGAGAGTTGATCGTGTCGGCGACGAGCTCGGTCAGTTTCAGATCGGCCTTCGCCACGGCAATGCCGTTGTAGCCGATCTGTGCCATTGCCGGGGTCGCGTCCATCGTCTCCAGCTGGCCGTTCGAATTCTTTGCCGCATAGCCGATCGTGGCAGGCCCTGAAAACGTTGCATCCGCTCCTCCGGTGGCGACACGGGTAAGGGCTTCGGTCTGAACCTTGAATGGAATGAGTTCGATTTCTTTCTTTCCCGAAGAAGCGCACCGCTGACTTTCGTCCGCGACTTCCTTTTCCTGGGAGGTGCCGGACATGATCGCGATCTTGGTCCCGCACAGGTTGGCTGGATCAAAATGAGTGGGGTTGCCTGCCTTCACGCCCCATAAATTACCTGTCTGAGTATAGCTGACGAAGTTGACCGCATTGGTCCTCTCCTTGGTGATTGAGAGGGCGGAAATGCCGAGATCGAATTTCGTCCCCAGCGAAGGCAGGATGGCATCGAAGGCCGATGTCTGGAAATCGATCTTGACCCCTAGCTTCTTGCCGATCGCGTCCGCGATGTCGACGTCGATGCCGACCGGCGTTTGACCATCAGTCTCGCTCAGATACTCCCATGGCGCGTAAGCCGTATCGGACCCGATCGTCAAAACACCTGTAGACTTGATTTTTTCCGGAAGGCGATCGGCGAGAGCCTGCTCGACCTTGATGCCCGAGGTATCGAAACTTTGTGCGTTTGCTGTTGAAGCAGCCATTGCGAGCAGGGAACTCGCAACAACAATCGGCAGCGCGATGCGATTTTTAGACATGATGTCCCCATCTGTATTTTGTTAACGGGCTGCGTGAAGCCAGTAGGATCTTCGCTTTACGCGTCCGTGATTGGCATCATGAGAGCCTTGGGCGAATACGTCCAATAGTAAGATTGCTGCCTTCTATTCCCAGGGGTTATCGATTTTTGTCATTAAGGTTCATCGAGGACGAGACCTGTCGGACTGACGGGCAACCCCCAGGAAATGGCGCGCCGCATGGGAAAGCGCAGCCTCGCCAAGATGTGCGATCACCACTTCCTGCATGGGTTCAGCGCTTGAAAGCGGCAAACATACGAGCGGTGAACCATCGTAGCTGAAATCCGGTTTGGGCCGCACGCAAGAAAGACCGACGCCCCAGCCATTGGCCACAAGTCCCCGTTGCATCTCGAAACTCGGCGCCATCTGTATCGAAAGCGCCTCCAGCCCATGCCGTTTGAAAAGCCCGATGAAATAGTCATTCGTAACAGGAAAATCTTCCAGGACGATGCGCTCGCCGGTAAGGTCCGTTAGAGCGACCCGGTTGCCCTTCGCCAGGGGATGATGCGTAGCCAGCAGCGCATGCGGCAGCAGGCGATCGATCGTGCTGCGGACCACTCCGTGTTTGTGCAGATCGATGTCGTAAGTAATCGCGACTTCGCATCGGCCATCCAGAACCTTCGCGCGCACGTCGGCAAGGTCGCCTTCCGAAAGCCGATAGTTGAGGCCCGGATGCAGTTTGGCGAACGCCGTGAGAAGTCTAGGCAGATAGATCGAGCCAAGATCGCGAAAACAGCAGATCGAGAGCTCTCCTGCCGCGAGGGAATCTTGTCCTGTCGCGCTGATCTGCGAGGCCGCCGCCAAAGCCGTGCGCGCTTGTACCAGCAGCCGCCGGCCGGCCGGCGTGATAGACAACGTATGTCCAGCCTGCCGGCGAAACAGCACCCGCCCGAGCATTGCTTCGAGATCCGATATCGCTACCGATACGGATGGCTGAGAGACGTTACGACAGGCGGCCGCCGCAGTGACGCTGCCCTGCTCAGCGACCGCAACGAAATATTCGAGCTGACGAAGCGTGAATGGTATAGGCATTTCCTAATCTCAATTTATAACATTTAATTTCTACCTATGAGCTTCGGCCGCTTAGCATGGCAATGTTTCAATGTCAGCTAACGGAGATTTTCGTGAACGAAGCAATCGATGATGCCCGCCACAGGGCGATGGACCGTGCCAGGTCGATCGTGGGGGACGAACAGATAGAAGCTTATCGCCGTGACGGGGTGGTCTGCTTAAGGGGAATTCTTACAAAGGAAGACGTCGAGCTTTGCAGGCAAGGCATTGCACAAAACATGGCGGCGCCAAGTGAGCGCGCCAATGTTGCGAGTAGGCCTGATGACCCAGGCTACTTCATCGAGGATTTCTGCAACTGGCAATCCAATGCGCACTATCGCAACTTCATCTTCAACTCGGCTGCGGCCGCAGCCGCCGGCCTCCTGATGGGCAGCGATGCCGTCCGGCTCTACCACGACCACCTTCTGGTGAAAGAACCCAACACCAGGCAGAAGACGCCGTGGCATCAGGACCAGCCGTATTACAATATCGATGGGTCGCAGAATTGCAGCATGTGGGCGCCGATGGATACTGTTGCGCGATCGGCCACGCTCGAGTTCGTTGCCGGCACGCATAAGGGCCCGTGGCTCATGCCGCGTTCCTTCATGACGAACGAGGCCAAGTGGTTTCCAGACGGCCAGCTCGCGGACCTGCCCGATATCGAAGCCGACAGGAGCGCTTTCAATATCGTCGGATGGCAATTGGAGCCGGGAGACGCAGTCTTCTTCCATATGCTGACACTTCATGCGGCGGGCGGAGCAGGCAACGGGCGCCGGCGAGTCCTCTCCGTCCGCTTCCTGGGCGATGATATCCGCCACGCTCCGCGCACCTGGAAGACGTCTCCGAGTTTCCCAGGGCTGGAACAAGAGCTTGCGGCCGGAGCACCGATGGCCCATCCACTCTTCCCGGTGCTCTGGGAGCAAGTGTCAGCCTAGACCGGTCAAGTCGACGCAACGAGGACGGGCGGCCGGCCACTGAGGCCAGCCGCGTTTACATGGATATCGAATCAGGCCGGGCTGTAGAGCCTGCGTTCAATGAAGGCACTGCCGCGGAGGGCATGGATCGCCTTGGCGGCTGCAAGAACGGCAAGGTCAGCCAAAGGCTCGACGATGATGACGAGCATGTAGGCGCCGCCGAAGGTAGCGATGGAATGGATGTTGTCGGCTCCGAAACCCTGGCCGTAGATCGCCCACAACGCCACCCAGGCGACGATGCCCGCCTGGTAACTGGTCGAAAGCGCCAGCGCCTGTCGATATTTCAGGTCCACATAGGGCGTGGCCGGCGCGATGATCCGGCCGGCCAGCGCGCTCAACGCAAAGAGCGGCACCAGGAGCGTGGTGACATTCATGCCATATTGCGGCAAGTCGAACGGCGCGAAGAACAGGCCCTGGATCAGAAGACCCAGCGCCAGCCCGATCGCCGCAGGCGCCGCGCCGAAGATCAGGAACAGCGTCGAACCGAGGATCAGGTGCACCTCGGAGACACCGACGGGGTAGTGCGGCAAGACCTCGAAGAAGCAAAAGACGAGTGCCGTAGTCATGGCGCTGCGCACCAACCATGGCACAGGCCCGGCTTCCCTTGCCGCCTGCCAGGCGAGCTTGAGGGTGTAGGCTCCCGCGCCCGCGGCCGTCACATAACTCAGCCAGATCTTGGAATCGCTGACCAGTCCAGGTTCGATATGCATTTCAGGTTCTCCTTTGCCGTCTCACCCGACGGCGTTGAGGTTGGTTGATCGGCGCGGTCGGTCTCCTGACTCGCGGGGCGTTGCCGTTGTCCGCCTTCCCAGCCCGCTGGAGGCCAGTGACGTCGTGGAAAACGGCTCACCGCATACAGTCGCGGGGGCGGTCGGGTTTCGGCTTTCGCCGCTCCGTTCCCGTTTCCGGAAGGTGACCCGGAAACCGCGCTCATCGAGTTTTTGAGGATATCGATCTGTCGATCGAAATCCTCGGTTGCCCTCAAGCGGAAACGACCGCTCGAGGATTCTTTCGTCTTTCGGGTCAAGCTCCAGCTGGCTGCAGTCCAGCTTCCTTCCAATGCCTGGGCAGCAGGAAGTCGATGACGGCGAACGCCACGATGGCAATACCCGTCAGGGGGAAGATGACGCATACGGCCAGCGCGATGATCGCGATGGCAAGCGGCGTGCGGTGGCTCTTCGGATAGAGCGGCGCACCGAGACGTCCGGCGGGGCGGCGCTTCCACCACATGACGACGCCCGACAGCGCCATGGTGATGACCGACAGGCAAAACAGCACGTTGAGCGCGGTATTCCACCACCCGAGATTGGCCTGATGGAGCGCGATGCCCGCCGCCATCGCCTTTCCCGCGATGCCATAGTCGGCGAAGCGCACATCAGCCAGCACCTTGCCGGTATAGCGGTCGATATGGACGGTGCGGTCTCCGAAGGGATTATGGGTGTCGCCATCCATGGAATCGGCCGAGATCGTGTAGACGCCGCCGTCATCCTGCGGGGCGTTGATGCGGAACTGCTCGGTGAACCCATCGGCGCGGGCAAAGGCCGCGACGGTATCGAGATTGACCGGTTCTCCCATCGGCAGTCCTGCCTGGCCAGCCTCGGAGCCGGACATCGGCATCGGCGTCTGTTCCAGCGTCCACGGCACTTCCTTCATCGCGCCGTGGTTCATCGCGGCATGGATCTTGTCCGAGAGTGGTACGTTGTCGAACTTGGCCGCCGGAAACGTGCTCCAGGCCTGCACGATCTTGGTGCCCCATATGCCGGTCCATGACAGGCCGGACAGCAGGAAGAAGAACAACACGACAGAGATATAGAAGCCCAGCGACACATGCAGTTCCTTCCAGAAGCCGCGGCCGCGCAGGGTGAAGTTTGGAACCAGAACGCGGCGAAGCGAGCGGCCGTTGCGCGGCCACCACATGTAGAGGCCGGTCAGGATCAGTACGATTCCGAGCCCGGCGGCGACCTCGATCAGCCGGTCGCCGACATCGCCCAGCAGAAGCGTGCCGTGGATATTGTCGGCCCAGTAGAACCAGGTGTCGTCCTTGACGATCGTGTCGATCGCCCTCGGCCCGTGCGGATCGACGGCAACGACGTTGTCCTTGCCGTTGCCGTTGACGATGAAGACGGTGGCGCGGTCGGCGTCCTTCGGCACGACCATGAGTTTCAGCTTGCCGCTTGGAATGGCGGCTACCGCCGCCTGCGATTGCGACTCGTAGGACGCGCGCTCTCCACCGGGCGCCACATAATGCTTGGCGCCGAGAAATGTCTCGATCGAGTTGCCATAGACCATGACCAGGCCGGTGCAGGCCAGCACCAGCAGGAACGGGATGACATAGAGGCCGGCGTAGAAATGCCAGCGCCAGACGGCGCGGTAAAGCCGTGTGCTGGAAGGCGCGTCGGGTTGCGCCACGAGTGTTGCAGTCGTCATGATACCTCTCCGGGCGCATGGCCTCGCGGCCCGCGCCATGATGTTGGTGTATGGGTTTTGGGGAAGCCGCATCGACATGCGGCCTCCTGGATTCAGCGGGCTGGCCTGGAGATCGATGGTTGCATCTGTGGCGACCTCGACCGGGCCGCCCTCAAGCAGTCCCGCCGATCAGCTTGCGGAGCTTTCTCAGCCGCATCTCCATGTCCTCGCCATAGGCGATCGTTCCGGTGAACTGCCCCTCGGCATCCATCAGGAAGATCGTCGCGGTGTGGTTCATGGTGTAGTCGCCGTCCTCGGTCGGAACCTTCTCGTAGTAGATGCGGTATTCCTTTCCCACGGCGGCGATCTCGGCTTCCGTGCCCGTCAACCCGGTGATGTGCTTGTCGAAGGATTGCAGGTAGCGCGCAAGGAATTCCGGCGTGTCCCGTGTCGGATCGACCGAGATGAACAGCATTCTCAGCTTGTCGGCGTCCGGCCCAAGCGCCTTGAAAGCCTGCGTCATCTCCCACAGCGTCGTGGGGCAGACTTCGGGGCAGCGCGTGAAGCCGAAGACAACCGCGAACGGCCTGCCCTTCAAGTCGGTGTCCGAGAGCTTTGCGCCGGTCTGCGTGGTCAGCGTAAACGGCCCGCCGATCGGAGAGACGGAGTTGACCGCTGTCCGGACAGTCTTCGGCCACATCAGCATGGCGGCTATACCGGCGACGCCAAGGATCAGGCAGGCGACGATCACGGCGGTTGCGATCCGCCGGCCGAGACCGTTCGCTTCAGCCTCCGTGGTCGTCATGGTCGCCCCCCACCTTCATGGAGCCACTGCCCATCGACTGGCCGCCCATGGCTTCGACGGCGTAGTCGACATCAACGGAACCGGCCTTTTCGAAAGTGAGCGTGCCTTTGAAGGGCTGCCCCTCCTTTGCCGGCGCCTTAAGCTTCATGAACATGATATGATAGGAACCGGGCTTCAGCGAAACCTCGCCGCCGGCCGGAATTTCCAGCCCGTGAGGAAGCTCCTTCATGGTCATGACGCCCTTGTCGTCGACGGCCATCTCATGAACCTGAGTCATGGCCGCGATCTCGCCGGTCGCCGAGACCAGGCGGTCGGCTTCCTTCCCGTGGTTCTTGATGGTGAGATAGCCGGCGGCCACGGCCGCGCCCTCCGGCGTTGCGCGCGACCAGGGATGGACGATCTCGAGATCGCCGACCTTGAACTCGTGCGCCCACACGGACTGCGCCATGGCGAAGAGCATCGCCACGGTAAGGACAACGATGCCGAGCCGTTCTTCCAACGAACGGATGCGGTCAAGCGGATAGGAAAGCGCGCGCGCGACGGCGCTGCGTGATTTTTGCATCTTGCATGCTCCCAAGCCGGTTCCGTCGCGATGGCGCGGAAACCGACAAATGTGAATGTTTTGAACAGAAGTACTCCGCCCGAGGCGGACGGGTCGATCAGCCGTTCACAGGGGGAGCGCGAGGGTTGCCCTGCCGGTAGTCCGGTTGTGGCAAGTCGATCGCTTTAAGGCGCGCATAGACAATGGGATCGCTGATCGGAACACTGATGGCGATGCGCGCGAGATCGGCCGAGGCGGCAATGCCTGGCCAGAACATGCTGCAGGCGAACGTGCAGCATGGCGGAAGCTTTGAATGACCGGGATGGTCCGAATCGCCAGACCCGTCATGGTCTGGACCATTGACGCAGAGCGGATTGCCGAAGGAATCGAGTTGCGGACCCGTGCCGGCCACGCCGAGCGCATAGGCGCCGACCACGGACTGCGCGATCAGCACAAGCGCTAGCGCCCATGCCGCGATCAGTCTCGATGTCACGGCGCGTTTGCCCACGATCCCCTCCTGGATCGCTTTTGCTAGCATCCGCAGCGGGTCAGCAGAAGATGGAATTGTGCGCGTGCGGCGATTTGGTCGTCCCCGCTGTTTTCTGACAAAAGCGACCCATCGCAGTCGATGAGACGTTAATGACAGCTATTCAGATTTAAACCCGCAAAGCTGACAGTCCGCAATTGGCCCCATACCCGCCATTTGACTAACAGCATTGTCGACGCCTTCCACCGGTGTTCGTCGAAAGTTCGCGTTCGGCCGCACTACGCTATCCAATTATGCCCGGACCTGTGTTGTCTGCGAAGTAACGCGAATTTCGGTTCTTATTTCGCAGTGTTAATTTGGGATCAGCGTTTCGGCTTCGTCTGCACCAAGCGCAATATCAGCTTCGGCTTGCTCCAAGATTTAAGGATTTCCGTGACCTGGGGGGCGATAAAGGCACGCGCTTCATCGCGGGTCATCATATTTGATTGGAGGATGGTATCGTAGTCGGTAAATGCGTGCCGGATATGTTTTTGTAATTCAATGCCGACCGCTGCCCCAAGTTTCAAGCCCTGCCAGTTTCGCGCACTGACTCTTGCCGCGATTGTGAGGCACGTCTTCTTGGGGCATCCCGGATGGTGAATCCGCAAGTGGCTTAAAACCGCTTCAAATGAATACGTTTTGGTCAGGTCTGAGGATGGCCGTTTACTGTCGGTCATTATGAAATCCGTCAAATTGGGATGTGGGCTGCTACACACAATGGTGACAGCCGTAACGTTGTGCCGCCCTAGAACGACACTGGCTTAGGCTGAAAAAATCATTCTCAGTTGCTGGACCCGTTCCAGCGTGGGCGCTGGATCCGAATCCCATGATGACAGCCTGATTACGTCCAGCCAGAAGAGCTCGTTGGGCGTGATGTCCCGGTCACGGATATGAGCGATCTGCCGCCAGCCTTCGTCTGATAGTTCCGGCTCACCGCTCATTGGCCGAAGATTCCGCGAATGGCGGACCGCGCTTTGGCCGTGAGACTGGGATTGGAGTGACCGGACGCTCGGCGAATTTCCTCAAGCCAGGCCACTTCGTTCTCAGTGACCAGGGTCTTGAAGATCTGTCTGACCGCAAGCTCGGTCGTGTTGCCGCCTAGCTGTTCCACAGCCAACTGGAAAAGCAACACCGGATCACATTCGAGGGCGGTTGCCAGAGCTGCAACCCTGTCGAGCGGCAGCTTGGCCGTTCCCGCCTTGATCATGGCGAGCATGTTTGGATTGATAAAGCCTGCTTCAACTGCGATTACGAGCTGGGTCTTCCTGGTCCTTAGCTCCAGAATGCGCTTCTCAACATACTTCACAAGCCTGGTGCCCGCGTAGGGCCTCCCCTGACGGTTGTTCATCTTGGTCGTTCCTCTGAAACTGCAGCTTCGATGTGCTGCTAATTTCGTTATAGCGACGGCCTAATGGGGATTTCGCGGGAGATGATGGGTTGTGAAAGCTGCCTGCACGGTGTCAAACACGCCTATTGCGTATCCCTTTCAACTGTTGCGTCATTATCGAGACTATAGAAGGGAAATCTGTCGACGGCAGTTTTCCGTGCTTTTAACGTTATGTCACCGTAATCGTCGCCGGCAGTTCTAGGCGCGTGGTCTTGTATAGCGTCGAGAGTACGTCTGGAGATTCCTTCTTCCTCGCCTACCGTCTTGAAGCGATGCCTCCAGCCGTGATTGGGTTGAACTCCTTTTGGAATAAGACCCGCTCCCTGAAGCCAGTCGCTAACTCTCCCGGCAATTGCACGTGCTGCCTTGATGGGGTCTCGGCCGTTTCCATGTCGGTAAAACAAAGGCCCGTTGGGGAGCGCGGCAAGAAGCTCGAGGAAACCCATTTCGATCAATTGCGGATGCAGCGGCACGTCCCGATAGCTACCAGCCTTCACCGTGCCAGCTTCAGGAGTAATCCGCATGACTTGCATCTCGCCCTCGGTACGAAAATCTTGTTTGCGCAGTTGCGTGATCTCGGTAACGCGAGCACCGCTGAAGGCGCACAAAAATGGAACCCATCGCTTTGCCGCCGTCGTCTGCGGTAGTTCCATGGTTGCAGGATTGTCGGTGATTGCCGGAACGTAGTCGCGGGCAGCGCGTAAAATTGCCTCGGCTTCCCTGTCGGTAAAGCCCTTTTCACGTGTCCGTCCCTTCTTCGGGACCTCCTGGCGAACATCTTGTGCAACGTTGGTAGGCAGTCGATCATTGGTCTTCGCCCAGTTCAGCACCGTGCGGACGGCAGCAAGATAGACATCGCTCACGGTCTTAGGTGAAAGCGTCTTTAGCCTGGCGTCACGCCATTCGATCAGGTTCTGCTTTGTGAGCCTGCGAGCGTCGTTGTGTCTGACGAATTTGACAAGGTCTGTAAAAACCGGGGTCCAGCGTTTCTCTGTTCCTTTCGCCTTGCCAACCAACTTCTTCGCGGCGATGTAATCGGCGAGCAACCCCTTCAAGGGGACAGGTGGCAGCGAATCCGGTTCCGACTTTGCATCCGCCAACATCGGGTGCGAGGGCGTTCCGGCGAAGTCACCCTCATCTCGTTCGGCAACACGGGCGAGTGCCTCATATTCGGAAATGCACATGGCTCGGGCGAGTGTGCGCCATTCATCCGACCCAACTTCGGCCGTGGTGTTTCCAAGGTGACGAAAGCGTTCGATCCGCTTGCCGATCAACTCGACGAGATCGGTATCGCTTAAACGGCCGGCGACCCCTTCGCGAAGTTTGGCTACAAGAAGATCATCCACTCCGACGCTAGCATAGCGATAATCGTTTCGAGCAGAGTCATCGAAGGCGAGGCGAGACTGGTAGTTCCGAAGGGCGATCTGGTCGGGAGCGAGCGGATAGCGACCGACTGTCACCTTGCGCTGCCCCGTTTCCACCGCGCGGCGCTCTGCAAGACTGATTTCATGCTGAAGCAGGGCGACTTCACTTGGCAACCTGCGCAACGCTGTCCTGTGGTCAGGACCGAGCGGCGAACGCAATTCCGTCTTGCCTTCGATGAATGGCCTTAGCTCTTTGGGAACAACAAGTCGGGCGAAATAGCGCCCGTTGCGATTCAATAGATGCCTTGTCCTGCCTGCCACCGGCGATGTCCATTTGTAACGAAGTTTGTAACATCGTTATGGACGCAAGGCCTTGAGTGTCAAGGGCTTCAACGATTTCAAATAGATAAGCTGGTGCTGCGAGAGAGGATTGAACTCTCGACCTCTCCCTTACCAAGGGAGTGCTCTACCACTGAGCTACCGCAGCTTGCGATGGCGGGGCTTCTGCCATATTGGACCGGCAAGCGCAAGGCGTCTGTGGAAGTCTGTGAAAACCCGTTCGCGGACATGGCGGCGCCATATTTTTCGTTATCGATGACGCGGCTTCCGGGGTGCTGAAAGATCGGATGAAAGGCAGGAAGGAACCGCAGGACAGGCCCGCCGACGACCGCAAGGCGCGGCTGGCCGAGGCATTGCGCGCCAATCTGATGAAACGCAAGGCCCAGGCACGCTCGCGCCGGGCCGGCGCGGCCGATGCGAGGCCGGACGGCCTGGCCGCGGCGCTGGAACGAAAAGAAGACTGAACGGGCCTGCTGCAAGGGTAGAAAACCGTTCCTTGAACCGCACGGCGCCTTCGGCTAGGGCTGTGCCTGCTCAACCGATTGAAAGCCGGCGCATCGCCGGCGGGGACCTTTCTCATGGATCGAATCAGGATCGTCGGCGGCAACCAGCTGTCGGGCACCATTCCGATTTCCGGCGCCAAGAACGCGGCGCTGCCGCTGATGATCGCCTCGCTGCTGACGTCGCAGACACTGACGCTGGAGAACGTGCCGCACCTGGCCGATGTCGAGCAGCTCATCCGCATCCTCGGCAACCATGGCGTCGATTACTCGGTCAATGGCAAGCGCGGCCATCAGAACGGCGCCGGCGGCTATTCGCGCACCATCAACTTCACCGCCGCCAACATCGTCGACACCACCGCGCCCTATGAACTCGTCTCCAAGATGCGCGCCTCCTTCTGGGTCGTCGGTCCGCTGCTCGCCCGCATGGGCGTGGCCAAGGTCTCGCTGCCGGGCGGTTGCGCCATCGGCACGCGCCCGGTCGATCTCTTCATCGACGGCCTGCAGAAGCTGGGCGCCGAGATCGACGTGGACACCGGCTATGTCGTGGCGTCGGCGAAGAACCGGCTGCGCGGCGACCGCTACGTGTTCCCGAAGGTCTCGGTCGGCGCCACCCATGTGCTGATGATGGCCGCGACCCTGGCGCGCGGCGAAACCGTGCTGGAAAACGCGGCGCGCGAGCCCGAGGTCGTCAATCTCGCCGATTGCCTGATCGCCATGGGCGCGAAGATTCACGGCGCCGGCACGTCCACCATCACCATACAGGGCGTGGACGAGCTTTCGGGCGCCGATGTCCGCGTCATTCCCGACCGCATCGAGACCGGCACCTACGCCATGGCGGTCGCCATGACCGGCGGCGACGTGCTGCTCGAAGGCGCGCAGCCAGACCTCCTGCAGGCCGCGCTCGACGTGGTGGGTCAGACGGGCGCCGAGATCACGCCGACCAATGCCGGCATCCGCGTCAGGCGCAACGGCGCGGGCATCACGCCGGTGGACGTGACCACCGAGCCGTTCCCCGGCTTCCCGACCGACCTGCAGGCCCAGTTCATGGGCCTGATGACGATGTCCAAAGGCAAGTCGCGCATCACCGAGACCATTTTCGAGAACCGCTTCATGCATGTGCAGGAGCTTGCCCGGCTCGGCGCCCACATCACGCTGTCGGGCCAGACGGCCATCGTCGAGGGCGTCGGCAAGCTGAAGGGCGCGCCGGTCATGGCGACGGATCTGCGCGCCTCCGTCTCGCTGGTCATCGCCGGCCTGGCGGCGGAAGGCGAGACCACGGTCAACCGCGTCTATCACCTCGACCGCGGTTTCGAGCGGCTGGAGGAGAAGCTCTCGGGCTGCGGCGCCGTCATCGAGCGGATATCGGGATAACGGCAATCGGCAGTCGCCAGTCGAAGATTGTCGGCATACCGAAAACGAGTGCCGGTTGTTTTACCGACTGCCAACTGTCGATTGCCCATCCCGGTTGCACCGCCGTCCAAGACCGCCTAACAGGAAGATCGTGAAACCTTCGCAGGTGCGAATTTCCCATGGACGCTCTCAAGCTGGTCGCGCTTGACGAACAGGACCTCGACGTCATTTCCGCGCATGTCCAGGATGCCGTGTCGAAAGTCGGCGAACTGGAATATCTGCCGGCTCACAGGCGTTTCGTGGTGCCGATGCGGCGCTTCGCCTGGGAAGCGAAATCGGGATTCCTGCGCCAGCACAATGAGCGCCGCCAGAGCGTGCTCCATTTCGACCGCGTGCTCGGCGTCAAGACCAGCGGCATACGCCGGGACAATCCCGACGACGTGCTGTCGCTGCTGGCCGTCAGCTTCGTGCCGGTGGACCGCCCGGCCGGCCTGATCGAGCTCGTCTTTGCCGGCGGCGGCGCCGTCATGCTCGACGTCGAATGCGTCGAGGCCCGGCTGGCCGATCTCGGCGGTGCCTGGGCGGCCACTTCCCGGCCGCTTCACAGGGCCTGAGCAGACCGACCGATGGCCATCACGCTCGACAGCCGCGCCCCTGATTTCGAAGCGCGCTTCGCCGCTTTCCTGACGACCAAGCGCGAAGTTTCCGCCGATGTCGATGCCGCGGTGCGCGCCATCATCGCGCGTGTCCGCGCCGAGGGCGATGCGGCGCTGATCGACTACAGCAGGCGTTTCGATCGCGCCGATCTCGAAACACTCGGCCTCGCCGTTTCCCGTCAGGACGTCGCTGCCGCCTACGCCGCCGCCGATCCGGCCGCCGTGAAGGCGCTCGAGTTCGCCCGCGACCGCATCCGCGCTTACCACGAAAGACAGAAGCCGGTCGATGATCGCTACACCGATCCGATCGGCGTCGAGCTCGGCTCGCGCTGGACGGCGATCGAGGCGGTCGGCCTTTACGTGCCGGGCGGCACGGCGAGCTATCCGAGCTCGGTGCTGATGAACGCGATCCCGGCGCGGGTCGCCGGCGTCGAGCGCGTCGTCGTTGCCGTGCCGGCGCCGGACGGCGTCATCAATCCGCTGGTGCTGGTCGCTGCAGACCTTGCCGGCGTGACGGAAATCTACCGGATCGGCGGCGCGCAGGCGGTGGCGGCCCTTGCCTACGGCACCGAGACGGTCCGTCCGGTGGCCAAGATCGTCGGTCCGGGCAATGCCTATGTCGCCGCGGCCAAGCGGCAGGTGTTCGGCACGGTCGGCATAGACATGATCGCCGGACCGTCGGAGGTGCTGGTGATCGCCGACGCCGGCAATAATCCCGACTGGATCGCCGCCGATCTTCTGGCGCAGGCCGAGCACGACGCCTCCGCCCAGTCCATCCTCATCGCCGACGACGCCGCGTTCGCGCGCTCGGTCGAGCAGGCGCTCGAACGGCAGCTCGCGATGCTGCCGCGGGCCGAAACGGCGGCGGCGAGCTGGCGCGACTTCGGCGCGGTCATCCTCGTCGGAACGCTGGAAGAGGCGAAGCCGCTGGCCGACCGGATCGCCGCCGAACATCTCGAATTGGCCGTCGACGATCCCGAAGCCTTCCTGTCCGGCATCCGCAACGCCGGTTCGGTCTTCCTCGGACGCCATACGCCGGAAACGATCGGCGACTATGTCGGCGGTCCCAACCACGTCCTGCCGACCGCGCGCTCGGCGCGCTTTTCCTCCGGGCTCTCGGTGCTCGACTTCGTCAAGCGCACGTCGATCCTGAAGCTCGGCCCCGAGCAGCTGCGTGCGCTCGCGCCGGCGGCGATCGCGCTGGCGCAGGCCGAGGGGCTGGACGGCCACGGCCGTTCCGTCGCCGTCAGGCTCGATATGTAGGCCGCCATGTCCGGACCCGACGGCAACCTGGCAAGGCTGGTCGACGTCGAACTGGACGAATCGATCGGCCGCTCGACGCCCGATGTCGAGCATGAACGGGCGGTCGCGATCTTCGACCTGATCGAGGAGAACAGTTTTTCGCCTGTCGGCGACGACAGCGGCGGACCCTACAGGCTGAAGCTGTCGCTGGCCGAGTCCCGGCTGGTTTTCGCCGTCAGCCGCGAGGACGGGGGGGCGGTCGTCACGCATATCCTGTCGCTGACGCCGTTCCGGCGCATCGTCAAGGATTATTACCTTATCTGCGAGAGCTACTATGACGCGATCCGTGCCTCGACGCCGAGCCAGATCGAGGCGATCGACATGGGTAGGCGCGGGCTCCACAACGAAGGCTCGCAGACCCTGATGGACAGGCTTTCAGGCAAGATCGATATCGACTTCGACACGGCCCGAAGGCTCTTCACGCTGGTCTGCGTGTTGCACTGGCGCGGCTGACCTTGTCTGCACGGTTGCCGCTTCCGCGCTCGATCCTGTTCATGTGCCGCATGAACGCGGTGCGCTCGCCCATGGCGGAGTCGATCGCGCGGGCGATGCTTCCCGCCGGCACGTTCGTCGCCTCTGCCGGCATCCGCCGCGGCGCCCGCGACCCCTTCGTCGATGCAACCCTGATCGAGAGCGGCCTGCCGCCGCCCTCGCACGAGCCCCGCACGGTCGATGATATCGAGGACGCCTATTTCGACCTGATCGTCACGCTGGCGCCGGAAGCCCATCACGCGGCGCTGGAGTGGACCCGGTCGATAGCCGTCGACGTCGAATACTGGCCGATGCCCGACCCGACCATCGCCATGGGCACACGCGACCAGATCATGGCCGCCTATCGCGATCTTTGCGACAGGCTGCGCGCCCGCATCGCCCTTCGCTTCCTGTCGCAAGCGGCCTCGTGACCGGCGCGGCGGCCGCACATTCAGGAAAGTCGCCAGGCGTGTTCACAAAGCGCAGATTATCATATAGGTTCCGCGCCAATTCCCGGTCGGCCGTTCCGGTCGCCGGGCCTCATCCAGACTAAAGGTAACGAATGCCGAAGGAAGAAGTCCTCGAGTTTCCGGGCGTGGTCACGGAACTTCTGCCCAATGCGATGTTCCGCGTGAAACTCGAAAACGAACATGAGATCATCGCCCATACCGCCGGCCGTATGCGCAAGAACCGCATCCGCGTGCTGACGGGCGACAAGGTTCTCGTCGAGATGACGCCCTATGACCTGACCAAGGGCCGCATCACCTATCGTTTCAAGTAGACGCCGGCACTGGCTGGACGCATGAGGCTGGACCCATGAGCGCCTCTCAGAAGCTCGTGCTCGCTTCCGGCTCGCCGCGCCGCATCGAACTGCTGCAGCAGGCCGGCATCGAGCCGGACCGCATCCTGCCGGCCGACATCGACGAGACGCCGCAGCGGTCCGAGCATCCGCGCTCGCTGGCCAAGCGCCTGGCGAAGGAAAAGGCCGAGAAGGCGGCGGCGGTGCTGACGAAGGAGGCCGGCTCCGGGCCGGGTTTCGTGCTGGCCGCCGACACGGTGGTGGCGGTCGGCCGCCGCATCCTGCCCAAGGCCGAGACGACCGACGACGCGGTTGCCTGCCTCCAGCTTCTGTCGGGCCGTGCGCACCGCGTCTATTCGGGCATCTGCCTGATCACGCCTGCGGGCATGGCGCGCCAGCGGCTGGTCGAGACGCGTGTGCGCTTCAAGCGCCTGTCGCGCAACGAGATCGACCGTTATGTCGCTTCCGGCCAGTGGCGCGGCAAGGCGGGCGGCTATGCCGTGCAGGGCCTTGCTGGGTCCTTCGTGGTCAGGCTGGTCGGCTCCTACACCAATGTGGTCGGCCTGCCGCTCTACGAAACGGCGGCGCTGCTCGCCGGCGAAGGCTTCGACGTGCATGGCGGCTGGCCCGCCGGCGTGGTCTCTTAGGGTTTGCCATGAGTACCGGCGACAGATCCGCAGTCACGCCGCTCCGGCCGCCGCGTCCCTGCCCGGAATGCGGCCGGCCCTCGACGCGCGAGACCTATCCGTTCTGCTCGCCGCGCTGCAAGTTGATCGATCTCAACCGCTGGCTGAAGGGCGTCTATGCCATTCCCGTCCGTGACGACGAGGAGGAGGCGGAAGACGATCGCCCCGCATCGCCCCCGGACCCGACGCGATAAGCGCCCGACCGAGGCGCAGGACGATCTGCCGGACCACGCGAACTTGGGCGTCGCGGACGCCGGAACGCGCCGGCCAGCCCGCTTTCCGGCTTTTTCCACGCCGATCTCCGATACCTTTCTCCCACGTCGATGCAGGCCCTTGCGAGCACCGGCTCGATCATCCGCAAAATCGTCTTGCCGGCGCTGGACAGCCGGGAATCTCATGCTATAACCCACGCGCTTTCGGGGCGCTGTCGAAGCCGCCACGAAATCCGGCAGGAGCGGTCCCCGTTCCGACGGCAGCCCAGGTAGCTCAGTTGGTAGAGCAGCGGACTGAAAATCCGCGTGTCGGTGGTTCGATTCCGCCCCTGGGCACCAATGACTTCAAGCGCTTATAAACAATCCTGCGCGGCCTGCCGCCGCAGGCCTGTCGGCGCGCCGAACGCGAGGCGGTGGCGCTGATGCGCAGCCGGCCGGTGGCGAAATCCTGACGGTACGGCGGCACGGAAGCGGCGGTGATCAGATCTCGGGGATGTTTTCCTTGAAGACGATCTGCAATCTGGGAGGGTGGTAGTCGCCGGCCTGCCCGCGCACGGCACGCGACAGCACGTTCAGCGCTTCGCGCGCCTCGACGCGCGGGTTCTGATCGATGACGGCGTCCATCGTGCCGTCGAGGAGCAGCGACTTGGTGCCCTCCGTGACCTCATGGCCGACGAACACCACCGAGCGCTCACGGCCACGTTCCTTGAGCGCGCGCGCTATGCCCGGATTGCCGGCGCCGATATTGTAGATGCCGGCAAGGTCGGGATGGCGATCGAGCAGGGCCGCCGCTTCCGAATAGGCGCGCTCGCGGTCGTCGAGCATCTCGCGCAGTTCGACGATCTCCAGATGCGAATGCTCCTCCGCCAGAATGTGGCGGAAACCCATCTCGCGCTCCTCATGGCCGCGATAGGACAGGGAGCCGGCGAAAAGCGCCACCTTCCCCGCCCGCCTGGCGCCCATGAAACGGCTCATGACATGGCCGGCCAGGCGGCCGGCCGCCCGGTTGTCGATGCCGATATAGGCGACGCGCGGCACGTGCAGGATGTCGGAGGCGATCGTCACCACCTTGACGTCGTCGGCCGCCAGCGACCGCAGCGCTTCGCGCACCGTCGGATGGTCGAGCGCGATGACGCCGACGCCACGCGCCGCGCGCGGCAGTCCGGACAGGCTTTTCGCCAGCCGATCGGGGCTGAAGCCCTCTATCGTCGTGATGCGGACGTCGAGGTCGGGCCGCGCCTGCGCCTGCGTCTCGATCTGCCGGTGCAGCATCTTGATGAAGGTATTGGTGCCTTCCGGCAGGATGAAATCGAGGCGCACGACCTCCGTCTCGCGCACGCCGGCAAAGCGCCCGCCCGTATCGGCGATGTAGCCGAGGCGCTGCGCCGTCTCCAGCACGATTTCGCGGGTGCGCGGGCGCACGCCCGAACGGTTGTTCAGCACGCGGTCGGCCGTGGCTGGGGAAACGCCTGCCTCGCGGGCGACGTCAGCGAGCGTGAAGCGCACGGCCGATCTGCCTTTCAGTGCCGGTAGCAGCCGCGATGCGGCATGGAAGAGGGAATCCGAATTGATTCCGGCCGACGATAATGGGTCCTGCCCCGGTCCTGCACAAGTTGGACGGCGCGTCTGCGGCGGCGTGGATCGCCTTTTGCCGGCCTTGCCGGTCTCTTCCCTGAAGGACGCTTTCGTACAGCATCGATTGTGGCCCCTGGCGCCGGAGTTCGTCGTTTGCGCACCATGATGGTTTTTGAGCAGTATTGATGTTGACTATGATGGTTTGCCTCGTCAATATCCCTCTTGCGGATTGCTGACGGCGTCCGAAGGGGGAGGAGCCCCAAGTACCGAATTCGATCCGGCCGGTCGGCGTGCAATGCGCCGCCGTGTCGAACGAGGGGAATTGTCGACGTGGCAGACGCCAGGGGATTCGAGCCCGACGCCAGAATCCGCAGCCGGGACTACCGGATCGGCTGCATCGGCGCCGGCATGATCATGGCTGAATGCCATTTGGCCGCCTACCATGAAGCCGGCTTTCCGGTGGCGGCGATCGCATCGCGAACCAGGGCGAATGCCGAAAAGGTCGCCGCCCGCTGGAGCATTCCGAAGGTGCACGACACGCCGCTGGCGCTGATCGAGGACCCGCAGGTCGAGATCGTCGACCTCGCCTTTCCGCCGGACCAGCAGCCGCAACTGATCCGCCATGCGCTGAAGCAGAAGCACATCAAGGCGATCCTCGCCCAGAAGCCGCTGGCGCTGTCGCTGGAGGAGGCGATCCGGCTGCGCGACGAGGCGGCGGCCTCCGGCAAGATCCTGTCGGTCAACCAGAACATGCGCTACGACCAGTCGATGCGCGTGCTCAAGCAGATCATGGATTCGGGCGCGCTGGGCGACATCGTCTTCGCCGAAATCGACATGCACGCCATCCCGCACTGGCAAGGCTTTCTCCGGGAGTACGACCGGCTGACGCTGTCCAACATGGCCGTGCACCATCTCGACGTACTGCGCTTCCTGTTCGGCGAGCCGGACGAGATCACCACGCTGACCCGCAAGGACCCGCGCACGACCTTTCCGCATTCGGACGGCATCACCGTCTCGACGTTGCGCTTTTCCTCCGGCGTGCTGGCGGTCTCGCTGGAGGACGTGTGGTCCGGTCCGCGCCACGAAGGTTACAAGGACGACCAGCACATCGCCTGGCGTGTCGACGGCACCGAGGGCGTCGCCAAGGGCACGATCGGCTGGCCGACGGGCACGGCCTCGACGCTGACCTACGCCTCGACCAGGACCACCGGCGGCGAATGGGTGACGCCGACCTGGGAGACGATGTGGTTCCCGCACGCCTTCATCGGCGTCATGGAGCAGTTGCAGCACGCGGTGAAGACCGGCACGCCGCCTGCACTGTCGATCGCGGACAATGTCCGCACCATGGCGCTGGTCGAGGCCGGCTACCGCTCGATCGAGGAGAAGCGAACCGTGAAGCTGTCGGAGGTTTTCGCCGGCTGAGCGGCCAGCCGCGGCCGGCCGTCGAGCCTACCCAGAGTCCATACAGGGAGAAGTTTTCCATCATGATGCAGGCAGGCATTTTCACGGGCTACTTCCCGTATGGCCTCGAGGAGACCGCGAAGAAGATCCGCGCGCTCGATTTCAACACCGTGCAGCTCGATCTGCACTTCAAGGACATCGACCTGTCCGCCGGCCAGATCACCAAGGACAAGGCGAAGAAGGTGCGCGACGTCTTCCGCGACCACAACCTGCCGATCTGCTGCGTTTCCGGCTACACCAACATCATCCATCCCGACAAGGACGAGCGGGCGAGGCGCGTCGGCTATCTCAAGGAGATCATCCGCCACGCGCGCGACTTCGGCTCGGCCTACGTGATTTCGGAAACCGGCACCTTCAACACCGAATCCGATTGGGTGCATCACCCGAAGAACAAGACCGAGGAGGGTTTCGAGGAATGCCGCAAGGTGATCGCCGAGCTTGCCCAGCTCGCCTATGACCACGGCGCGGTGTTCTGCCTCGAAACCTACGTCAACAATGTCGTCGGCTCGGTCGAGGAGACGGTGAAGATGTTCGCCCAGGTCGATCATCCCGGCCTCGGCCTGCTGATGGACCCGACCAACTATTTCGAGAGCCACAACATCGACCGCATGGGCGAGATTTTGAATCAGGTGTTCGACACCTTGCAGGACAAGATCAGGATCGCCCACGCCAAGGACGTGAAGCGTTCGGGCAGCGACAAGTCGGAGAAGCACGCCGACATCGGCGATGCGGAGGCGATGGAAAGCCACACCTTCCGCGGCGTCGGCGAGATCGAACTGCCGGCGCCCGGCCTCGGCGAACTGGATTACGACCTCTACCTGCAGCTGCTGGCGCGCAAGCACTCCAACATCCCCGTCATCATCGAGCATCTGGCGGAAGACGACATTCCGCGCGCCAAGAAGTTCCTGGACGGCAAGTTCCGCGCCAACGGTCTTTGAGAGGCCGGATTACCGGGCGGGAGGAGAAGAAGTTCGTTTTCACATGGGAGGTAATCGATGCTGAGTAAACTGAAACTGCTCATCTACGGCCTGGTCCTTGCGATGGTCCTGCCGCTCGCGGCGCAGGCGAAGACGTTCTACTGGATTTCGCACGGCAGCCCGGCCGACCCGGTCTGGACCTACTTTCTGCAGGGCGCGGAGATGTGGGCGAAATCGACCGGCCAGACGGTCAAGACCTCGTTCCACAACGGCGATGTTCCGGCCCAGCAGGAAGCGCTGCGCGCCGCGATCGCCGCCAAGGCCGACGGCATCGTCACCACCAGCCCCGATCCGGGCAGCCTGGTCGACATCGTCAAGGAAGCCAAGACGGCGGGCATCCCGCTCATCAACTTCAACACGCCCGATCCGTCGGCGCATTTCCAGGCCTATGTCGGCACCGATCTGGTCGTCGTCGGCAGGGGCTGGGCGCAATATCTCGTCGACCATGACTTCGTGAAGAAGGGCGATTTCGTCTGGATGCCCGTCGAGGTTCCCGGCGCCAGCTACGGCGTCGAGGAGACGAAGGGCATCAAGGAGGTCTTCGATCCGCTCGGCATCACCTACGAGGTCACCGAGACGACGCTCGACCAGGCCGAGATCATCACCCGCATGAGCGACTACCTCAACGCCAACAGGACCAAGGTCAAGGCCATCATCGGCCTCGGCGACCTGGCCACCGGCTCGATCAAGCGCGTCTTCGACCAGGTCGGCGTCAAGGCCGGCGAAATCCCGGTCGTCGGCTGGGGCAACTCGCTGGACACCACCAGCGAGGTCACCGAGGGCTATGTCAACGCCGCACAGTGGCAGGACCCGCAGGCGACCAGCTACCTGGCGCTGACGCTGGCGATGATGGCCACCGACGGCGTGCCGCCGGCCTTCAACATCACCACGGGCGCGCTCTACGAGAAGGACACGGCAGACGTCTACGCCAAGGTCATGTCGGCCAAGTAAGGCCCGCGCATCTTCGTTTCCGCGGCGCCATGCGCGCCGCGGAAACGGCTCCACAGGCAACCGGCCGCTTCGCGGCACCCGCAACGCAGCCCTGAAAGGCGGACATGCAACGTTTGTTCTCCAGACCCGAATTCGGGCCGCTCGTCCTGCTCATCGTCGAGTTGATCGTTTTCCAGTCGATCAACCCGCAGTTCCTGTCGGTGCTCAATATCTCCAACACGCTGGCCTTTTCGGTCGAACTCGGCCTCGTCGCGCTGGGCATGACGTTGTTGATGACGTCGGGCGAATTCGACCTGTCGGTCGGCTCGGTCTTCGGTCTGTCGCCGGTGATCATGTGGTCGCTTTTCAACAGCGGCGCACTGCCGCTGGAGGCCGCCTTCGTCGTTGGCCTTCTGATCGCGGCGGTGATCGGCTTCGTCAACGGCTGGTTCGTCATCCGCCTGAAGATCCCCTCCTTCCTGGTGACGCTGGGCATGCTCCTGATCGCGCGCGGCACGGCGCTGTTCATCACCGACGGCTTTCCGCAGCGTACCTGGGATGCCAGCGGCCAGTGGCTGGCGGAAATCCTCGTAGGCGACTTCTACATCGGGCCGTTTCGCATCTACATGTCGCTGTTCTGGTTCATCCTCGCCGCCGTCATCCTCGGCTACGTGCTGACGCAGACGAAGTTCGGCAACTGGGTCCAGGCTTCCGGCGGCAACCCCAATGCGGCGCAGGCGCGCGGCGTCAATGTCGGCCGCACCAAGATCATCCTGTTCGTGCTGTCGGCGATGCTTTCGGCCTTCGCCGGCATCATCAGCTCGATCCGCACCTCGGCCGCCAATCCCAACAGCGGCACCGGCTATGAACTCGAAGTCATCGCCATGGTGGTGATCGGCGGTACGGCGCTGACCGGCGGACGCGGCACCATCATCGGCACGGTGATCGGTATCTTCATCCTGCGCATCATGCGCAACGGCATCGTCATGGTCGGCGTGCCCGGCCTCGCCTACAACATTTTCATCGGCGCGATCATCCTCGGCATGATGGCGCTCCATTCGGGCCTCGAGCGCCGGCACCAGTCAGGGAACTAGAGCGATGGCCGAAGAACTCGTCCTGATGGACAATGTCAGCAAGTACTACGGCCGCGTCCGTGCCCTCGACGGCGTCACCTTCCGCGTCTTCAAGAACGAGATCGTCGGCCTGCTCGGCGACAACGGCGCCGGCAAGTCGACGCTCATCAAAGTGTTGTCGGGGGCCGTGCGCGCCACCGGCGGCACCATCTCCATCAAGGGCCGGAAAGTCGATATCCGCAGCACCGCCGACGCCATCGCCAACGGCATCGAGACGATCTATCAGGATTCGGCGCTGGTCACGCAGCTTTCCATCGCCCGCAACCTGTTCCTCGGCCGCGAGCCGATCAAGGGGCCGGGCTTCTTCAACAAGATGGACCAGGCCAAGATGGAGGAAGTGGCGACCGCGCTGCTCAAGCGCGTCGGCATCTCCAAGAACATTCCGGTGACGACGCCGATCGGCTCGCTGTCGGGCGGCGAGCGCCAGGCCGTCGCCATAGCGCGCGCCATGCACTTCCACAGCGACTTGATCATCCTCGACGAGCCGACCAACAATCTGGGCGTGGCCGAGACGCAAGGGGTGCTGCGTTTCGTGCGCAACGCGCGCGACACAGGCCATTCCTGCATCTTCATCGCCCATAACATCCATCACGTCTTCGAGGTGGTCGACCGCATCGTCGTCATGCGGCAGGGCAAGGTGGTGGCCGACGACATCGACCCGAAGAAGACCAGCGTGCGGCATGTCGAGGAAGTCATCACCGGCATGTCCGAAGCCGAACTCAGGAACGCGGTGGCGCACTAGAGAGAGCGAAGGCAATCGAAGCAAGCCTGCGATCATGGTGAACCTCTACGGACAGACGCTCTCGCGCCGGCAACTCGCCAAACGCACCGGCTCGCTTTCGCAGTTCGCCGGCGTCAGGCTAATGACGCTCGGCGACGGGGCGGAGCGCGGCATCCGCATGCTGGAGTTCCGCACCGGCACCGGCCTGCGCTTCACCGCGCTGGTCGACCGCGCGCTCGACATCGCCGACTGCGACTACAAGGGCCAGGCGATCGGCTGGCATTCGCCGAGCGGCTTCCGTCATCCCGGCCTGCACGACACCGAGGGCGAGCAAGGGCTCGGCTGGGCGCGCTCCTTTTCCGGCCTGCTCCTGACCTGCGGCCTCGATCACATACTGGGGCCGGCGGAGGTGTCGGCCGAGACATACAACTATCCCGGCAAGGCGACGGTGCGGCACGGCCTGCACGGCCGCGTCAGCACCATCCCGGCGCGCCTGACCGGCTATGGCGAGCGCTGGGAAGAGGACCGCTGCATCCTGTGGGCGGAAGGCGTCGTGCAGCAGGCGGCGGTCTTCGGCGAGGACCTGCACCTGATCAGGCGCATCGAGGCCGATGTCGGCACCAACGAGATCCGCCTGTCGGACAGGGTGGTCAACCACGGCTTCCTGAAAACGCCGCACATGTTCTTCTATCACGTCAACATCGGCCATCCGGTGCTGGACGAGGGCTCGCGCTACCTGGCGCCGATCCGCGAAACGGTGTGGGCCGCGCATGAAGACGCCTATCGCCGGCAGGAGGTCGGCTACCGTGCCATGCCGGCGCCGCAGCAGGATTTCCGCGAGCAGGTGTGGGAGCACGAGACGGCGGCGGATGCGGCCGGCCTCGTGCCGGTTGCGCTGGTCAACGACCGCATCGGCCTCGGCTTCGAGGTCGAGACGCGCAAGGACCAGCTTCCCTGCCTCTACGAGTGGCAGAATTTCCAGGCCGGCTCCTACGCGCTTGGCATCGAGCCGTCGACGCACCACGTACTGGGAGACGCCGCGGCGCGTGAACGCGGCGAGATGATCTGGCTGGAGCACGGCGACAGCCGCGCCTACGACACGACTTTCCGTGTGCTCGATGGCGCCGGTGAGATCGCGGCGGCGGAGCGCCGCATCCGCGCGATCGCCGACCAGCCCGACGACGACTACCCGGCCCCGTCCGGCAGGTTCACGACCCTTGGAGGCCCTCGATGACGACGGCGACATTCCAGAAGGCGAAACGCGACTACAGCCTTGTCGGCGAAAGCACCAGACGCGCCATCGAGACGGGGCTGGCCTCGGCCGAATGGTATCATACCGAGGTGCCCCGCAAGGTCATGAAGGAGCTGATGCAGCGCTCCGACGGGCCGGCGATCCGCGACACGATCCTGTGGATCGCGCTGATCCTCGGCTCGGCCGCCGGCGCGATCTTCTTCTGGGGCACCTGGTGGTGCGTGCCGTTCTTCCTCGTCTATGGCGTGCTCTACGGGTCTTCCAGCGATTCCCGCTGGCACGAATGCGGCCACGGCACCGCCTTTCGCACGCGCTGGATGAACGACGTCGTCTACCAGATCGCCTCCTTCATGCTGATGCGCAATCCGGTGCAATGGCGCTGGAGCCACGCCCGCCATCACACCGACACCACCATCGTCGGCCGCGACGCCGAGATCGCCGTGATGCGCCCGCCGGACCTGTTGAAGGCGGCGCTGATGTTCACCGGCCTGCTCGATCTGCGCTATTCGCTGCCGGCGCTTTTCCGCCAGGCCTTCGTCGGGCTGAACGCCGAGGAAAAGAGCTACGTGCCGGAGATGGAGTACCGCAAGGCGGTGGTGGCGGCGCGCTGGCATGTGGCGATCTACCTCGCCACGGTCGCGGCGGCCATCGCCATGCGCTCGTTCCTGCCGCTGATGTTGATCGGCGGCCCGCGCCTCTACGGCTCCTGGCACATGATCCTGACAGGCCTGCTGCAGCATGTCGGGCTGGCCGACAACGTCACCGACCACCGGCTGAACACGCGCACCGTCTACATGAACCCGGTTAGCCGATGGATCTACTGGAACATGAACTACCATGTCGAGCACCACATGTTCCCCATGGTGCCCTATTACGCGCTGCCGAAGCTGCACGAGCTGATCAAGCACGACCTGCCGGCCCCGAACCCGTCCATGTGGCACGCCTACCGGGAAGTATGGCCGGTGCTTTTGCGGCAGCTCAGATACGAGGACTATTACCTCAAGCGCGAGCTGCCGCCGACGGCCAAGCCCTACCGGGACGAGTTCCACAACATGACGATCCCGGCTGCCGCCGAATAGGCCGGCCCGCCGCGCGCAAAGAGGATATCCATGAGCCGAAAGAGACCGACCATCGCCGACCTCAGGGCCATCAAGGGCAAGCGGCAGCTGACCATGCTGCGCGTCACCACGATGGAGGAGGCTGAAGCCGCCGAAAAAGCGGGCATCGACATCGTGTCGATCACCCCCGAACTCATCCTCGACCCTGCCTATCGCGAGGTCGCGCCCAGCCTGTTTTCCATGCCCGGCGAGAACTTTTATGAGATCGGCACGGCCGACGATTTCGTGCGCTGGGCGTTCAAGATGTATAAGGCGGGCGCCGACGCCGTCTATTGCAGCGCCAGCATCGCCACCATCAAGCGCATGGCCGACGAAGCGATCCCGGTGATCGGCCATGTCGGGCTGATCCCGTCGCGGCGCACCTGGACCGGCGGCTTCAAGGCGGTCGGCAAGACGGCCGACAGTGCCATGGAAATCTTCGAGGCGGTCAGGCAGCTTGAGGCGGCGGGCGCCTTTGGGGCCGAGATCGAGGTGGTTCCCGTGGAGGTCGCCGAAGCGATCTCGAAGCGCACGTCGCTGTTCCTGTTGTCCATGGGGGCGGGGACGGGCTGCGACGCGCAATACCTGTTTGCCGAGGATATCCTCGGCACCAATCGCGGTCACATGCCCCGGCACTCCAAGGTCTACCGCAACTTCGCCGCCGAATACGACCGGTTGCAGCAGGAGCGCATCGCCGCTTTTAAGGAGTATGTCTCCGATGTCGAAAGCCGAACCTATCCGGAGGAAAAGCACATCGTGCGCATGCCGCCGGCCGAACTGAAAGCCTTCCTCGACCGGCTCGGCTCCTGATCCCTACAGGTCGGTCCAGGCGCCGTCCTTCGCCTGCGAACCGACGGCGGCCGCGACGAATTTGACGCCGCGCGCGCCGTCCTCGACGCTCGGCACCAGTGCCGCCTGGGCCGCATCGATTTCCTGACCGCGGCGATGGGCGCCGATGATCTGAGCGGCGTCGCGGTAAAGGTTGGCGAAGGCCTCGATATAGCCTTCCGGATGCGCTGCCGGCATGCGCGAGACGCGCCGGCTTTCGCCGAAGGAGCCGGCGCCGCCGCGCGTAATTATGCGGGGTTCTTCGCCATAGGGAGTGAAGCGCAGTTCCTCCGGCCGCGTGCCGCGCCATTCCAGCCCGGCCTTGTCGCCGTAGATGCGAACCGACAGGTCGTTGTCGTGGCCGGGCGAGGTCTGGCTGGCGAGGATCGTGCCGCGCGCGCCGCCGCTCCAGCGCACCAGCACATGGGCGTTGTCGTCGAGCCGGCGGCCGGGAACGGCGGTGAACAGGTCTGCCGCCACCGCCTCGGCGTCGCGACCGGAGACGAAGCAGGCGAGGTTGAAGGCATGGACGCCGATGTCGGCCAGCACGGCGGACTGGCCGGCGCGCGCCGGGTCGGTGCGCCACTCGGCCTGCTTCTGTCCCTCAGCGTCGATCGGCTTGGTCAGCCAGTCCTGGATATACGAGCCGTGGATCGACACCAGTCGCCCGAGCGCGCCGGCCGCGACCATCTCGCGCGCCTGCCGCACCATGGCGTAGCCGGTGTTGTTGAGCGTGACGACGAACCTGCGCTTCAGCCGCGCGGTCAGTGCCACCAGCGCCTCGGCGTCGGCCACGGTGGTCGAAAGCGGCTTGTCGCAGATGACGTCGATGCCGGCTTCCAGGAAGGCGGTGGCGACCGGCGCGTGCAGGTGGTTGGGCGTAACGATGACGACGGCCTCGATGCCGTCGGGCCGTGCCACCTCGGCGCGCGCCATCTCGCGGTAGTCGGCATAAGCGCGGTCAGGCGCGATGCCGAGTTCGGCGGCCGAGACTGCCGCATTTGCCGGGTCGGAGGAGAGCGCTCCCGCTACCAGGGCGATGCGGTCGTCCAGCCGCATGGCGTAGCGATGTACGGCGCCGATGAAGGCGCCCTGGCCGCCGCCGACCATGCCGACCCGCAGCCGCTCGTTGTTCGTCCCGTCAGCCGTCGCGTAAACCATGTCCGTTCTCCCTTCCTCTGCGCAACGAATACACGTCCGGCGAAAAACTTCGAAGCGAATTTCCATTTTTCAAATTATGAAATAGCTCTATCATCGGCATCGAAGCCGGGTGCAGGTGGAGAGCCTGCGACCGCCGCCGACCGGGAGGAAGACCATGCCGGCATTCGCCTTCGAGACCGCCTGTCCCTTGCACCCTATGCCGGCCTGACGCCGATGCCGGCACGCAAGCCCGCGACTTCCGCTCCCCGGCCGATGCGAACCGCCGGCGGCAAGGGCGGTGGCAAACCGAACCGGTCCACGCTCGGCTACACGAAGCCGAAGACCTACGAGGACCTGCGCGCGGTGCTGTCCTCGGGCACCATCCATTTCCCCAAGCGATTGCGCCAGGTCGCTATCTTCCTGTGGCAGCATCCGGGCAACGTGGCGCTGGGCACGATCAGCCAGGTGGCGGAGCAGGCCGGCGTGCAGCCCTCGACGCTTGTGCGCTTCGCGCAGATCTTCGGTTATGCCGGCTTTTCCGACTTCCAGGAACTGTTCAAGGAACACATGAAAGGTTCCTGGCAGGAAGGCCGACCGCGAGGCGAGGGGCCGGCGGGCGGCGACGAGAACCTGCATTTCGTCAACGGACTGGTGGCTGCCTCGCAGGCCTCGCTCGGCCGCGTCGGCGAGGGTTTCGATGCCGCCGGGTTCCGTCGGATGATCGAACTCCTGGCTGGGGCGGACCTCCTCTATATCGTCGGCAGCAAGCGCGCCTTTCCCGTCACCGCCTATGTCTCCCTCGCCTTGTCGCAGCAGGGCATCCGCAACGTGCTGGTCGACAATGTCGGTTCGACCGCCTTCGACCAGATCAATTGCGCGCGGCCGGACGATGCCGTCCTCGCCATCAGCTTCAGCCCGTACAATTCGATCACGCCCGACCTGGTCGCCTCGGCACGCGAGCGCAACGCCCGCATCGCCTCGATCACCGACAGCACCTTCAGCCCGCTGGTGAATCTGTCGGACGTGTGGATCGAGGTCATCGAATCCGATTTCGCCGGCTTCCGCTCGCTGGCCGCGACGCTCGCCGTCGGCATGGCGCTGGTCCATGGCGTCGCCGCCCGCAGGCACGGCGAAACCGGCGACGCCGATTGACGGTCGGGAAATAGCGTTCCATATTGAAAAAAATAGAAACACAATTCCGGAGGAGGCCGTGCAGGCGCGGGTTGACGGCAAGGTGGCGCTGGTCACCGGCGCGACGCAGGGCATCGGCCGGGCCATCGCCGAAACGCTGGCGCGCTCGGGCTGCGCCGGCCTGCTCCTGACCGGTCGCAATGCCGTGCGCGGCGAGGCCGTTGCCGCCGAGATGGCCTCCCTCGACACGCCGGCCCGGTTCGTCGCCGGCGATCTCGGCGATCCCGCCTTGCCGCCGCTGCTCGTCGAAACATGCCTGCATGCTTTCGGCCGTATCGATGTGTTGGTCAATGTCGCCGCGCTCACCGATCGGGCATCCTTTCTCGACGCCGACCCCGCTTTGTGGGATCAACTGTTCAGCGTCAATGCGCGGGCGCCGTTCTTCCTCATGCAGGGTGCAATCCGGGCGATGCGCGAGCGCGGACAGGGCGGCGCGATCGTCAATATCCTGTCGGTCAACACCCATTGCGGCGCGCCGGACCTCGCCGTCTATTCCGCCACCAAGGCGGCGCTTGCGCTGCTCACCCGCAACGCCGCCGACGCGCACCGCTTCGACCGCATCCGCGTTAACGGCATCAATGTCGGCTGGACCGACACGCCGGCCGAACGCACCATGCAGGCCGAAACGCTGGGGCAGGGCGAGGCATGGCTGGAAAAGGCCAGTGCGGCGCAGCCCTTCGGGCGGCTTCTGTCGGTCCAGGACGTCGCCAACCTGACGGTTTTTCTGCTCAGCGACGCCGGCGGACCGATGACCGGCTCGATCGTCGATCAGGAGCAGTGGGTCGCAGGGTCGGGCCGATGAGCGCCATGCCCCTCGAACAGGCCGGCAGGCTCGGCCCGCATCTGCTCAGCCGCCTGCCGCCAGCGGTCCGCCGTCCCGCCTACGACCGCTCGAAGCTGAAGCCGGGCATGGCGCATATCGGCGTCGGCGCCTTCCATCGCTGCCACCAGGCCGAATACACGGAGGACCTTCTGGAGGCTCGGTTCGGGCCGTGGGGCTCGATCGGCATCAACATCCGCCCACCGGGGCTTGCCGAAACGCTCGGCCGGCAGGACGGCCTCTACACACGCCTGATCCGCGAGGGCGACCGGATGGAGGCGCGCGTCGTCGGCAGCATCTGTGCTGTGGTCGACAGTGTGCAGGACACCGCATCGGCGCTCGCCGTGCTGGCGCGCGCCGATATCCATGCCGTCACCATGACGGTGACGGAAAAGGGCTATTGCCATCGCCCGTCAACCGGTGCGCTCGACCTCGGCCATCCCGAGATCGAACATGACCTTGCGCATCCGCATAATCCGCGCAGCCTGCCCGGCCTGCTGGTGCGGGCGCTGGAACTGCGCATGGCCTCGCACGGGCGGCCGCTTACGCTACTGAGTTGCGACAACATCCCGACCAACGGCACCATCCTCGGCACGGTCGTGCGCACGCTGGCAGAGCGCCGCGGCGCCGCCTTTTTGAAGTGGGTCGACGTCAACGCAGCCTTCCCCTCGGCCATGGTCGACCGCATCGCGCCGGCCGTCACCCAGGCCGACCGCGATCAGGTCGAGCGCGATTTCGGCTATCGCGATGAGGCGGTCGCCGTCGGCGAGCCGTTCCGGCAATGGGTGATCGAAAACCGCTTCGCCGGGCCGATGCCGCAATGGGATCTCGCCGGCGCGACATTCGTCAGCGATGTCGAGCCGTTCGAGCATCTGAAGATGCGGGTGCTCAACGGCGCCCAGTCGACGCTTTCCTATCTCGGCGTTCTGGCCGGCCACGAGCACACCTGCGACGACATGGTCGATCCGCTGCTGGCCGGCTTCGTGCGGCGCATGCTCATGGAGGAAACGCTGCCGACCTTGCAACCGGTTCCGGGTATCGACGCCGCACGCTATGTCGAGCAGAGCCTTTCACGTCTGCGCAACACCGCGATCCGTCACCGCAACCACCAGATCGCCACCGACGGCTCGCAGAAGATCGTCCAGCGCATCCTCAATCCCGTGCGCGAGCGGCTCGGCCGGGCCGAGCCGGTGACGCTTCTGGCCGTGCCCGTCGCAGCCTGGATGGCCTATCTGGTGCGGGCTTCCGCGCGCTTCGGCCGCCAATGGCCGGTGGCGGATCCTTATGCCGGCCGCATCGCGGCGATCGCCGACCGTATCGGTGACGATGCCGCCGCGCTTGCCGGCGAAATCCTGTCCATCGACGCCATTTTCGATCCGGCGCTGGCGGCGGACGCGGCCTTCCGGTCGGAAGTGGGGGCCTTGCTGCAAGGGTTTCTGGGGACAGAGCCGCTCGGCTGCCTCCGGCGGGTGATGGAAGGCGATTCAAGCCTTTCAAAATCGACCGCAAAGCCACTATCGTAGGAACGGGAGAAGGACATGAAGCTTGGGATACTGACCGCACCGTTTCCGGACACGCCGCTGACCGAGGTCGCGGCATGGGCGGGCTCGGTCGGCTTCGAGGCGCTGGAAATCGCCTGCTGGCCGAAATCGGCCGGCCCGAGCCGCCGCTATGCCGGCACCAGCCACATCGACGTTGCCGCGCTGTCGAAGGCCGAGGCCGGCGAGATCGTCGCCGCGCTCGGCGAAAAGGGGCAGACGGTGTCGGCGCTCGGCTACTATCCGAACCCGCTGCATCCGGACGCCGACCATCGCGCCACGGTGATCGCGCACCTGAAGAAGGTGATCGAGGCGGCCGGCCTGATGGGCGTCGGCGTCGTCAATACGTTCTGCGGCGGCGATGCGCGCCAGGCCGTCGACGACAACTGGCAGGAGGCGCTGAAGGTCTGGCCCGCTCTCATCGCCCATGCGCGCGATCACGGCGTGCGGCTCGCCTTCGAAAACTGCCCGATGATCTTCAGCAATGACGAATGGCCGGGCGGCCACAACATCGCCTATTCGCCCTACGTCTGGCGCCGCATCATCGAGACCTGGGACGGCGCGGTCGGCATGAACTTCGATCCCTCGCACCTGGTCTGGCAGATGATCGACCAGGCGCGCTTCATCCGCGAGTTCGGCGCGCACATGCTGCATGTCCACGCCAAGGACCTGATGATCGACCGCGACGGCCTCTACGAACGGGGCATCATGTCGGCCGGCATGGGATGGCAGGTGCCGCGCATGCCGGGCCTCGGCGACGTGAACTGGAACACGATCTTCTCCGGCCTGTATCGCGCAGGCTATGACGGACCTGTCATCATCGAGCATGAGGACAGGAGGTTCGAGGGAAGCGACGAGGCGGTCAAGCGCGGGTTTCTTCTCGCCCGCGACGTGCTGCGCCCCTTCGTCAAATGACGACAGAACAACAACAACCAGACTGATATCGAAGCGGAGGAAAGGACATACAATGCGTATTGTGAAATCCCTGGGGTGGCTGTCCCTTCTGGCCGGCACGGCGCTGATGGCGTCGGCTGCCGGCTCCATGGCGAAGGACAGCTACACGATCGGCATCTCCAACACAGTGCAGGGCAACGGCTGGCGCGAGGAGATGGTGTGCGCGATGAAAGCCGAGGCACTCGCCTCCGGCAAGGTCTCCAAGCTCAACATCGCCCACCGCAACACCGACGCGGCCGGGCAACTGGAAGACATCCGCAATCTCATCAGCGCCGGCGTCGACGCCATCGTCGTCAACCCGTCCGATCCGTCCGGCGTCAATGCCGCGCTGAAGGAAGCCACCGACAAGGGCATCGTCGTCGTCGCCGTCGACCAGGGCGTGACGGAGCCGTCGGCCTACGTCATCTCCAACAACCAGGAGGAATACGGCTATCTCGGCGCCAAGTGGCTGTTCACGCAGATGGGCGGCAAGGGCGACGTGGTCTACATGCGCGGGGCCGCCGGCGCTTCCGCCGACAGCGACCGCGATAAGGGCTTCAAGAAGGCGCTGGCCGAGTTCCCGGACGTGAAGGTCGTGCACGAAGTCTACACCGGCTGGCAGCAGGACCAGGCCAAGCAGCAGATTCTCGACTTCATCGCCACCGGCATGCCGTTCAACGGCATCTGGACCTCGGGCATCGACAACGTCATCGTCGACGCATTGCAGGAATCGCAGACGCCGCTGGTGCCGGTCGTCGGCGCCGACAATGCCGGCTTCGTCGGCCAGCTCAGCTCGGTCGAGGGCCTGCAGGGCGCGGCCGTCACCAATCCCGGCTCGATCGGCGGCGCCGGCGTGACGCTGGCGCTCCAAATTCTCGACGGCAAGAAGCCGGCCGACCAGACCGTTCTCGTCGAGCCGCAGATCTGGGACAACACCACCGACGAGGGCAAGGCCAAGCTGAAGGCGGCGTCCGATCCGTCGCTCAACCCGGAATGGCCGGTCTCGATCTCGATCCCGGACTGGACCACCTACACCAAGGAGCAGATCATCGCCTGCAAGGGTCCGGGCGAATAAGCTCCGCTGATCCGCAAACCGGACGGGGCGACGGAAAGCCGTCGCCCCGCGTCAACCGTTGCAGCCCAGGACCGAGCAGATCGTGACAATCCAGCCCGTCCTCGACGCCGCCGGCGTCGCCAAGAATTACGGTGCCGTCGCCGCGCTGCGCGACGCCTCGCTTTCCGTGCTGCCGGGCGAAGTCCATGCGCTGATGGGCGCCAACGGCGCGGGCAAGTCGACGCTGGTGAAAATCCTCACCGGCGCGGTGCGCCCCAGCGCCGGCACCATCCTCATCCGCGGCAAGCCCCTCGACGTGCGCTCGCCCGCGCAGGCGCGCCGCGCCGGCCTGGTGCCGGTCTACCAGGAACCGGCGCTCATCCCCGATCTCGACATCGCTTCGAACCTCAGGCTGACGCGCACGCCCGTCGAGCCGTTCCGAAATTGGGTGCGCGAACTCGGCGTACCGGATCTCAACCTCGGCGACATGGCGCGCGACGTTCCACTGGCGATCCTGCGCGTGCTGGATCTGGCGCGCGCGCTGGCTGTCGAGCCGGACGTGCTGCTGCTCGACGAGATGACGGCGGCGCTGCCCGCCAACCTCGCCGAACGGGTGCTCGACGTGGTGCGCCGCCAGGCCGCCGCCGGCCGCTCGGTGATCTTCATATCGCACCGCTTCGTCGAGATTTCCGCCCTGTGCGACCGCGCCACGGTGTTGCGCGACGGCCGGACCGTCGGCGTCGTCGACATCGAGCCGGGCGTGGAGGAGAAGATCGTCGAACTGATGCTCGGCACCCGCGTCGACAAGAGCCGCCCGGCCTCCGCCTCGCAATCCGCATCACGGCAGGTCGGCGAAAAACCACGCATCAGCGTGCGCAACCTCAGCATCGGCACCAAGCTCAACGACATCTCCTTCGACCTCTCCAACGGCGAAGTCGCGGGCGTTGTGGCGCTGGAAGGGCAGGGGCAGGACGAACTGTTCGGCGCGCTCGCCGGGTCGATCCGCCCTGCCGGCGGCACCATCAAGGTGGACGGTGCCGCCGTGCGGTTCGGCCATCCCGCGGATGCCATCCGTGCCGGTATCGCCTATGTGCCCGGCGATCGCTCCGAGGCGCTGCTGATGCAGCGTTCCGTGCGCGAGAACATCGCCCTGCCGTTCAGCGCGCGGCTGCGCAACTGGGGGCCGATCGGCTCGCAGCGCGAGCGTGGCGCGGTATCCATGGCCATTGAACGGCTGCAGATCGACACCCGCGCGCAGCGCGAGGTGCAGCGGCTTTCCGGCGGCAACCAGCAGAAGGTCACCATCGCGCGCTGGGTGGCGGCGGACGCCCGCACCATCCTGTGCTTCGACCCGACGCGCGGCATTGATGTCGGCACCAAGCAGGAGATCTACAAGCTGCTGCGCGAACTGGCGGCACAGGGCAAGTCGATCCTTTTCTACACGTCGGAACTGGAAGAGGTGCGGCGCGTCTGCGACCGGGTGATCGTCATCTTCGGCGGCCGCGTGGTCGATATATTGCCCGTGGAGATCGCCGACGAGGCGGCGCTGACGCGGGCCTCCTACGGCCTGCCGCGCGGAGCGGCGGCGGATGTCGGCGTTCTCGCCGCCACCGCGCAGAAAGAGGCGGGTACGCCGTGAGTTCGTTTCTCCGTCGTCAAAGCTGGGTAGTCGGGCTCTTCGGCCTGCTGATCGTTCTCTTCATCCTGACCAAGGTGATCCAGCCCGGCTACGGCTCCGGCGACTTCGGCTCGTTGGCCCGGGCGGTGCTGCCTTACGCCTTCGCCGTCGCTGCGCAGACCGTCGTGGTCATCGCCGGTGGCATAGACCTGTCGGTGGCATCGCTGATGGCGCTGACAAGCGTCATCGCCGCCTCGATGATGAACGGCGCCAGCGAGGAATATGCGCTGTTCGTGGTGCCTTTCGTGCTGGTGGTCGGCCTGCTGGTCGGCGCCCTGAACGGCCTGCTGATCGTCGTGACACGCGTGCCCGACATCGTCGTGACGCTGGCGACTCTGTTCATCCTGCAAGGCGCGGCGCTTATGGTGCTCGAAGCGCCGGGCGGCGCTGCGGCCGAATGGCTGAAGGCGTCGATCGTCGGCACCATCGGCATTCCCGGCATCCCCGAAAGTATCACGGCCTGGATACCGAAGGCGCTGGTCGTCCTGCTCGTCTGCCTCGGCCTTGTCTGGATTCCGTTGAAGCGCTCGGCGCTCGGCCTGTCGATCTACGCCATCGGCTCGAGCGAACTGGCTGCCTTCCGCAGCGGTGTGTCGGTGGCGCGCACCCGCATCGCCGCCTACGCCGTCGGCGGCCTGTTCGGGGCCATGGGCGGCCTGTCGCTGACCATGAGCACCGGCATCGGAGCCCCCATCCCAGGCCCCTACCTGCTGGCCAGCGTCGCGGCGGTGGTTCTGGGTGGCGTCACCCTCGGCGGCGGCAAGGGCGGTCTGGTCGGTCCGATCGTGGCGGTGTTCATCCTGCGGCTGATGCGCACGGATCTGACCCTGCTCGCCATCGACCCCAACGTGACATCGATCGTGGAAGGAACCGTCATGGTGGCCGTCGTCATGCTCGGCGCCTTCCTCGCCATGCGGGAGCGCAGGCCATGAGCAGCGTCACCTCCACCACCCAGCCGGTTTCGCTCGGCCGCCGCATCAAGCGCTTCATGAGCGACCAGCCGCTGGTGCCGCTGGTCATCCTCCTGATCGCCCTGGTGGCCGTATTACAGATTCTGCGGCCGGGCATCGTCAACGAGCGCTGGCTGGCCAACACGATCAAGTTCTCCATACCCCTGGCCCTGCTGGCGGGCTCCCAGACCATGACGATGCTGACGGGCGGCATCGACCTGTCGGTCAGCACCGTCGCCACCATGGCCGCCTTCATCATGGCCTCGCAGGCAGCGGCGCACGGCGCACCCGTGGCGGTGATGCTGGCTCTGCTGCCGGCCCTTTTAATCGGCGTCGCCAACGGTATCGGCGCCGGCGTCTTACGCGTCCACCCGCTGATCATGACGCTGGGCACAGGCCTGATCGGCGCCGGTTGTTTGCAGGTCTACCAGCGCACCGTCATCGCCACGGGCACACGTATCCCCGACCTGTTCACCTGGCTGGGAACCGGCGTGACCTTCGGCATTCCCAATGCGCTGGCGCTATTCATCCCGGTCGCTGCGCTCATCCTGTTCATCCAGAAGCGCACCGGTTTCGGCCGCCTGCTTTATGCTGTCGGCGACAACGAGAAGGCCGCCCGGCTTTCCGGCGCGCATTATTGGCAGGTCATCCTGGCGCTCTACGTCTTCTCGTCGCTGCTGGCCGGCGTCGCCGGCCTGCTCTATGTCGGCCTGATTCGGGCGCCCTCGTCGCTGTCGCTGGCCGAGCCGCTGCTTCTGCCTTCGGTGGCGGCCGCCGTCGTCGGCGGCACGTCGATCTTCGGCGGGCGCGGCGGCTATACCGGCACCATCGTCGGCGCGCTGATCCTGACGGTGCTCACCACCCTGCTGACGATTTTGCAGATGCCGGAAGGCGCGCGCCGCGTGCTGTTCGGCGCCATCATTCTTCTGGTCACCGCCGTCTATCTGCGCATCACGGAAGACCGCTGACCTCTTCGTGCGGCCGCCATCCGGCCACGCGCGATCAGCCGGCGAGCAGCTTCTTCAGCTTGATGTCGGGGGAGGCGAGGGCGTCAGGATCGGGCCGTGCCCTCTTGGCGATCAGCATCTCTGCCAGCCTGATGTCACGCGCCACGGCGTTGTCGGGGCCGATGCCGCTTGCCGCGACCAGACGCCCGTCCCCGGCGAGATGGAAGAGGATGAAGGCATTTTCGCTGATGTCGCGGCGGACGGCGGTCTCTGCCTCGTCGCAAAGCCCGGCTATCTGCATGGTTAGCTCATATTGATCCGACCAGAACCATGGCACGGAGGAAACCGGCAGGTCGAGGCCGAGCATATTCGCACCGGCGAGCGCGCCCTGATCCTGTGCGTTGCGCCAGGCTTCTAGCCTCACGCGCCGTCCGCCATAGACGGAAAGAGGGAATGAGCAGCAGTCGCCGGCGGCGAAGATATCCGGGTCGGAGCTGCGCAGCATGGCGTCCACTGCGATGCCGTTCTCGATCCTGAGCCCGGCCTGTTCGGCCAACCCGGTGTTCGGCACGGCACCGATGCCGATGACGGCGAGGTCGGCATCGATCACGCGGCCGTTGGCGAACGTCAGGCGTACTTTTTGGCCGTCATCGTCGATCGCGGCGATGCCGCTGCCGCAGACGATCTCTGCGCCGTGGGCCTCGTGCGCCGCATGAACGACAGCGGCAATCTCGGCCGGTACGCCGCGCATGAGAATGCGCGGCTGTGCCTCGACGACGGTGACCGCAGCGCCCAGTCGGCGCGCCGCGGCTGCCAGTTCCAGTCCGATGAAGCCGCCGCCGACGATGACGATGCGGCTTTGCGGCTTGAGGTGCTGCCGGATAGCCAGCACATCGCTGAACGTTCTCAGATAGACGCAACGCGCGCCGAGTCCCGGCATCGGCAATCTGCGCGGCGTGGCGCCCGTCGCCAAAAGCAGCCTGTCATAGGCAAGCTCGCCGCCTTTGGCCAGTTTCACCCGCTTGGCCGCCCTGTCCACGGATGCGACCGTGACGGGACGCAGATGGGTTATGGATTTGTCCGCCAACTCGGCTTCGCTGGCGATCGCCTGGACCGCCGGGGTATCCGCCATCATGGCGTCCTTGGACAGCGGGGGGCGCTCGTAAGGCAGGTGCGGCTCGTCGCCGACCAGCGTCACCGGACCGTCATAGCCGTGCTCGCGCAGCGCCAGCGCCGCGCGCGCGCCGCATTCCCCGGCGCCAACAATGACCATTCCCCCGTCCATGGGCCTATCCTGTCCGGCCTATCCGACCTGAATCAGCACCTTGCCGCCTTCGACCTTCACCGGATAGGTCTTCAGGTTGACGCAGACGGGCGCGCCCTTGGCCTCGCCGGTCTTGTAGTTGAAGCGGCCGTTGTGCTTCGGGCACTCGATGATGTCGTCCATCACCAGTCCGCCGGAGAGGTGGACCTGCTCGTGCGTGCACAGGCCGTCGGTGGCGAAGTAATCGTCGTCCGGCGATCGGTAGATGGCGAAGGTGCGCCCCGCATGGTCGAAGCGGATGACGTCTTCCTCGTCGATGTCTTCGGCGCCACAGGCCTCGATCCATTCACTCACGTCTGCGTCTCCCTGGATAGTGTCTCTGGGTTGTAGCAGAGGCGGCGCCCGCCGCGCCGCCTCCATGAGCCTTGGGAGGCTTATTCGGCTGCTGCCAGCACGCGGTCGTCCTGATGCAGTTCCTCGCGATAGGGTTTGGCGGTCTGCGGCAGCTCACGCCTGAGATGATAGTCCTCGTAGCGGAGCTGGCGCAGGAAGGCCGGAATCATCTCCCTGTAGCCGGCCCATATGGAAGGGCAGGGCGCCGGCAGGTCGTGCCTGATCAGTTCATGCAGCTTCGGCAGCGCATGGTAGGGTACCATCGGGAACATGTGGTGCTCCACATGATAGTTCATGTTGAGATAGATGAAGCGGCTGAGCGGGTTCATGTAGACGGTGCGGCAGTTCAGCCGATGGTCGATGACGTTGTCGGCCAGCCCGCCATGCTGCAACAGGCCGGTCATCACCATATGCCATGCGCCGTAGAGGCGCGGCAGGCCGATCAGCATCAGCGGCAGCCATGAGTGCAGATAGACGGCGAGCGCAACGGTCGCGCCATAAATGACCAGCCAGATGCGGGCGACGCGGATCGCCTTGGGCCGCTCGGAGTCGGGGATGAAAGTGGCTTCCTCGGCACCGATGATGCCGGCGGCATTGCGCACCATGTCGACCATCGCCTGCCAAGCGTCGAGGATGCCGAAGAAGTTGAGCACCAGCCGCGCGAGATCCGGCGGCCGCATGACGGCGATCTCGGGATCGCGGCCGACGATGACGGTGTCGGTGTGGTGGCGGGTATGGCTCCAGCGCCAGGTCACCGGATTGCGCATGATCATGAAGCAGGCCGCCTGGTAGACGGCGTCGTTCATCCACTGCGTGCGGAAGGCGGTGCCGTGGCCGCATTCATGCCAACGCGAGTCCGACGAGGAGCCGTAGAGCACGCCGTAGACGAAGAAGAACGGCACGCACCACCATGTGCCCCAGAACCAGATGCCGCCGGCAGCGCTTAGGAGGAAGGCGGCGATCCAGACGAGCGTATCGCAGATGGCCGGGCCGTCCGAGCGCTTCATCAGTTCCTTCATCTGCTTGCGCGGTACGTCGGTGTGATACCATTCAGCGGCCGCCAGCCCGTTCTCGACGGCAAGCCGGGAGTCGCGGCCGATCAGGCTGTAGTCCCGCTTCGTCGGCCGTACGGCGGCATCAGTGACGGCTATGCCCATCCTCATCTCCCTTGCAGCGCCCCCTGCTGGATCACATGGCCGGGCCGCATGGTGTGCAGGCTCGAAGGTAGCAGGCATCGCTAAATTGCTCAACATTCATCATTCATATTGCAATGATTTCTATCATTATCTATCATTCTTCCATTCAACCTGCCCAACCGGACGAACATGGTGAAGCGACCGACCATTGCAGATCTTGCTCGCGCCGCCGGCGTCAGCATCGCGACCGTCGATCGCGTCCTCAACGGCCGGCTGCCGGTGCGCGAGGACACGACCCGGCGCGTCTACGAGGCGGCGACGGAAATCGGCTTTCACGCCGCCGACCTGATCGGTCGGCGTCTGCACCGGGACCTGCCGGAGCTTCGGTTGGGCTTCCTGCTGCTCAGGCCCGACGATCCTTTCTACCGGGCCTTCGCCGCCGAGCTGCAGGCCACGGTTTCGCGCTCGCATCGCTTCCGCGGCACGGCAGTGATCGACTTCGCCGAGACGCTTTCGCTGGACGAGATCGTCGAGAAGCTGCGCCGGCTGGCGGCACGCTCGCGCGCCGTTGCCGTCGTCAGCCCGGACCATCCGACGCTGACCAGGGCGGTGGAGGAGTTGAAGCGGCGCGGCATCCCGGTTTTCGCCCTGCTGTCGGACTTCGCCGCCGGCGTGCGGGCGGGCTATGTCGGCATCGACAACCTCAAGGTCGGACGCACCGCAGCATGGATGATCGCAAACAGCGCGAAGCGCCCGGGCAAGGTCGCGCTGTTCGTCGGCAGCCATCGGTTCCACGGCCACGAGTTGCGCGAAATCGGCTTCCGCGCTTTCTTCCGCGAGCACGCGCCGGACTTCACCGTCATGGAGACGCTGGTCAACCAGGAATCGTATCGGCTCGCCCACGACGCTCTGGTCGAACTGCTGCGCCGGCACGACGACCTCGCCGGCTGTTACATCGCAGGCGGCGGCGCGGAAGGAGGGATTTCGGCGCTGCGCGAGGTCCGGCCGGCGCATAGGCCGATTATGATCTGTAACGAGATCACCGCCGACCGGCGGGTCGCCCTTGCCGAAGGGCTGCTGACCATGGTGATCGATACGCCGCTCGGGCCGCTCTGTTCGGAGTTGGTGGAGCTTATGGCGCACGCACCGGAAGGCGGGGCGGCGGGCACGCAGGGGCAGACCTTCGTGCCGTTCGGCGTCTACTTGCCGGAGAGTGTCTGAAGGTTTGCCAGTTGAAAACCAGCCTGCCTGGACTGCGCGCAAGCCTGGCGATCTTGCGATAGCGTAGCGGCAAGCGTGGGGCCACTGCTGCCGCTTGTCTGCGAGCGCCGCCGCGTCATCGAGCGGTTGCACGATCGGCTTCCCTTGGCGGGCTTGCCCGCCAAGGGAACATCCGTCAGTCCTTGCGGGTGAGAAGGTCCGCCGGCAGATCGCGGTTGTGGAATTTCTTGAACATGGCGGGAAGCTCGCCGCTCTTGAACTTCTCGGTGATCCAGTTGTTGAGCCATTCCTTCAGCTTCGGCTCGTTCTGCGGCAGGGCGATGCCGAGGTCGAGCGACTTCTGCACGAACTTCACGTCCAGCGGATCGCCGCCCTTCTTCTCGTTCATGGCAGCGAGCACGGCCGTCTGTGTCGAGACGACGTCGACCTGGCCCGATGCCACCGCGGTAATCAGCGTCGCGTCGTCCTCGAAACGGACGATCTCGGCGTCCTTGGCATTCTCGGAGACCATCATGTCGTTGACCGTCGCGCGGGTGACGCCGATGCGCTTGCCGGCGAGGTCCTTGTAGTCGCTGATCGCGACTCCCTTGGGTCCGGCGACGATGATGTCGAGCGTCGCATAGGGAATGGTGAAATCGACGGCCTTCTTGCGCTCGGGCGTGATGGCGAGGTTGGCCACCAGGATATCGGCCTTGTGGGCCTGGATGGTCGGAACGCGGGCGGCATTGGTGATCTGCACCAGTTCCAGCTTCACGCCGAGGCTGTCGGCGATCATCTTGGCTGTCTCCACGTCGGAGCCGGCGGGCTGCAACTGCGGGTCGACATAGGCGAAAAGCGGCACGCCCATGGCGGTGGCGACGCGGATCTTGCCGGCCGCCTTGATGTCCGAAAGCGCGTCGGCGCGAGCGGCCGGCGCGGTTGCGACGAAGGCGGCCATCATGGCGGCCACGCCGAATGCGAGTTTGAATTTCATGGTTGTTTCCTCCTTGGTTATGCCGACCGCCTCGCCCCTTGCGGTCTTGCTTCACAGTTCGTTGGCGAGAAAGTTCCTCAGTTCCGGCGTCTGGGGGTTGCCCAGCATGACGCCCGTGCCGGTCTCCCAGACCTTGCCGGTGTGCATGTAGATGACGCGGTCGGCGGCACGACGGGCAAAGCTCATCTCGTGGGTCACCATGATCATCGTCATGCCGCCCTTGGCGAGCTTCTCCATCACGCGCAGCACCTCGCCGGTCAGTTCCGGATCGAGCGCGGAGGTCACCTCGTCGAACAGCATCACCTTGGGCGACATCGCCAGCGAGCGGGCGATGGCCACCCGTTGCTGCTGGCCGCCGGACAATTGCTCCGGATAGGCGTCGATCTTGTCCGAGAGGCCGACCTGCTCCAGCGCGGCGCGGGCGAGTTCATGCGCCTGCGCGCCCTTGACGTGCTTTACCCGGCGCGGCGCCAAGACGATGTTCTGCTCGACCGTCAGGTGCGGGAAAAGATTGTAGCTCTGGAAGACGATGCCGACGTTCTGCCTGAGCGCCCTAAGGTCGAGATCGGGGGCGTCGACCCGCCTGCCGCAGACCTCGATCGAGCCCGACTGGATCTTCTCCAGCCGGTTGATGCAGCGGAGCGCCGTGCTCTTGCCCGAACCGGAACGGCCGATGATGGCGACGACCTCTCCGGCGCTCACCTCGAAGGAGATGCCGCGCAGAACCTCGACCAGACCGAAGCTCTTGTGCACGTCCTCAAGCTTGACGACGACTGACATTGAGCCTCCTTTCGAGCGCGCGGCTCCAGACCGAGAGCGGGTAGCAAAGAGCGAAGTAGAGAAGCCCGGCAATGCCGAAGATCAGAAAGGGCTGGAAGGTGGAATTGTTGATCACCTGCGCGGCACGCGTCAGTTCGACGAAGCCCACCACGGAGGCAAGCGACGTGCTTTTGAGCACCTGCACCAGGAACCCGACGGTCGGCGGCGTGGCGATGCGGGCCGCCTGCGGCAGGATCACGTCGCGAAGCGTCTGCCAGCGCGTCAGCGCCAGGCACTCCGCCGCCTCCGTCTGGGTGCGCGGTATGGCCTCGACGCAGCCGCGCCAGATCTCGCCGAGAAAGGCGCTGCAATAGATCATCATGGAAAGGCCGGCGGCGAACAGCGGCGGCATCTCGATGCCGAAAATGCCGAGCCCGAAATAGACGACGAACAGGATGATGAGCAGCGGCGTGCCCTGGACGATCTGGACATAGACGAAGACGAGCCGGCGCAGCAGCGCCGAATGGGAGATCCGGGCGAGCATCACGAGGAAGCCCGCCGCCCCGCCGGCCACGAAGGCGATCGCCGACAGCACGATCGTCCAGCCCATGCCCTGCAGCAGGTAGTAGAAATAATAGAGGCTGAAGCCGCCGTTCATGATGCCTCCTAAAGCGGGGTGCCGAGAAGACGGCGGCGTGGAAACAGCGCCTGGCCGAGCAGCCAGAAGCCCGATTTCAGGAGGACGGTCAGCACGAGATAAAGCAGCGCCACCACGATGTAGGTTTCCAGCGAGCGGAAGGTGATCGACTGGATGTTGTTGGCGGCCGCCGTCAGCTCCTCGGCCGAGATCTGCGAGGTGATCGACGACGACAGCATCATCAGCACGAACTGGCTGGTCAGCGCCGGATAGACGCGCTCCAGCGCCGGCCGCAGGATGACGTACCAGTAGACTTGCGGCACCGAGAGGCCGAGGGATTCGGCCGCCTCGATCTGGCCGGGATGGACGGCCTCGATGCCGGCGCGCACGATCTCCGTCGTATAGGCTCCGACATTGATGACCATGGCGAGTACGGCGGCGAAAAGCACCGGCATCCTGACACCGACGCTGGCGAGACCGAAGAACAGGAAGAATATCTGGATCAGGAAGGGCGTGTTGCGCACGAGTTCGACATAGCCGCCCGCGACGACCCTGAGCCAGGCATGTCGGCTTCCGCGCGCGATCGCTCCTGCCACGCCGATGCAAAGGCCGAGCACGGTGGCGGCGAACGTCATCTCGAGCGTCGTCAGCGCGCCGGCCAGGAAATCCGGCCAGTATGCCCACAGGCTCGAGAAGTCGAACGTGTACATCATCGGGCGAGCCAGCCTCCGTCCACCGGCAGGACCGCGCCATGCACGTAGGCGGATGCCTGCGAGGCGAGGAAAACCGCGGCGCCCCCCATGTCGGAGGCCTCGGCCCAGCGGCCGGCCGGGATGCGCGCCAGGATGTCGTGCGAGCGTTGCTCGTCCTGTCGCAGGGCAGCCGTGTTGTTGGTGACGACGTAGCCGGGCGCGATGGCGTTGACGTTGATGCCCTTGTGCGCCCACTCGCAGGCCAGCAGCCGCGTCAGCCCCGCGAGGCCGCTCTTGCTCGCCGTGTAGGAAGGAATGCGGATGCCGCCCTGGAAGGAAAGCAGCGAGGCGATGTTGATGATCTTGCCGCCCTTGCCGCGTTCCAGCATGACGCGCGCGGCCGCCTGCGACAGGAAGAACGCGGTCTTGAGATTGACGTTCATCACGTCGTCCCAGTCGCCCTCGGTGAAGTCGAGGGCGTCGGCGCGGCGAATGATGCCTGCGTTGTTGACCAGGATGTCGACCCCGCCCTTCCAGGCGACGGCCTCGGCGACGATGCCGGCGACCGGCGCGATCGAACCGAGGTCGGCCGACACGGAGCGGATCTCGACGCCGGCCTGCGCGCACAGCCTTTCGGTCTCGTCCATGGCCGAGCGGCCCACCGCGACGATGGCCGCGCCGGCCCGCCCGAGCGCCAGCGCGATGGCCTGCCCGATGCCGGTATTGGCGCCGGTGACGATGGCCGTCCGTCCGGACAGGTCGAACGGGTTCAGGCTCTCCTTCGTCACCGAAGCGCCTCCATCGGCACCATGTCCATGTCGTCGAAATCCTGGTTGTCGCCGGCCATCGCCCAGATGAAGGCGTAGTTGGACGTGCCGACGCCGGAGTGGATAGACCAGCCGGGAGACAGGATCGCCTGCTCGTTGGCGACCACCAGATGGCGGGTCTCCTGAGGCTCTCCCATCAGGTGGATGACGCGGGCGTCGGCCTGCATGTCGAAATAGAGATAGGCTTCCGAACGCCGGTCATGCGTATGGCACGGCATGGTGTTCCACATATTGTTCGGCTTCAGGGCCGTCATGCCGAGGACGAGCTGGCAGGAGGCGCACACGTCCGGATGGATCATCTGGTAGATGGTGCGCTCGTTCGCCTGCGCCGGGCTGCCTAGCTCGCGGACATTGGCCGTGGCCTGCGATATCTTGACCGTCTTGTGACGGACGTGTGCCGGCGCGCTGACCAGGTAGAACTTGGCGGGATTGGCGGCATCCACACTCTCGAAGCGGACCTCGCCGCTGCCCATCGCCACGTAAAGCGCCTCCTGCGTGTCGAGATGATGGACGGCGCCGTCAGCCTGCACGCGTCCCGCCCCGCCGATGTTGACGACGCCGAGCTCGCGGCGCGCCATGAAGCTGGTCGTGCCGATAGGCTTCGGCGCCGTCAGTTCGAGCGCCTTGACGAGAGGCATCGCGCCGCCGACCCCGAGGCGGTCGATATGGCTGTAGGTGAGGGCGATCTCGTCCGGCTGGAACAGGCTCTCGATCAGGAAATGCCGGCGCAGCGCGGCGGTGTCGAATCCCTTCGCCGCTTCCGGATGGCTGGCTTGCCTGACGTCGATCTTCATGACTGCTCCAGAATGTAATGACCGTCACGACCCGCGCGTTTGCGCCGGGGCGTCGACGAAATAGTCGGGGTTGAGGTCCTTGATATCGTCGATATCGGTGATGAGCGTGCTCAGATGCCCGCTCATATGCGCGACGGCGGCGACCGGGTCACGCGCCTCGATCGCCCTGGCGATGGCCGTATGCTCCTCGATGACGCGCAGCATCCGGCCCTCCTGCGGCAGCGTCAGGCGCCGGTAGCGATCGACCTGCACCTTGACCTGCTGAACGACCGCCCAGATACCCGGATAGCCGGCCATCTCGGCGACCGCGGCGTGAAAACGCTCGTCCGCCTGGTGGAAGGCTTCCCGGTCGCCGGCGGCTTCGCTCTCGCGCATTTTCTCGATCACGGCATGGAGGCCGATGACCTGGCTGCGGGTGGCGCGGCCGGCGGCAAGACGCGCCGCCGTCTCTTCGAGCGACGTACGGATGACGATCGCTTCGGGCAGCGCGCGCAGCGGAATATGGGCGACGAAGGTGCCCGACTGCGGGAAAATATCGACCAGTTTTTCGTTCGCCAGCCTCAGCAAGGCCTCGCGCACCGGCGTCCGGCTCACGCCGTAGGTTTCCACGATCTCCTTCTCGGCGATCGGATCCCCCGGTGCCCGCCGCATGGAAACAATGTCGTCACGCAGTCCGGCATGGATCAGCGACGCGGCGCTCGCCGGCCTGTTGGAGTCACCGGCGCCGCGGCCGGTGAGCGCGCGTCTGCCACGGGCTTCGCGCACTGGGGCGGCGGCGGGATCGCTCATTCAGCCGTATCCTTCGAAACGGGCTGCAAGGCGGCGCCGGGAAGACCGGCCGGATGGAACAGGCATGTCATCGTCAGTTTGCTCGACCTCGGCACGAGGGATTTGCTCCCGCTAACTAATATATTTGATATACTAGTTGAGAGGGTTTGCAAGGGACGTCTGCCGAGAAAGTTGCGAACGCCGCGCGACAGGCCCCGGCGCACCTCTACGATCCCTCGCCGAGTGGGAGGCCGGCTTTCGCCTTGGGTGCAAGGTCGCTGCCCGAGCCATCCGCCAGGTTACAGGCTTTATGAACGCTGTTGGCCAGGAGAGGGGCGCAGTCTCGTCCGCGCTATGCAGCAGTCGGGCGCACGGGAAAGCTTCCGTTGCCGCGCGACATGGAGCTGCAGGAAGTCCTGCTTGTCGAAAAGCGAGAAATCGTCCGAGCCGCGTCGCCTGCCGCGCACAGAGCGCGTGCACGACATGCGAAAGACCGGGTGCTACTGCCGTTTGGCAGGCCCGGTCCTTCTTCCTACGCCGGTCTTTCTTCCTACGATTGAGCCGAAGCGGCTGTGCCGAGAACGACCGGCGGAGAGGTGAGCATATAGTGGAGAGGTGAGCATATAGTATTGGCCGGTTTGGCGCAGTTTGTCTTGTGATGCGAGAAACCGGCGACCCTCGACGGGTCGAACCCGTGCGGTCCGCTCAGGGGCGATCGATGACAACGGTTGCCGAGGTCCCGGCCACCAGCCTTGCCCTGTCGGCTCGATCGCCGTCCAGCGCGATGCGCACCGGCACACGTTGCGCGAGCCGCACCCAGGTGAAGGTGGGATTGACGTTCGCCAGCAGGGTGCCGGCCGTGCGTTCACGGTCTTCTATGCCCGCGGCGATGCTTTCGACATGGCCCGTCAACGGGTTCGACGATCCCATCAGCCTGATCGACGCCTTTGCGCCGACCGTGATGCGTGGAAGTTTTGTTTCCTCGAAATATCCTTCGACGCGCACCGTGTCGGTGTCGACAAGCGCCATCGTCGACTGGCCGGCGGAGACATAGTCTCCCGGACGCAGGCCGAGATTGGTGATGATCCCGTTGACCGGCGCCCGCACGGTCGAACGATCCAGGTTGAGCTGCGCCAGGTCGCGGGCAGCGCTCGCCTGCAGGCTGTCCGATTCCGCCTCGGCGACCACCGATTGCGCCTCTTCGACCTGCTGGACACTGACGACCGACAGCGTCAGGCGTTTCAGGCGGTCGAGGTTTCTTCTGGCTTGGTCGAGCGTCGCCTGCTTGCCCTCAACCGCCGCCTTGGCCTGATCGAGAGCGATGGCGAAGCGCTGGCGATCGATCTGGAAAAGGACATCGCCTTTCCTGACCGCCTGATTGTCCCTGACGAGAACGTCGGCGACCGGGCCGGAGACATCCGGCGTCACGCCCACGATATCGGCGCGCACATGGGCATCCCGCGTCCAGGGGTCGTTCATGTTCTCGTCCCAGAGCTTCCAGGCCACGCCGCACGCGGCGGCGACGATAATGGCGGTGACGAGGACCCTGCCTGCAAGGCGCAAGAAACGGAATTTCATGGAAACGACCGACCCGATAGCGACGACATGGCGCCGAGGATGAGGACATAGAGGGCGAGGTTGAACAGCGCCCGATGCCAGACGATGGAATAAAGCCCTGTCCGCGACAGCACCTGCGTGACGATGCGGGCGACGACGAAGGCCGCCAGCATGAGGACGAGAAGGGCCGGGAGATAGACGCCGAACAGGTTGATGTCGCTGTGCACGGTTTTTCTACTCGGCTGCGAGAGGAATGGTCTGGGCGGGCAAGGGCAGGCTGGGTGCGGGCGCATCTTGAAACAAGGCGCGCCGCAAGCCGACCAGCGCGTCCATCGAACGGCGCGCCGGCATGGCCATGCGGCCGCAAAGCGCGGCGAGGGCAAAATCGATTTGCGAGAGCAGTCGCGGGGAGGCCTCCAGGGCCGCGCGCCGACGGACACGGCTGTCATACAGGGCGGCTATGCCGGAGAGGACCCTGTCGACCGCTCCCCTCTCTTCAACCGTCAGCCGGCGACGCATCCGCTGCAATTCGACGATGTTGAGGCCGAGCCGGATTTCGGCATAGCCGTCGATCCGCGACAGTTCCCTGTCTTCGACGCCCGCCAGCCGCGGGACGATCTGGCCGAGACGGTCGAGCATGAGGCCGGCGAGCCGGCGCTGGTCGCGCGGCCGGTCGCCTGCCGCCAGGTCGGCAAGGTCCCTCCAGCCGGCGTGCAGGAGGCGGCGGGCGGCGATCTCGCCGCCGAACGGCCGCATGACGAGGGTCCACACGAGCGCGTAGCCGACGCCGGCCAGAGCGGCGAGACCGCCGCCGGCGAAAGCGGCGAAATCAGCCGAGAAGCGGTTGCCCAGGGCAATGAAGGACGCCGTATTCACGGTGAGCAGCATGGCCAGCATGCTCAGTTGGGGGCGTGGGATAAGCGTGCCGAGCACAAGGAACGGCGGCGCGAGCACCAGGGCCAGCATCGTGAATCCCTGTATCGACGGCAGGATCGCGAAAAGATAGACGCCGGTGGCCACCAGGCTCACCGAGCACCAGACGAACATCGAACGCAGAAGCGGGGCAGGGCGGTCCTGCGCGGCGAAAAACGAGCAGGACACCGCCGCCATGAGCACGAAGCCGGATCCCTCCGCCCAGCCGGACCAGATCCAGATCGCGCTGGCGACCAGCGTGGCGGCAACGACCGAAGCCGCATAGAAGAACAGCATTCCGTAATCGTGGTGACGGGTCCGCGCGAAGGTGCGGCGCCTGCGGAAGGCAAGCCTGCCGCTGCGCGGATCGCCTTCGGCGATTTTCGCGTTCAGGATCAGGCAGTCGTGCCAGACGTCGACGATCTCGCGCAGCCTCGCCAGCGCGCTGTCGAGGATCATGCCGTTCCAGTCCGTTAGGTCGGAGGCGGGCCGCAACGCGCCGATGCGGGCGCGCAGGGCAGGGGCGCGGTCCGGATCCTGCGCTGTCTCCAGCCACGACCCGACATCGCCCAGCAAATCCGACAGGTGCGGCGGCAGTTCGCCGCCCTGCGCTTTCAGGCCATGCAAGCGGTCCGACAGTGAAGACAGCAACGGCAGCAGCAGCATGAGCCGTCCGCGCAACTGCCGCGCCTGTCGCGTGACGCCGCGCGTCTGCGGGTCGTAGCCGAGCTGGCTGATCAGGATGTCCAGACCGGATATGTCCGACGCCAGTCTTTGGCGAGCCAGCGGCGTGGACGGAGCCGCGCCCCCGCCTTGGAGGATATCGCCCGCCCATGAAGCGGCGTCGCCGAGCCACTTGGATATCCGCGAAGACAGCAGTGAGGAGAGGCCGACCGGAAACACAACCTGGGCGACGACGCTCGCGCAGACGATGCCGAGGATGATTTCCTGGCTGCGCGCCGAGGCGATGTCGAAGATCGTCTCGGGCGCATCGACCGCCGGCAGCGCGATCAAGGGAAGGGTGTAGCCCGCCAGCATGAAGACGTAGCTCCGCGGTGTCCGGTCCAGCAGGGAGATGTAGAGCAGGCTGCCGGTCCAAAGCGCCACCACCACACTCATCAGAAGGGGGCTGGTGACGAACACCGGCAGGAAGAAGACCGAGGCCGCGGCTCCGATCAACGTCCCCAGCGCCCGGTAGAGCCCCTTGGACGAGGTGGCGCCGGCCAGCGGATTGGCCACGACATAGACTGCCGCCATGGCCCAATAGGGCCGCGGGAGATCGAACCATAGCGCGATATAGAGCGCCAGCATCGAGGCGATGAACGCCTTGACCGAAAACAGCCAGTCCTGCCACGAGGGGAACGTCATGCCGACACCCCGATGGCCGCGATCCGGCCGAACGCCGAAACGCCGTGCCGACCGGCGACGGAGACCGGGCTTCCCGGTCGTGCCCGGGGGACTCGACGGGATGAGGCGTATGAATGCATTGTCGGTGGCTGGAGGGTGGGACGCGACACGAGTGGTTCAAGGGCAACGGTGTCGCCCTTCCTTTGGAAGCGGATATCGGAGCAACAGGGGTCGATATCCCGATATTGATTGTATCAAAATAGATTGTATGCAAAGAATTTTCAATGGCAGATGAACGATCCAGAAGCCGCGAATCGATCGGCCAGCTCATCACCAGCATTGCCCGCCTTTGGCGTCGCACCGCGAACGAGCGACTGGACCGCTACGGCCTGTCGCACGCCGTGGCGATGCCGCTGCTTGCTCTGTGGCAGTTGGGCGGCGAGGCGCGTCAGGGTGCCGTGGCCGAACAGGCCGGGCTGGAAGGCCCCTCCCTTGTTCGGCTCATCGATCTTCTGGTCGCCGAAGGGCTGGTCACCCGCCGCGAGGATGCCAGCGACCGGCGGGCCAAGATATTGACGCTGACCGACGAGGGCATGGTGCGCATGAAGTCGATCAACATGGTGCTTGCCGAATTGCGCCATGAACTCGTCTCGCTCATAGGAGACGAGGAGCTCGAAACGGCATCTTCGGTGCTGCGGCAAATCCAGGCCGAGCTGCGCAACCGGACGCCCGAAGGCTGAGCCGGAAACCATTGGACGGCCACAGGACTGCGGGACCTGTCGGGCCTGTCATTTTTCGAGCAGGGCCCGGGCCGTCGGCTCGTCGGTGATGAGGCCGTTGAGCTTCGCACTGGCCAGCAGCGCGCGGATCGCCTCGGTCTTTCCCGGACCGCCGGCAATGGCGACGATGCGGCCCTCATGCCCGCTTTCGAGATCGACGGACAGGGTGCGCGCCGTCAGCGTCGTTTCCAGTTCGCGACCATGTGCGTCGAAGAAGTGGCCCAACATTTCCCCGACGCCGCCGATGGCGACGATCTCCTCGATCTCGCGCGGCTCGATCATGCCGGTGGCGACGAGTTGGGTTCGCTGGTGAACCGTGCCGATGCCGACGATCTTGAGCGGCGCGCGGTTCGAGAGATCAAAGACCTCGCGCACGCCGCGCTGCGATAGCAGGACTTCCAGATCCTCGACCGAATTGGCGAAGAACGGCACCGGCATGACATAGGCCTGCGCGCCGGTTTTCTCTGCCAGCCTGTGCATCACGTCGTGCGGATTGGCCGCATAGTTGCGCGTCAGGCCGCCAAGCAGCGAGACGAAGCGGACGTGGCTGGCGTCGAAGCGCGGCATCTGGCCGATCGCGGCCGCCAGCGTGCGTCCGTGGCCGAGCCCGATAAGATCGCTCGACCCATGCTCGATCTCGCGCCGCAGGTAGCTCGCGCCGGCGAGGCCCAGGGCGCGTAGCGGCAGGCCCTCTTCCCCGAGGTCGGGCGCCACTTCGCAGGAATCCAGGCCGTAGCGGTCGCACAGCTCGTTCTCCAGCGTCACGCATTCGACGATCTCACCGTCGATCGACACCTTGACCGCCCCTTCGGCGACGGCGCGCGCGATCAGGCGGTGCGCCTTGACCGAGGGCAGGCCGAGACGCTTCGCGACCGCCGACTGGGTCAGCCCCCCGGCATAGTGCAGCCACGCGGCACGGATGGCCAGCGACTGTTCCGGATCGATTGCGCCTGCCTGTTTCAGCATGTTCGTTCCCCTTTGCGACGTTCTCTCAAGCGCTGTCTCGTCGGATTCCGGTTTTGCCCCAGAATGCGATGCTTTCGACGGTCCGCGCAATCACCTGCCAGTCATCCGATCGCCATTCTTCAAATCCGGTTCCAGCAAACTCGTCGTTGTCGCCGCCGCCGCTTTCCGTCAATGCCTTCAGGGCGGCTCAGGCTGAATGCAGCCATCTCAAGTCGTCGCACCTGCGTGTTGTTGATAGTGGTTTCGTCCTTCACGCGGCCTCGGCGAGATGCTCTGCCTCGAACCATGATGCGAAGGCGCGGCGTTGGGCGTCGGTGAGATGGAGGTGGTGCTTGGTGCGCCGGTAGAGGATGTCGTCGGGCGTGCGCGCCCACTCCCTGGCGACGAGATAGCGCACCTCCGCCTCGTAGAGCAGGCCGCCGTGGTGGCGGCCGAGATCGTCCAGGCTTGCGGCGTCCCCGACGACGTCCTTGGCGCGGGCGCCGTAGAGGCGGCCGTAGTGATGGACGAGATCGCGCCCCATCCACGGCCACGCCTCGCGCAGGCTGTCGGCGAATGTCTCGTAGTCGGCGCCGGGGATGTCGCCGCCCGGCAGCGGCGCGCTGCCGGTCCAGTCCCCGCCCATCCGCGGGAAGACGTGCTTGAGCCTGTGCAAACCCCGCTCGGCCAGTTCGCGGAAGGTGGTGATCTTGCCGCCGAAGACGTTGAGCAGCGGCACGCCGCCGGTTTCGTCGAGGTCGAAGACGTAGTCGCGCGTCACGGCCGACGGATTGCCCTTGCCGTCGTCGAACAGCGGCCTGACCCCCGAGAAGGCATAGAGCACGTCGCGCCGGCGCAGCTTCTCCTTGAAGTAGCGGTTGACCGCCGCGATCAGGTAGTCGATCTCGCTCTCGTCGATCTCGACGTCCTCGGCGCGGCCCTCATAGGCGATGTCGGTGGTGCCGATCAGCGCCAGCCCGTTCTCATAGGGGTTGATGAAGATGACGCGCCTGTCGTGGTTCTGCACCAGATAGGCGTTGGCGCCGGCCCAGAACTTCGGCACCACGATGTGGCTGCCCTTGACCAGGCGCACCTTGCGCGACGAGTGCGATCCCGCGACGCGGCCGATGACGTCCGAGACCCACGGCCCGGCCGCGTTGACGAGGCAGCGGGCGCGGAAGGTGCGTGTTTCTCCCGTCGCCGC
>Ga0164243_10000687_pt1 | contig 60107 bp, 62 predicted proteins | sample OricompcompostOP_FD_108781 | JGI IMG/M metagenome (GOLD analysis project Ga0164243, IMG submission 108781) | Organic Plus compost microbial communities from Emeryville, California, USA - Original compost - Organic plus compost (OP) | ecosystem: Engineered > Solid waste > Mixed feedstock >... | reverse complement strand
CTTCGGAGGGTGGCGACACCTACGTGACGCCGATCGTCCGCAAGCTGGCAAAGGAGCACGGGGTCGACCTCGGCTCGCTCGCCGGAACGGGCGTCGGTGGACGCATCCGCAAGCAGGACGTGCTCGACGCGGCTGCCAAGGCCCAGGCCGCGGCTCCCGCCCCCGCTGCGGCTGCTGCCAAGCCGGCTGCGGCCGCTGCTGCGGCCGTCTCGCCGCTGCGTGGCAAGACCGAGAAGCTCACGCGTCTGCGCAAGACCATCGCGACCCGTATGCACGAGTCGCTGCAGATCTCGGCCCAGCTGACCACCGTGCTCGAGGTCGACGTCACCGAGATCGCCCGCCTGCGTACCAAGCACAAGGACGCGTTCTACGAGCGTGAGGGCGTCAAGCTCTCCTTCCTGCCGTTCTTCGCGAAGGCATCGGTCGAGGCGCTCAAGACGTTCCCGCAGATCAACTCCTCGCTCGACCTCGAGGGCGGCACCGTCACCTACCCGGCCGGCGAGCACCTCGCCGTCGCGGTCGACACCGAGCGCGGACTCATCGTCCCGGTGATCAAGGACGCCGGCGACCTGTCGATCGCCGGGCTGGCCCGCAAGATCGCCGACGTCGCCGATCGCACCCGCAACAACAAGATCTCGCCTGACGAGCTCTCCGGCGGCACGTTCACGATCACGAACACCGGCAGCGTCGGGGCGCTCTTCGACACCCCGATCATCAACCAGCCGCAGGTCGCGATCCTGGGCACCGGCGCGGTCGTCAAGCGTCCGGTCGTCATCACCGACGCCCACGGGGGCGACGGCATCGCGGTGCGCAGCATGGTCTACCTCGCCCTGACGTACGACCACCGCATCGTCGATGGTGCGGACGCAGCTCGCTTCCTGACGGCCATCAAGGTCCGTCTCGAGACCGCTGCGTTCGAGGACGAGCTCGGGTCCTGACGGTCGTCTCATGCATGTCGTCGTCGGTGGGGCCTCAGGCTTTCTCGGACGTTCCCTGGCCGCGCGCCTGCGCGGCCAGGGGCACCGGGTCACCGAGCTGGTGCGTTCCGGCCCCGCCGGCGACGAGGCATCGACGTGGAACCCGGCAGCCGGTCACGTCGACCAAGGCCTGATCAACGACGCCGACGCGGTCGTCAACCTCTCCGGCGCGCCCATCGCCCGCTGGCCCTGGACCGCGTCGTACCGACGCGAGCTCCTCGAGTCACGGCTCGGGGCCACGTCCACCCTCGCGGCGGCGATCGCCGCCGCGCCGACTCCCCCGGTGCTGGTCTCGGCCTCGGGCATGTCGGTCTACGGGGCCGACCGCGGCGACGAGATGCTCCCGGAGACAGCCGGCGACGGCCCGGGGTTCCTGGCCGACGTCTGCCGGCAGTGGGAGGCCGCCACCCTTCCTGCCCAGGAGGCCGGCGCCCGCGTGAGCTTCGTGCGCACGTCGAGCGTCATGCACCGCGACGGCGGCACCCTCAAACTGATGCTCCCTGTGTGGAAGGCCGGCCTCGGCGCCAAGCTGTCATCGGGCTCTCAGTTCTTCTCGGTCATCTCACGCGACGACTGGGTGCGCGGGGTCGTCTTCCTGCTCACCCATGAGGACGCCTCGGGGCCGTTCAACTTCGCCAACCCCGCGCCCGCCACCAATGCGGAGTTCACCAAGGCGCTGGCTGCGGCGGTGCACCGCCCTGCAGTGCTACGGGCCCCCGGGTTCGCCATGAAGCTCGCGCTCGGCGGCCTCGCACCAGAGCTGCTCGGCTCGCTGCGACTGCAGCCCGCCGCCCTCACCGCCGCCGGCTTCGCCTTCGAGCATCCCGACCTCGAGTCGACGCTCGACGCGGCCCTCAGGAAGCCCTGACCGCGACGATCCGCCAGCCTTCCGCGGTGTCGCGCAAGGTCACCCGACGGCGACTGGGCAGATCGCGCGGCAGGACCCTCGTGCCACCGCCATCGAGCACGACCCGGGTGGGCCCGAGACGCTCGACGACGTCCAGCACGACCTCGGACCGGTCGTGGCGGACCACGTCGGTCGCCAGCAGCTCGATCCGTCCGCCCCGCAGCGTCATGCCACGATCGGTGTAGGTGCGCAGCAGCCTCGTGTCGGCCTCGAGGAGCTCTGAGCGCTCCGGGTACACACTCTTCAGCACCGAGGCATCACCAGTGCGGAAGGCCTCGGCACGGACGCCGTCGAGACCGTGCAGGAGTGCAGCGGCGGGGTCGTCGGGAGCCACGGCGAAAGGCGCTGCCAACAGCACCGCGCACCACCAGGAGATCCAGTCCATGGCTCACTATGCGCAGGAACCGTCTCCGGACGGGGCCTTCCATCCACAGGCGGTCGCCGAGGACGTCCGGGCTAGGCTGAGGAGGTGAGCCCGCTGCACATCCTGGACGACTGGTACGGCGACCGAGCGCTCGACTACACCGAGGCCTGGCAGATGCAGCGCGAGCTGCACGCCCGCCGGGCGCTCGGCGAGATCGGCGACACCGCGCTCTTCCTCGAGCATCCCCCCACCTACACGGCGGGACGCCGCACGGAGCTCCATGAGCGTCCCTTCGACGGCACGCCGGTCATCGACGTCGACCGCGGCGGCAAGATCACCTACCACGCTCCCGGACAGCTCGTCGGCTACCCGATCACCAAGCTGCCCTCGCACGTCCTGGTGGTCGACTACGTCCGCCGGGTCGAGGAGGCGGTCATCCGCGCGACCGCCGACCTCGGCGTCCTGTGCGGGCGGGTGCCCGGTCGATCGGGTGTCTGGCTGCCAGCCGCGCCAGGACGTCCCGAGCGCAAGGTCTCGGCCATCGGCATCCGTGTCTCGCGCGGCATCACGATGCACGGCTTCTCGCTCAACTGCGACATCGACCTCGCCGGCTACGACCGGTTCGTGCCCTGCGGCATCGCCGATGCCGGGGTCACGTCGCTGTCGGCCGAGCTCGACCGCACCGTCACGGTGCCTGAGGCGGCGGCGGTGGTGGCGCCGCACCTCATCGAGCTGCTGGGGTGGCAGCCGTACACCCCGACGCCCGACATCCCGCGTCTCGAAGGCACTCCCCTCCCCTCGCTCCTCGCCTCTCCCCGCGCCTAGACCATCGTCGGGAGTGAGGCAGGTCACGGCGTCCTGTCCAGGGGTCGCAGGGCCCTCAGGAGGAGTTTCGCGGGCGCGTACAGTTGGGACGTGACCATCGCACCCGAGGGACGCAAGATGCTGCGCCTCGAAGTCCGTAACGCCGAGACCCCGATCGAGAAGAAGCCCGAGTGGATCAAGACCCGGGCGAAGATGGGTCCTGAGTACAACGAGCTGATGAGCCTCGTGAAGAGCGAAGGCCTTCACACGGTCTGTCAGGAAGCCGGCTGCCCCAACATCTTCGAGTGCTGGGAAGACCGCGAGGCGACCTTCCTCATCGGCGGCGAGCAGTGCACCCGTCGCTGCGACTTCTGCCAGATCGACACCGGCAAGCCCGATGCGCTCGACCGCGACGAGCCGCGCCGTGTCGCCGAGAGCGTCCAGAAGATGGAGCTGCGCTACGCGACCATCACCGGTGTCGCACGTGACGACCTTCCTGACGGCGGGGCCTGGCTCTACGCCGAGACGGTCCGCAAGATCCACGAGCTCAACCCGGGCACGGGGGTCGAGAACCTCATCCCCGACTTCAACGGCGTCCCCGAGCTGCTGGCCCAGGTCTTCGAGTCGCGGCCCGAGGTGCTCGCGCACAACGTCGAGACGGTCCCACGCATCTTCAAGCGCATCCGGCCGGCCTTCCGCTACGAGCGCTCCCTCGACGTCATCACCCAGGCCCGCGACTTCGGCCTGGTGACCAAGTCGAACCTGATCCTGGGCATGGGCGAGACCCGCGAGGAGGTCTCGCAGGCCCTGCGCGACCTGCACGCCGCCGGCTGCGACCTGATCACCATCACGCAGTACCTGCGGCCGTCGAAGCGCCACCACCCGGTCGAGCGCTGGGTGCGGCCCGAGGAGTTCGTCGAGCTCAAGGCCGAGGCCGACGAGATCGGTTTCGCCGGTGCGCTGTCGGGTCCGCTCGTGCGCTCGTCCTACCGCGCGGGCCGCCTCTACCAGCAGGCACTCGAGGCTCGCCAGATCAGCACCGGCCTCTGAGCCTCGGCAAGACCCCCACCGTCAGGCGCCCGAACCGGGCTCCGCGACGGCTCGATGGACCCGCGTAGACTGTGGCTCATGTCGAACCCCATGGCCGAGGCACCCACAGGTCGCATCGCGCAGATACGTCAGGCGTACCGGATCACCAAGAAGACCGACAAGAACATCGGTCTGATCCTGCTGCTGACGTTCCTCGTCGTGGGCGGCGCCATCGGCGCGCTCAGCTGGTTCCTCTCGGGCGACTCGCTGCTCTGGCGCATCGTCACGGTGATCCTGGCCGTCGTCGCCGGCATCCTCGGCGCGCTGATCATCTTCGGCCGTCGCGCCGAGAAGGCCGCCTACGCGCAGGTCGAGGGTCAGCCCGGCGCCGCAGCCGGTGCCCTGCAGATGCTGCGCCGAGGCTGGGACGTCAAGCCGGCCGTCGCGTTCACCAAGAACCAGGACGTCGTGCACCGTGTCGTCGGCAGGCCCGGCATCATCCTCGTGGGCGAGGGCAACCCCACGCGCCTGCGCACGCTGCTGACTGCCGAGAAGAAGAAGCACGCCCGCATCGTGGGCGAGGACGTCCCGGTGCTCGACGTCATCGTGGGCAATGAAGAGGGCCAGATCAAGCTCACCAAGCTCGTCAAGCACGTCCAGAAGCAGCCCAAGAGCATCAAGCCCGCCGTGATGACGGCGACCCTCTCGAAGCTGCGAGCGCTCGACGCGATGCGTCCCGCCGCCCCCATGCCGCGCGGCCCCGTGCCGACGAGCATGAAGGGCTCGCGCAAGATGATGCGCGGCTGATCCAGCACCAACAGCGTCGAGCCGGTCAGACCGACTCGACGATCGAGCCGGCGGCCAGGTCGTGCAGACCACGATGGTCGGCGTTCTGCACCAACGGCGGTATCACGACGCACACGAGCGCCGTGCGCACGATCGCGCGCAGGAGGCCGATCGGCCTGCCATCGGGGCCGGCGACCTTGAGGCCGAAGAGTCGCTTGCCGATCGTGGTGCCCGTGAGCCCCGTCAGCAGCGAGACCTCTACGAAGAACACCAGGAGCGGCACGAAGGGCTCCGAGGCGTCCGGCCCGGCCAGAGAAGTCCTGAGAAGGGCTGCGGTCGTCAGGGCCGCGATGACCCAGTCGATGAAAAGGGCGCCAAGGCGGCGGGGAAAAGGAACCGTCTGCACCTCAGGGAGACTACCGTCAACCTTCTTGTAACATTCCTGAAACAATCCAGTGACCGATGGGAAACTGCCCTCCCATACCCTCATGGGGCACGGGGACGGAAGATGCGCCTGTCCCTGCCGTGTTCGACTGATACGCGCCGCGAAGTCGTGGCAGAGGAGGCTCCATGTTCGGCAACGCCGACGAGTTGTTCAAGTTCATCAAGGATGAGGGTGTCGAATACCTGGACGTCCGTTTCACCGACTTGCCCGGCATTCAGCAGCAGGTCACTCTGCCGGCGTCGACGTTCGACGCGAGCATGGTCGAGAGCGGCGTCGCATTCGACGGCTCGTCGATCCGTGGGTTCCAGACCATCGACCAGTCCGACATGGTGCTCTTCCCGGACATCAAGACGGCGTACGTCGATCCGTTCAAGGCCCGCAAGACCATCGCCATGGACTTCTTCGTTCACGACCCGATCACCGGTGAGGCCTACTCCCGCGATCCCCGCAACATCGCCCGCAAGGCCGAGGCGTACCTCGCCACGACCGGCATCGGCGACACCGCCTTCTTCGCCCCCGAGGCCGAGTTCTACATCTTCGACCGGGTCAACTTCAGCACCGGCGCCAACAAGTCGTTCTATGAGCTGCAGTCCCGCGAGGCTGCGTGGCAGACCGGCAACTCGATCGACGACAGCCGCGGCTACCAGGTGCGCTACAAGGGCGGCTACTTCCCGGTCGCGCCGACCGATCAGACCGCTGACCTGCGCAACGACATGATGTCGAACCTCACCGCTGCTGGTCTCACACTCGAGCGAGGCCACCACGAGGTCGGCACTGCTGGCCAGGCCGAGATCAACTACAAGTTCGACACGCTGCTCAAAGCTGCCGACGACGTCATGAAGTTCAAGTACATCGTCCGCAACACCGCATGGGCCAACGACAAGACCGTGACCTTCATGCCGAAGCCGATCTTCGGCGACAACGGCTCGGGCATGCACGTCCACCAGTCGATCTGGAACGACGGCAAGCCGCTGTTCTACGACGAGACCGGCTACGGCGGACTGTCCGACGTCGCGCGCTACTACATCGGCGGCATCCTCAAGCACGCCCCGTCCCTGCTGGCGTTCACGAACCCGTCGACGAACTCCTACCGTCGCCTCGTGCCCGGCTTCGAGGCGCCGATCGCGCTGGTCTACTCCGCTCGCAACCGTTCGGCCTGTGTCCGCATCCCGATCACCGGCTCGAACCCCAAGGCCAAGCGCATCGAGTTCCGTTGCCCCGACCCGTCGGCCAACCCGTACCTCGCCTTCTCGGCGCTGCTCATGGCCGGCCTCGACGGCATCAAGAACAAGATCGAGCCGCCCGCCCCGATCGACAAGAACATCTACGAGCTGCCGCCGGAGGAGTACGACGCCATCGACATGGTTCCGACCTCGCTCGACGCGGTGCTCAACTCGCTCGAGAACGATCACGAGTTCCTGACGCCCGGTGGCGTCTTCACTCCTGACCTCATCGAGACCTGGATCGACTACAAGCGCACCCAGGAGATCGCGCCCGTGCAGCTGCGCCCGCACCCGCACGAGTTCGAGCTGTACTACGACATCTGAGTCACGCTCGCGCGTGCTCGAACCGAAGGCTCCCGGTCCATGCCGGGAGCCTTCGGGCGTCTCAGAGGGCCTTAAGATGGCGAGCGATCCCATGCCTGCCTCCGAAGACAGTCCTCGCAAGCTGCTGCTCGTGGTCGACGCGCCCTCGCTCCTGCACCGCAACCACCATGCCCGGGCGCATTCGAGGATCACGGACCGATCGGGACGACCTGCCTGGGCGCTGCACGGCATGCTGCGCCAGATCATCGAGGCGATCGACGGGTTCGCCCCCGATGCGGTGATCTTCGGGCTCGACGACCGCACTGCGTCGCAACGCGCAGACCTCTACCCCGCCTACAAGGCGGGGCGGGCCGAGAAGGACGCGGCGCTCGTCGACCAGCTCGAGCGAGCGGGCGCCCTGCTCGACGCCCTCGGCCTCGCCACGCTCACTCCGCCGGGCCTCGAGGCCGATGACGTCAGTGCGTCCGGTGCCACCTGGGCGCGCGATCACGGCTGGGACTGCGTGATCATCACCTCCGACCGCGACGCGTTCGCCCACATCAGCGACCGCACCCAGGTGCTCCGCCTGATCAACGGAGGCATCAGCGGATCGCCGCTGCTCAACCCGGCGCGACTCTTCGCGATGTACGGCGTCGCCGCCGAGCACTACCTCGAATTCGCCGCCCTGCGCGGCGATGCCAGCGACAACCTGCCGGGCGTCGCCGGCATCGGCGAGAAGACCGCAGCGATCCTCCTCACCCAGGTGGGGTCCATGCGGAGCGTCTGGGCCGACGTCGACCAGAACGACGGCCGCGTCGTCGCCGCGACCCTGGACTCCTGGGCAGCAGAGACAGGTGCGCGACGAGTAGGAGCCACCATCGTCCGCCGGCTCACAGCCCCGGGTGCCCGCGAACGCTACGACTTCAACGTGCGGATCATGTCCGGGCGCGACGACCTCGCCCTGGGCATCACTCCCGACGTGCCCGGCAGCCCCGGCCTGCTCCCCCTGGATCCCGACCGGGTCAACAGGGTCGTGGGCTTTCTCAACGTCGAGGCGACGACGTCGCTCGCGATCAGAGTGCTCAGCACGGACCCGGCATCAGCAGCGTCACGCTGAGACCGGTAAATTCACCAGGTGTCCGACCAACGCCCCCGCCGTACCTTCGCCGTGATCAGCCACCCCGATGCCGGCAAGTCCACGCTGACCGAAGCGCTCGCGCTGCACGCACGGGTCATCAACGAGGCGGGTGCCGTGCACGGCAAGGGCGACCGACGCGCCACCGTCTCGGACTGGATGGCGATGGAGAAGGCCCGCGGCATCTCGATCACCTCCGCGGCGCTGCAGTTCGTCTATCGCGACCACGTGGTCAACCTCGTCGACACGCCTGGACACAGCGACTTCTCGGAGGACACCTACCGGGTGCTGTCGGCCGTCGACTCGGCCGTGATGCTGGTCGACGCCGGCAAGGGCCTCGAACCGCAGACCCTCAAGCTCTTCCGAGTGTGCGCGCTTCGCGGCATCCCGGTGATCACCGTCATCAACAAGTGGGATCGCCCTGGCCTGTCCCCGCTGGGTCTGATGGACGAGATCGAGCAGCAGATCAAGCTGCGTCCCACTCCCCTGACCTGGCCGGTCGGTGAGGCGGGCGACTTCCGGGGCGTCCTGGACCGGCGTACCGGAGAGTTCGTGAAATACACACGCACCGCCGGCGGTGCCACCCGAGCGCCCGAGCGACGGATGTCGGCGGCCGACGTCGAGGAGGTCGACACCGTCGCCTGGTCCGCCGCGATGGACGAGCACGAGCTCTTGGCACTCGACTCCGCCGATCACGACCAGGAGCGGTTCCTCGCCGGTGAGACGACGCCGGTCATGTTCGCCTCCGCGCTGCAGAACTTCGGGGTGGCACAGCTGCTCGACCTGCTGCTCGAGCTCGCCCCTGGCCCCGCCGCGACGGCCGGGGTCGACGGAACGGTGCGCCAGGTCGATGACGACTTCAGTGCGTTCGTCTTCAAGGTGCAGTCCGGCATGAACAGCTCCCACCGCGACCGGATGGCATATGCACGTGTGGTGTCCGGAGCCTTCGAACGAGGGATGATCGTCACCCATGCCTCGACCGGAAAGCCCTTCGCGACGAAGTACGCTCAGGCCGTCTTCGGTCGTGAGACCACCTCGGTCGAGCACGCCTACCCTGGCGACATCATCGGCTTCGTGAACGCCCAGGCGTTGCGAGTCGGCGACACGGTGTACGACGGCGAGCGCATCGACTATCCCCCCGTGCCAAGCTTCGCCCCTGAGCACTTCATGACCGCGACCGCAGCCGACATCGGTCGCTACAAGCAGTTCCGTCGCGGCATCGAGCAGCTCGACCAGGAAGGTGTCGTCCAGGTGCTCCGCTCGGACCTGCGCGGCGACCAGAGCCCGGTCCTCGCAGCGGTCGGCCCGCTGCAGTTCGACGTGGTCGAAGAGCGGATGACGAACGAGTTCACCTCCCCGATCCGGCTCTCACCTCTGGACTACCAGGTGGCTCGTCGAACCGATGCTGCCGGCGCGCAGGAGCTGAGAGGCACACGTGGCACCGAGGTGCTGCAACGCGCGGACGGCACGTACCTCGCGCTCTTCGTCGACAAGTGGCGTGCGAACAACACTGCCCGCGAGCATCCAGATGTCCTGCTCGAGGAGCTACCTGCCGGCGGCAGCTGAATCTGGCTGGGAACTCGCCCCGCAAGCCGCAGACATCACCAATTCGGTCAGTGTTCGTCGGTAGAACGGCCCCGAGCCGTCGGGCGGACCCCATACTGAGCTCTGGATGTACCTGACGGCGAGCTCAGACCTAGGACCGGCGAAGATGACAAGGCGACGACTACTGGCGGCAACGCTGATCGCATCCGTGGGAGCCATCGGCCTCCTGGTCATGCCCCTTCCTCAGACGCCGAGGGTGGCAGCCACCGAGCCCCCGCCGAAGAGCCAGAGCACTGCACAGGCCAGCGATGCTGTTCTGGTGGTGGATCCGCTTATGGTCGTCAACGTCGACGGGTCGGCGAGCCTCTCGGCCACGCTGCACAACACCCAGGACGTCGAGGTGGCCCTGACAGCGGTCCAGGTCCAGTCCGAAGGCAGTGAGCTCGGTGTTGCGAGCACCGCCATGTGGCTTCCCGTCCTTCCTAGCATCCCCGCGAGGGCTGGTGACGCCTCGGATGCAGGAGGATTCGTGGTGCCACGCGGTGTCGTCGCCGGACGCAACGTCCAGGTGAGGTTCGTGTTCGACGACCACAGCTGTCTGACGGTGCAGGTGGAGGCGACCCGTCGTACGTCTCAGCATGGCGGTGTCTTTCCGACGAACGGACGCCAGCTGGGCTCCACGAGGACAGCCACTGGCTCATCCCCCAGCGATTGTTCGACCCCCAGTCTTGCCGAGACACGCCTGCTCGCTTTCGCCTGACACCGAGGCTGCCGCTAGGTCAGGACGAGCCAGGTCCGTCCGTCGATGAGCTCACGAACCACGTCGAGGTGCCCGGCGTGGCAGGCGGTCTCGGTGATCACGCTGAGGACGATCTCGTGCAGATCACGCTCGGGCAGGCCGGGGAACAGCTCGCTCGACCACCACGCCGGCGCGGACTCGAGTGCGGTCGTGGAGATGATGGCGTCGGCGAGCTCGATCTCAGAGCGATACAGGGCGAACACCTCGTCGGGCGGCACGTCCTGGGCGACCTGCCAGGCTCCGTCGCCGGAGTTCAGCTCGACGGCCTCACCCGCAACGACGGCACGGAACCAGAACCGCTCCACGTCGAGCGCAAGGTGTTGGACGAGCCCAAGGCAGCTCCAATCCGACGGGAGAACCGGCCGGCGCAGGTCCACGTCGGACAGACCGTCCAGGATCTGCAGCACATGCCGACGCTGGCCGCTCAGGGCGGATAGCAGGGCACGAGTCTCAGCCGCTGTCACTCCTGCACCTGGCCGCGCCGGTCGAACTCCTCTTGGGTGATGCCGCCGGGGAGCCGGGACTGGAAGTCGAGCACACCCACCCAGGTCGGCCGCAACGAGATGCGGGCCATCCGCACGCCAGCTGGTCGAGCGCCGCGACGTTCGCGTCACCCTGCTCGTCGCCCGCGTAGCGCCGGTTCGCTGCCGCATACTCCGGCAGGATGCCGTCGACCTCGACGACATCGACGCGGCCACGCAGCAGCAGGACCTCCGGAGGGGACCCCGCCGAGTCGATCGTGACCGCGATGACGGGGTTCGCGCGCATCGCCTTGATCTTCTTCGCGCCAGCGAACGTGGGCAGCACGAGCTCGTCGCCGGTCCAGTGGAAGAACATCGGAAAGACGCGCGGCGTGCCGTCGTGGGCGATGTACGCGACCCTGGCCAGCTCTCGTGAGCCGAGCAACCGGGTAGCGACGTCACTCCCCAGGAGACGCACGTCGCCCTGCGGGAGTGTCATGACATCAGCCGGGCCAGTCATGAGAGCTCCCCGTCGACCAGGTCGGCGAGGCAGTCGAACGAGCTCGCCCAGCCCTCTTCGAGACCCGAGCTCGAGTCGTCGTCCGGAAGCCCCTCAACGACGAAGGTCATCTCGGTGCCATCGGCGACCGACAGGAGCGTCAGGGTGATGACCACTCCGGTGTCATGGACACCAACAGCGGCGGCACTGAACACCAGGCGCTCGGGCTCATCCACCTCCATGAAGGTGAAGACCTGCGGATACTCGGCGCCGCCCTCGTCCGCGACCATCGTGATGTGCCACGTTCCGCCCGGCCGCAGGTCGACCGCGATGTGCTCCGACGGCGAGCTGAGGCCACGCGGACCGAACCAGCTCGCCAGCTGCGCCGGGTCGGTCCAGGCTGCCCAGACGAGCTCACGCGGAGCGGTGAACGTGCGAGTGATGGTGAAGCCGTGGGTGCGCGGCAGGGCTGAGCTAGTCATGGGTAGATCCCTTCTGGATGCGATCGAGATGGTCGGCGAGACGATCGAAACTGTCGTCCCAGAACTCGCGGTACTCATCGAGCCACGTGACGGCATGCCCCAGCGGTGCCGCCTCGAGCCGGCACGGACGCGACTGTGCACTGCGGGTGCGTGAGATCAGCCCTGCGCTCTCGAGCACCTTGAGGTGTCGGGAGATCGCAGGCAGGCTGATGTCGAAAGGCTCGGCCAGGGTGTTGACCGTCGCCTCCCCTGACGCCAGCCGGCCCAGGATCGCCCGCCTGGTCGGGTCGGCGAGGGCGCTGAAGACGGTGCTGAGCTCATCGGTGGTCACATACTTAACGTATCAGTTAATTAACGAGGGCGCTAATTTGCTGACCCGCAGCCGCCAGTACGTTGAGCCCCATGGATGCGGGAGCGGTGCTCGGCGACGTGCTGCGCGGCTTCCGGTTCGATGCGCGCCGGATCGTGCTGGGGCGCGCTGGCAACCGATGCGAAGGCCCGCTGTTCGTCGCCTGGGGCCGCTGCCAAGGTGAGGCAGAGGAGGTCGACCACGTCTACCCATGGTCGAAGGGCGGATCGACCGTCGTCAGCAACGGCCAGGCGCTCTGCCGCAGGCACAACCGCTCGAAGTCGAACCAGACGCCGTCATGGTGGTACGTCCTGTCCCTCGAACGCCGGCGTAGGCAGTACTTCCCGATCGGCGACGAGGTGCGTGTTCACGCCACCATGAGCGCATCTGACCGCGAGGCACGGCAGGCCTGGACCGAGCGAAAACGCACCCGCTAGGCCCAGACCGACGACACCTACTGCAGAGAGCCCGCCTGCTCGAGGAGAGCCTGCTCGATGGCCTCCTGAACGCGGGCGTCCTCGCGGACCTTGGCCTGTCGCCGACGCAGCACGGCGACCACGGCGAGGACGATCACCAGCACCAGGATCAGCAGCAGCGTCCACGGGATGGCCAGGGCGTGCGTCGTGCCCTCGACCGCCGAGAGCGGGCTGATGGTGCCAGACGCATCAGTGACGAGCGGTGTGACGGTGACCTTGCCGCCCAGCAGCAGCGCAGGAGCGACGCCGTGAAGGGGCACCGAGACCTTCTGCTTGTCACCCGGCAGCAACTCGACCGAGTCGGCGATCTTGGTCGCGGAGACCTTCAGGCTGCCGAAGGGGCCGGCGACCGAGGCTGCCTGCCGGGCCGTGAGGATCGCGTTGCCCGTGTTGTGGATCGTGTACGAGAGGGTGGCGTCGCCCTTCGCGAACGGATTGAGGGTGCCCGAGTAGTCCACCCCGACTCCCTCGACTGCGAGGGTGGGCTTGAGCTCGCCGCCCACGCGCAGGCGCACGCGGACGGCCAGCCGACGATCGACGTTGATCCCCTCGACCTCGTCGGCCTGCGTCAACGACGTGATGATGCCGCCCATGTGGTCACCGGGGGTGGCGTTGTCCGGAAGCGTCACCGTGAAGGGAACCTCGACGGACTTGCCGGGCTTGATCGTGACCTTGCTCTGCTCCGGGTGGATCCAGGCGCCCGCGCCGGTCGGCTTCTTGTCCCTGGGCTCCAGGTCGAGTTGGCCCGCCTCGGTCGTGAACCCGTCGGCGGCGTACACGTCGAGCGTGAGCGGCTCCTTGCCGTGGTTGGCGACCATGAGGCCGTCCTCGAGCGTGCCGGACGGGTCGAGTGTGTAGCTGTAGTTCTGCCGATCGCGACCGAAGTCGTTGGAGGCCGTCCTGACCGCCCACGAGACGTCGTCGTTCGCCGCCGTGGCGGGGCTGGTGCCCAGGACCACCAGTCCGAGGGTGGCGAGCATCATCAAGATCACGGCGCGGGCGAGGTTTCCGGCGGCCGTGGTCGTACGCGGTCTGGTGTGGTGCATTTGGTGATCCTTCGGACAGAGTCTGAGCGGAAGTTTGGGAGACGTGCGGTGGGGTGGGCACACGATGGCGCCCACCCCACCGGTCGTTCAGACGGTCAGCTCACCGCGGTGAGGGTGAGCGTCGCGCGGTAGTTGCCCTTCTCGACGTTGGTCGGGAACTTCAGGTTGAGGTCCGCTCCCAGCTTCGTCGTGCCCGTGGCGTGACCCTCGACAGCGGAGCCGAGAGTCCTCGACACCGAGAGGCCGTTGCCACTGCTGTAGCCCGTCGCGACGGGGGCGCCGGCAGCAGCGCCACCGCCCTGCGCGAGGACCTGGGGCAGCCAACCGAGGTACTTGCTGGAGAACAGCTTGTCCCCGTCGGTGAAGTCGTCCACCTTGGCGTTGATCGCCCACGGCGTGCCCGACGAGCGGGTGTCCGTGACGGTGATCGGGTTGATCGAGCCGGCGGCCTGGAAGTAGGTGCCCTGCTCCTCGGCCTCGCCCAGGCTCACGAGGGTGTTGTCACCGTCGATCGACCAGCCGAACTCACCCGGCGCGGTCTTCGGGACGTTGACCTGGATCTCCTGGCCGTCACCGTGGTTCTGACGGATGGCGACCTTGTCGACCGTGGATCCGACCGGCTGAGCAGCGCTGGCGCCGCTGTTCGGGCCACACCAGTCGACGTTGCCCTCTTCGACCGCTGCGTTGGGGGCATCACAGGTGCCGCTGCGGACGTTCTCGACGACCAGCTTGTCGGCGCGCACCTGGACCTTGACGTAGGTGCGGACGTGCTCCTGGTCCTCCACCGAGTTCTGCGCGTGGCTGCTCGGGTTGAGCGGGTCGGGACCGTAGTTGGGGTCCGTCGTCGACGGCGTGGTCAGGTCGTAGTACTTCGAGCCCGACGCGGAGTTGGCCGTCACGTAGATGACGCCACCGGGACCAGCGGCGACCTCGGCTGCACCGGGCTGCTCGTCTGGGTTGGCCTTCTTCCCGTTCTTGAGCACGTAGCTGCGCGAGTAGCTGTGGTCGTGGCCCTGCAGCACGAGGTCGACCCCGAGGTTGGAGAAGGCCGTCGGGAAGTCCTGACGACGCTGCTTGTTGTCGCCGTCGTTGGCGTGCGCGGCCGGCGAGTAGATCGAGTGGTGGTAAACGAGGACCGTGTACTTGGCCTCGTCACCGTGCTCCTCGACGACGTCTGAGATGTACGAGACGTGAGCCGCGTCGGCACCGTTGGCGTACGCGTTGCTGTTGATGTCGATGAACAGCACGTCCTTGTTGATGAACCAGTAGTCACCGCCGGACTGGGTCGTCGCGTTGCCCGCGTAGTAGGGCGCCGAACGGTCCGTGTTCGGGGTCCAGAAGTGCTGCTCGTAGGCCTTGCCGCCGACGTCGTGGTTACCGATGGTCGCCGCCCACGGGTACTGGCGCAGCTTGTCCGAGCCGAGGAACGCGTCCCACTGCGACTCGGTGTTGGCCGTCTCGACCTGGTCGCCACCCGACACCAGGAGCTCGGCGTTCGGGTTCGCGGCCAGAGCCACGTTCAGCGTGTCGGCCCAGCCGGCGCCGTCCTTGGCCGTGTCGCCCGACGAGCCGATCTGCGGATCGCCGAAGAACAGGAAGTCGAAGTCGCCCTCGAAGTCCTGCGTCTTGAAGGAGTACGTCGAGGACCAAGCGCCCTCGGCGCCGACCCGGTAGGAGTACGAGGTGTTCTCCTTCAGGCCGTCGATCGTCGCGTGGCCGTTGGAGCCGCCGTTGACGGCGTTCGCCGCGACGGTGGCCGCGAAGGTCACTGCGTCCGAGGGGAACTCGCCGGCGACGACCTGGGACGTCGGAGCGACCTCCACGACCTGGTCGGTGGTGGCCGAGGAGTACCAGGACACGACTCGCTGGTCCTCGGCTGCACCCACGCCGAGGACGATGCCGGTCAGATTGGCGGCGTCAGCGGCGTGGGCCGAGGTCGTGAGACCGCTGCCAAGCACGGCCGTGACACCAAGGACCGCGGCCGCGGCGCCCCCAGCCATCCGGCGACGTACAAGCCCTGAGGCCTGCACTGAGTTGAAGTACTTCATCTGGTCCGTCCTTTTCGAATACGAAGGGAAGTGCGGAAGAGCGATCACAGCGTTTCGTCGGCCCGTGTACCCGGGATGAACAGAGCAGGACGGGTTGATGGCATGTCCCACAACAGGTGACGGAACGGAACTTCACAGGCCGAGAATTCGTTGCACGAACCACACCAGGCCGAAGACGGACACTCCGGCGGCGATGGCGCCGGTCACCCACAGGCCCAGGATCGGTGCTCGGTGCCGCAGCAGGGCGAGCAGCGGGAAGGTGGCCACGATCAGCGTCAGCTGCACGGCCTCGATGCCGATGTTGAAGACCAGCAGCGACCACAGCAGCGTCCACGACCACGACTGATCGATGCCCAGCGCTCCGGCGAATCCGAGTCCGTGCACGAGGCCGAAGCAGAAGACCACCGCCAGCCGGGCCCAGCCCGCCCGGTCCAGGCTGAGGTGGCCGCCCCGCTCCGTCTCGAGATCCGAGGCGTGCGAGCCGCGTCGCCAAAGTCGCCATAGGTGCCAGCCGGCGACCACCGCGATCGAGAGGGCGATGATCGGCTCGACGATCGACGGGCTCACCGAGACGAGACCCAGGGCGGCGAGTATCAGGGTCACCGAGTGGGCGAGCGTGAAGGTCGTGGCCGCGAGCACGATCTCGCGCAGGCGGCGCGATCCGGCGATGAGGGCGAGCAGGAACAGGATGTGGTCGATGCCACCGAGCAGGTGCTCAGCACCCAGCTTGAAGAACTCCCAGAACCGCTCGGTCCAGGCCTGCTGCGTCGAGAACGAGGGGTTCTCCGCCTCCAGGGCGGCGCTTCCGGACTTCAGGTCGAGCTCGTAGGTGACGATCGTCTTGGTGTCACGCACGTACCCCTCGGAGTCCGGGAACAGCTCGCTGCGCACGTCGTGGGAGGTCGCATTGCCCAGGCACTGGTAGTCCAGGGCCATCTGAACGTACGGAACGCCCTCACGCTGTTCCATCGTGAAGTCGCCGTCCTGCACCGCGGTGCACTGCTCTCCCCCGCCCTCGACGCCAAATCGCTCGGTCACGTAGGCGACGACGGAGTCGGCATGGGCGTCGAGCGCGGCCGCCTGCTTCTCGGCGTCGCCCGCGTCGAACGCGGCCGTGCCGTCCTGGAAGAGCCGATCGTTCTGCTGGTCGTCGGCCGCGGAGACGACCAGCAGGTCGTACTCGAGGTCGAGCTCGGCGCGGACCTGCCCCTTCGCGGGCGAGGTGAGGTCGGCGTAGACGACCGAGGTGAACCCGTGGGCGGACGTGGGCACGGCGCCCAGCAGCAGGGCCACGGCGGCGAGGACGACCGGAACAGCGATGACACGGACGCGACGTCGAACGGCGTGCGACATGGAGTTCCCTTCAGTAGGCACCCGAAATTTGCCGTCGATGGGTGAACGAACGGCAGACCCCGCCCCAACAGGCGACGAAGCGTGCGCGACAAAGCCCGCCGACACCTTGAGCACCGCGAAAAATGGGATAGGAAGTACGTGCATCCCCACACGACCCCACGGAGGACGATCTTCTTGCCCCCGCGAACGCGGCGCGCCCGCGCGCTGGCCACCGCCGCCGTCACTGCCATGCTGCTCGCCGGATGCAGCTCCGCCGACGACTGGTCGCAGCCCCATGACGCCCCGAGCGCCATCGGCACCCTCGGTCCCGGATACGCCGATCCCGTCGCCACTCCCTCACCGGAGGCGACCATCACGCCCCGCCCCGGCTCCTGGGACGGCGTGCATCCCTCCGAGGGCTACCGAGTGGTGCTGCTCACCGCGGGGAAGGACCGCCCGACCAAGACGCTGGTGGACGCCATCACGGCGTGGGCGAAGGAGGAGGACGTGAGCTTCAGGACGGTCACGATGACCCACTCCAGCCAGTTCCTCCCCCGCATCGACGCGGCCATCGACCTGGCGCCCGATCTGATCATCAGCGCCGGCAACGACCTCATCGATCCGCTGACCACGATCACGCCCCACCACCTCGAGCAACAGTTCCTCGTGGTCGGCGCCGAGCTGGCCGAGCCCACCGGCAACGTCACCGCGGCCGACTGGACCGGTGCGTCGTTCCGTGGCGAGGGCCTCGGCATGTCATCCGCCTATGATCCGGACACCTTCACCCCCGAGCGGGCCGCGCGTGCCGTCCGGGCCGGCGTGGCGGCCGTGCTCAACGACCTGACCGGCATCGTGGTCTGGCTCGACTGACGCCCTGAGGCGCCGCCTGGCCCGTGCGGCAGGATGGTGCCGTGCGCGAGGCTGTGATCTTCGACCTGGACGGGACGCTCTACGACGTCTCGTCCATCAGCCACTTCATCGACGGCGACGAGCGAGATTTCGACTCCTTCCACGCTGCGTCCATCGACTGCCCGCCCCACACCCACGTGGTGGACGCTGCGCGCGCCGCCCGTGCCGCCGGCCAGGCCGTCGTCATCATCACCGGCCGCTCGGCAGTGTGGCGTGACCTCACCCTGACCTGGCTCAGCCGTCACGACGTCCCGTACGACCTGATGCTGATGCGCTACACCGACGACTTCAAGGCCGACTACCTCGTCAAGGACGCCTTCCTCGACCTGGTCCTCGCCGACGGCTACACGGTCGTCGAGGCGTGGGAGGACAGTGCGAAGGTCGCCGAGCGCTGGCGTGCGAAGGGCATCGTCGTGCACGAGATGCCGGCGTGAGCGAAGAGCTCGTCGAACACTGGGTCGACGGCTGGGTCCACACCCGCAGGCTCCGGGTCGAGAGGGTCCTGGACCAGGCGCTCATCCACGTCGGCAGCACCTCGCGGCGCACCGAGATCGTGTGCGTCGACCCTTCCGCCACCTTGCTGCACGAGCTGCTGCACCACATAGACGGCGACCGCGGCGCGATGCTGACCGTTCTCGCCGCCGACCTGGGCCCACACCGTGCGACCCCGCTGCCGTCCGGGGTGCGAGTCGACCGCGACGACGAGACCTTCATGACGACGTCCCTTCGCGAGAACGCCGTGCCCGCCGTCGACCCGACCTTTCGCACCCGCTGGCACGTCGACGGCGACCTCGCGACCTACTCGCTCGAGCGCGACCGCCGGGTCGCCGCGGAGGGCACGGTCGGCCTGCTCGGCGAGCATGCCGTCCTCGACGCGGTCGAGACGCTGCCCCGGTTTCGGCGTCAGGGTCTGGGGCGCCACGTGCTGGCCGCCCTCACGGCCCATGCCGTGCGACACGGGGCCACGACCGGCCTCCTGGTCGCCACCCCCGAGGGGCGCGCCCTGTACGAGTCCGCCGGCTGGAGCCCGACGCTGCCCATGTGGTCGCTCATGGGGTTCCGCGACTGACTCACACCCGCGCGGCCCGGGCGCACACCTCGTCCCACGGCGTCGGCTCGAGGCCGAGCTTCTCCCTCGAGACGGCATCGTCCAGGACGTACGGACGTGTCCACTGGTACGAGAGCTCACGCAGCTCGCGCACCATTCCCGAGAACCGAGCCGTCAACGCCATCGCTGCCGTCGGGATGCCGCTGACGGCCACCTTCGGCCGGCCTGCGGCGGCCAAGACGTCGGTGAGCGCCTGCCGCTGCGTGATCGCGGGGTTGCTGGGAGCGTGCCAGACCTGGCCGTGCGCGGTCTCGTCAGCGGCCGCGGCGACGAGCGCCCGCCCCATGTCGAGCACATCGGTGAAGGTGTGGGGCAGGTCGGGCGAGCCGATGACCCAGGCCCGGCGACCCTTCATGGCCTTCGGCAGGACCCGTGAGATGTGCCCGTTGGCGCCCACCCCGGGGCCGACGTAGTCGGAGCCCCTCACCTCCACCGCGCGCAGACGCCCGGCGACGTGCGCGTCCCGCGCATCGGCCCACATGCGGGCGCGCAGCCGTCCCTTGGCGTCGGTTGCGGCATCGGGCAGCGACTCCACCATCGGTCCTTCCACCGGGCCGTACGGGTACAGGTTGCCGGTGATCGCCAGCACCGCTCCGGTGCGCTCGGCCGCGGTCAGCAGCGAAGCGGCGAGCGGCGGCCAGACGATCGCCCACTGGGTGTAGTCGGTGGGATTGGCGCAGTTGTACAACACGTCCGCTCCCTCGGCGAGGCGGCTGAGGGCCTCGGCATCGGAGGCGTCGACGCGCTCGTGGCGGACGCCGGCGACCCCTGTGTCGGTGCCCGAGCGCGTCGCGACGACCACCTCGGAGCCTCGGGCCGCGAGCAGCGCGGCGAGCTGGGTTCCGACCGGGCCGGCCCCGACGATGAGGTGACGATCGCTCATGTGTTCTCCTCAGTAGACCGAGAGCACCGCTCTCGCAAACTCAGGATGGCATGCGGGCAACGCCATGACAAGAGCACTGATCTCGTTTGTTGCCAACGCTCTCGAAATAGACCAGAGTAGACCCCATGCCGAGCCCCCGCACCGCCCGTGAACGCGCCCGTGAGCAGATCACCGCGGAGATCCTTGCCGCCGCCCGCGAGCGCCTCACCCGCGGCGGACCCTCCGAGCTTTCACTGCGGGCCGTCGCTCGCGACGTGGGCATGGTGTCATCGGCGGTCTACCGGTACTTCCCCAGCCGCGACGACCTGCTGACCGCGCTCCTGGTGCTCGCCTACGACGAGGTCGGCGCCGCGGCAGAGCAGGCCGATGCTGCGGTCGCCGACCGCGACGACGTCTCAGGACGTTGGTGGGCCGCCTGTCGCGCAGTCCGCCACTGGGCCGCCACCCATCCAGGTGACTACGCGCTCCTCTACGGCTCCCCCGTGCCCGGCTACCAGGCTCCGGCCGACACGATCGCGCCCGCCACGAGGGTAGTGCTCGTCCTGATCGGCATCACCCTCGACGCCCAGCGGCTCGGAGCCCAGCCGCGGCCGACTCCCCCAGGGAGCTCCGGCCAGCTGGTGGAGACGGTCGGCGACGCCCTTGCCTTCCTGGACGCGCGGGGCCTCGAGACCCCGCCCGAGGTCGCCGTGCGGCTGTTGATGGCCTGGACGACCCTGTTCGGCACGATCTCGTTCGAGCTGTTCGGACACCTGGTCGGATCGGTGTCCGAGCCCCGCGACTACTTCGACGAGGTCGTCGCCCGGCTCGCCACCGATCTCGGCATCACCATGACACCCGCGCCGTGAGCGACCGCTCCCGCTAGGAGCGCCACTTCTCGAAGCCGATGACGATGAGACGCATCTCGCGCCGCGCCCCGTCCTTGATGCGCTCCTCGAGCTCGGGGCGTCCCTCGGGAAGCTCCGCGATCTCCTCGGCGTGGGAGACCATGTTGCGCACGAAGAGCCTCGCGACGAGCTGCACGTCCTCGCTGCTCCACCGATCGATGTTGGGAAGCCGGGCGAGCACCACGGACAGCTCGCTCACGAAGAGGTCGAGCTCGTGCCCGATGGCCCGCCGCACACCCTCTGACCCACCGACACGCTCACGTGACACGAAGGCGAAGTGCGCCTGGTTCTGCTTGACCGCACGCACCAGGATGTCGGCTGCGGCATCGATGATGTTCACGAAGACATTGGGGTCGCGCTGGGCGTCACGGATCATCGTGCGCAACGTGGTGAATGACTGCTCGACGAGGGCCAGGCCCAGCTCGTCCATCGACTCGAAGTGACGGTAGAACGCCGTGGGCACGATGCCGGCCTCGCGGGCCACCTGGCGCAGACTGATCTGCGCGAACCCCCGAGCCTGACTGAGCTCCAGCGCCGCAGCGAGGATCGACTCACGGGTCCGCCCCTTCTGGGCCTGCCGTGAGGCGGCCGGCGCAGACTCCGTCACGGGAAACAGTCTAGACCGGCGCTTCCGGTGAACACGTGTTCTGTCGGTGCCGAAGGTCACGCGGCGTGTCAGTTGCGCTCAAGGGCCTGTTCAGGTCACTATTGAGTGAACAGGCGTACACCGACTGATCGCGAGGAACGATGAGACTCATCCGCCGGGCACTGGCCTCACGGGCCGTTGCCGCGTTGACCTCGCCCCATTCGGTCGATCACTACCTCGAGCGTCTGCACCCGATGCTGCCGGTCTCGCTCGTGCGCGCCCGGGTCGTCGAGGTCGTGCGCGAGACCGAGGACGCCAGCACCGTCGTCCTCAAGCCGAACGGCGCCTGGACGGGCTTCCGCCCGGGTCAGCACGTTCAGTTCGGCATCGGAGTCGACGGCGTCCGCAAGGTGCGTGTCTTCTCCGTGTCGAGCTCGAGGCGCCGCTCCGACGGCCTGTTCAGCGTCTCGGTCAAGGCGCACCCCGACGGCTACGTGTCGCAGTTCCTGCACCACGAGCTGACTCCCCGCACCGTCATCTACCTCTCGCAGGCCGAGGGCGAGTTCGTGCTCCCCCGAGTCGTCCCCGACAGCCTCCTGCTGATGAGCGGCGGCAGCGGCATCACCCCCGTCATGTCGATGTTGCGCACGCTGCGCGACGACGGCCATCGCGGCGAGGTCACCTTCTTGCACTACGCCCGCTCGCGCGCCGACGAGATGTTCTCCGACGAGCTCGACGAGCTGGCGGCCTCGATGCCGAACGCACGCATCGTGCGTGTCTACACCCGCGAGCCGGCGCCCGGCGCCGAGCTCGCCGGACGCTTCCACGTCGACCACCTCAAGCACCTGGGTGTCGACATGGCCACCACGCTCTCCTACGTGTGTGGGCCGGCCGGCCTGATCCAGACAGTGCGCGACACCTACACCGAGGTCGGCGCCATCGACCAGCTGCGCCTCGAGTACTTCAAGGTGCCCTCGGTCGACCTCGACGCCCCCGATGCCACCGGCACCGTCACCTTCGACAACAGCTCCATCGTCGCGGACAACAGCGGCGCCACCCTCCTGGAGCAGGCCGAGGCCGCGGGCCTGACTCCTGAGTTCGGATGCCGCATGGGCGTCTGCAACACCTGCGCGGTCAAGAAGAACCACGGCGCCGTACGCCACGTCATCACCGGCGAGGTCGCTGCCAACACCGACGAGACCATCAAGATCTGCGTGCACGTCCCCGTTGGCGACGTCAACGTCGCCCTGTGAACGAGAGGGAACACCCGTGAGCATCTTCAAGCGTGGCAAGAACGCCACCATCGCGCCCCACAGCGCCTCCGACCACGACGAGGCCCCCAAGCTGCTTGTCGGCGCCGACGCCGACCGCCGGTCCACGATCGGCCTGGAGTACATGACCTACGAGCAGCTCGAGGAGTTCGGCGACGAGCTCGACGCCGTGCGCCAGCGAGTCCTGGACGATCTCGGCCAGAAGGACGCCGACTACATCCACCGCGTCATCCGGGTGCAGCAGACCTTCGAGGTGCTCGGACGCATCGCGATGTTCTTCCCGTTCTTCCTGCCGGTCTTCCTGGTCGGCGTCCTCCTGCTCGCGCTCTCCAAGATCGTCGAGAACATGGAGATCGGCCACAACGTCATGCACGGCCAGTACGACTGGATGAACGATCCGGTGGTCGACGGCCACCAGTACGAGTGGGACAACATCGCGCCGTCCAAGGACTGGAAGCACGGCCACAACTTCGTGCACCACACGTACACGAACATCCACGGCATGGACCGCGACATCGGGTACAACATGTTCCGCATCGACCCGGGCCAGCCCTGGTACCCGAGCCACCGCTTCAACCTGCCGCTCGCCTTCGTCCTGATGCTCATCTTCGAGTGGGGCGTGATGTACCACGGCACCGAGCTCGACGCGTACCTCAGTGGCCAGATGTCCAAGGAGGAGTTCCGCTCGCGCAAGCAGCGCGCCCTGCGCAAGGTGCGCCACCAGGTTCTCCGCGACTACGTGCTCTACCCGGCCCTGACGCTGCCGCTGGTGCCCTTCACCTCGTGGTGGGTGCCGGTCGCGGTGCTCATCGGCAACATCGTGGCCAACGTGATGCGCAACATCTGGACCTTCCTGATCATCTTCTGCGGCCACTTCCCCGCCGACGTCCACACGTTCACCGAGGAAGAGGCCGAGAACGAGACGCGCGGCCAGTGGTACGTGCGCCAGCTGCTCGGCTCGGCCAACATCCGGGGCACCCGTGCCTTCCACATCCTGACCGGCGCCCTCAGCTACCAGATCGAGCACCACCTGTTCCCCGACATCCCGGCGCGCCGCTACCCCGAGGTCTCCCGCGACGTCCGACGCCTCGTCGAGAAGTACGGCCTGCAGTACAACTCCGGCCGGCTCTCCAAGCAGCTGTTCAGCGTCGGCCGCCAGCTGACCGTGCTCGCCGTCAAGCCGAGCGATCCGTACATGGTGGGCAACAGCCCCGAGTCGAAGGCCCTGCGCCGCGCCAAGCGAGAGGCGGCCGCGCTGCGCGAGACCGAGCTCCATGGGGAACACTTGTCGGCATGACCCGGCGATGAGGGATGCGGGGTGATTCGGAGTCGTCGCGAGACCCGTCCGTGCACCCCGCGGTGACGAACCACCGTCGTGATCACCACACACCGCCGTCGTCCCGACGTCTTGCGAACCCCGGGAAGGTACGCCATGACCGACATCGCCCCGACCAGCTGGCCCGGCATCGACCGCGCGCCCCGCACCCCGCTCAAGGCGCGTCTGGCGAAGGCCATCCTGCGTCCGACCGTCGACCGGATGCCCGTCCGGCTCACGTTTCCAGAAGGCTCCGTCTGGGGTGCGGGCAACGGCGAGGCTCCTGAGCTCGCCGTCGTGCGTCCCGCCGCCTTCTTCAGCCGGCTCGGGCACGACACCAAGATCGGGTTCGGCGAGGCCTACATGGCCGGCGACTGGACCACCGGGCGCGGCACCGACCTGGCCGACCTGCTGAGCCCCTTCGCCGAGCGGATGGCCTCGATCGTCCCACCGTCCCTTCAGCGCTTCCGGGTGTTCGTCGACAAGCGACTCCCCCACCACGAGCGCAACTCGCTCACCGGCGCGCGGCAGAACATCGAGCGACACTACGACCTCTCCAACGAGCTGTTCGCCCAGTTCCTCGACCCGACGATGACCTACTCGGCCGCGTTGTTCGCCGCCGACGATGACCTGCAGACCGCACAGCTGCGCAAGATCGACGCGATCCTCGACGACGCGCATGTCACCGAGGGCACTCGCGTGCTCGAGATCGGCAGCGGCTGGGGCGCGCTCGCCATCCGTGCGGCGCAACGTGGCGCCAAGGTCACCACCATCACGATCTCCCAGGAGCAGGCCGCCCTCGCGCGGGAGCGGTTCGCCGAGGCCGGGGTCTACGTAGACCTCCAGCTCGTCGACTACCGCGAGGCGACCGGCCAATACGACGCGATCGTGAGCGTCGAGATGATCGAGGCAGTCGGCGAGGAGTACTGGCCGACCTACTTCTCGACCATCGAGAAGCTGCTCGCGCCCGGCGGCCGGGTGGCCATCCAGGCGATCACGATGGAACACCATCGCTACCTGGCGACCCGCCGCTCGTACGGCTGGATCCAGAAGTACATCTTCCCCGGCGGCCTGATCCCGTCGCTGGAGGCGATCGACCAGACGCTGGCATCCCACACCAAACTTGTCGTCACAGGTAAGCGCCCCCTCGGCGACCACTATGCCCGCACCCTGCGCTTGTGGCGTGAGCGTTTCAACACGAACTGGCCGGGTATCAACAGGCAAGGCTTCGATGAGACCTTCCGCCGAATGTGGGAGTTCTATCTGGCTTATTGCGAGGCCGGGTTCGGCACCGGGTACATCAACGTGTACCAGCTGCAGATGACCCGCCCGGCCGGGAAGGACGCGTGACGACCATGGCTAGCATCTCCCGACTCCCCATGCCCCTTCAGGACTCCTACGAGTGGCAGTACCAGGGCTCCTGCCGCGAAACCGATCCAGAATCCTTCTTCTCACCCGACGCCGAGCGAGGCCCGAAGCGCTACGCGCGTGAGACGGCCGCCAAGCAGCTCTGCGCCCGTTGCCCCGTCATCGAGCAGTGCCTCGAGCACGCTCTCAAGGTCCGTGAGCCCTACGGCGTGTGGGGCGGCCTCACCGTCGGCGAGCGCGAGAACATCCTCAGCCACCAGAAGGCCGGCTGACCTCTGGCTGGTGGTTTACCAGGTAAACCACCAGCCAGGCTAGTCGCCCCAGAAGACGCGCTCGACGACCTGGCGGGCGTGGCGAGTGGTGCGGCGGTAGTCGTCCATCATCCGCTCGCTGTCGTCCATGCCGTAGCCCAGCAGATGAGCGACGCCCGCCCGCTCGGAGGCCTGCTCGACCATCGACTCGGCGGGCTTGTTGCGCATCAGCACGACGGCGTTGCGGATGCGACTGACGAGCCGCCACGACTCGGCGAGGGCGTCGGCATCCTCGCGCGTCAGCAGCTCGGCCTCTGCCGCGGCCTCCAGCGCGTCCAGCGTGCGAGTGGTGCACAAACCCGGCACCGCGTGCGCGTGCTGCATCTGCAGCAGCTGCACCGTCCACTCGACGTCCGCGAGGCCGCCGCGGCCGAGCTTGAGATGTGTCGTGGGGTCCGCCCCGCGTGGCAGCCGTTCGGCGTCGACCCGTGCCTTGATGCGGCGGATCTCGCGCGCCTCGTCGTCCGAGACACCCTCGGGCGGCCAACGCAACGGGTTCACCAGCTCCGTGAACCGCGCGCACAGCTCGGGGTCACCCACCACCGCGTCGGCCCGCAGCAGCGCCTGCGCCTCCCACACCGCCGACCACTTCGCGTAGTACGAGCGGTAGGCGCCGAAGGTGCGCACCAGCGGGCCGTTGCGGCCCTCAGGACGCAGGTTGGCATCGATCTCGAGCGGCGGGTCGTCCGACGGGGCGGCCAACGACTTGCGCAAGGACTGCGCCACCGCCATCGCGGCCTCGGCAGCGTCGCTCTCGGACGCATCCGGCAGCGGGTCGTGGACGAACATCACGTCGGCGTCGGAGCCGTAGCTGGCCTCGTGCCCGCCGAGGCGTCCCATCAGGACGATCGCGAACCGGGTCGGCAACGGCCCCCGCTCGGCCTCGACACCAGCGGTCGCGGCCACGAGTGCCCCCGCGATGGTGGCCCGGGAGATGTCGGACAGCGCCTGGCCGGCCTCGACGATGTCGAGTCGTCCGAGCACGTCGGCGATCGCCACGCGCGACAGCTCGCGCCGGCGCACCCGCCGCACGGCCCGAATGGCCGCTCCGGGCTCGTCGTGACGACGGGCGGCGAGCTCCATCTCGGTGACCAGGCGCACGGCGTCGTGAGGCACGAGCTCGGCATCGTCGCCGAGCAAGGCCACCGAGTCGGGCGCACGCAGGATGAGGTCGGTGACGTATCGGCTCGACGACAGCAACCGCGCGAGCTGCTCGGCGCCCGTCCCCTCGTCCCGCAGCTTTCGCAGGTACCAGTGCGACTCGCCGAGCTCCTCGGAGATGCGGTGAAAGGCCAGCAGGCCCCCGTCGGGGTCAGGGGACTCGGCGAACCACGCGAGCATCGCCGGCAACAGCGACTTCTGGATCGACGCGCGCCGCGACACACCCGTGGTGAGCGCCTGGATGTGCCCGAGAGCACCACGGGGGTCGATGAAGCCGAGGGCCCGCAGGCGCTGCTCGGCAGCCTCGGGCGAGAGCCGCAGGCCCTCCGTCGGCAACGACGCGACCGCCTCGAGCAGCGGGCGGTAGAAGAGCTTCTCGTGCAGACGCCTGACCGTGCGCCGATGCGCACGCCACTCGCGTTCGAGGCTCTCAGCCGGCGCCTGGCGAAAGCCCATGCTCCGGCCGATGCGGCGCAGGTCCTCGGGATCGTCCGGGACGATGTGGCTGCGGCGCAGCCGGAAGATCTGGATGCGATGCTCGAGAGTGCGCAAGAACTCGTAGGCGTCCTCGAGCGCCGCGCCGTCGCGACGTCCGACGTAGCCGCCGTGCATCAGCGCCCGCAGCGCCGTCAGGGTCGTGGGACTGCGCAGCGCCTCGTCGACGCGCCCGTGCACCAGCTGCAGCAGCTGCACCGCGAACTCGACGTCGCGCAGGCCGCCGCTGCCGAGCTTGAGCTGACGCTCACGGTCGGCGGCAGGGATGTGGTCGATGACCCTGCGACGCATCGCCCGGGAGTCGCTGACGAAGCCGTCGCGGGTGCTGGCCGACCAGACCATCGGCGTGACCGCCTCGAGGTAGGCCTGCCCGAGGGCGGCGTCACCGGCCGCGAAACGCGCCTTGAGCAGGGCCTGGAACTCCCAGGTCGTGGCCCATCGCTCGTAGTACGCCTCATGGCTCGCGAGCGACCGCACGAGGGGGCCGGAGCTTCCCTCGGGGCGCAGGTTGGCGTCAACCTCCCAGATCGTGCCTTCGGTCGTGTACGCGCTGCAGAGCCGCATCGTGGCAGAGGCGAGCCTCGTCGCAGCGGCGACCGCGACCTGCTCGTCGGCACCCTCGACGGCCTCGTGCACGAAGATGACGTCGACGTCGCTGAGATAGTTGAGCTCACGCCCTCCGGTCTTGCCCATCGCCATCACCGCGAGCCGGCAGGTGTCCGCGTCCTTCTCGCCTGCGCGGGCGATGCGCAGCGCGGCGCCGAGGGTCGCGACCGCCAGGTCGGCGAGCTCGGCCGACGACTCCTCGAACGTCGACAGGGCCGTCAGGTCACGCGCCGCGACGTGCAGCAGCTTGCGACGATAGGCCACCCGCAGCTCATCGGCGTCGCTGGCCCGCTCCATCTCCTGGCGCAGCTCGGCCAGCGACAACGACGTCGTCGAGAGCTGGTCGTGCGCGAGGTCGCCGACGAACTGCGGATGCCGGGCGACGAACTCGCCCAGCGCCTCGCTCGTGCCCAGGACGATCAGGAGCCGCTCGCGCAGCAGCTCATCGCCCTCGAGCAGCGTGAGCAGCCGCGCGGGACCCATCGAGTCCGCGATCGCTGCGAGGGACGCCAGCGCCACGTCGGGGCTGGCCACCGAGGCGATGCGATCGACGAGGTCGTCCGGGACGGCACCCAGCCGCGCGAGCGCCGCAGCGGCTGGCTCGCCGTACCGAAAGCCCTTGCGGACGAGCCCAGATGCAAGATCACGGGTGTCAGGAGCCACGTTCGCAGGCTACCGGCACCACGGACCTCGTGGCAGCCTCAGAGCATCGGCAGCAGGCGGTCGACCTCGAACTGCGTGACCTGCGAGCGGTAGTCGTTCCACTCCGCGCGCTTGTTGCGCAGGAAGAACTCGAACACATGCTCGCCGAGCGTCTCGGCGACGAGCTCGCTCGACTCCATCGTGCGGATGGCCTCGTCGAGGTTGCGTGGCAGGGGGGCGATGCCCATCGCCTTGCGCTCGTTCTCGCTGAGCGACCAGACGTCGTCCTCGGCCTCGGCCGGCAGCTCGTAGGACTTCTCGATGCCCCTCAGGCCGGCGGCCAGCACCAGCGCGTACGCGAGGTAGGGGTTGCAGCCGGCGTCGATGCCACGGTGCTCGACACGTGCCGAGCCGCTCTTGTGCGGCTTGTACATCGGCACCCGGATCAGCGCCGAGCGATTGTTGTGGCCCCAGCAGACGTAGTTGGGGGCCTCCCCGCCGCCGGCCAGGCGCTTGTAGGAGTTGACCCACTGGTTGGTGACCGCGGTGATCTCCGGCGTGTGGTGAAGCACTCCGGCGATGAACGCGCGCCCGGTCTTGGAGAGCTGGTACTCCGCACCGGCCTCGTAGAAGGCGTTCTCGTCACCCTCGAAGAGCGACACGTGGGTGTGCATGCCCGACCCGGGGTGCTCGGTGAACGGCTTGGGCATGAAGGACGCCCACTTGCCCTGGCTCAGCGCCACCTCACGGACCACCGTGCGGAAGGTCATGATGTTGTCGGCCGTCGAGAGGGCATCGGCGTAGCGCAGGTCGATCTCCTGCTGGCCGGGCCCGCCCTCGTGATGGCTGAACTCGACCGAGATGCCCATGTTCTCCAGCATCGTGATGACCTCGCGGCGGAAGTCCTGCCCGCCACCCTGCGCCGTGTGGTCGAAGTAGCCGCTGTCGTCGACGGGCACCGGACGGTCGCCGGCATCGGGCTTGCCCTTGAAGAGGAAGAACTCGATCTCGGGGTGGGTGTAGAAAGTGAAGCCGGCATCGGCCGCGCGCTGCAGGGCCCGCTTGAGCACGTACCGAGGGTCGGCGTAGGACGGCGTGCCATCGGGCATCAGGATGTCGCAGAACATCCGCGCCGTGGCAGGCGTCTCACCCCGCCAGGGCAGGATCTGGAAGGACGTCGGATCGGGCTTGGCCAGCATGTCGGACTCGTGCACCCGGGCGAAGCCCTCAATCGCCGAGCCGTCGAACCCGATGCCCTCGCTGAAGGCTCCTTCGAGCTCGGCCGGGGAGATGGCCACGGATTTCAGCGAGCCCAGGACATCGGTGAACCACAGTCTGACGAACCGGACGTCGCGCTCCTCGAGAGCGCGGAGGACGAAGTCTTCCTGCTTACCCATATGGCAAGTGTGACGACGTCGTGTTACGCGGATGTTTCGGGGGTGCCGGTGGGCCCCTGCCCCGGCTATAGGCTCATGCCATGCCCCAGCTGCGTCTCGCACTCGCCCAGGTCAACGCCCACGTCGGCGACATCGACGCCAATGCGGTGCTCGTCATCGAACAGGTCCGCGCCGCAGCTGCCCAGGGTGCGCATCTGGTGGTCCTGCCCGAGATGGCACTGACCGGCTACCCCATCGAGGACCTCGCCTATCGAGCCTCCTTCATCGCCGCCTCGCAGCAGGCCGTGGCCGACCTTGCCACCCGGCTGGATGCCGAAGGACTCGGCGATGTCGTCGTCGTCGTTGGGCACCTCGACCGTGCCACCGACGTGGCCGACCGCCTGGGCCTGCCCAAGAACGCGCCCCAGAACTCCGCGTCCGTGCTCAGTGGCGGCAAGGTCGTCGCCCGCTACGACAAGCACCACCTGCCCAACTACGGCGTGTTCGACGAGTTCCGCCACTTCGTGTCCGGCGACACCACCCAGGTCGTGCAGGTGCACGGCGTCGACGTCGCCATCGCCATCTGCGAGGACATCTGGCAGGACGGCCCCTCGGCGGCGGCCGATGCAGCCGAGGCGGGCCTGCTGGTGGTGCTCAACGGCTCGCCCTACGAGGCGGCAAAGGACGACGTCCGGCTCGAGCTGTGCGCACGACGCGCGCGTGAGGGCGACTGCGCCCTCGCCTACGTCAACCTCGTCGGAGGCCAGGACGAGCTGGTCTTCGACGGCGACTCGCTCGTCGTCGACGCATCCGGCGAGCTCGTCGCGCGTGCCGCCCAGTTCGAGTCCGAGCTGCTCGTCGTCGACCTCGACCTGCCCGCTGCCACCGCGCCCATGCCCGACCCCACGAAGCGCTTCCACGGGCTGCGGGTCGAGCGCACCGTCATCTCGGCCGAGCCGCTCCCCCGGTACGAGCCCCTCGCGCCCTCGGTCGCCGAGCGTTGGGACGACCTGGGCGAGCGCTACCAGGCCATCGTGCTCGGGCTGCGCGACTACGTCGGCAAGAACGGCTTCTCCAGCGTGCTCATGGGCCTGTCCGGCGGCATCGACTCGACCCTCGTCGGCGCCATCGCCGTCGACGCACTCGGGGCAGACAAGGTGTTCGGCGTCTCCAACCCCAGCGCGTGGTCGAGCGACCACTCCAGGTCCGACGCCGCCGAGCTCGCCCGCCGCACCGGCCTGCAGCTCGACACCGTGGCCATCGCCCCGATCCTCGACGCCTACCAAGAGGCTCTGCACGTCGACGGCATCGCCGAGGAGAACCTGCAGGCACGCATCCGCGCCGTGATCTGGATGGCGCTGTCGAACCAGCACGGCCACCTCGTGCTGGCCTGCGGCAACAAGTCCGAGCTCGCCACCGGCTACTCCACGATCTACGGCGACGCGGTGGGTGGCTACGCCCCCATCAAGGACCTGCCGAAGACGCTCGTCTGGAAGCTCGCCAGCTGGCGCAACGAGTGGGCGACGAGCCGCGGCGAGCAGCCGCCGATCCCCGAGGCGACCATCACCAAGCCGCCGTCCGCCGAGCTGCGCCCGGGCCAGCTCGACTCCGACTCCCTGCCGCCCTACGAGCTGCTCGACGCCGTGCTCGATGCGTACGTCGAGCGCGATCTCGGCACCGCGGCCGTCATCGCCGAGGGCTTCGACCCCGCGCTCGTCGAGCGCATCGTGACCCTGGTCGACCGGGCCGAGTACAAGCGCCGTCAGTACCCGCCGGGACCCAAGGTCAGCGTGCGCAACTTCGGCCGTGACCGGCGGGTGCCGATCACCAACGGATGGCGCGAGCGGCTGTAACGCCCATCACATCGCTCTCATGACGTTTCTGGCACGCTGGAGACGTCCGTGGACTCCGTCAGGAGCCGCGAGAGAGGAAAGACCCAGATGAACGCTGTCCAGCCAGAGGAGACCGCCCCCTACGGCGGCCCTGTCACCGGCTCCCCGACCCTGCACAAGGTGCGTACGCACCATCTTCAGCAGTGGAAGGCCGAGGGCCAGAAGTGGGCGATGCTCACCGCCTACGACCAGTACGCCGCGGCCACGTTCGACGAGGCCGGCATCCCGGTCATGCTTGTCGGCGACTCAGCCTCGAACAACGTCTTCGGCAACGAGACGTCGCTGCCCGTGACCGTCGACGAGCTGATCCCGCTCGTGCGCGCCGTCACCCGGTCGACCACCCGAGCCCTGATCGTGGCCGACCTGCCCTTCGGCTCCTACCAGGGCTCGCCCCAGCAGGCCTTCGACACCGCCGTGCGGTTCATGAAAGAGGGCAATGCTCATGCCGTCAAGCTCGAGGGCGGGCTGCCGATGGTGCCGCAGGTCAAGCTGCTGACCGACGCCGGCATCCCAGTCATGGCGCACATCGGCTTCACCCCCCAGTCCGAGCACAACCTGGGCGGGTACCGCGTCCAAGGACGTGGTGACGCAGCCCAGCGCATGGTGGAGGAGGCGCTCGCGCTCGAGAACGCCGGCGCCTTCGCCGTCGTGATGGAGATGGTGCCGGCACCGGTCGCCGCCGCCGTCACCGCGGCGTTGCACATCCCCACCGTCGGCATCGGCGCAGGTCCCGACTGCGACGCCCAGGTGCTCGTCTGGCAGGACATGATGGGCCTGCGCACGGGCAAGGCCCCCCGCTTCGTCAAGCGCTACGCCGACCTCCACGGGGTGATGCTCGAGGCCGCCAAGGCCTACGCGTCCGATGTCGCCGGCGGCACCTTCCCCGCGCCGGAGCACTCCTTCGAGTCCTGACCCAGGTCGTGGGGGTTCCGTCGCCGCTGGCTCAGTCCCAGCCGAGGACGCGGACCCCCACGATGGTCAGCAGGATCCACAGCACGAGGCCGGCGAACGGCACCGCGAGGGCCCGGCGCGGATGCGGCCCGGCCCACCGGGCGACCAGCAGTGCCTGCGGCACGAGCACCGCCACCTCGATCAGCACACCCCACCACGGGGCGACGCGCGAGCTGGCGATCGCGATCCAGAGCAGGACGAACAGTCCGGCGACTCCGATCCAGGGCCCCGACCGGTCGAGCTCGAGCCTCACTCCTTCGAGTCGGACGGCCCGTCGTCGTTCCAGTCAGGATCCTCGTCCCAGGCCTTCGTGCGCTCTGCCGCGATCTCCAGGGCATGGGAGGCCTCGGACGCCGAGTCGTATGGACCCATCCGGTCGGAGGCCTTGCAACCGTCCTCGCCCTCGACCGTGTGGTGCTTCATGCAGAAGTAGAACTTCCCGTCACTCATGCCTCCATCCTGCACCAGATCGGCCGTCTAGACTCGCCGAGTGAACGTGCTGACCGCCGGACGTGTCTCCCGCCGACGTGCCGTCCCCGCCTCGATCGAGCGGCCCGAGTACGTCGGTCAGATCGCCCCCATGCCATACCGCGGACCGCTCGTGCGCGATCCCGACGTCATCACCCGCATGCGGGTGGCCGGGCGCATCGCTGCGCGGGCACTCGACGCCGTCGAGGCGGCCATCGTGCCGGGTGTCACCACCGACGAGCTCGACCGTGTGGGCCATGAGTTCCTGGTGACGCACGGCGCCTATCCGTCGACGCTCGGCTACCGCGGCTACCCCAAGTCGTTGTGCAGCAGCGTCAACGAGGTCATCTGCCACGGCATCCCTGACAGCCGCCGCCTCGAGGACGGCGACATCGTCAACATCGACATCACCGCCTTCGTCGACGGCGTGCACGGCGACACCAACAAGACCTACCTGGTGGGCGACGTCGACGAGGAGTCGCGGCTGCTCGTCGAGCGCACTCACGAGGCCACGATGCGGGCGATCAAGGCGGTCAAGCCCGGCCGCCAGATCAACGTCATCGGCCAGGTCATCGAGACCTACGCCCGTCGTTTCGGGTACGGCGTCGTGCGCGACTTCACCGGCCACGGGGTCGGCCCGGCGTTCCACGACGGACTCGTCGTGCCGCACTTCGACGACCCCGAGGCAGACACGCCGATCGTGGCCGGCATGACGTTCACGATCGAGCCGATGCTGACGCTCGGATCCGTCGAGTGGGACCTCTGGGACGACGGCTGGACCGCCACGACCCAGGACAAGTCACGCACCGCACAGTTCGAGCACACCCTGCTCGTCACCGACGACGGCGCCGAGATCCTGACGCTGCCCTGAGGCCGAGCAGGTCAGCCGGGCGGCATCCGGTCGAAGGTGTCCGGATCGGGGCCGGTGCGGTGACCACGGTCGAGCGCCGTGATCGAGGCGACATCGGCATCGCTCAGCTCGAAGTCGAAGAGGGCGAAGTTCTCTTCGACCCGTGAGCGGGTGACCGACTTCGGGAAGACGATGTCGCCGCGCTGGAGGTGCCAGCGCAACGTCACCTGTGCCGCAGTCCGGTCATGCGCCTGGGCGATGGCCGTGATCGTGGGGTTGTCGAGGACGAGCCCCTGGGCGATCGGCGACCATGCCTGGGTGGCGATGCCGTGCTCGGCCCCGAACGCACGCAGGGGCTCCTGCGTCAGGTACGGGTGCACCTCGATCTGGTTCACCGCCGGCGGCACGGTGGTCTCGGCGAGCAGCCGGTTGAGGTGGGTCGTCTGGAAGTTCGAGACGCCGATCGACCTCGCCCGCCCTGAGGCGTAGATCTCCTCCATCGCCTGCCAGGTCTCGACGAGGTCTACCCCGAGTGTCGGCAGCGGCCAGTGGACCAGGAACAGGTCGACGTGGTCGGTGGCGAGTGCCTCGAGCGTCCGGTCGAAGGCCTCGAGGGCGTCATCGTGAGCGTGATAGCGGTTGTCGAGCTTGCTCGTGACGAAGACGTCCTGACGGTCGAGGCCGGATTCACGCAGCGCCTCGCCGACACCCTTCTCGTTGAAGTACATCTCCGCGGTGTCGATGTGCCGGTAGCCGACCTCGAGCGCGACGAGCGTCGCGTCCTTCGTGTCGTCAGGCGGAACCTGGAAGACGCCGAACCCGAGTTGCGGGATCTCGACGCCGTTGTTCAGGGTGATCGTGGGAACCGTGGTTGAGCTCATGCTCCGACCGTACCCAACGGGTCAGGGAACGCGCAGTGCGATGACCACCAGCACCACGGTCACGACCGCCAGGACAACCAGACCCACCATCGGCCACCGTCTGCTCACTCCGCCACCGTACGGACACCCCACAACCGTGCGCTCGTCACCGCGGCCACACCCGAGGGCGGCGACGCCCGGTACCCTCCGGCTTGTGCCCCGCTACGAGCTGCCCATCACCCACCGTCCCACTCGCGACGGGCAGCAGGTGACGACCGCGCACGTCCCGTACTACCTCGCGCTGGAAATGATGGCCGAGGCGTGGGGCATGGCCATCGCCGATGCCTGCCAGGACGTCGACGGCCCGCACGAGCTCGGCGTCGTCCACGTGACCGGCGACTTCGCCCACGAGGTCTTCGTGGGCGAGGCGGTCATCGACGTGAGCCTCGAGAAGGTCGGCACCAGCTCCCTGACCTTCGCGATCGAGCTCGCGCAGGGCGGACAGACCGCCGCCAGGATCACCGCGGTGGTGGCACAGGTGGACCCGACGCGTCGGCGCTCGGTGCCGTTCTCGATCGAGCAGCGGGCCGCCCTCGAGCTGCTCGCCAAGCTCTGAGGAGTCTCCGCCGAGAAACTCCGGCGCCTCGATGCATGAACCTGGCCGTACTGGGTAAGCGCTTTCACGAGGCGGCGGTCACCCCTGGAGACCGACGCGCCGAAGCGCCCCACCACCCTCACGCAGGGCCGGTGGGGCGCTCTCGTCGTGCCGCAGCCACTTCTCGTCGCCGATAGGGTGCCGTTGTGAACCTCACACTCCTGGGCGCAGCGACCTCCGGCGTGATCGCCATCGTCGACTTCGTGCACGGCAACTACGTCACCTGTGCCATCTTCGTCGCGCTGGCCGGGGCCCTGGTCGCCGTCGACAACCGGCGCCGGAACAACGGATCCGACCGACGCGAGTGAGGCCGACTTGCCTCACCGCATGAGGCCGAGGGTCGCGATGACGTCCTCATGGAGCTCAAACCACGAGGAGGCACTCAAGCTCGCCTTCGGCGAGATCAACCTGGTTCGCTCCACGCCCGTCGGACCACCGCCTCACCTCTCAGCCGCGGAAGAGCATCCAAACTGCATCCTTGAACGAAACGCTCTCGATCGGCTCATAGGAGGCGTCCAGGAGCGCCACTTGCGTGCTCACCGTTCACCTCCTTTCGGTCGTTTGGAACGGTTCAGCCCTTGACGCACATCAGGGTGTGTAGGCGCTCGACGACCTCAACGAGGTCGGTCTGCGCCTCGATCACCGACTCAAGCGACTTGTAGGCGCCGGGGATCTCATCCACTACTCCGGCGTCCTTGCGACACTCGATCCCCACAGTCTGGGCAACAAGGTCATCGACGGTGAAGGTCTTGCGTGCCTTCGTCCGCGACATGCGCCGGCCTGCGCCATGAGATGCCGAGCAGAAGCTCTGCTCGTTCCCGAGACCCCGGACCACGTATGAGCCGGTTCCCATCGAACCTGGGATGAGCCCGTACTCGCCCGACTTGGCCGAGATCGCACCCTTTCTCGTGACGATCAGGTCGACACCGTCGTAGGTCTCCTCGCTGACGTAGTTGTGGTGAGCACTCACCTGCTCGCCGAACGTCACGTCACGACCGAGACGACCGAAGAAGTCCCGTACGACACCCTGGAAGATCGTCATCATCACGGCACGGTTTCGCGCCGCGTAGTCCTGCGCCCAGTAGAGGTCTCGCAGGTAGGCATCCATCTGTGGCGTGCCCGCGAGGAACACGGCGAGATCACGGTCGGGCAGGTCGAGATTGTGTTCCAACCCCTTCGCTCCGTTGATGTGCCGCTCTGCCACCTCCTTGCCGATGTTGCGCGAACCGGAGTGGAGCATGAGCCACACGCCACCGCCGTCGTCGACCGTGAGCTCGATGAAGTGGTTGCCTCCGCCGAGGGTGCCCATCTGCTTCATTGCCTTCGACTCGCGGTCCTGAACCCCTTCATGGAGGTCGCGGAAGCCAGACCAGAACGCGTCCCAACCGCCAAGGACATCGACATCTGGCGCGTGCTTGTGGGCAGCGAAGCCGACGGGGACTGCTGCCTCGACACCAGCACGGAGCGCGCCAAGGTCCTCGGGCAGATCGTCGGCCTTGAGGTTGGTCTGCACCGCCTGCATGCCGCATCCGATGTCGACTCCGACTGCAGCAGGCGACACCGCATTGCGCATCGCGACGACGGAACCGACCGTTGCACCCTTGCCGAGGTGGACATCAGGCATAACCCGAAGTCCGTGAACCCATGGCAGGCGCGAGATGTTGCGCAACTGGTCGAGCGCCTGCAGCTCAACCTCGCTCGGGTCGGCCCACATCAATGTGTCGGCCTGTGCTCCCGGCAGCGCGACCGGGAATGTGTGCGTGGCCATGAGCCACCTCCTTGATTGATTTCGAAGACGTGCCCCCACCTGGACTCGAACCAGGCAGCCTGACTTCGGACGCCAAGCGGTAGATCCACTACTGAGGGCGGAACGGACAGCGGGATTCGAACCCGCGCCACCCGGACACAGCGCCCTCGGGAGGGATCGAACCTCCGTCTCCGGCTTCGTAGGCCGGCGTCGTGTCCGTTGGACCACGAGGGCAGGTGGCTGCTGGGACAGAAGTCCCTGTCGCGCGCTGCCGGCGCGATCAGGCAACGGCAGCCTTCGGCGGCCGCCCCCGACGCTTGACCGTCTTCTGCGGGGTGCCCTCCGCAAGGAGAACACCACCCCAGACACCAGTCTCGGCCCGAGCCATGGCAATCGTCCGGCAGAGCGTCCGCACGGCGCAGTCATCGCAGATTGCCACGGCCGCGGCCAGGCCATCGTTGTCGGCCGGGAAGAACACGTCCGGGTCGATGCCAGCACATGCCCATGCGACGTTCGGCGTCGGGTGCTCGTATGCGCCATTCACCGCCGTCGTGCTGAGGATCAGGGCGTACTGCTTCTCATTCCGGACTACCTTCGTCATGTGCTGTCACCTCCTTCGGTCATTGTTGACAAACATGCGTGCCCCACTCGGGATTCGATCCGAGGCGGGTGGTTGCGGGGCCACGAGTTGAACGTGGACCGGCGGGCTTATGGGACCCAAGGCGTCTCCCGACACCCGCATTGCGCGGCGCTGACATCCCGCTCGTCTCCGAGCTGGTCGCCGCGGCTGACAGGTCACCACTCCCGTTCGGGTCTCGTGCCTGCCTGATGCTGTTCACTGTTGAGTTCGCCCCAATCCCTCGGGTGGATCGGAGGGTGTTCTTCACGGCCTGTGACGGTCAGCCCGGTGCCAGGGCGCTCCGGCCCCTCAGCCGGCTGGCGGTGCCCGTGAGGTCCCGTCTCGATGAGTCGGCTTCGCCTGCATCGGCATCCGAACATGCAAAAGGGCCGCCCCTGAGGTGGTCAGCCTCGTTGGAGCGGCCCGGATATCCGGTGCGGATCGCACCTACTCCATGGACGGCTCCTGGACGAGCGGCAGCCACTTGTGGCCACCATTCATCATCGAGGACTCAACACCGGGTCGCTGCTCGAAGGCAGCACCAGTCACGCGATCGGCCTTCAAGCCTCTCGCGCGTTCAGTGCTGCGATACGTACTCATCGGTGCGCCCCTTCGGAGTGAGGACACGGTCGCGTCCTTGTGACATCAACGGTAGAGCAGCGGTCCGACTTCCTCCAAGCGAATTAAACTCGCATCAGTTGGAGATGGCCCAGTCGAGCGGTTCGGGCGCCAGGGGCGAATGAGCCGGCCTGTAAGCCGGATTCTGTCGGGCCCGAAGGCCCGGGCGACCATCCATCTGGGCGGCGCATCGCTGCGCCGCTCGGTGCGACCTACCCGCTGACATGAGACGAGCAGCCTGTCAGCGCAGGCCTGCTCCGCCGAGACGGAGCGGGCCCTCTTGGTCTTGCTCCCGGTGGGGTTTACCTAGCCGTCCCGGTCACCCGGGACGCTGGTGGGCTCTTACTCCACCGTTTCACCCTTACCCGCACCTTCACCATCGAAGGCCGCTGGCGGTCTGTTCTCTGTGGCACTGTCCCGCACGTCACCGTGGGTGGCTGTTAGCCATCACCGTGCTCTGCGGAGTCCGGACTTTCCTCGACGACTCTCGTCGCCGCGGCCGCCCGGCCGACTCATTCGCGTTTCCTCACTCTACGCTGTCGCCATGACTGGTGCGGACGACCTCCAAACCCTGCTGGCCTCGCTGCAGCCGTCTCTGCGCGAAGAGCCCGTCGTCTACGCCGCCGTTCGGCACGGTTTCGATCCTGCCGGCGCCCTCGCGGCCGTCTGGGAGGAGGAGGGCCTCACCGTCGTCATGCTGCAGGATGACGCGGACGATGCCGGCATCGGCTACGAGTTCGTCGGCGCCTGGATCACCCTCACCGTGCACTCCGAGCTCGACTCCGTCGGTCTCACTGCCGCCGTCGCCTCCGTGCTCACCGCACGCGGCATCCCCTGCAACATGCTCGCCGGCTTCTGGCACGACCACCTGGTGGTGCCCTGGGACCGACGCGAGGAGGCACTCGCGGCACTCGGTGCGCTACAGTCGAGGCACGAAAGGGAGTAGTCCCCAACGGTTGCATCGACATACTGACCTCCGGGTCCGGTGCAACAGGCCAGAGAGATCTGGCGGACGAGACTTTCGGTCAGTTTGTTCATTCAACAAACTTGGCCGAAGGATCGTCGAATCCGGCTCTTCGTCCAAGTGACGAGGAGTCTCCTTTTATGTACGCCTTCTTGCTGAGCACCGCAGTCATCTTCGTCGCGGAGCTCGGCGACAAGAGCCAGCTCATGGCGATGACCTTCGCCACGCGCTACCGCACTCGTGACGTCATCATCGGCATCACTGCCGCGACCGCCATCGTGCACCTCGCATCGGTCGGCATCGGGGCCTGGATCGGCGACAGCTTCGCCGGCAGCCAGGACACCATCTCGATCATCGCCGGCATCGCGTTCCTCGCCTTCGCCGCCTGGACCCTGCGTGGTGACGAGCTCACCGAGGACGAGGCCGACAAGGCCCGTCTGAGCCAGGGCGCGGCGATCCTCGCCGTCGGTGTCGCCTTCTTCCTGGCCGAGCTCGGTGACAAGACGATGCTCGCCACGATCACCCTCGCGACGCAGGAGGGCTGGTTCGGCACCTGGCTCGGCAGCACCCTCGGCATGGTCGCCGCCGACGCCCTCGCCATCGTGGCCGGCATCATGCTCGGCAAGCACCTGCCGGAGAAGATCATCAAGTACGGAGCGACCGTCGCGTTCCTCGTGTTCGGCGTGCTGCTGATCGCCGAGGGAGCTGGCTGGCTGTAGTCCGACCAGTACCCTCACGAGGTGCTGCACGACCTCTCCTCGCTCACCGGCGTCGTCGTCTTCCTGGTGGCGATCATGGTGCTTGCGCGGGCATGTGCCGACGAAGGGCTCTTCGTGGCACTGGGCGCCCGGATGTCGGTCCATGCACGTGGCGACGCGCACCGCCTGCTCACCGTGGGCGTCGTCCTCGCGGCGGTCGTGACGGTGGTGCTGAGCCTGGACGCGACGGTCGTCCTGCTCGCGCCGGTGCTGATGGCGGCCAGCACCGGGGCGGGCGACGTGACGTCGTTCGCCGCGGTGCGACTCACCAACACCGGCTCGACGCTGCTGCCGGTGTCGAACCTGACCAACCTGCTCGCCTTCGGCGCGACCGGCCTGGGATTTCTCGAGTTCACCGCGGCGATGCTGCCGGTGTGGGTCGTCGGTGTGATGGGCGAGTACGCCGTGCTGCGCTGGTGGTTCCGCGCAGAGCTGCATGCTGCGAAGCCGACCGTCGCTCACGACGTGCCGGCCGTCCCACTGTTTCCTGCGAGCGTCCTGATCGTGGTGCTCCTCGCCCTCGCCGTGGGCACGACACCCTGGATGCCGGCCGCGGCCGGTGCCGTCCTCGTGGCAGGCCACGCCCTCGCCCGCCGGCACACGAGCTGGACGGGTCTGCGCGAGGCCGCGAACCTGCCGCTCGCCGCGCTCGTCCTGCTATGGGCGTCTGCCGTGACGGCGCTCGCCGCCACGCCGGCGGGCGACTGGTTCGACACCCTGGTGCCGAGCGGCGGAGGGTGGGCGGCACTGGTCGCGACCGCACTCCTCGGGATGCTCGTCGCCGGCGTGGTCAACAACCTCCCGGCGACGCTCCTGCTGCTGCCGGCAGCGACCCTGGGCGGCCCCGCCACGGTGCTGGCCCTGCTGATCGGCGTCAACGTCGGCGCGAACCTCACCGCGGTCGGCTCCCTCGCGAACCTGCTCTGGCGCCGGTCAGCGCCTCCGGGAGCCGCGTCCTGGCGGCGCTTCCACCTGCTCGGTCTGACCACCACACCCATGCTCGTGGCGGTGAGCGCGACGGTGCTGTGGGCATGGACCTCGCTGGTGTGGTGAGCGGATAGGGTCAGTGCGTGCTGATCCTGCTCCCGCCCTCGGAGGGAAAGCACCGTCCGTCCTCGGGTCCGGCACTCGACCTCGACTCGCTGTCGACGAGCAGCCTCAATCCCATCCGGCTGCGGCTCCTGAAGGCCCTGGTGCGACTGAGCGCGGGCAACCCCCGTCGTGCGGCCGAGGTGCTGGGGCTCGGACCCACCCAGGCCGGTGCCCTCGAGGTCAACGCCGGGCTCTGGGAGGAGCCGACCGCCCGGGCCGACACCATCTACACCGGCGTCCTGTACGAGGCTCTCGACGTGACCACCCTCGACGAGGCAGCCCGCGACCGCGCCGACAGCACCCTGGCGGTCGCCAGTGCCCTCTTCGGCATCGTGCGACCGCATGACCACATTCCGGCCTACCGGCTCTCCGGAACAGTCAGCCTGCCGAGGCTCGGCCCCGTGGCGGGTGTGTGGCGCCCCCGTGTCCCGGCCGTGCTCGACGAGCTCGTCGACGGCGGACTGCTGGTCGACCTGCGGTCCGGCACCTACACGTCGCTCGGAAAGCCCTCACGCGACCTGGCCACGCGGACCGCTGCCGTGCGTGTGCTGCACGAGCACCAGGGCACACGCAAGGTCGTGAGCCACTTCAACAAGGCCACCAAGGGTCGCATCGTGCGTGCGCTGCTGGAGTCAGGCGCCGCACCGTCCGATGTCGGGGGTCTTCACGACACCCTGGGCGAACTCGGGTGGACCGTCGAGCGTGAGGGCAACCGCCTCGACGTGGTCGTCACCGAGATCTGAGCAGGACGCCGCGCCTACTCCGGGACGACCGAGAAGTTGCGCACCGACGGAGTGCCGTCGGGCCACCACTGGATCGTGCTGATCGAGGCGGGCGCCAGCTCCATGCGGTGGATGACGCCCATGGGCGCATCCAGAGCTGCTCGCACCAGGAGCTTGATCGGGGTGACGTGGCTGACCACCACCACGGTCTGTCCGGCGTGGTCGCGCAGGATGCGATCGCGTGCTGTGACGACCCGCTCGTAGACCGCGTCGAACGTCTCGCCCCCGGGCGGTGCGACAGAGGTCGAGGCGAGCCAGGCGTCCATCTGCCGCGGCCACCGGCGCATGACCTCAGCGAAGCTGAGGCCGTCCCAGTCGCCGAAGGACGCCTCGGCGACGTCGGGCTCGAGGCTGACGTCGAGACCGAGCTCGCGCGCGACGATGTCGGCGGTCTGCCGTGTGCGCAGCAACGGCGACGAGACCACGGCCTCGACGCCGCCCAGGCGTGCGAGCCAGGTGGCGGCGCGTGACGCCTGCTGCTCGCCGGTCTCGTTGAGCGCCGGGTCGGAGCCGCCGGAGCCGCAGAACAGCTTGCGCAGCGTGTGGTCGGTGACACCGTGGCGAAGCAGCACGAGCGTCGTGGGCTCGCCCAAGTCGGCGCGCCACCCGACCGCGGGCGTCGCCACCGGGTCGGCGGTCTGGTCGGGCACGGGATCGGCAGCGGGGCGCGGGGCTGGCGCCGTCTTGCCCTGGGCGTCGTCAAGGACGACGTTCAGCAGTGCGTCCGCGGCCTTGTTGCGCTCACGCGGGATCCAGGTCCAGGTGACGTCCGCGGGCGCGAGCCGCCGTGCCTCCTGCGCCAACGGGATCATGTCGACGTGCTTGACCTTCCAGCGCCCGGCCATCTGCTCGATGACGAGCTTGGAGTCCATCCGCACCTCGAGGTGCGCCTCGGGCGCGTGCTCACGGACGAGCTCGAGGCCCGCGATCAGCCCGCGGTACTCGGCGACGTTGTTGGTGGCGTGGCCGATGACCTCGGCCCGCTCGGCGATGACCCGCCCACTGCCGGCGTCACGCACCAGGGCCCCGTAGGCGGCGAGCCCCGGGTTGCCCCGCGAGCCGCCGTCGGCCTCGACGATGACGCTCTGCGTCACAGCCCAGATTCCAGCGTTCGCACCAGGATGCGGCTGCACTCGGGGCAGCGCAGCACCTCGTCATCGGGCTGGGCGGCGAGCTCGCGCAGGTCGGCTCCATTGAGCTCGAGCCGGCAGCCCTCGCAGCGACGTGCCCGCAGGGCGGCAGCCCCGAGGCCGTACTGGGCACGCAGCTTGTCGTAGAGGGCGATCAGGTCGTCCGGCACGTTCTGCGCGATGGCGACCCGCTCGGCCTTCACCGAGGTGACCTCGGTGTCGATCTGGCCCACGGCAGTGTCGCGGCTCGCCGTGGCGGTCTCGAGGGAGCGACGCGCCTCGTCGAGCTTCGCCTGGATGACGTCGAGCTCGCGCTGGGCCTGCTCGAGGGCCTCCATGACCTCGAGCTCCTCGTCCTCCAGCGTGCTGATGCGACGCTCGAGGGCGACGAGCTCGTGCTGCAGGTTCTCAAGATCCTTGGGATTGCCGAGCGCGCCGGAGTTGAGGCGGTCGTCATCGCGGGTGCGCCGCGCCCTGACCTGCTCGACCTCGGCATCGGCCTTCTTCTGCGCCCGGGTGAGGTCGGAGACACGGGTCTCTGCCTCGATGCGCTCGCCGTCGAGGCTCGCCACGGTGGTCTCGAGCTCGGCGATGACCGCGAGCTCGGGAAGAGCCTGCTTGCGGTGCTGCAGCTGCGCGAGCAGGGAGTCCTGCGACTGGAGGTCGAGCAGGGAGAGCTGGGAGAACGATGCGGCTTTCAGTGGGTGCTCCTCGTGCTGGGGGTGATGGTGGCCGACCAGGGATCGGTCACGAGGGTCGAGACCCGGGTCTCCACCGTATCGCCCAGCCGGGCGGCGACCTCGCGCGCGGCGACCGGGAGCCAGGTCCACTCAGCGGCCCAGTGGGGAACATCGACGACCCCGCAGGCATCCGGACGCTCGAGGTGCTCGCTGACGGGATGGTGCCGCAGGTCGGAGGTGACGTACACGTCGGCGCCGGCTGCATCGGCCGCGCCCAGGAGGAAGTCACCAGAGCCCCCGCAGAGCGCCACGGTGCGCACGGGGCGTCCGAGGTCGCCCGCGACCCGGGTGGCACCGTGGTGCGACGGCAGGCGCTCGGCGACCAGCGCGGCGAAGGAGGCGAGCGTCATGGTCTCGGGCAGGGCTCCGACACGGCCGCTCCCCCGCGTCGTCGACGCCGTCGCGACGAGCTCGAGCAGGTCGAAGGCCGGCTCCTCGTAGGGATGGGCGCCCCTGAGCGCGGCGAGCACGGCTGATCGCACGTGACGTGGAGCGACCAGCTCGAGACGCGTCTCAGGCACCTGCTGGAGGCTCCCGACCTCGCCAATGGCCGGCGTCGCACCCTCGAGTGGACGGAAGGTGCCTGTGCCGGTGGAGCGGAACGTGCAGCTGTCGTAGTCGCCGAGCGCCCCGGCACCCGCTGTCGTCATGGCACCGGCCACGGCGTCGACATCGGCATGGGGCACGAAGGTGACCCACTTGTCGACGGGATCGACGGGGTCGGGCTCGAGCGGGCGGACGTCCAGGAGCCCGAGGGCGAGGGCCATCGACTCGGAGACACCGAGCTTCGGGCTGTCGGCATTCGTGTGGCACGTGTGCAGGGCGACACCGTTCGTCAGCAGCGTGTGCACCACGCGCCCCTTGGGAGTGGTGGCCGCGACGCTTGTGACGCCCTTGAGATAGAGCGGGTGGTGCGTGACGAGCAGGTCGGCTCCCCAGGCGACGGCCTCGTCGACCACCGCCTGCACGGGGTCGACCGCGAAGAGCACCTTCGACACAGAGGCGGCGGGGTCGCCGACGACCGTGCCCACGGCGTCCCAGTCGTCGGCCCAGCGCGGGTCGTACAGCTCGTCGAGGACGCACACGACATCGCGCAGGGTGGGCACCTGCCCACTCTAGCGAGGCGTCAGGCGACGATGCCTAACGCAAAAGGCAGCACCGAGTCGACCCCATGGCGCCGCAGCTCGCGCCCGGCGACCGTGATCGTCCAGCGGCTGTCGACCAGGTCGTCGACCAGCAGCACTGGGCCCTGATGACCCGCCAGAGAGGCCGCCAGCTCGTCGCCGACGACGAGTGAGCCCCACACCCCGGCCAGTCGGTAAGCACTGTTGCCACCAGGCCCGCCGCGTGGCACGTCTCGGACACCGGTGAGTGTTCCGAGATGGGTCAGGCGGCCGACGCGCGAGAGCTCCGTGGCCACCGAGGACACGAGCTCGGGACGGGTGCGCGAGGGCATCGCCACGATGCCGGTGGGCCGCTCGGCCCAGGGCCAGTCGCGGAGCGTGCGGACACAGCCCTCGAGCAGACCGGCCGTGACCGGGGCGTCGGCCAAACCCGCGGCGAAGAGCTCGCGCAAGGTCGACCCCCAGCCGAGATCGGTCAGGCGCGCCACCGCACGGCCCGTCTCGACCCGCTCGGCCACGGCGATCTTGCCCTTGACGGGCGTGCCGTCGACCTCGACGCCGAGCCGGTCGGCCCCGGTCGGCCACTGGGCGCGTGGTTCGATCTCGACGCCCACCTTGTCGAGGGAGCTGGAGGCCTCGCGGGCGGCGTCGGCGGCGACACCCGTCGGGTACCAGGGGCCGGCGCAGACATCGCAGCGACCGCACGGCGCAGCCGTGGGGTCGTCGAGGTCGCGCTGCAGCGACTCCATCCGGCACACCTCGGAGCGTTGGTAGGCCACCATCGACTGCTGCTCGGCCACCCGGGCCGCGGCGATGCGCTCGTACCGCTCGCGGTCGTAGACCCAGGGCTTGCCGGTGGCGACCCAGCCGCCGCTGACCCTCCGTACGGCACCGTCGACGTCGAGCACCTTGAGCAGCAGCTCGAGCGGGGTGCGCCGCAGGTTGACCCGAGCCTCGAGGGCCGGCGTCGACAGCGGCGCCTCGCCCAGGGCGTCGATGACCGCGGCGGCGCGCTGCTCGTCAGGCATCGAGGCCGTGGCGAAGTACGTCCAGATGTCGCGGTCTTCGCGGCCCGGGAGCAGCAGGACGTCGGCGCTGGCCGTGGCACGCCCCGCGCGTCCGACCTGCTGGTAGTACGCCACCGGCGACGAGGGCGCGCCCAGGTGGACGACGAAGCCGAGATCGGGCTTGTCGAAGCCCATGCCGAGGGCGCTCGTGGCCACGAGCGCCTTGAGCTCGTTGGACTTGAGCTGCTGCTCGGAGCGCTCACGCTCGTCGGGGTCGGTGCGCCCGGTGTAGGAGCGGACGGCGTGGCCGGCCTCGCGCAGCAGCCGGGCCGTGTCGTCGGCGGCCGACACCGTGAGGGTGTAGATGATGCCGCTGCCGGGCAGGTCGCCCAGATGGCTGAGCAACCAGCCGAGACGATCACGCGAGCCGGGCAGCTCGAGCACCCCGAGACGCAGCGAGTCGCGTGCCAGCGAACCGCGGATGGTGAGCACCGGCTCGTGCGTGGCGACCGTCAGCTGCTCCTCGACGTCGGCGACCACCCGGGCGTTGGCCGTGGCGGTGGTGGCCAGCACCGGGACGTCGGCCGAGAGCGTGCCGATGAGATCGGCCAGCCGACGGTAGTCGGGACGGAAGTCGTGCCCCCAGTCGGAGATGCAGTGCGCCTCGTCGACGACGAGCATGCCGAGGCGGTCGACGAGCGCCGGCAGCTGCTCTTCGCGGAACCGGGGGTTGTTGAGTCGTTCGGGCGAGACGAGCAGCACGTCGATGTCGTCGGCATCGAGCCGAGCCCGTGCCTCGTCCCACTCGTGGGCGTTGGCCGAGTTGATGGCGACCGCACGCACCCCAGCGCGCTCGGCCGCGGCCACCTGGTCGCGCATCAGCGCGAGCAGCGGCGACACCAGCAGCGTGGGGCCCGAGCCGCGCCTACGCAGGAGCTGCGTGGCGATGAAGTAGACCGCCGACTTGCCCCAGCCGGTGCGCTGCACGACGAGCGCCCGGCGGTGGTCGTCCACCAGCGCCGTGATGGCCTCGAGCTGCCCAGGGTGGAAGACGGCATCGGGACGGCCGGTGAGCCGACCCAGGATCTCGGTCGCTTCGGCCTCGGTGGAGTCGGTCGCGCTCGGGGATGCCATGCCCCCATCGTGTCAGCGACCCCGGACAACCGTCCCCCCAGAGCGTCCCCCTGTGGAAACCGGTGGGGACGAGCGGCCGACCCGCACATGCTCGTGCGTGCGAGCCGCCTAGGCTCTGACCATGCTGTTCGACACGCGCACGCTCAACGGACTCGCCGCCGGCACCGTCACCACCGCGCTGCGGCGCTGGGACGTCGCCCGGGTCCAGGAGGGCTCGACGACGCGCACCGCCGTCGGCATCGTCGAGGTGACGTCGGTCGACACCATTGACGAGACGGACATCGACGAGACCCTGGCCCACTCGGCCGGCTTCAAGGACGCCCGCGACGCCACCCGTTGGGTGCGCCGCAAGGGATCGGGCACCGTCCACGTGCTGGGCCTGCGGCTCGTCGGGGCCGATCCCCGAGTCGCGCTGCGCGAGGAGACCAACCTCGATGACGACGCCCGCGCCGAGATCGCCGAGGCGCTCGGACGCCTGGACGCCGCCGCCCGCGAGCCGTGGACGTCCGACCTGATGGCCGCGATCGAGGCAGGCGAAGGAACGGCAGCCGCGGTCCTGGCCGAACAGCTCTCGACGACCAAGGACCAGCTCAAGCGTCGGGTTCGCCGACTCAAGGACCTCGGGCTCACCGAGAGCCTCGAGGTCGGCTACCGGCTCTCGCCGCGCGGTCTCATCTGGCTCGCCCGCGCCCGCTGAGCGCCCCCGCACGGCCTGCGAGGGCTGCCCAGCGGGAGCCGACTCACAGGATGTAGAGCATCTCCTGGTAGGTCGGCAGCGGCCACAGGTCGTCGGCCACGATGCCCTCGAGCAGGTCGGCCGCCTCACGGACCGACGCCATTGCCGGCAGGAGCGAGGCCTGTGCGTACGTCGCCTCGGCGAGCGCGTCGTGGCCGTGGTCGCCCTCGAGCGCCGTACGCAAGGCGGCGATCGAGGAGGTCAGGGCAGCGAGCGGCGTCGAGACGCCGGAGAGCAGGGTCGTGTCGGCCTCGACGCCAGCCGCCTTGAGCGCGGCGACGTTGCCCGCGAGCTCGGTCTGGTAGCGCATAGCCGCCGGCAGCACGGACGTCTGGGCGATCTCCAGCGTCGAGAGCGCCTCGACCATGATGCTCTGGCCGTACTGCTCGAGGCCGATCTCGAAGCGGCTGTGCATCTCGCGACGGTTGAAGATGCCGTAGCGCTCGAAGAGCTGCATCGACGGCTCGGAGATGAGCTCGGGCAGCGCGTCGAGCGTCGTCCGCAGGTTGGGCAGACCACGCTCGGCCGCCTCGACCTGCCACTCGTCGGAGTAGCCGTCGCCGTTGAAGACCACCGCGCCATGGTCGGTGATGATCTCGGTGAGGATGCTCTGCACCGCCTCGTTGAACCCGGTTCCGAGCTCGACGGCGGTCTCGAGCTTGGTCGCGATGTGGTCGAGGGCCTCGGCCATGATCGCGTTGATCGTGACCATCGGCCCTGCGACCGTCTGCATCGAGCCGGGGGCACGAAACTCGAAGCGGTTGCCGGTGAAGGCGAAGGGGCTGGTGCGGTTGCGGTCGCCCGGGTCGGTCGGCAGCACGGGCAGCGTGTCGACGCCGATCTGCATCTCACCGCGCCCCTTCGAGGACGTGGCAGGGCCCTTCGCGAGCTGGTCGAACACACCCGCGAGCTGGTCGCCGAGGAAGATCGAGATGATCGCCGGCGGGGCCTCGTTGGCGCCCAGTCGGTGGTCGTTGCTGGCCGAGGCCACCGAGGCGCGCAGCAGGCCGCCGTACTGGTGGACGGCCCGGATGACGGCGGCGCAGAACACCAGGAACTGTGCGTTGTCGTGCGGGGTGTCACCGGGCAGCAGCAGGTTGCCCTCGGTGGCGTTGCCGAGCGAGAAGTTGACGTGCTTGCCCGAGCCGTTGACACCCTCGAAGGGCTTCTCGTGGAAGAGGCACTCCATGCCGTGCTTCTTGGCGATCGTCTTGAACGTCGTCATGAGCAGCTGCTGGTGGTCGGCCGCCACGTTGGCCTGCTCGAACATCGGCGCGATCTCGAACTGCCCGGGCGCGACCTCGTTGTGGCGCGTCTTGGCCGGGATGCCGAGCTTGAACAGCTCTCGCTCGGTGTCCATCATGAAGCCGAGCACCCGCTCGGGGATGGCGCCGAAGTAGTGGTCGTCGAACTCCTGGCCCTTGGGCGGCTTGGCACCGAACAGCGTGCGACCGGAGTTCAGCAGGTCGGGACGGGCGAGGAAGAAGTGACGGTCGACCAGGAAGTACTCCTGCTCTGGGCCGCAGTACGAGACCACGGCGGCCGGGTCGTGGCCGAACATCTTCAGGATGCGCTCGGCGTGCACGGCCATCGCCTGCTGCGCGCGCAGCAGCGGCGTCTTGTGGTCGAGGGCCTCGCCGGTCATCGACACGAACACGGTGGGGATGCACAGCGTGTTGCCGTTGGGGTTCTCGAGCACGTAGGCGGGGCTGGTGACGTCCCAGCCGGTGTAGCCGCGCGCCTCGAAGGTGTTGCGCAGCCCGCCGTTGGGGAAGCTGGAGGCGTCCGGCTCACCCTGGACGAGGGTCTTGCCGGCGAACTCGGCGAGCGAGGAGCCGTCACCGACCGGCTCGAAGAAGCTGTCGTGCTTCTCGGCGGTGAGTCCGGTGAGCGGGTAGAAGACGTGCGCGTAGTGCGTCGCGCCCTTCTCGAGCGCCCAGTCCTTCATGGCCGAGGCCACCGCGTCGGCCACCATCGGGTCGAGGGGCTCGGAGTTCTCGATCGTCGCCATGACCGACTTGTAGACGGACTTCGGCAGGCGCTTCTGCATGACCACCTTGCTGAAGACGTTCTGACCGAAGATGTCGCCGGGCTTCTCGTCGGCCCCGAAGCTCGGGGTCGGGGGCACGTAGGCCTCGACGTCTTTGATGGCCTGCAGGCGGACGGCGTTCGCACTCATCTGGTTGGGTCCTTTCACCAGCGACGGCGCCACACGGCGCCATACCTGCAGAAGCATTCCTCGTCTTTGTGACGAGATTGTTTCGGACCCGCTTCACGTTGGCACGAGTCACTTCTCCCAGGGCCCGCTCGGGAGTGTTTCCGGTCACTGTCGACCGCCATTGCCCGCCTCCCCCGTCTCGATCGGCATCCTCGGTAATGTCGCCACATGAGCTGGACATGCGAGAGCGCCGTGCGGTCCAGCCTGCGGAGCGCAGGGTGAGGATCTGGTCGGTGCATCCGCGTCAGCTGGACCGGCAGGCGCTCGTCGCCTGCTGGCGGGAGACGCTCCTCGCGCAGGCTGTGCTCGCCGGTCGGACGAAGGGCTACACCAGACATCCGCAACTCACCCGGTTCCGTTCGACATCAGGCGACGAGACTCTTGTCGGTGCCTACCTCACCGGCCTCGCCGACGAGGCCGATCAACGCGGCTACCGCTTCGACCGCACACGGATCATCGCTCCGGCGCGGCCCGAGCCCTGCCTCACCGTGAGCGACGGACAGCTCGCGTACGAGTGGGAGCACCTGCTCGCCAAGCTCGAGCGACGCAGCCCCGAAGAGTGGGAGGGCTGGCGAGACGCCTCGCCCGAGCCGCATCCCCTCTTCGAGGTCGTGCCTGGTCCGATCGCGGACTGGGAACGACTCGGCAGTTGACCAGGCGGTGGGAGCCGCCACGGGCATGGCGGCGGTCCTCAGCCCGCTGGATGAACCGGCCCGCGAGCGGCTGCGGTGGCGTCGGTCCACCAGGTGAGGCTCTCGAGCACTCGTGCGAGGGGCGCCTCGAGCGGCGCGAACGCCTCCTCGACGCCAACACCCTCGCGGATCGCGAAGAACTGCGGGCCCATGAGGTTGACCGAGTACTTGATCGGGACCATGTCGAGCTCGATGACGACCTGGCGCAGCTGCTCGATCGCCCGGCTGCCGCCGACATTGCCATAACCGAGGAACGCGACCGGCTTGTGCGACAGCTCGATGAAGTAGTGGTCGAGCACGTTCTTGAGGGCGGCCGAATAGCCGTGGTTGAACTCGTTGGCGATCACGAAGAAGCCGTCCGCGGCATCGAGGCGCTCACCGAGATGACGCTCGACATCCGACGTGTACTGCCGATGGGCCATCGCAGGCGCTGCCGGCAGGTCGTAGTACGGCAGGTTGATGTCGCGCAGGTCGACCACGTCGACCTCGAAGCCGTCGAGCCTCGGCAGGATCCACGCGAGCGGATGGTCGGCGAAACGGGTCGTGCGAGTGCTGGCGACGATGAGGGCGATGCGGTGCATGGGCTGTCGATTCCGTGAGAGCTGTGGCCTGGTCGGACAATCACTACAGCAGATGTAGCGCTACTCGGAATGTAGCAAGTACGATGGAGCCATGTCGAACACGGCGATGGGACGCTGCAGCGAGAACGCGCTCAAGCTCGTCGCGGACTACTGGGTGCTGCGCATCGTCGAAGAGCTCGACCGCGCGGGCGCGCCGCTGCGCTTCTGCGCACTGCAGCGTCTTCTCGACGACATCAGCCCCGTCACCCTCACGGCGCGCCTCCGCGCGCTCGACGAGCGTGGGCTCGTCGAGCGAACCGAGGGCTCAGAGGGCAGGGCCTCGGTCTCGTACGGGCTGAGCGAGCGTGGCCGACGGGTGCTTCCGGTCATCCAGGCGATCAGCGACTTCGCCGCTGTGAACCACTAGGTCATCTGCTCAGGGGGCAGCATCTCGACGACCGGTTGCCGCAGGATGGTGCGCAGTCTCTCGGGTGCGACCCTGCGGGAGTCGCTGAGGTAGATCTCGTGGTGCTTGCCGGCCATGCGCAGCCCGTTCTCCGGGATGAACTCGTGGTGCATCCGCGCGAGCGTCTCTGCCTCGTCGTCGAAGGAGCCGACGTGCAGCGTCTGCACGCACCGGCCCTCGACCAACGACTCCAGGCGGATGTCGTCGAGACGAGCGGCGCCGTTCCTCGCCCCGGACTGGTCGACGGCGGTGGCGAGCATGTCGTGGTCGATCCAGTCCGGGACCATGATCATGAGGGTCCAGTCCCATCGCGACTTGTCACGCGACGCCGTGAAGGAGTCCATGTCGTCGGCCCACCACAGGCCCTCCAGGGGCATCACGACGTAGTCACGCCCGAGGTCCAGCTTGCTGATGAACTTCAGCTTGTAGGCCATGGGATAGAGCGCCTCGACCGCCTCGGCGAAGACCGGCGAGGCGTTCGGATCACCGTGACCGTCGATCATGAGGTACTGCAGCTCGGGAACGTGCACGAGCTGCAGCCGGCCCCGTCTCGCACGGTAGGCGTCGATGTCCCGCTTGAAGTCGATCTTGCTCGTCATCGGGCACCTCGCGTCAACCTCGGGTGGGCGAAGAGGGACTCGAACCCCCGACCTTCCGGGTGTAAACCGGATGCTCTAACCAACTGAGCTATTCGCCCCGAAGAACGTCAGGACACTACCGCACCGACCCCCGGCAGCCGTAGCCGAAAAAGCAGCGGCCGCCAGGGTCTCGGGTCTCTGGTGGCCGCCGCACGATCATCCAACCGCATCGATGTGATGCTCCGCACACGTTTGGCGAAAAATCAGGAGAGCGCTGCGAGAGCCTCCCGGTAGGCGCTCAGATCTCGTGCATCGGAGATGCCGTTCTCGACCTTCCAGCGCAGCACGCCGTCAGCGTCGATCACGTACGTGCCCCGGTTCGGGGCACCCGCCGACTCGTTGAACGTGCCATAGGCCCGTGACACCTCGCCGTGCGGCCAGAAGTCGCTCAGGATCGAGAACGTGTAGCCGTCACGATCGGAGAAGGCGCGGTTGGAGAAGAAGTGGTCGCACGAGACGGCGAGCACCTCGGCCCCCTGCGCCGTGAGGTCGGTGAGGTTGTCGCGGATCTCGCAGAGCTCACCCGTGCAGATGCCACTGAACGCGAAGGGGAAGAAGACCACCACCACGTTCGAGGCACCCCGGAACGACGAGAGCGTGATGTCCTCGCCGTGCTGGTTCTTCAGGGTGAAGTCCGGCGCCGAGGCGCCGATCTCGAGAACCACGGCTACCGCTTGTGGGTCGAGAGCTTCGTTGCCGCCCAGTCGGCCGAGGCCGAGGACGTCGTGGTGGTCGAGAGACCCGCGATCGGGGCCGCCTCGCCCACATCGGCACCTGAGACGTATCCGGGCCGGCCGACCTTGGGGGTCAGCAGCCACACGGATCCGCCTTCGACAAGATCCTGCAAGGAGTCGACGAGCGCATCAACAAGATCGCCGTCGCCGTCGCGCCACCAGAGGATCACGCCGTCGGCGACATCGCCGTACTCACCGTCGACGAGCGCGTTACCCACGTGCCCCTCGATACCGGCGCAGAGCTCGTCATCGACGTCGTCGTCCCATCCCAGTTCCTGGATGACGGTGTCAGGTGCGAATCCCAGCTTCGCCGCGTCCAAAAGGTCCTCCTCAACGGTGTCCAATCCCCGTTCCGCGGCGCGGAAGGGGCGAATGCAGAACAACCTACTCAAAAGTAGGTTGGCCTGCTGCCTTGCCGGTCTCACAGTAGCGAATCGGACGTGGGAAGATGGACAGGTCCACGAGACATCCCAGGAGTGAACATGCCGCAATCCGGCCAGGAACGCCCGCCCGTCATCCACGAGGGTCTGCCCACGCAGCTTCCCGACATCGATCCGGAGGAGACCCAGGAGTGGGTTGCCTCCCTCGATCAGATGGTTGAAGGACGCGGACGCGGGCGCGCACGCTACGTGATGCTGCGCCTTCTCGAGCGCGCGCGCGAGCAGAACGTCGGCGTGCCGGCACTGCGCAGCACCGACTTCATCAACACCATCCCGCCCGAGCGTGAGCCGTGGTTCCCCGGCAATGAGGCCATCGAGCGCCGCATCCGCTCCTACATCCGCTGGAACGCCGCCGTGATGGTGTCGCGGGCCAACCGCCCCGGTCTGGGCGTCGGTGGCCACATCGCCACCTACCAGTCGGCCGCGAGCCTCTACGAGGTCGGCTTCAACCACTTCTTCCGTGGCAAGAACCACCCCGGTGGCGGCGACCACGTCTACTTCCAGGGCCATGCGGCTCCCGGCATCTACGCTCGCTCGTTCCTCGAGGGACGCCTGACCGAGGACCAGCTCGACCGGTTCCGCCAGGAGCACTCGCACGGCGCGGGCAACGGCCTCTCGTCCTACCCCCACCCGCGGCTCATGCCCGACTACTGGGAGTACCCGACCGTCTCGATGGGCCTGGCCGCGATCAACTCGATCTACCAGGCTCGTTTCAACCGCTACATGCACGACCGTGGCATCAAGGACACGAGCCAGCAGCGCGTCTGGACGTTCCTGGGCGACGGCGAGATGGGTGAGGTCGAGTCGCTCGGCGCCATCGGCGTCGCGGCCCGCGAAGAGCTCGACAACCTCACCTTCGTCATCAACTGCAACCTCCAGCAGCTCGACGGCCCGGTGCGTGGCAACGGCAAGATCATCCAGGAGCTCGAGTCGTACTTCCGGGGCGCCGGCTGGAACGTCATCAAGGTCGTCTGGGGCGGAGCCTGGGACGATCTCCTGGCCCGCGACACCGACGGAGTGCTCGTCAACCAGATGAACCGCACCCCCGACGGCGAGTTCCAGACCATGTCGGTCGAGTCCGGTGCCTACAACCGTGAGCACTTCTTCGGCCCCGACCCGCGCCTGCGTGCGATGGTCGAGCACCTCAGCGACGAGGACATCGAGCGCCTTCCCCGTGGCGGCCACGACTACCGCAAGGTCTACGCCGCGTTCAAGGCGGCCGAGGAGCACACCGGTCAGCCGACCGTCATCCTCGCCCACACGGTCAAGGGCTGGCTGCTCGACTCCTTCAAGGGTCGCAACGCCACGCACCAAATGAAGAAGCTCACCAAGAACGACCTCAAGGGCTTCCGCGACCGTCTCGGCATCCCGATCACCGACGAGGAGATCGACGGAAGCGAGATCGCGCCGTTCTACCACCCCGGTGAGGACAGCGAGGAGATCCGCTACATGCAGGCTCGTCGCGAGGCCCTCGGCGGAAGCATGCCGCAGCGCATCGTCGATCCGGTCGCACTCAAGCTCCCGCACGACGAGCTGTACGACGAGCTCAAGAAGGGCTCGGGCAAGCAGCAGATCGCCACGACGATGGCCTTCGTCCGCCTGTTGCGCGATCTCGTCAAGGATCCTGAGATCGGGCACCGCATCGTGCCGATCGCTCCCGATGAGTACCGCACCTTCGGCATGGACTCGATGTTCCCGTCGGCCAAGATCTACAGCCCGCACGGCCAGACCTACCAGTCGGTCGACCGCAAGCTGCTGCTGGCCTACAAGGAGTCGACCACCGGACAGCTGCTCCACGAGGGCATCAGCGAGGCGGGCGCCATGGCGTCGGCCACCGCGGCAGGCAGCGCGTACTCCACGCACGGCGAGCCGATGATCCCCGTGTACCTCTTCTACTCGATGTTCGGCTTCCAGCGCACCGGCGACGCCATCTGGGCGATGGCCGACCAGCTGGCCCGTGGCTTCCTCATCGGCGCCACGGCCGGACGCACGACCCTCACGGGCGAGGGCCTGCAGCACGCTGACGGCCACTCCCCGCTCATCGCACAGACCAACCCGGCGATCGTGCACTACGACCCCGCGTACGGCTTCGAGATCAGCCACATCGTGCAGAACGGCCTCGAGCGCATGTACGGCTCGACCGACACGCATCCTCAGGGCGAGAACGTCATCTACTACATGACGGTCTACAACGAGCCGATCGTGCAGCCGCAGCAGCCCGACGACCTCGACGTCGAAGGACTGCTCAAGGGCGCCTACCTCTACCGCCGCCCGAGCAACGGTGCCGCCTCGGCGCGCATCATGGCCTCCGGCGTCTCGATGCCGTGGGCGCTGCAGGCCCAGGAGATGCTGGCCACCGACTACGGCGTCGCCGCCGAGGTCTGGTCGGTCACGTCCTGGAACGAGCTGGCCCGTGACGCCGTCGACGCCGAGCGCTGGAACCTCAACCACCCCGGCGAGTACAACCGCGTCCCGTACATCACGAGCAAGCTGATGGACACCAACGCCGTCACCGTCGCGGTGAGCGACTACATGCGCGCGGTGCCCGACCAGATCGCCCGCTGGGTACCCGGCCCGTGGCAGTCGCTGGGCGCTGACGGGTTCGGTTTCGCCGACACCCGCGCGGCCGCCCGTCGCACCTTCCAGATCGATGCCGAGTCGATCGTCGTCACCGTCCTGCAGAGCTTGGCGCAGCAGTCGCTGATCTCCGTCGACGTCGTGCGCGAGGCGTTCCAGCGCCTGCGCATCGACGATCCCACCGCCACGCGTGGTGTCGTCGAGCAAGGCGGGGACGCCTGACGCGTGCAGCAAACGTCTAAGATGAACACCATGCGTCGCTGGCCCTACCTCTTTGCGGTCGTGCTCTCCGTGGCGGTCGGGGTGACGGCAATCGTCTCCTCGCTGGTGCTCGATCTGCCGATGAAGGACCCCGAGGGCTTCCTCGGCCCGGCGTACGTGAGGCTTCCGGTGATGGGCCTCGGGTTCTTCGCGGCAGGCGTCATCCCGATCGCGATCATCCGCTACGGATGGCATGGCATCCCGGCGAACGTGGTGCGTCTAGTGCGCGAGGAGTGGTCGGTCAAGCGTGTCGCGTACATCGCGACGGGCCTGCTGTCCTTCTATGCCTGCTACGTCAGCTACCGCAACCTCAAGAGCTACCTGCCGGTCATCCGTGAGGGTGTCCTCTTCGACGCCCAGATGCTGCGCCTCGACCACTGGCTGCTGTTCGGCAACAACCCCGCCGAGGTCCTGCACGACCTGCTGGGCACCGGCATCGCGGCGCAGTTCCTGGCGTTCGTCTACGTCAGCTACCTGCCGCTGATCCCGCTCACGCTCGCGGCGTTCCTGGTGCTGAACCGCAACCTGTCGATCGGCGCGTGGTACGCCACGGCCGTCAGCCTCAACTGGGTGCTGGGGGCGATCAGCTACTACATCATGCCGACACTGGGCCCGGCCTTCGCGCAGCAGCAGTCGTTCACCGACCTGCCCAGCACCGGGGTCTCCGACCTGCAGCAGAGCCTGTTCAGAGCGCGGGTCGACGTCCTCGCCGACCCGTGGGCGAGCGAGAAGATCCACGGCATCGCGGGCTTCGCCTCGCTGCACGTCTCGGTCGTCTTCACCGCCTGCCTGTTCTTCGTGCGCACCGGCCAGAAGGCCGTGCTGCGCTACGCGGCCTGGATCTTCCTGCTCCTGACCATGACGGCCACGATCTACTTCGGCTGGCACTACCTGCTCGACGACATCGGCGGCCTGCTCATCGGATGGCTCTCGGTCTCCATCGGCGCGTGGGCCACCGGCAACCGTGGAAGACGGCGGCGCAAGGGTGCCCGATCGCTCGACGAGACGCCGCCCGCGGCCGTGCTCGAGCCCCTTCCCGTCGGCAGCGGTGTGGAGACCCTCAGCGGCTCGGTCGTCACCGCACCGAAGAAGGACACCGAGTCGGTCCCGGTCGCCGACGCCTCCGACTCCAGTCCGACGATCTCCAGACCGAACTGATCGCGTACTAGGCTCAAGCCCGTGCCCGCCAACGACGACGTCCGCCTTCAGCTCTCCGAGATCCTCGGGAGCGTCGTGGGCTCCGACGCGTCACAGGTCGTGCCCGAGGCTCGTCTGGTCGACCTCGGGGTCGACTCCCTGGCCGCCGTCGAGATCGGCGACGCCCTCGGGGAGCGCTTCGGCGTCTACCTCAGCGACGAGGCCGTCGACTCCATCGTGACCGTCCAGGACGCCGTCGACGCCGTCGTGGCGCAGCTCCCCCGAGCCGAGACCACCTCCGCGCCCGAACCACCGGCAGCACCCCAGGAGAGCGCACCCGCGGCGGTCGCACTGTCCGCACCAGCTCCTCAGCAGCGCTCCGACCACCATCGCGCCTCGGCTGCCTGGCGGCTGGCCGCCTGGATGGTCATCGCCGGCGGCGCCCTCGGGCTCGCCTTCGGCCTCGGCGGAGCAGCAGTCGTGGGAGCGACCGGCCTCGGCAGCGTCGACCTGCCGCCGCTCGTGGCACCGACCACCACGCCGACACCGACCACTCCCCCTCCCACGACTCCTGCGCCGGCACCCACTGACGACGCCGTGCCACCGCCCACCTTGACGGCCGAGTCCGGTCAGGTCTCCCCGGGCCAGCGCTTCCGCCTGAGCGGTGCTTTCGCCGAGCTCGGCAAGGGCGCTGTGCTGCAGGTGCAGGTCAGGGATCCCGGTGCCGACTGGGACGACTTCCCGATCACCACCACGACCGGAGCCAACGGCAGCTACGCGACGGTCATCTACACGTCGCGCACCGGCAAGCGGGAGTTCCGGATGCTGCACAAGGACACCGACACGGCATCACCCGTGGTCACCGTCCAGATCGGCTGATCGGCTAGATCACCTGGTGCAGCCAGCGCACGGGTGCGCCGTCGCCGGCGTGCCGGAACGGCTCCAGCTCGGCGTCCCAGGCCACGCCCAGCAGATCGTCCAGGGCCTGCTCCATGGTGGTCTCACCAAGCGCCGCCTTGTGACGGAACGCCCTGATGCGGTCCTCGGGGATGAGCACGTCGCCGTGCAGGCCGGTCAGGGCGTGGAAGATGCCCAGCTCGGGTGTGTACGAGTAGCGGGCACCCTCGGAGGCCGCAGTGGGCTCCTCGGTGACCTCGAAGCGCAGCCGATCCCAGCCACGGACGGCCGAGGCGAGCTGCGCGGCGGTGCCGACAGCGGCCTGCCAGGAGAGCTCAGTGCGGTAGGTGCCGGCCTCGGCGGGCTGGGCGACCCAGTCGACGTCCACCTCGCGCCCCAGCACACCGGCTGCCGCCCACTCGATGTGAGGGAGCAGGGCAGAGGGTGCTGAGTGCACAAAAAGCACGCCCCGGGTGGGGGCGTACGTCGATGTGGAGTTCATGGGTGCCTCCCTAGTGTCGCCTTCCCCAGCGTCCTACGAGGTAACCCACAGCCATTGTGACCCATCGCTGGCTTGCCGACAACTGTCGAGCTGGTAGGAAGGTCTCATGAGCGACTTCGAGGTGCGGCACCTGCCCGGACGTCAGCGGTTCGAGATCGAGACCGGTGGCGAGGTCGCCGGATACGCCGAGTACACCAGGGACGGCTCCACCTACACGATCACGCACACCGTGGTCGACCCGCGGTTCGAGGGCCGGGGCATCGGCTCGAAGCTCGTGGTGGCGATGCTGGGCGAGCTGCGCGAGGCGGGCGCCAGCGTCCTGCCGGTCTGCCCGTTCGTTCCCAAGGTGATGCGCGACAACCCCGAGCTCATCGAGCTGGTGCCCAGCCACGAACGGCCACGCTTCGGCTTGTGACGCCAGAATCCGGGCCCAACGTTCGGACACAAGAAAGGAAGGGAACTGTTGCTCCCTTCCACTCTTAATTTATAACGCAGCTGGGGGCTTGCCGCAAGACCCGGGTGGTGCCGCAGAATGGCCGGCCGGAGCTGTTCCAGGACCTGGAGCCAAGCTCACGGACACCCGATCGGAGCTCATGACGTGAACCCCCTGCCCACCAGCGCCTTCGACCTTCCCGACCACCTCCGCGCCAAGGCGGATCCGGTGCTGATCTCCCGCGACGAGAGGCACTTCGCGGCCATCGCCGAGAGCCTCGAGCAGTCCATCGCCGAGCTCTCCACCCGCCTCGACGCCGTACGCAAGGCACCCGGCGGCATCGGTCAGGAGGCGATGGACCGCGACATGGAGGTCCACCGGCTGACCTCTCGCCTGCGCACCCTGCGTCGCTTCGGGCTGGACCTGTGTCTCGGACACATCGTCGCCGCCGACGCCGGTCGACCGAGCGGGGAGGAGCCCGTGTACATCGGACGGCT